>ENA-UESP01000396-UESP01000396.1-human-gut-metagenome-genome-assembly--contig:-NODE-396-length-39569-cov-8.882660_pt1 | contig 39569 bp, 34 predicted proteins | sample MGYA00243003_ERZ508004 | MGnify/ENA primary metagenome ERZ508004 (study PRJEB26167, sample SAMN06115443) | human gut metagenome | host: Homo sapiens | place: China:Henan | collected 2015-07-29 | study...
GAAAAAGGAGAATACACTTGATGAAAATCATTCATACAACTGCGTTGACGGATCAGCAGAAAAATCAGGTGCGAAGCCTGGTGGAAATCTGCAAACAAAAAGAGCCTGTATCTTTATCTGCTCCATCGGAGGATGGCCTGGACTATTTCCTGGCATATGATCATGAGGGTTCCTTAGCCGGATTCCTGTTTTTATATTTTACGGATGATCAGATCTGCGAATGTACCGCATTTACTGCACCAGATCACCGGAAACAGGGTGTATTTACAAAACTGTTAAACATGGCATTAGACGCGGCAGACGCTTATGAAAAGGAAGAGAAAAAGCAAGTAGACTTCTGCTTTCTGATTGATGAAAATACTCCTTCTGCCATGGCTGTGATGGAACTTCTTGAGGCAGAATACTGGTATTCTGAGTATAAAATGGCAAGAGCCTGCAGGCCAGAGGATCGGAACTATCTGTCCGATCTACAGATTCTAAAGAACCAGGACGCAGAAACCGGTGTCAATATTTACGAAGCTTCTGTTGCAGGAACTGTTATTGGCTCATGTGGTGTTCTGCCTTTTGAAAAGGAGGACTACTTCTTCCATTTTGAGATCAAGGAAAACTACCGTGGGAAAGGCTATGGAAAAAAATTTCTTCTGGCTATGCTTTCCTTATTATATAAAGAAGGGAACCAGGTAACGCTCCAGGTATCCGGTCAGAACTTTATTGCCCGGAAGCTGTATAAAAAAACAGGGTTCCAGACTGTGGAAACCCTGTCTTATTACCGCTACTAAACGATCAATAATCATTTTTAATTTCAATACCCTGCGATTCGATGCTCTTCCGGATGGAGAGCATCTTTTCGTCTGTTTCGGCGATCACATCTGCACATGCCTTCAGTTCTTGTCCAATCGCATCAGAATCAATAAATTCCTTCTTGTATTTCAACTGATGGTCCAGACTTGCCCAGAAATCCATAGCAATCGTGCGGACCTGCACTTCGACTCGCATAGGTGTCTTTCCGCTAGAAAAGAATACAGGTACCTCCAGGATCATATGATAGCTGCGATAACCGTTTGGCTTTGGATTTTTAATGTAATCCTTGATGGCAATCACTTTAATATCATCCTGACCGGTCAACATCTCAGAAACGGCATAGATATCATCCACAAAAGAACAGATCACCCGGATTCCCGCAATATCATCCAGATTGGCCATCATAGAATCGACAGAAACCTCCAGATTTCTCCGCTGCAATTTTTCTACGATGCTGCTTGGCTTTTTAACCCTGGACTTGATCATCTCGATCGGATTTCGCTGGTTTCTGACAGACAACTCATCGTTAAGAACCTCTAATTTCGTCTTGATCTCACGGATTGCGCAGGTGTACATCATCATGGCTTCCTGAAAACGCTTCGCCTCTGCGATCAGACGTTCCGGAACCTGTACAACCTCCGGTACATTGACAGCGGACTGATTCAGCTCGCTGTTTGGATTCATGGTAATTTGCATGGTATCTTACGCTCCTGCCTACTTCTGGATCTTCGCTGCAGCCTCGTCCAGCCAGTTTCCTTCGACATATTCCACCTGGCCTGCGTCAACTTTTGCCGCGATCTCCGGCTGGATCGGAATCCGTCCAAGAACAGGAATTCCGTACTCTTCTGCAACTTCATCGATATGACTCTCACCAAAGACAGAGATCTTCTTGCCGCAGTCCGGGCACTCCAGATAACTCATGTTCTCCACAAGGCCAAGGATCGGAATATCCATCTTCTGAGCCATCTTCACAGCCTTTCCAACGATCATGGATACCAGTTCCTGTGGGGAAGTTACAATCACAATGCCATCCACCGGAAGAGACTGGAATACGGTTAACGGAACATCACCGGTTCCCGGAGGCATATCCACAAACATATAGTCTACATTCTCCCATAAAGTCTGGTTCCAAAACTGCTTTACCGCTCCTGCAATGACAGGGCCTCTCCAGATGACAGGATCGGTATCATGGTCTAATAACAGATTGGCTGACATGATCTGGATCCCGGTACTGGAAGTAGCAGGAAGCATCACATCAGCGCCGCCTGCCTGCACCATTCCAACACCGCCCTCAATGCCAAATGCCTTTGGAATGGACGGTCCGGTAATATCCGCATCTAAAATCGCGGTATGAAAGCCCAGGCTGTTCATCTTGACCGCTAACAGAGAGGTTACTAAGGATTTTCCTACGCCGCCCTTGCCGCTGACTACGCCAATGACCTTTTTGACGGAGCTTTCCGGATTCAATTTTTCAAGAAAACTGTTCTTATCCTGTGTTCTGCTGCTGCAGTTTTCTCCACAGGTACTGCAGTTATGTGTACAATTCTCACTCATGGTGTTCCTCCAGTTAAAATCATAAATTCTGCCGCAGTGCAATCCTGCGGGCCGCATTTTGGTTTTTGCATCACAGGTAATTCTGTGATACAAAAAAGACAGCCTGGGTTGTGCAATCTGCCCAAGCCGTCTTTTTATTATACACTTTTTCTAATAAAATGTCCAGAAGAATCCCTAGCGCGTCGCACGACGGATCACTTGAAATACCCCGGTATGCTCCATCGTCCAGGTCAAAGAGTAAAATAACAGGGAATTGACCGGCCACATAGCCAGATTTTTGATCACGCGTGCCGGAAGAATAGCAAAGAATGCTTTTCCATACATGATCTGCAGCCACAAAGTTCCTAAAAGCATATTGCAGATGATAGAAACCGTCAGCTCTGCTACAAATACCCGTACCAGACTTAATGGTTTTTTATAGAAGAAACACCCATAGATCACGCCTGCAGCCATGGCGCTTAAGGTCCAACCAGGAAAAAATGCGCCGGTCGGTTTTACCAGATATTTTAAGATATCCAGCGCACCTCCATAAAAGCATCCAACCACCGGACCAAACAGATAATAAACAAACTGGTTGGCGATCCCGGAAAATCCGATTTTTAAATAATTTCCCACCTGGATCGTATACGCGCCAAGAATAACGCCAATGGCGGCAAACATGCTGGCAGTGGTAATGGTCCGGACCTTTTTAAATTCATGATAGGAATCCAGGAACAATGTTGTTGCTTTTTTCATAAAAAATTACCTCCTTTGCAGCATCTTACTACAACAGGAGATAATCGATCTTCCATTGCAGCGGGATGCGGTCTGTGTACCGCAAACAGGAATCCCTGTTTTTCGTTCAGCTGGCAACTCCCCGTCCAACTGACACTTAACGCACACAGACCTACTCTGCTTTTTATTTTATTGTTGGTTTTGAGTATAGCACATTTTTTATAAAATACAAGCGGAATTTTAGGTCAAATTCGTATACCCCATAAGACTGAAATCCACTTCCTTAGCCACTTCACGGCCCTCTCTCACAGCCCACACCACTAAAGACTGGCCTCTGTGCATATCTCCAGTGACAAATACCTTGTCCACATTGGTTTTATAAGAATCTGGAGCGGTTGCCACATTGGTCCTTGCATTGACTTCCACACCAAAAGCATCGGTCACATATTTCTGGCTTCCAAGGAATCCTGCTGCGATCAGGACCAGATCAGCAGGAAGCTCTTTTTCACTTCCCGCAACTGGAACCATGTTCATTCTGCCAGTCTTTTCATCCTTCTTCAGCTCCAGTTTTACAGTGACCACCGCACAGACTTTTCCGTCCTTATCTTTCTTAAATTCCTTTACCGTTGTCTGATAGATACGCGGATCAGAACCAAAGACCGCAATCGCTTCTTCCTGGCCATAATCGGTTTTTAAGACTCTTGGCCACTCCGGCCAGCTATTATCCGGCGTTCTCTGCTCTGGAAGCTTTGGCATCATTTCCAACTGGGTTACAGAAGCACATCCATGACGTATGGAAGTACCTACACAGTCATTGCCTGTATCACCGCCGCCGATGACGATCACATGTTTGCTCTTGGCAGAAATGTTCTTGCCGTCGGTCAGGTTGGAATTCAACAGACTTTTGGTATTTGCTTTTAAGAAATCAACTGCAAAATAGATTCCGTCTGCCTCTCTTCCAGGGACCTTGATATCTCTCGGATTGGAAGCACCACAAGCCAGGATCACGCAATCATAATCCTTCAATAATTTGGCAGCCCGGTAGTCTTTACCAATATTGGTGTTGGTCATGAAAAGAACACCTTCCTCTTCCATCACCTTAATCTTCCGGTCAATCACCCATTTTTCCAGTTTCATATTCGGGATGCCGTACATCAGAAGTCCTCCTACCCGGTCTTCCCGCTCAAATACAGTGACGCTGTGGCCACGTTTATTTAACTGATCGGCTGCTGCCAGTCCCGATGGACCAGAACCGATGATAGCGATCTTCTTGCCGGTACGGATCTGTGGTGGTTTTGCCGCTGCCCAGCCTTCTTCATATGCTTTTTCTATGATCGCATGCTCATTTTCCTTCACACTGGTTGGCTGTCCATTTAAGCCGCAGGTGCATGCTGCCTCACAGAGAGCCGGACAGACTCTGGAAGTAAATTCCGGGAAAGAGCTGGTCTTTTTTAATCGGTTGTAAGCCTGTCTCCAGTTGCCGTGATATACCAGGTCATTCCACTCCGGGATCAGGTTGTGCAACGGACAACCGGAGGTCATGCCCTTGATCATCATACCTGACTGGCAGAAAGGAACGCCGCACTCCATGCAGCGCGCCCCCTGTTTTCTCTGTTCTGCCTCACTTAACGGAATGTGAAATTCCTGGAAATTCTTGATTCGTTCCTTCGGAGGGATTGTTTCACTGGTCTTTCTCTCATATTCTAAAAATCCGGTTGGTTTCCCCATTTCCACGTGCCTCCTTACTGTCTTGTATTTGCATAAAATGCTTCGATCTGTGCCTGCTCACTGCTTAATCCTTTTTCCTCCATCTGGACAATGGTATTCATCATCCGGCGATAATCGTGAGGCACGATCTTTTTGAATTTCGGCAGATACTCTCCAAAATGATCCAGGATTTCTTTGCCCTTTGCGGAATTGGTATAGGAAACGTGCTCTGCGATAATGTCCTTTAACTCCAGAACATCGTATTTGTTGGTCACTTCTTCAAAGGATACCAGATCCTTATTCAGACGTTTGTATAAATCATTCTTTTCATCCAGCACATAAGCGATACCGCCGCTCATGCCTGCAGCAAAATTTTTACCGGTCGGACCTAAGATAACGGCACGGCCTCCTGTCATGTACTCGCATCCATGATCACCAACGCCCTCAACAACTGCCGTCGCACCGGAGTTACGGACACAGAAACGCTCACCGGCCACACCATTGATAAATGCTTTTCCGCTGGTAGCGCCATAAAGCGCCACATTACCGATGATAATATTATCCTCCGCCTTATATTTCACGCCTGTTGGCGGATAAACCACCAGCTTACCACCAGAAAGTCCTTTTCCAAAATAGTCGTTGCTGTCACCTACCAGCTCCAAAGTCAGTCCACTTGGAATAAAGGCACCAAAGCTTTGTCCACCGCTTCCGGTACAGCTGATGGTAAAGGTATCCTCTGGCAGTCCCTCTGGATATTTCTTTGTGATCTCAGATCCAAAAATGGTACCAAAGGTACGATTTACATTGGAAACATCAATCTGGAGGCTCTTCTTCTGTCCGTTTACCAGAGCAGATTTTAATTTCTTTAACAGAACATTTTCATCCAATGTTTCTTCTAATTTAAAGTCATATGGCTGTTTGTGGGTATAACCTGCTAATTTCACTCCAGCGTATGGATTTCCTAAAATATTGCTTAAATCCACTTTTTCTGCTCTTGCAGATGGCATCTTGTCTTTTCTCTTTAACAGATCAGTACGGCCAACCAGCTCATCTACGGTTTTCACACCAAGCTTTGCCATATATTCCCGCAGCTCCTGGGCGATAAAATACATGAAATTGATCACATATTCTGGTTTTCCTTTGAACCGTTTCCGCAGTTCCGGGTTCTGGGTGGCAATACCAACTGGACAGGTATCCAGATTGCAGACACGCATCATCACACAACCCATGGTTACCAATGGCGCAGTAGCAAATCCGAATTCCTCGGCACCCAGCATGCAGGCGATGGCCACGTCACGTCCGGTCATCAGCTTACCATCTGTCTCAAGAACCACTTTATCACGGAGTCCGTTCATGATCAGAGTCTGATGAGCTTCTGCTACACCAAGTTCCCACGGAAGTCCCGCATTGTAAATGGAGTTTCTTGGAGCTGCTCCGGTACCACCGTCATAGGAGGATACCAGGATCACCTGGGCACCAGCCTTTGCAACGCCGGCTGCGACGGTTCCAACACCAGCTTCCGATACCAGCTTCACAGAGATCCGGGCGTCGGTATTCGAATTCTTCAGATCATAAATCAACTGTGCCAGATCCTCAATCGAGTAAATATCGTGATGCGGTGGAGGGGAGATCAGGGTAACACCGGTGGTGGAATGTCTGGTTTTCGCTACCCACGGATATACTTTTTTACCAGGGAGCTGTCCGCCTTCACCAGGTTTTGCGCCCTGTGCCATCTTGATCTGGATTTCCTTTGCGCTGACTAAGTAACGAGATGTGACGCCGAAACGTCCAGAAGCCACCTGCTTGATGGCAGAACAACGGTTCAGACCATCAAGCAGGTGGATAAGCGCTCAAGACTCTCGCCGCCTTCACCGCTGTTGGATTTGCCTCCGATCCGGTTCATGGCAATCGCCAGCGTTTCATGCGCTTCCTGAGAAATAGAACCGTAGGACATCGCTCCGGTCTTAAACCTTTTCACAATGGATTCCACACTTTCCACCTGATCAATTGGAATACCGCCTTTTTCATCATAACGGAAATCAATCAGATCACGCAGATGGATGGTCTTATTTTCTCCATCCAGTGCATGAGTGTACTGCTTAAAGGTCTCATAATTACCGGTTCTTGCAGCCTCCTGCAGCAGGTGGATGATAACAGGATTATACAAATGCTCCTCCTGTCCAGAACGCATCTTATGGCTGCCAACACTGTCCAGAGTCAGATCCACATCCAGTCCAAGTGGATCAAATGCTGCGGAATGGAGGGTATCCACGTCATTGGCGATATCGTCCAGTGTGATACCTCCCACACGGCTGACGGTGTTTGTAAAATATTTATCAATAACCTCCTTGCTGATACCGATGGCTTCAAAGATCTGGGAGCCCTGGTAGGACTGGATCGTGGAAATACCCATTTTGGAAGCAATCTTAACGATTCCATGAAGAACTGCGGAGTTATAATCGTCCACTGCTGCGTAGTAATCCTTATTCATCATGCCACTCTCGATCAGGTATTTGATCGACTCATGAGCCAGGTACGGGTTGATAGCGCAGGCACCGTAACCTAACAGTGTCGCAAAATGATGAACCTCTCTCGGCTCGCCGCTCTCCAGGATCAGGGCAACGGAAGTTCTCTTCTTGGTATTAACCAGATGCTGCTGCAGGGCGGATACGGCCAGCAGAGAAGGAATCGGCACATGGTTTTCATCAATATCACGGTCAGACAAAATGATAATATTGGCACCGTCTCTGTGGGCACGATCCACTTCCAGGAATAACCGGTCAATGGCTTTTGCCAGGGAAGTGTTCTTATAATAAGTGATCGGGATCACCTCAACCTTAAATCCCGGTTTCTTCATGTTTTTGATCTTCAGCAGATCGGTACAGGTCAGGATCGGATTGGACACTTCCAGGATCTTACAGTTGTCTGCTTTCTCCTCTAAGAAGTTACCGTCCTCACCCACATATACGGTGGTGGAGGTAACGATCTCCTCACGGATAGAATCGATTGGCGGGTTGGTTACCTGGGCAAACAGCTGTTTGAAATAATTAAACAATGGCTGGTGCTTCTTGGAAAGAACCGCTAACGGACTGTCGCAGCCCATAGCAGATGCCGGTTCCGCTCCATTTAATGCCATTGGAAGGATCATGGTATCAAACTGCTCATAGGTATAACCATAAGTCTTCTGAAGCTGTGCCCGTCTGGTCTTGGAAAGCTGTGGCACTCCCTCATTTGGAATTTTCAGATCTTTCATCTGCACCAGATTAGAGTCCAGCCATTCACCGTAAGGCTTTCTGGAAGCATAATAATGCTTCAGCTCCTCATCATCAATGATCTTGCCCTTTCCTGTATCTACCAGAAGCATTTTTCCTGGTCTTAAACGCTCTTTTTTCACTACATGGCTCTGGTCAATGTCGATCGCACCCACCTCGGATGCCAGAATCAGATGATCGTCATCGGTAATATAATATCTGGAAGGACGCAGGCCGTTGCGGTCCAGAACAGCGCCAAGCAAATCGCCATCGCTGAATACGATGGATGCAGGTCCGTCCCACGGCTCCATCATGGTTGCATAGTAATGGTAGAAATCCTTCACTTCCTGAGGCATGGACTTGTCATGGGCCCATGGAGCCGGAAGCATGATCATGACTGCCAGCGGAAGATCCATACCGCTCATCATCATAAATTCCAGAGCATTATCTAACATGGCAGAGTCGGAGCCTTCCTGATTGATGATCGGCAGTACCTTGTGCATCTCAGAACGGAAGAACTCGGATTCCATGGTCTCTTCTCTGGCAAGCATCTTATCTACATTGCCGCGGATGGTATTGATCTCGCCATTGTGGACGATGATCCGGTTTGGATGAGCTCTCATCCAGCTTGGATTGGTGTTGGTACTGAAACGGGAATGTACCGTTGCCAGAGCAGATTCATAATCTTTATCCTGAAGATCCGGAAAGAACTTCCGAAGCTCTTTTACCAGGAACATGCCTTTGTATACAATTGTACGGCTGCTTAAAGAAACCACATAGGTATTATCATTACTCTGTTCAAATACACGGCGTACCACGTAGAGTCTGCGGTCAAAATCCAGACCCTTTGCCATCTCTGCCGGTTTTTTCACAAAGCACTGAACGATGTATGGCATCTTGGCAACGGCCTTCTCGCTGATCAGATCCTGGTTGGTTGGAACCACTCTCCAGCCAAGGAATTTCAATCCTTCTTTCTCCACGATGATCTCAAACATCTTCATGGCCTGATTTCTGGCCAGGATGTCCTGAGGAAAGAAAAAGGTGCCGACACCATACTCCCGTTCCTCACCAAGATCGATTCCTAAAGGTTTTGTCACCTTCTTGAAGAACTTGTGAGAAATCTGAAGCATGATACCGACACCGTCGCCAGTCTTGCCTTCTCCATCTTTTCCTGCCCTGTGTTCCAGGTTTTCTACAATATGCAGCGCCTGTTCTACTGTCTGATGCGTTTTCACACCCTTGATATTCACCACAGCGCCAATTCCACAGTTATCATGTTCAAACCGAGGATCATAGAGACCCGGCCTTTTCTCCTGCTGACTTACTTCCATAGTCTCTTCCTTTCTGATGTAGATTGGATGCTTTACTTGGATAAAGCAACTTGTTGGAAATGATAATACTACAGTTTTTTTCATTTGTAAATAACTTTTTTGAATATAGTTGTCAGATAATATATCAATAATGCGGTTGTATCTTTAATTGAATAAACACAACGTTATATAATTATAAATATTCTGATTTTGGTTTCCTATGACATAAAAAAGACTGCTGCCCAGAGAAACACTTCTCCAGGAACAGCAGTCTTCACCTACAAACTTAAAAAAATTACATCTCGCCCAGACCAGACTCGATAGCCTCAGAAATGGTCTTCATAGCCTCGGCCTCGTCCTCGCCGTCGCAGATCAGGGTAATCTCTGTACCGCACTTGATACCTGCAGCCATAACGTTTAAAACACTCTTAGCAACGATTCTCTTCTCACCGCTCTCGATAATCACATCACTTTTGAATTTCATAGCGGTCTGAGATAAAACTCCTGCTGGTCTTAAGTGAAGTCCGGATGGATTTACTACTGTTAAATTTTTAGTAAGCATAATATTGATCTCCTTATCCTTTTGATTTAAACAACCCTCATGGATAAAATTTTAGTACAAATTGTCCATAGTGTCAAGAGCGAATAGAATAGACACAACCACAATAATTCTGTCGGTACAGTCCATGTTCCTCGGAAAGCTCTACCGAACGTTTATATCCATTTTTCTTTTTAAAATCCGATGGCAGATAGGAAACTCCCACCTCTTCCCCGATCCTTTCTCCAATGGTATTCAGCGTTGGAGCAGACTTTAGCGGGCTTATGGTCAGGGTTGTGGTAAAATAATCAAACCCGCCTTTTTTAGCCTCTCTGGCCGCCTCTGAAAGCCGCAGTTCAAAGCATTTTTCACAACGGGCACCGCCTTCTGGTTCTTTCTCCAACCCCTTCACAGCCTTATAATAAACATCTGGATCATAAGTACCGGAAATCATATGAACCGGATGTTTAAAGTGCATTTCACGGATCAGGCGTTCTTCCTCGTGAACTCTCGCCTGGTATTCCTCCGGTGGGTAAATATTAGGGTTATAGAACAAGATCGTGATCTCAAAATACTGGGACAGATATTCCAGCACATAACTGCTGCATGGAGCGCAGCAGCTGTGCAGCAGCAGACTTGGCACCCGATTCTCTTTTACCAGTCCATCGATCACCTTATCTAATTCTTTCTGATAATTTCTCTGGTTCATATATGGATTCCTTTCTTTTATTCCGGATGATGGAAAGACCTCCATCTCGGAGTTTTACCGAAATGGAGGTCCTGAATTCACTGTTGATTTAATTTTCGATTACAGGAAATCACGGATCCGTTTGCTTCGTACCGGGTTTCTCAGTTTTCTTAAGGCTTTTGCCTCGATCTGACGGATACGTTCTCTGGTAACGTTGAATTCCTTTCCAACTTCTTCCAGAGTTCTCGGATGTCCATCTTCCAGACCGAAACGAAGAACGATAACCTGACGCTCACGTTCTTTCAGATCACCAAGCAGCGCATCGATGTGCTCTCTGAGCATCACAGACTCTACGTTACCCTCCGGGGTTACGATGTTGTTATCTGCAACAAAATCGCCCAAGTTGGAATCATCCTCTTCACCGATTGGAGTCTCCAGGGATGCTGGCTCTCTGGCGATCTGCATGATCTCCATCACCTTATCCTCAGACATATCCAGTGCCTCGGCTAACTCGGCAACGGAAGGCTCATAGCCCAGCTCCAGAGTCAGTTTTCGCTGCATCTTTGACATCTTGTTGATGGTTTCCACCATATGCACTGGTACACGGATGGTACGTGCCTGATCTGCCAGGGCTCTTGTGACCGACTGTCTGATCCACCAGGTCGCATATGTACTTAACTTGTAACCTTTTGTATAATCGAACTTCTCTACACCCTTGATCAGACCTAAGTTTCCCTCCTGGACTAAGTCAAGGAAGCTCATGCCTCTGCCGGTGTAGCGTTTCGCAATACTCACTACCAGACGCAGGTTTGCTTCGATCAGGCGTTCTTTTGCCTGTTCGTCACCTTCTGCTTTTTTCTTTGCCAGTTCCATCTCCTCATCTGCGGAAAGAAGTGGGACTGTACCGATCTCCTTCAGATACATACGGACCGGATCTTCGGTACCGATGCCTTCCAGAAGATCAATGGCATCCAGATCGATGTCATCCTCATCGGAATCCTTCATAAAGCGCTCGTCGTCATCATCATCCAAAAGCAGCGGATCTTCAGCTAACAGATTATCATCAATGACAGGAATCACATCGATCCCGTGGTTTTCCAAATAGGAATAAATCTGCTCCATCTGCTCAGTGGAAAGATCGTCACCTGTGAAGAAATTATTGATTTCTGTCACATCCAGCGCATTATGCTTTCCTTTTGCAAGCTCTACAAGCTTTTTGAGTTTCTCTAAAAATGTACTTTTTTCCACCAATTAACGTCCCTTTCTCGTTCCTGGTTTCTTGATGCTACACGATTAATCATTATACAACATTTTTAGACATTTTTCAAGGAAATTTTGCTATAACAATTCACGTATAACAATTCAGAAAATGCCTACGCAAAAATACCTACCTACCTTCAGCAATTTCCTTTATCCCAGAAATAATGGAGATCCGTTTTTGCAGGTTTACGATCTCTGCATCCATTTTTGCTCCACCAAATTCTCCATCTAACACCCAGTCCACTGGTTCCTCCGCGTGAATGGTCAGGCGGGAGGTCTTAAAACGATAGACATATTCACTCTGCTCTTCTTTCAAGATCATGGAAGAGAGTATATTCGTCAGTTCCATTGGTGTTTTCGGCGTCCGGATCAGAAGTACCTCAAAAAGCCCATCATCCAGACGTACATTGGACGCCACCAGTCCCTTGAAACCACCGACGCTGATGGTATTGGTTACCATTCCGAAGATGAAATCCCCCTCCAGTGTCATTTCATCCGATTCTACGGTCATGGTATAGGATTTCAGATTCGTTAAGCTTTTTACCCCTTCCAGCATATATGCCTGATGACCCAGAAGATTTTTCTTTTCCTGTGGCGTCATGTAAGAAACCTCTGTAAATGCGCCAAAAGCCGCTACATAGACGAACGTTCTTTCCTCACAGAAAAAACCAATATCTACCGGCTGCGGATGTCCGTCTATCACGGTCTGAGCGGCTTTCATGGTATTGGAAGAAATCTGAAGACTGGAAGCAAAATCGTTGGTGGTCCCTGCTGGAATATAGCCCAGGACCGGTGGTCTATAAAGTCTGGTCATGCCGGAAATCGTCTCGCTTAAAGTGCCGTCCCCACCGCTGCAGACGATCATATCAAAATCCGCTCCCTGTTTTTGGGCCACATTGGTCGCATCCAGAGCCGCCTGGGTAATATGGACCGTCACATCCCAATCCGCCTTGGTAAACAGATCCAGAACACTCATCAGATACCGTTTCATCCGCTCTTTTCCCGCTGTGGGATTGATAATAAAAAGGACCTTTTTCATGCCAGCACCTCCATCAATTTCTGATAATATGCCTGAAATGCATTGGGAATCGCATAGCGGTTTTGAAGTTCCTGTCTCCCCACTGCCAGATACTGTCCAGGAATCTGGTTCGTGCACACCAGATAGCCATTCATATGCCACTCCACATGACTGAAAATATGTTTGGCATTTTCCAATGGCTCTACACTCTCCACAATGATTCCCTGTTCCTTTTCCAAATATTCCCGTACCTCATCCCCTGTCAGATAGTGGTCTGTATTGGGAAATTCATAGAGGGAGGCCAATAGTCCCTGATCCGGCCGTTTCCGAATCGCTGCCTTTTTGCTGCTGCAGATCAGAAGAACGGTTTTTTCCTCGATCTTACGGGGCTTTTTCGGCGCTTTATAAGGGATCGAATCCAGTAAGCCGTGACGTTTCGCCAGACATAAGGATTCCAGCGGACACTCTTCGCATTTGGGCTTTCCGTTCGGTACACAGACGATGGCACCAATCTCGATCATTCCCTGGGTAAATGCGCTGGTACGCTCCTTCGGCATGGTCTCACGCAGCAGTTCTTCGAACTGCTTCTTCACGGATTGTTTTAAGATATCCTCATGACTTTCCAGCACTCTGGAAAGAACCCGAAGCACATTGCCGTCCACTGCCGGAACCGGATGTCCAAAAGCGATAGAAGAAATGGCTCCTGCCGTGTAACTGCCGATCCCTGGAAGCTTTAACAGCTCCTCGTAGGTCTCCGGAACCTGTCCACCATAGTCGGATATGATCACACCCGCCGCCTTTTTCAAGTTCCTGGCTCGGTTATAATATCCTAACCCTTCCCATAGCTTCATCAGCCGCTCATCTTCCACCTCCGCCAATGCTTTCACGTCCGGCAGTGCTTCCATAAAACGGGCGTAGTAAGGCTTTACCGCCTCTACCCGTGTCTGCTGCAGCATAATCTCCGAGATCCACACTCGGTAAGCCTCCGGTGTCTCTCTCCATGGCAGAACCCGCGCATGGCTGTCATACCAGGAAAGTAAGGGCCCGTTGATGGCTTTTAATCGCTCGATGGGAGAAAGAGGCTTCGCTTCACTTTCCAGGACCTGAAGACCTTCATAGAAATGATTTATCATAAATGTATCACCTTGTTTTCATAGGATTAAAAACCGACGTTAAAAATATACAAATTCTAACGTCGGTCTTTCCAATTTATTCATTCACACATATCCATAAATTCCCCGGACAGATACCTCTCCTGACATCACCTGGGAAATACTTCCATCTTCCCGTTCTACCAGGAGTTCTCCTCCATCGGTGATTCCCCGGCAGATACCGCAGTATTCCTGTTTGGGTGCTAATACTTTAACCTGACGGCCAAGGTTGGCTAATTTACTTTCGTATTCTTCTTTCAGACCGGACAGATCGGCTGTTTTTAAAAAGATCTCGTAATATTGTTCCATCCGTTTCATGATGGCAGCGATCAGTTCGCTGCGCTTCCATGATTTACCAGATTCCAGATAGAGGGACGTAGCTGTTGCGGCAATGTCCTCCGGAAAATCAGAGGTGTTGACGTTGATTCCGATTCCAACAATGATATAGCGGATAGAATCCAGATCAGTACTCATCTCTGTCAGGATGCCACAGATCTTTTTACCGGAAAGCACCAGGTCGTTTGGCCACTTAATCTTAGTCTCCATGCCTGTGATATCCTGGATTCCGGAGGCCACTGCCATGGCGGCTACCAGGGTCAGCATGGATGCGTGCTCCGGTCCCACCTGGGGCTTTAACAGGAAGCTCATCCAGATACCGCTTCCTGCAGGAGACTTCCATACTCTTCCACGGCGGCCTTTTCCTGCCTCCTGACATTCTGCCACGACCAGAAGTCCTTCCTCTGCACCTTCCTCGGCCAGACGGCGCACCTGATTATTGGTGGAGTCGATCTTGTCATAGTATTTCACTGGAAGTCCCAGCTGCTGATCGCCCATGCAGCTTTCCAGCTCCGCGGCCGTCATCACATCGGCGCTTTCTACCAGTCGGTAACCCTTATTCCGCACCGCCTCAATCTCATATCCTTCTTCCCGCAGCTGGTTGATCACCTTCCAGACTGCGGTTCTGGATACATTTAACTTCTCACATAACTCCTGTCCGGACAGATATCCATCACAGGATTTTAATAATCGGATAATCTCTGCTTTCACGTTTTACCTCCAGATACTGATGGCACTGATTACCGTCACGATCAGCAAAAAACCAGCGATCACAAACGGAACCACAGCTCCAGCCTTTTTCTTTTTATCTCTTCCACTCTGCCGGTACTGGTAAACTCCATTGACCAGGTTCAATACCGCTGCCAGAAGAAAGATCAGTGGAAATAAGATCCGGTTGTCCTCCGGATTCAAAAACGCGATCACAGCAAAAAGCACCACCAGAAAGCCGATCACGATGTGGATCCAATCCAGGATCAGTGCCGCGTTTCTGGGACTTTTTTTCTTATCCTGTCCATAAATCATGAAAAATTACACTCCTAATGTCGCAGCCATAACCGCTTTGATGGTGTGCATACGGTTCTCTGCCTCATCAAATACCTTAGACTGCGTTGATTCAAATACTTCATCAGTTACTTCCATGTCGATGATGCCGAAACGCTCGCTCATTTCCTTACCGATCTTAGTCTTTAAGTCATGGAAAGATGGCAGACAGTGTAAGAAGATCGCTTTCCCGCCTGCAGTCTCCATCACGGCTTTCGTCACTTTGTATGGCGTCAGATCCCGGATACGTTCGGTCCAGACACTGTCCGGTTCACCCATAGATACCCATACATCGGTATAGATCACGTCAGCATCCTTGGTGCCTTCCATCACATCCTCGGTTAAAGTGATGGTGGAACCGGATGCTTTTGCGTACTCCTGGCACTGCTCCACCAGTTCTGCGTTCGGGAAATATTTCTTCGGTGCGCAGGCAGTGAAATCAAGACCCATCTTCGCGCAGGCAATCATCAGGGAATTACCCATATTATATCTTGCATCGCCCATATATACAAGTTTAATTCCCTTTAATTTTCCAAAATGTTCCCTGATGGTTAAAAGATCAGCCAACATCTGAGTCGGATGATACTCGTTGGTCAAACCATTCCATACAGGAACACCTGCATATTTTGCCAGCTCTTCTACGATGGCCTGACCATATCCACGGTACTCGATGCCCTCATACATCCGTCCAAGAACTCTTGCAGTATCTGCAATGCTCTCCTTTTTGCCAATCTGGGAACCAGTTGGATCCAGATAAGTGGTTCCCATGCCAAGATCATGAGCTGCCACCTCGAAGGCACAACGAGTCCTGGTGCTGGTCTTTTCAAAGATCAGAGCCACATTTTTCCCTTTATGGATATCAACTGGAATGCCCTTTTTCTTTTTATCCTTTAAATCTGCTGATAAATCCAGCAGATACTGGATTTCCTCTGGTGTAAAGTCCTTTAATGTTAAGAAATTTCTACCTTTTAAATTCATAGCATTTCCTCCGTATTTATACCACGTTGTATTTTTATACAGAATTATAGTATGTTATGAATAAATATGCAATAGGTATTTTTCATTAATTTTTTGTTTTAATTCTACAGGGGTGTAAATATGGAAACGGCTGATACGGAAACTGCGGGCGGTGTTCTCTAAAAAGGATAGATACAATTCCTTGTAGGTCCAGTTTTTCTTCAGTTTCATGCGCTGCGCCAAAAATGGAAATACCTGTTCTGTGTAGACCCGGTAACCAGATAACTCCTCAGGAATCTGTTCTGGCATCGGAAGCAGTCCACAACGGGCGAATTCATCCATCTCCGTAATTAACCGTTCAAAATAGTAAGCGTCTGACTCTGGTGCATAGAGATAATACCAACGCCCTTCCAATCCATAAAGTACCCTCTTGGCATCATAATAGCCCAGTGTCATATTTTTTCTGGCTCTGGTCCGGTCAAACTCCAGAATTCCTCCCAAGTCCTGTCTGGGAGCAATGTGAGTCACATGAACATCCTCAGGGATTTCCGTTGTACGCTCACTGTCATAGCCAAGGCCATAGATGCGTATCACCAGAATATCCTTATAATCATGCTCCAGAAGAATATTGATAGGCACATTGTTCCAGCCACCGCCATCCAGATACCGTTTTCCACCTAATTTGTCATTGCGGAACGCCGGGAAATAGGCGCTGGCAAGCAGCATATCCCCGATCTCCCCATCTGGAATATCCTTTGCATTTAGCACTAGCAGTTCCCGGTCAGTGACAGAATAGGTAGTCAGATACAGTTCTCGGTCAGAGCTGCGGATTTTGTCCTCATTAACAACGGATTCAATCAGGTTTTTTAGTGGTGTAATGTCAAGGCCTTTGTCTTTTAAGATTTTCTTGGTATCCTCTGCTACCTTCACCAGATCCAGAGATTTCAGATCCAGTTTTTTCACTGTCTCAATCACGTCATCATCCACATCGATTACCTGGGAGTATCGGATATTTTCCCAAATTTCTTCCGCTTTTTCAAGGTCATCCATACAGATAAGGGCGCCATTTAAGGCGCCCACCGATGCACCCGCGATTCCGCGGATCTTAATTCCGGCTTCCCGGAGGGCTTTCCAGGCGCCGATCTGATATGATCCTCTGGCACCACCGCCCTCCAGTACAATCCCGTATTCTTTTGTCAGATCAAGCTGAAAGCGCATGATAACACCCCTCCAAAAGAAAAGTTACAAGTTATACTTAAGAATTACTCTGCTTTTTCGTCTTTTGCTACTTCCGCAACGGATTTTACCAGACCAGCCAGTCCCTGGATCTCTGATGGGATAATGATCTTGGTTGCTTTGCCGTCAGCAGCCTTCGCAAATGCCTCTAAGCTCTTTAATTGGATCACCGCATTGTCTGCGCCAGCCTCTTTGATGAAGCGGATACCGTCTGCCGTTGCCTGCTGGATCTTTAAGATCGCTTCTGCCTGGCCTTCTGCCTCTTTGATCCGTTTCTCCTTCTCAGCCTCTGCGCGGAGGATCGCGGACTGCTTATCAGCCTCAGCGTCCAGGATCACAGACTGTTTCTTACCTTCTGCCACCAGAATGGTGGATTTCTTCTCACCTTCTGCCTTTAAGATTGCTTCACGGCGCTCACGCTCTGCCTTCATCTGCTTCTCCATGGCATCCTGGATAGCAGCAGGCGGAATAATGTTCTTTAACTCTACACGGTTCACCTTAATTCCCCATGGATCTGTTGCCACATCCAGGGCAGCACGCATCTTGGTATTGATGGTCTCTCTGGAGGTTAACGTCTGATCCAGCTCCAGATCTCCAATGATATTCCTTAAAGTCGTTGCAGTCAGATTCTCAATGGCCATGATCGGATTTTCCACACCATAAGTATAAAGCTTTGGATCGGTGATCTGGAAAAATACGACCGTATCGATCTTCATGGTAACGTTATCTTTGGTGATCACCGGCTGTGGCGGAAAATCCACTACCTGCTCTTTTAAGATCACTCGTTTTGCCACACGGTCAATAAATGGTGCTTTCACATGAAGACCTACATTCCAGGTACCCTGGTATGCGCCAAGCCGTTCTACCACCATAGCCTGCGCCTGCGGCACGATCTTCACACAGCTTGATAAAATGATCAGTACCAAAATAGCAAGAATCAATAACCCAATTAATAAACCCATACTACATTTCCTCCTTATGTCTGCTGACAATTAATTTAACTCCCTGGATACTCTGGACCACTACCATGGTATCCGGTGGATAACAGGTTTCCTCATCCTGGCTTCTGGCTGTCCACTCCTGACCACCTGCCAGCACAGTCCCTGTCCCTTTCTGGTTGTTAACCTCTTCGGTTACCCGGACCTCGCTGCCAATAAGACTGTCTGCATTGGTTCTGGTTACCCGTCCAGACAGACATTTCAAGGCAAATGGCCGGGTAAAAATAAGAAGCACAAATGACACAATCACAAATCCAAGAAGCTGTATCTCTAATGATACATGAAATAGAGACAAGAGAAATGCCGCCAATGCGCCTCCTGCAAACCAGATCGTCGTCAATGCCATAGTGGCTGCCTCTATGATCACTAAGAACACAAAACCAATCAGCCAGTAAACCGATACCATATATACTCCCCCTTTCTGTAAACACAGCTTCTGACTCCTCTGATACCGAAGCTTCCGCTATTTATTTCTGATTTCTCCTCTGCCTTGCCACCTCGAACATCAGTACGGAAGAGGCAATGGCTGCATTCAAGGATTCCACGCTGCCTGCCATTGGGATTTTCACATAGGTATCTGCCAGTGACGCAATCTCATCGCTTAAGCCCTGTGCCTCATTGCCGATGAGGAATCCGGTGCTTTCCGTATAATCTTCCTGATCGTAGGAATTCTGACCCTTTAAATGGGCTGCATAGAGGTGAACTCCATGATCCTTTAACTGCAAAAGGGCTGCTTTCAAATCTTCCACATAAACAAATGGGACACGGAACACAGCGCCCATAGTAGAACGGATCACCTTTGGATTATAAATATCCGCTGTCTGGGAATCCATGATCACGCCCGTAATGCCTGCCGCTTCACCAGCCCGAAGAATCGTCCCCAGGTTTCCCGGATCCTGCAAACGCTCCAGAACAATGAAATGCGCTGCACCAGACTGGGACAACAGATCCTTTAATCCATAATGATACTGTTTCGCCAGCGCCAGGATTCCCTGCGGTGTCTGGGTGTCAGACATGGCCTTTAATACTTCGTCTGTTACAGTCTCTACACATTTTAATTGTTTTAACTTCTGATAAAGCGCATGATCCGCCTTTTTCTTCTCTTCTTCCAGGAAATGCTCCGTCACGTAGACCTGCTGGATTCTGTCATCTGGCAGTTCTGCGGACATCTTCGGTCCTTCCACTACGAACAGACCGGTTTCTGTCCGGTATTTTGCCTTTTTGGCCAGGGCTGCCGCCTGTTTTACCTTTTGGTTGCTTGTGCTGCTGATCATCTGATTGCCTCCAGTTCTTCCATCCAGACACGGCTGCACGCATCACTTGGCATTCTTAAATCACCGCGTGGAGATACTGCCACCGAACCCACTTTCGGGCCATCCGGCAGACAGGAGCGTTTAAACTGCTGGGAGAAGAATCTTCTGTAAAATGTTTTTAACCATTTCAGGATGGTCTCCTTGTCATACTGTCCCCGGAACGCGTAGCATGCCAGGTAGTAAATGCGCTCCGGATGATAACCAAACCGCAGCACATAATATAAATAAAAGTCATGAAGCTGATACGGGCCTACCAGATCCTCCGTTTTCTGGGAGATCACTCCGTCCTCTGGAGGAAGCAGCTCCGGGCTCACCGGAGTATCTAAAACATCCAGCAATACCGTCCGCAGTTCCTCTTCCTTACAGGTATCCGCATAATAGCGGACTAGATGCCGTACCAGTGTCTTCGGCACAGAGACATTCACTCCATACATGGACATATGGTCTCCATTATAGGTTGCCCAGCCTAAAGCCAGTTCAGACATATCTCCCGTACCGATCACCAAACCTCCGACCTGGTTCGCAAGATCCATTAACACCTGGGTGCGTTCTCTCGCCTGACCGTTCTCATAGGTCACATCATGAACTGCCGGATCATGTCCGATATCTGCGAAATGCTGCATCACAGAATTGCGGATGTCCACTTCTATTAACGATGCCCCTAGCTTTTCTGTCATCACACAGGCATTATGATAGGTTCGGTCGGTTGTTCCGAAACATGGCATGGTCACGGCATGGATCTGATCTCTTGGAATCCCAAGCATATCAAACGCCCGGGCTGTCACTAAAAGCGCCAATGTAGAATCCAGTCCACCGGAGATACCGATCACCGCGTGACCTGCATGGGTATGTTCCAGACGTTTTTTCAGTCCGCACGCCTGAATGGATAAAATCTCCTCGCACCTGCGGTTTCTCTCCTGCTCATCACTTGGAACAAATGGAGAAGGATCGATGAAACGCTTTAATTCAAAGGTCTCCGGCTGAAGGGAAAAATGCACTGTCTGATAAGCTTCAAGCTGCTCTGGCGTTAACTGACCATAAGTGGTCATTCTGCGCCGTTCACTGTTCAGCCGTAAAAGATCCAGATCCGCATAAATCGTCTGATGTCCAAATCGTTCAGAAACTGCTAACATCGTTCCATTTTCTGCAATGATATTATGACCGCCAAACACCAGATCCTGAGTTGATTCGCCTTCTCCGGCATTGGAATAGATATAACCACATACCAATCTCGCGGATTGTCCGGAAATCAGGGACATCCGATAGCTGTCTTTTCCAACTGTCTCATCACTAGCAGAACAGTTGACGATCACCGTGGCGCCTGCCATTGCATGGGAAATACTAGGCGGACAGGGAACCCACACATCCTCGCAGATTTCTGCACCTATCGTTAATCCCGGAACCGAATCACACTGGAACAAAAGATTTGTTCCCATAGGGACCAGACCATCCTTCCACGGCACCATCACTGGTCTTTGATTTCCAGAGGTAAAATGACGCATCTCATAAAATTCTGAGTAATTTGGCAGGTGCGTCTTAGGAACCAGCCCTAAAAGTTGCCCCTGACAGACAGCTGCTGTCACATTATAAAGTTTTCCCTGATATTCCCACGGAAGTCCCACAAACAACAGCATAGGAAAATCTGCCGATGCATCCACCAATTTTTTTAAGGTTTCTTTCGCCTTCTCAAGCAACGGTGCATGCCAGAACAGATCGTTACAGGTATAACCAGTCAGACAGAGTTCTGGAAACACCATCAGGAATGCATGATGATCCCGTCCCTCTTCCATCAATTTCAAAATCTCATTTCCATTAAATTCCGGATCAGCAACCTGAATCTTCGGCGTTGCTGCACAAACCCGTACAAATCCGTGATTCATAAGATGGAATCTCCTTTGTTTTCAATATATAGTTTAGTATACACTGTTTTTTCGAAAAATGGAAGTTTACTTTTTCTTACATATCGTGTACAATAGTTTTAAATCCTAGTGAATTAATAAGAATTATAAGAAGGTGCCAAATTGAAAATCTCAACTAAGGGCAGATATGCCTTACGAATGATGCTGGAATTCGCCATGAATCCTAATGAATGTACAAAGATCAGCCAGGTGGCTAAACGCCAGGGAATTTCTGATAAGTATCTGGAACAGATCGTGACCCTGCTTGCCAGAGCCGGATATGTAAAGAGTATGCGCGGTGCCCAGGGCGGATATAAACTGGCTTTTTCTCCGGAAGAATATACCGTAGGCATGATCCTGCGTGTAACCGAAGGCAATCTGGCTCCAGTTGCCTGTCTGGAGGACGCTACGAACCGGTGCGAGCGATCCCAGTGCTGCGCGACTTTAAGCGTATGGGAGAAATTAGACAAAGCCATCAACGATGTGGTAGATCATATCACCCTGGCAGATCTGGTAGAGGAACAAAAAGCTATGCCAGACTATAATCTGATGTGATCATATCCCGACAGAACTATATGAACGCAGATAAGCATTCCCCCGGTCTGTCCGTTTCAAAGACAGACCGGGATTTTTATGCTCTGTTATACTCAGTTATTCTCAGTTATTCTCTGCTATCTTGCACCCTTATCGTAAGGAATACCCTCCGCCTTAGGAGCCTGGGAATTCTTGGATGTAAAGGCCAGAATGATCATGGATGCGATAAATGGCATCATACTGTAAATGTTCTTAGACCAGCCAAGGGTGGACAAAACCGTGGAATCTGCGATATTCGCCAAAGAACGGAATACTGCAAAGAACACAGCCGCAGCTGCGATCCGGTACGGTTTCCACTGTCCAAAGATCATAACTGCTAAAGCCAGGAATCCGGCGCCTGCCACACCAACCTCGAAGTTCCAGGTAGTAACAGACGGTACGATGTATGCGAAACCACCAATTCCACCAAGAACACCGGAGATCATGACGCCGATATAACGCCACTGGTACACATTGATGCCCACAGAATCAGCCGCCTGTGGGTGCTCACCACAGGCTCTCAACCGCAGCCCCCATTTAGTACGGAACAAGAACACATGGCTGCAGATCAGAATGATGATACCGATGATCAGGAAAATGTTAATGGTCACCGGACCTAATTTGTAGATAAATGCGCTGTTATCGTAGGTCAGCTTTGCGGAGGAAGCACCGCTTCCATTAGCATTGGCATTGTTAAACGCCTTCACCACAACGATAGCAAATGCTGTCGCCATCATGTTCAATGCAGTACCGCCTATGGTCTGATCTGCTTTTAAAGTAATGGCAGAAAAACCAAGAAGCAGCGAATACACCAGTCCAGCCAATGCGCTTGCCAGAATGGAAACCGCTACCAGCGCTGGGGTCGGCATGGAACCGCCAAATAAGGAAAGGACAAACACACCTGCCAGTCCACCAATGGCCATGATTCCTTCCAGAGCGATATTGATAACGCCGCTTCGCTCAGAGAACATACCGCCAAGGGCTACCAGGGATAATACAACTGCATAAAGTAAAGTAAATTTAATCAGCAGGAACATCAGTTCTTCTCCTCCTTTCCCTTTTTCGCCAGAGCTTTCATGATCACAGACTTGAACAGGCTTACAAACGCACACAGGTAAATGATCACAGCTACAATAAAGTTGGCAATCTCAGGCTGGAAATACTTGGTAGGAAGATATGCTCCTCCGACCGAAATGTGGGCAACAAAGATTGCCGCAAAAATCACGCCTAACGGATTGCTCATGGCAAGCAGGGCAACCGGGATACCGTTAAATCCAATGCCCGGAAGCTCGGTGGATACCTGTGGGTTCCACTCTGCCGCACCAGACAGGAAATATAAGCCCGCGCCGATTCCGGCTAACGCGCCGGAGATCATCATGGAAAGAACGATATTGCGTCTTTCATTGATACCTGCATACTTTGCCGCATCCTTATTAAAACCACAAGCCTTTAACTCATATCCGAACGTGGTCTTATTCAGGATAATATACATGATGATTGCGATCAGAATTGCGATAAAGATCGCGATGGTGGTGGAACTGGTCTTAAAAATGCTGTTTAAGCCCATATCCGGAATCAAGGAAGACGGGGAAACCGAGCTTAACTTGTAAGTTCTGGTAGTTTTCTGGTCATACATTCCCTTAAAGGTGCTGTACATCAGTTCATTGACCAGGTACAGACCGATCCAGTTAAACATGATGGAGGTAATCACTTCATTTACATTGAAATATGCTTTAAAAAATCCAGGAAACGCACCCCATACAGCTCCGCATACCATCGCTGTCAGCAGACAGAGATACCATGGCATATGCAGAATAATGGCACTGAACAGTGCGCCAAAAATGCCAACGGTGTACTGTCCTGCCGCTCCGATATTGAACAGACCTGTCTTAAATGCAAACGCAACAGAAAGACCAGTCATGATCAGCGGCGCAGCCTGGGAGATCTCACTTCCGATTCCCTTTGGTCTTAAATAAAAACCGCCCTGGATAATACGGGTAAAGCCGTTCCAGGCATTCTCTGCATTGATACAATACAGGATGATCAGTCCCACAAGCAGTCCGATTGCGATACATAACAGGGAAGCCGCAATAGACAGGATGGAATCTTTTTTCTTTTCGTTCATCTCTTACGATACCTTTCTTATTTTTCTACGTAACTGTTCAGAATACCCTCACAGTCACTTTTCTATCACACTTCTGCAGGAACGGTGTCACGTTTCGCACCAGCCATATAAAGGCCAAGCTCTTCCACGGTTACCTTCTTCGGATCAAGCTGTCCTACCAGTTCACCCTCATACATTACCAGAATGCGGTCAGAAACATCCATAACCTCGTCTAACTCTAACGATACTAATAAAACAGCCTTTCCACTGTCTCTCTGTGCCACCAGCTGTTTATGGATATACTCAATCGCTCCGACATCCAGACCGCGGGTCGGCTGGACTGCCACCAGAAGCTCTGGGGCTTTGTCGATCTCACGGGCGATGATGGCCTTCTGCTGGTTACCACCAGACATACTTCTGGTAATGGTGACAGGACCCTGTCCACTTCTCACATCATACTGTTCGATGAGACGAACCGCATGATCCCGTACTGCTTTGGACTTGATAAATCCATGATTCTGGAATTCTGGAGCCCAGTATCTCTGAAGGACCATATTCTGTTCCAGGCTATAATCCAGCACCAGGCCGTGTTTATGCCGGTCTTCCGGGATATGGCTCATGCCCGCCTTGGAACGATCCCGAATGGAAGCATGGGTGATATCCTTACCGCAGAAGGTAATGGTTCCGCCTGTGATATTCTCAAGGCCGGTCAGTCCCTGGACAAACTCACTCTGTCCATTACCATCAATACCGGCGATACAGACGATCTCGCCACGGCGTACATTGAAAGAAACGTCCTTTACCGCATTATTGGAATGGGACTTACTCGGAACCGTCATATGCTCAACTTTCAGAACAGTCTCACCTGGTGTGGACGGTTTCTTATCTACGGAAAAGCTGACATTGCGTCCTACCATCATACGGGATAACTCTTCCTTGGTTGTATCCTTGATATCTACTGTACCGATGTATTTACCTTTACGGATAATGGTACAACGGTCCGCCACTTCCATGATCTCATTTAACTTGTGCGTAATAAATAATATGGATTTGCCCTCTTTTGCCAGGCTCTTCATGATCTTCATCAGTTCTTCGATCTCCTGAGGAGTCAGAACTGCTGTCGGTTCATCAAAGATCAAAACCTCATTATCACGGTATAGCATCTTTAAAATCTCAGTTCTCTGCTGCATACCAACCGTAATATCAGAAACCAGTGCGTCCGGGTCTACCTTCAGACCGTATTTGTTGCTTAACTCCAGCACTTTCTCTCTCGCTTTCTTCTTCTCCAGAAAAAGTCCCCTGGTTGGTTCAACTCCCAGAATGATGTTATCCAAAACAGAAAAACATTCTACCAGCTTAAAATGCTGATGAACCATACCAATGTTCAGATCATTGGCATCATTTGGCGTGTTGATCTTCACTTCCTGTCCGTTTTTCTTGATGACTCCGGAGGTTGGCTGATATAACCCGAATAAAATACTCATCAGAGTAGACTTACCGGCGCCATTTTCTCCTAACAGGGCGTGAATCTCCCCTTTCCGAAGCTGAAGGGTAATGTTATCATTGGCCCTGATACCCGGAAAATCCTTTGTGATGTTTAACATCTCAATAATGTACTCATGTCCCATATGCGTTTTCCTCTTCGTTTATTTTTACCGCTGTTTTCAACTAATTATTAGTATAACAGTTTTTTTCCACAAAAAAAAGAGAAGAGACTGAATTCTCTCCTCTTTTTTTCAAAAATTTACTGAACGTAATCAACAGTAACGTGGGAACCCACCTCTGGCTGGTTCTCAGTATCGTTAGATACGGAGATAGAACCATCCTTCAGACCGCTTAAGACCGTCTCATACTCATCCTTTGTAAAGGTTTTGAAGCCCCAGGAAGCGTCATCAGTAGGAAGTCCAAGGTAATCGCCCTGTCCAAGACCAAGAATCTCGGATTTGCCTGCATGAGAAGACCATTCGTTATTGAAGTATGCATCTAATGCATCGGTAACTGCAGAGCCTAAGCCCTTCATAGCAGAGGTGATACAGATGTCACCAAGCTTTGCGTGCTGGTCAACGTCAACACCGATCAGCTTGCCATCGTATTCTTTTGCTGCGTCAACAACAGAAGTATAGATACCGCCGCCGCAAGCGAATACAACCTGTGTGCCGTCTGCGAACCAACCTTCCATCTTAGCTGTGATCGCATCATCACCATAGAACTGGCCGCCATAGTAATACTTCACGTTTACATCAACACCCATCTCTTCCGCAGCAGCATTAATACCCTGTACATATCCGTAACCATAACGGATAACTGCCGGAACTGCGATACCACCTAAGAAACCAAGGCTCGTGTAACCATCTTTTACTGCGCCGTAACCAGCTAAATAACCAGCCTGCTCTTCCTCGAAGGAACAGATATATACGTTGTCTTTCACGCCGGTTGCTTCGCCGGACAGATTTACTACATCAACATCTGTAATATCAATGCCGATGAAAGTAACATCTGGATTGATCTCCTGCTCCTCAGCAATTGCTGGTCCAAACAGATAACCAGGCATAACAACAACCGTTGCGCCCTCAGCGATCGCTAAATCGATGGAGTTGATTCTCTCCTCGTCAGTATCCTCTGCCGGTTTGAAGTACTCTGTCTCGATACCGTGCTCTTTACCATAAGCAACGCAGGTCTCCCATGTGATCTGGTTGAAAGACTCATCTGTGATGTCTCCGGAGTCTGTGATCATTGCGATCATCTGGTCGCCGGAAACTTCCTTGTTCTCAGCGCCTGCCTCAGCTGCAGTTGTCTCTGCCACATCAGCTGCTGCAGTTGTCTCTGCCGCTTTGGTAGTCTCAGCTGTTCCGTTAGAGGAACCACATCCAGCCAGCATGGAAGCTGCCATAGAAGCTGCTAATAACACGCTTAATGTTCTTTTCTTCATGAATTTCTCCTCCTGATCTTTGTGATAAATTTGAAAATTTACGCACATTTACGAAGATAGTATACTATTGAATGAGAAATTCGTCAATCTGATTTCTTATTTTGCTTTTCCGTCGCTTCCTCAGACCTGCATTTTCTGCATCACGTATTACTTTCCTATGAAACAAGAAAGAATCCTGCTTGCAGGATTCTCCGCCTGCGGCGGGTCGCTTTAGCGACACTCTTCCACTCCGCCGCAGTGCGATCCCGCGGAGCGTTTTTGTGTCATAGGACGAAGTTTCCTATGACATAAAAGACACGTTCCCACAAGAAATATCTTCTTATAAGAACGTGTCCTTTCGATCTCCATGATTTTACAGATTACTTACCCTCGTAAGTAATCACAGCATCTACATCATAGCCTTTTAAGCGCTCACGGCCCTTCAGACCAGCCAGTTCCATCACAAAGCAGATTTTCACAACCTGTCCGCCCAGTCTCTCGACCAGCTTGATCATAGCTTCTGTGGTACCGCCAGTAGCGATCAGATCATCCACAATCACCACTTTCTGTCCCGGCTGAATAGCGTCTTTATGCATCTCGATCACTGCGCTGCCGTACTCCAGATCATACTCTTCTGATATGGTTTCGCATGGAAGTTTGCCTTTCTTACGGATCGGAATAAATCCTTTATGCATGGCATAAGCAACCGGAACTCCGAAAATAAATCCTCTGGACTCCGGACCAACTACCAGATCAAAATCAACATCCCTTAACATGTCTAAAATCTGGTCAATCGCCAGATGCAGTCCTTCTGCATCCTTTAAAATCGTAGTTACATCTCTAAAAATAATGCCAGGCTCCGGGAAATCCGGAATGCTTCTTACATAATCTTCTACCTTTTTCATCGGCTAATCTCCCTCATATCTTTTACAGTTTCACGGACGATCAGTTTATTGTCTAAATAAATCCGTCTATGATCTATAATACCATCTTCCAACTGCCTAAGCAAGACCCGGGTTCCCTCTTTAGCCAGTTCTCCCATATTTCGTTCCACAGTCGTCAGTTTCATATTTCCATAAGCAGACATATTCCAGTTATCGAATCCGATCAGGGACACATCTTCCGGCACCTGAAGTCCCAACTCACTTGCTGCCGCTTTGGCTGCAAATGCCATCTCATCGTTAAAACACAGGATCGCCGTCGGAATCTTCTCCTGGTTCAGGATCCTTTTGGCCGCCTCATAACCGCTGGAATAACGGTAATTTGCAGTCTCGACCTGCACCTGATCCGGATTCAGCCCACGTTTCAACATGGCATTTCTCCAGCCCACATGACGCAGTCTGGTAGAATCCAGTCCCGGGGTTCCCTCGATCACGGCAATCTCCCGGTGACCCATTTCCAGAAGATAATCCATGGCTTTTTCCATGGCCTTGGTCTCATCTGTCACCACATTGGGCACATCATAAAGAATCACACGGCAGATTGCTACCATAGGGATCTCCTTTTGCAGCACTTCATTGATAAAATCACTGTCCTCCGACCTCTGGGACAGCAGAATGATTCCATCATAGAAGCTGGGGTTCAAGGTCCCTTTTTCATGCATATCAATACCTTTTACTACCACATTATACTTACTTCCGACCACACTGTACACGCCAGTCAGCACGTCATGAAGAACAAACGGGGACGTCATTTTGCTGATGGTGGAAAAATACAGACCAATAGTATAGGAACGGGACAATTTTAAATGAATAGCCGCCTGATTTGGAATATAGCCCATCTCCCTGGCAATCTCTAAAATCTTCTGTTTATTCTCCGATCTGCCTGCACTGACATCGTTTAATGCTCTGGAAACTGTCGAATAGGAAACGCCTGCACGCTTTGCAATATCCTTAATTGTTACTGCCATATCTCACACCTCTCTGCTGTCATTGTACACCAGTCTCCATATTTACGCATTATTTTTCCACAAAATTGTCAATGTTCTCCACTGTCACGGCCGGACCATGCTGTCCCTCGATCTTTACATCTTCTAATATAAGGGTCTCAATATTATTCGCATAAATTCCAACGTAATTCATTTCCCCAAGTCCATCCATCATAGCAGGAAGTCCCATCTGGGCATCTTCTGCATAGGTAACATGGATCCGTTCCATCTGTACCTGACCGATTTTCTGCTCCGGAAGTCCATAGAGGTAAGCCGCCGCTACATGGCAGTTGGTCGCTTCAATATCCCGGAATGCCAGATTGCGGATTTCCGGAGTTCTCTCATCCACAGGAAGTGCCTCCTTGGTCTGGACATAGTCTGTGTGGCCATCTGGATCACAATAATAGAAGCAGTTGACCACAAACGGGGTCATCACATGATCCATGCGGATATTTTCAAAAATGATCTCATCCAGAACAGCGTCTTTGCCGCGGCCTCTGCGAGTCTTGATACGAAGTCCCCGGTCTGTATGAAGGAATAAACAATCTTTCACCGTCAGATTACGGACACCGCCTGCCATTTCACTTCCAATGGTAATGGAGCCATGGCCATCTCTCATGCAACACTGACGAATGGTCAGATCCTGACATGGACGTTTGTATTTTCTTCCCATATAGATTTTTCCGGATTTCACAGCGATACAGTCATCACCTACAGAAAAATACACACCGGTGATCTCCACATCATGACAGGACTCCGGGTCCAAGCCATCCGTATTCGGAGATACTTTTGGGTTGATCACAGACATATCCAAGAAACGCAAGTGATCGGAAAAATATGGATGGATGTTCCAGCTTGGACTGTTCTGCACCCGGATGCCCTGAACGGTCACATCGGAACAATGATTTAAGAAAATCATCCGCGGTCGGAAAGCGATATTTTTCACCTTATGATCTTTCCACCAGTTTTCAAAAGAAGCATTGCCATCTATCATGCCCTGACCGTAAATCGTTACCCTGCTTACGTTAATTCCCATGATAATACCAGAAAAACAGTCTAACGGATTCCCTTCCCAGGTTCCTAAGTTATACTCTTCTTTTTCATCATAGCTGTCAATCAAGCCCTTTAATACCGGGAATTTCGTCCGGTCGGTCTCCGCAGAAAGAACTGCGCCTTCTGCCAGTTCCAGTCGCAGATCGTCTCTTAAAAATAAGCTGGTGATCTTATAGGTTCCCGCCGGGATCAGCACACGGCTCTCTTTTGGACAGCAAAGGATCGCAGCCTGGATAAAATGGGTATCATCCTGGATTCCGTCACCCTTCGCACCAAAATCCCGTACATTTAAGGTCACAAACTCATGGTCTGTCTTCACAGTGGCCATGCTCTCTTCTTCCTGGTCTTTCACCAGGATCTCATAATGGGTATCCGGTTTCAGATCATAGATGCTATTGATAACACGGTTGGTCTTTTTATAGAATTTTCCATTCACATAAATCTCACGCTCTTTTTGGAACTCAAAAATACTGCCGTCCTGGATCTCGAATGTAATGCAGCGTGCTGTCTGAAAAATCACTTTGATGCTCATGTTGTTTTCTCCCCCTGATGTTTTGTTATGTTTTGTTGATATTCTATAGATGTTCTATTGCTGTTCTGTTGCTGTTCTGTTGCTGTTCTATTGCCGTTCCGTTTAAACGCAAAAGAGGATTCTCCATGACAGAGAATCCTCCTGTAATCCGTATTAGCCCTTGACACCGCCTGCTGCAATACCATCAATGAAGGAATCCTGTGCGCAGAAGAATACGATCAGGGATGGAATGATGGAGATCAGTGACATAGCAAGAATTCGGTTCCACTGGAAGCCTACGTCTCCATCCATGGACATACGCAGGTAAATGGAGTTGGTGTATTTTTCCATGTCGGAAATATAGATCAATGGTCCCATAAAGTCATTGGAGGTCCACATGAACTGGAACAGTGCACAGGACACCAGGGATGGCTTTAACATTGGAACGATCACATACCATAAGGTCTTGATGGCGTTACATCCATCGATCTTGGCTGCCTCTTCCAGTTCCTTCGGAACACCTCTCAGGAACTGGATCAGCATGAATACGAAATAAGTATCCGCTGCAAATAAGGACGGAATCACCAATGGTAAATAGGAGTTTGTCCAGCCCCATTTGTTGAACATGATATACTGTGGCGCATTTAATACAACCTGTGGAAGGAATAAGGTTGCCATCATCATGGAAAACATGAAACCTTTACCCTTGAAGTTGAATCTGGCAAAACCGTATGCAGTGATCGTTGCAGATACAATGGTGAAAACCACCTTTGGGATGACGATCTTGTAAGTGTTTAACATGGATAAGATCAGGTTGATCTTTCCACCATAGTTCTTAAATGCATTCTCATAGCCATCAAATACCGGATTCTTTGGCCAGAACCAGGCGCTGGTAAAGATCTCGGAGTTGGTCTTGAAGGTAGCGCCGACCATCCAGATCAACGGATATACCATGATAAATCCAACAGCAATCAAAAGGGTATAACGGATCACGGTACTGATTTTTCTTTTCTGCTCTCTTGTCATGATATTCTACCTCCCATCCTCATCAGAATAATAAACCCATTTTTTCTGGCTGACAAACGCAATACCGGTCAACGCACATACGATGATGAACAGTACCCATGCCTGTGCACTTGCCATACCCATCTTGTGACGTAAGAATGCGTTGTTGTAGATCAATACAGAAATCAGGGTTGTCGCGCCGTTTGGTCCACCCTTGGTTACTAAGAACGGTCCGTTGAACTCCTGGAACGCCTGGCATAACTGGGTGATCAGGTTATAGAAAATAACCGGTGTGATTAACGGTACGGTAATCTTGAAGAACTGGGTCCATTTGCCGGCGCCGTCGATGGAAGCTGCCTCATACAGATCCTGGGACACGCCCTTTAATGCTGCCAGGAAAATGACCATGGCAGAACCAAACTGCCATACTCGCAGAAGCACGATTACTGCTAACGCACCATTATCACTTGCCATCCAGTTGATCTTCGGAAGACCAAATGCTGTGATCACGGTATTGATCAGACCATCCGTATTAAATACCGCTCTCCACAGGATCGCGATCGCGATGGAACCACCTAAAATGGATGGAATATAGTAAGCGGTACGGAAGAAGTTTACTCCCTTTAATTTAAAATTCAGAATATATGCGATAAATAAAGCGAATGCCAGTTTTAACGGTACATCGAAAATTGCATATTTAAAGGTTACTTTAAACGCTCTTAAGATATCTTCATCGGTAAAGATCTTGTTGTAGTTCATCATACCGTATTTGCTGATTCCGCTGAACATATCATAGTTGGTGAAGCTGTAATACAGGGAAGATGCAAATGGATACACCTTAAATAACAGAAAACCGATCAGCCACGGTAATACAAACACAAAACCGATGTTTTCTGTCAGAACCTTATGTAAGCTTTTCTGCTGCTTCATAACTGCTGCCTCCTATTTCTCCTAATTTCCTATCTTTCATTTATTGTAACTATTCAGTACCTTCATAGTTACGAGCAAAAATCCATTCCAGATCAGCTTCGCTGATGGGATTTTTGCTTTCTAGCCTATGTGTTCTTACGGTCAGCGCAGCATGTGCGCAGACCTACTGAATAGTTACCATTTATTTCAGTTCAGCCAGATACTCCTCATATTTCTCCCGATTGATGGTGCGAAGTCCGCACCCTTTCTCCAGAATTCCGAAAAGCTTTTTCTGCTGAGCCTCGGTCAGAAATGCAAAACTGCCTTCCTGTTTCCTTTGTTCAATTATGTCCGCAGCCTCCTTACGGAAAATCAGCTGCAGTGCCCGGTAATGTTCAAAGATTTCCTCGGACATCTCGTCTATGGTGTCAATTAACAGGGCCATCTGGTCCAAATCAAGAATATTCAAATTTTGAAAATATGTTACAATATCGGCATAGTTTGCCTTATCCTTTACTGCTTCTCTAATATCCATACCAATCCCTATACCTATATCACAGTTCCTACTATTTCTTTATTGAAGCCGCCGGAGCTTGATCCCGGCGGCTTCGCCTGTTGCTTTATGCCTGTCTGATTCTGTCAATCCTTATAAAATTAGTTGCCCAGAGTCTCATTTACACCGTCTAACAGTGCTTTTGCAGCTGCTGCAGCGTCATAATCATCAGAGCTTAATTTACCAAATACTTTGTAGTAAACACCATCTGGATTAGCCTTTAAGTCATTGTGCTCAAACTTGGAATCCAGTGGGAACTTGGAGTGATCCATAACTTTTGCATTTGCTTCTTTTACTAATGCGTTGCCAAGATTCTTCTCATCTAATACTGTCTTTGCTGCTGCGGAACATGGGATACCACGCTCAGTAGCGCAGATCTCGATGCCTTCCGGATCATTTAACAGGTAGTTGATCAGCATTGCTGCTTCCTTTGGATGAGCAGAGTTAGCGGAAACTGCAAGACCCATGGAGATCTTGGTAAATCCACCATTGTAATCACCAAATTTGATGAAATCGCCAATTACAAATTCCTGGTTTGGTTTGTTGGTACTCTCAACAACTGCCTTCTGGAACTTGGATGCAGAAGAATCCCACTCGAAGATACCTGCATATTTACCATCGATCCACTTTGCGTTCTTATCAAGAGAATCGGCCATATCGCCGTTGATGGTTGCCAGTGTTGGGATCACATGACCATCTTCCAGTTTGTTGATGAAGTCCATGCCAGTTGCGATCTCTTCCTCTGTATACTGTACTTCGCCGTTCTCTACCCATGGTTTTCCATATACGGACTCCAGATAATATACTAAGAAGATCATACGATCATACTCACTAAGCGCTAATGGATAGTAATCCTCGTTGTAAGCTTTAAATGCCTCGCCTGCTGCAAATAAGGAAGCCTCATCTGTTGGCAGAGCAACGCCAACTTCGTCAAATGTGGTCTTATTCCAGTAGAACAGACGTCCGGTTAATGCTACCGGCACTGCCATTAATTTGCCATCTGCTTTGCAAAGCTCCAGAGCATCAGATGGGAACTGTGTCAGATCCAGAACATCGGAGTAATCCTCCAGATTTGCAAAGTTTGTACCGTTACCGCTGTAAGACTCGATCCAGTTCCAGTTGATCTGCATTACATCTGCTGCATTGCCGCCCATGATGTTTAATGCCTGTTTCTCTTCCCAGCCGGACCATGCGCCGTACTCGGTAGTTACGGTAATATATGGATATTTCTCCATGAAAGCTGCTACTGCTTTCTCTGTTGCCTCATGTCTGGAGTCACCGCCCCACCAGGAGAACTTTAATTCCACTGGTTCCTGGCTGTCTGCTGCATCACCTGCTGCAGAGGACTCTGCTGCCGCTGTCGTATCAGCCGCTGCTGCAGTTGTCTCTTTTGCAGTGTTGCTGCCGCCGCATGCTGCTAAAGACAGTGTCATGGCGGAAGCCAGTGTCAGGGACATTGCTTTTTTAATGCTTCTTCTCATAATAATTACTCTCCCTTTCCTATTTTGTGTGCGCTCCTGATTGCAAATTTTGATATTGCAAAGGTTTGCACGCTTTTGCAAAAAATTATGCACATTCGACATTCCCACCGCTTTGCGATTGTACTGTGTCAAAAACATGCACCATTTCTTGTTGATATCTGTATTATAGCATTGTTTATATTGCTTGTCTATTATATATTTTGTCTATTTTTTCACCATCTTTTTGGTGCTAATGACTAATTTCTTTTCTGTGTCGTCTATGTTAATATATACTATATGCAAACGTTTGAAACGCAAAGTTTTCAGCAATTATAGAAAGAGGTATGAGTATGGAAATCCTTGACCGCTATATTGATCAACTTTTAGAAAAAAGCAGCCCTCAGGCACCGATCTGGAATATCGAAAAGATCCGGCAGGGGGCAAAACCTTCCTGGAACTATATTGATGGCTGCATGATCAATGCCATTCTGGAACTTTATCACATTAAGAAGAACCCAGCTTATCTGGAATTTGCCGATGCATTTATTGATTATTTTGTATGTGAAGACGGTTCCATTCTTTCCTATGACCCGAAGGAATACAATCTGGACAATGTCAATGCCGGCAAGACCTTATTTGACTTATATAAACTGACCGGTAAAGCGAAATATCGCAAGGCCATGGATACGGTATACAGCCAGCTTCAGGGGCAGCCACGCACATCTACCGGCAATTTCTGGCACAAGCTGATCTATCCGAATCAGATATGGCTGGATGGCCTTTATATGGCACAGCCGTTCTATATGCAGTATGAATTGACCTTCAACGATGGAAAAAACTGTGAGGACAGCTACCAGCAGTTTCTTACCGTTTACGATAAGATGCGGGATTTGAGAAATGGACTTTATTATCACGCTTATGACGATTCCCGCGAAAGCTTCTGGTGCGACAAAGTAACCGGTCTTTCCGACAACTTCTGGCTCCGCGCCCTTGGCTGGTATGCCATGGCACTGATCGACACCATGGAGGTAATGCCAAAATCCATGAAGGAAGAGAAAGAAACTCTGGGCCGGATCTATCATGAGTTGATTGATTCTATGCTTCCATACCAGGATGAGGAAACCGGCATGTGGTATCAGGTAGTCAACCGCGGTGGTATCCGCCCAAATTACCTGGAGACCTCCGGTTCCGCCATCTTTGCTTACGCTATCATGAAGAGCGTGCGGCTGGGATTTTTAGATGATTCTTATTTTGTTTATGGCAAGAAAGCCTTTGACGGGATTTGCAAAAAATATCTGTCTGAGGAAAACGGAGAACTGCAATTAGGCGGCATCTGCCTGGTGGCAGGTCTTGGAAATAAGGCGATGCGGGAAGGCACTTTTGATTATTATATGAGAGAACCCGTAGTAAAGAATGAGGCCAAGGGCGTGGCGCCGCTCATTCTGGCGTATGTGGAAGTGCTGATGACAGAGCAGTAAAATCAAAAATAACGCCGCTTCGCAGAGATTTTTCTCTGAAGCGGCGTTATTTTTTATACTAAGTAACTGTGATGGTGCCAAACAGTTATAATACAAAATTTATTTTTCGCTATTTCTTCTATCTAATTCCTGTCTCACAATCTCCATAAATTCCGGATCTAGTTTATAGAATCTCATTGCAACCAGATTGATGATCAGGCCAATAATTACCATACCATACATTCCAAATAAGCCAATAGCAAATAATTTATTGGAAAATGGGGTATCAATGGTTGGAAGATTGTTACGGAAACCAATGGAAGCAATCAATAAGCTTACTAAGGTTGGTCCAAGGGAAGAGATTACTTTATCTGCAAAGGAGAACATACTTCCAATTAAGCCAGGAACGTAATTTCCACTTCGGTACTGCTCATAATCAATCACATCTGCAATCAAAGGATTTGTTACATTGGATGTTACCAGCGTAAAACCTTTGTATAAGCACCATAACACTAAAAATGCTAATGTAAATCCAGTCCAGCCAGTATATCCTTCCATTCCTGGGAAACAGAATGTCTTTGGATCTCCAAAGATCCATAATAAAATACTTAAGCCGCAGACCACGATTCCACCAATACTGGAGAAGATCATCGATTTCTTAGCACCAAATTTACGTCCAATTCCACCAAGTCCTAAAATGATCATCAACAGACACGGAACCAGGGTATATTTATTAGCGCCACTGTTCAGCTTTGCATTTCCTGCTACGATTGCATATAAAATTACTACGATTGTCGCGTTGTTCTGACATACAGTAGCCAGCTTATCACTTCCTGCAGAAAGGATCAGCATCTGAAGCGGTCGGTTGTGTTTGATCAGATCCAGTGCCATTCTCCAGTCAAATTTTTCTGTTTTCTTCTCAAAATTCTCCTTATAAACATCTTTCTTTGCAAAACCGATCATACCAAATATTCCTGCCACTACTGCAATTACTGCACATACAACCCAGAATTTTTTAAAGAAATCATAATTAAAACCTTTGGTCACTGGCATAATGTGAGAATATACAATAATTGGAAGAATTGCATATAATGTCTGAATAGATAATCCTCGGAACATACCTACGGTTGCTCTCTGTTTCGGATCATCGGTCAGAACCTGCGCAGTCGATCTGGTCGCCGGATTGATCATGGTCTGTCCAACGATCATCAGCATATATAATGCAATAAATGCACTTAAACGGATGGGCGTGCTTTCTGGAAGCGCATTCGGAACAACGACGATCAGCCCTGCTGAAACAACCGCTATGATCGTTCCAAAGAAAATCCACGGACGGAATTTACCAAATTTCGTATTCGTCCGGTCAACCATAACACCAATTCCGATATCAGTCACTGCATCCCACAAACGGAAGATCGTCACAAAGGTTCCAGCTAACACAGTTCCCACTCCAACAATTCCTGTTAAATAATAGGATAAATAGTTGGAAAAATTTGTCATCACATTCATGAAGATTCCAAGAAGTGATGCACAGATCAATTCCATCAGTGTTGCACGTTTCATCATTTTTGTCTTTTCTTCTGACATTTTACTTTCCCCCATATATTTCCTATAAAAATTTATAGCCTGGTATCCCATCTGCCACACCATACTGTCTCGTTGTAATGGCCACGGAAGCTATCTTCTCCAATGATCTTTCTGACTGTCTCATGGATATATTCCTTTGTTGGGCAATATGCATTGATAAAAGTCTTAAACATTGGTACATCAATCAAATGATTGGTGTAATTTAATGACACGCATACCGTAGGCACATCAGCTGTATACCATGGAATTTCATTAGAGTGTCCAGCCGACCATTTGATCCTGGTATTATTTTCCTGGGCATATCCCTTCATATGAATAAACACAAATATGATATCATAGTTTGCTTTTAATTCTTCGACCGATTCACACTTGCGGATCAATCCCTTATTGGCATGAGATGGATGATTTCGTTCCATCTCATAGAAGTTCTCGTGTAAAGTCACCTCAAATCCGGCTTTTTCCAGTTCCTCTTTCACAATATGCTTTGCCGGATCTGTTCCATCCAGGATACTTGCCGGTTCACTTTCCACAAAATACAGCTTCGCACGTTTCTTCTCTTCCGAATTTACCGGAAGAATCTTCTGGTTATCTTTTACCAGCGTGATCGCTTCTTTTGCGGTCTTTGTTGCATAGCGGTGATGCTCTTCACATCCCACGTTCTTTAATCCTTCTTTCGACGGAAATTTTAGTTTATGTAAACCAAGATGGGCTTTCATACCCAAAATCCGGTGAAGGGCATCGCTTAGGCGTTCTTCGGTAATGATTCCATTTTTATATCCCTCCATCATATAGCGGAGGTCTTCTTCCGGGTCATGGAAAAACAGGAACATATCACAGCCTGCCGCAATGGTTCCAGGAACCTGCTCGCTTCTCGGACAACTGCATGTGAGACCTGCCATGTGAGAAGCATCAGTAACAATCAAACCATTAAATCCCAATTGTCCTCTCAACAAATTTTGAAGCAGTTCAGGAGACAGTGTTGCCGGCTTGATCTCCTCATCCTTGATTTCCGGATGGAACTTTCTGGTATATGCCGGCTGACAGATCTGGCCTGCCATGATACTTTCCAGCCCATCATCAATCAGTGCCTGATACACTTTTCCATAAGTTGCATCCCATTCTTCACAGGATAAATCATTACACCCCATCAACAGATGCTGATCCCGCTCTTCGCTTCCATCTCCTGGAAAATGCTTGGTACAGCAGGCGATCTTCTGGTTATGTACACCGCGGATATAGGCCTTGCACATTTCAATATTGATATCTGGATCATTGCTGAAGCATCTGGTATTTACGATGGTATTTCTCCAGTTAAGAAACAGGTCTGATACCGGTGCAAAATTCCAGTTACATCCAATGGCTGCAGCTTCTATACCGCTGACATATCCCATGTCATAAGCACCCTCTGTTGTGGCGCAGGCTCCACATGCGGCATTGGTTGCTACTATGGTTCCTTCTCCAACCGCTCCATTTCCACCGGTTTCACAGTTTGCAGCAATCAAAAGTGGAATCTTGCTGCATTCCTGATAATAGCGGTTCTGTTCATATACCTCTTCCAATGTTCCGCCCATCCAGCGTAATCCACCGACATGATACTGATTACAGACTTTTTTTATATATCCAGGATCACGATTCTGGTTAAAAATAATAAATAACTGACCAATTTTTTCTTCCTACTTTCCGGGCTGTTTCGTCGATCAGCGGAAGCATGGCTTCGAAGGGAAGACCGTTTGCAGAAAGCAGATGACTGG
>ENA-UESP01000447-UESP01000447.1-human-gut-metagenome-genome-assembly--contig:-NODE-447-length-35867-cov-9.685611_pt1 | contig 35867 bp, 35 predicted proteins | sample MGYA00243003_ERZ508004 | MGnify/ENA primary metagenome ERZ508004 (study PRJEB26167, sample SAMN06115443) | human gut metagenome | host: Homo sapiens | place: China:Henan | collected 2015-07-29 | study...
CATTCGCATAATCAATGCTGAAAGATAAAAACTAACTATCAAACTAACAATCATATACAAAACTATAGTTTTTCTCAACGAAAGATTTCTTATTTTGTCCATTTATATCCCATCCCCCATATCGTTTCAATATATTCATGCTCCGTATATTGATTGATTTTTTTACGAATTCTACGAATTAACTCTGTCACCACTCGGCTATCTCCTTCTGCATCGTATCCACTAATCTTTTCATAAATACGTTCCTTATCAAACACCATTTCAGGGTTCATGGATAAAAGTTCTATAATCTCATATTCTAATTTAGTAAGCCCTAAAGCATTTCCTTTAATATGTACGCATTTACTGGCATAGTCAATTACTAATTCCCCATAAAACCGTTGTTCTGTTTTTCTATGTAAACGTTCCTCACGTTTCAAATGGGCAATAATTCTGGCATCTAATTCTTTCAAACTGAATGGTTTTAAAACATAATCATCGCCACCAGACAACAATCCCATTACTCGATCCTGTTCTTCTACTTTTGCAGTCAAAAAAATAATCGGACAGGAAACCATATCTCTGATTCTTCTGCACACTTCAATTCCGTCCATTCCCGGCATATTTACATCCAATAAAATAATATCGGGATTTACACTTATCTTTTCCATTGCTTCTATGCCATTTTCTGCAATAATCACTGTATAATTCTTCAATGTAAAGTATTGATTCAACATTTTTAGCAATTCTCTATCATCATCAACCATTAAAATTTTATAGTTCATAAATTCCACCTCTGGCTATAATGCTATCTTTTCTTTATAGTATATCTTATAAAAAACAACAAATAAACAACAATTCCTAAAAGGCAACAGCCTTTCTAAACTGCCGCCTTTTCTCCTTCATTTTATTTCCATTATTGATAAACCATCTCTGTATCCACAATCTCCCTTGCACACGATTACATATTGTTCATTCTCGCTACCCATTCCATCTGATTTTCTGCCTTTAACTGTTCCGTGATCCCCTGTGCCTGTTTCATCTGCTCTACAATTCTTTCAAACCTTAAATACTTATAGTCGTCTGTATCCAAACAAACAAGCCGAAGTCGCACAACAACTTGAAAATCTTATCAACGGAACAACAGTCCCAGATACTATTATAAAAAAGGAAAAAGAGCTCCTTCGAGCTCTTTTGATTCAGTTCTGTAAACTTGAATCTGTACTACCGAATAAAATTAGTCAGTATTTTTTCTTCTGTATCAGGCATTTCAATTCCTTGCTTTTTTCCAAGTGCAATACATTTTAATAACCATGCCATATTATTGGCAAGTGTTCTCATTGTCTGCATTCCCTCTAAATCCTGTCTTACATCATCTGGTGTAAATCCGTGTACTTGATTCCAATACTGCGATGAAACAACAGGCATACTATTCATCGTAAAGTACTTGTTTAACTGATCAAAGGTTGCTGATGCTCCACCACGTCTACAGCTAACAACAGCAGCACCAAGTTTTCCCTCAAACTTACCACTTCCTGCAAAAAATGCTCGGTCAAGAAATGATGTAATCTGTCCACTTGCCCCCGCATAATAAACTGGAGAGCCTACTACGATTCCGTCTATTTCTGGCAGCTTTGCAAGGAATTCATTAACACTGTCATCGACAAAACATTTCCCGTTTTTTTGACAGTTTCCACAGGCGATACAACCTGCTATTGGCTTTACACCTAAATGCATAATCTCTGTTTTTACTCCATTTGCCTCAAGGGTATCTGCAACTTCTTTTAATGCTGTGTATGTGCACCCTTTCTTGTGGGGACTTCCATTTATCAATAGTACTTTCATCGTAACCTCCTTAAAAATCTGTATAGGATGCTGTATCTTGCATTTCATCCATTAGCTGTACTGTGTTTAAGGCAATTTCCCGAATTCCATTACAGCAATCTGTTCCCATTGGAAGGGATTCTGGTGGATTATCCATTTCTGCAACCTTGATATAGAGTTCTGCGGCTTTCTTGGGATTGCCTGCTTGAGTTCCATTTTGTCCATTATAAAAATCCATATTTTCATTGTAAAGGTCTTGATATGGGGACTGTTCCGCTATATCTGTTTTATGTGAAGTCCCAAAAAACTCTGTTCTCATAAATCCAGGTTTCACATCCGTAACGTGAATTCCGAATTGCTTCACCTCCATTGCCAATGTTTCAGAAAGAGCCTTTACAGCGTGCTTTGTCGCACAATATAGTCCAGATAATGGACCGACATTATAGGCACCCAAACTGCTCACATTAAAAATATGACCGCTGTTCTGTTTTCTCATTATTGGCAATGTAGCTCTGATCACATTTAGCAGCCCAAAAACATTGATGTCAAATAGTTCTCGAACAGCTTTATCACTCATTTCTTCAATCGTTGCCAAATGTGTATATCCTGCATTATTGACTACTACATCCACTCTTCCGAATTTCAACACTGTCTTTTTCAATGCGGTTTTTACGCTTTCTTCATCTGCAAGATTCACCGAGAGTGGTAAAAACTGTTCACTCTCATTTCCAAAAGCTTCTATTAATGCCTGCTTGCTTCTACTCGTCGCTGATACCATATAACCTTGTTCCAATAATTCGTTAACCAATGCGTGTCCTAACCCTTTGGAACATCCTGTAACAAACCATACTTTCTTATTTTTCATTTTTCTTCCTGCCTTTCCAAATTAACTTCTGCATATACTCGTGACTCCATTCGTCTTCCTTGCCGGCTAAAAGTTTTGCATAATGGTCAACTTTTCTATCCAATACTTTTATTCTCAGCTTCAAGTTTTCAATTTCTTCCAGTGTCTTTTCACGCTGTTTGGACATAATTTCGAACCTTTGCTGTAATGTAGAATCACCCTGCTGATACAATTCAATGTATCTTTTTATTTCTTTTAAAGGCAATCCTGTATCCCTAAGTGAAATACTGACAAAAAGCCATTCTAATTCCATATCATCAAAAATTCGCTGATTATATGAATCTCGTTTTGTTCCTGGTATCAATCCCTGGTCATCATAATATCTGACTGTATGAACTGAAACTCCAAGAATATCAGCTACTTCCTTTACTGTATACATACTCTTTGCCTCCTTAATTGTATCATACAGCATTCGAGTTACTCGAATGCAAGAAGTTTTTTAAAGAGTGCAGGATTTAATTAAAAATCCATACACTCTTACTCCTAATTGCTTTACAAATTTCGATTTTCTCAATTCTCCAAACTTGAATTTGTCACTCTGTCAGTCGATTCTCCTCGCCCCAGACACAGAGCTGGTCCAGCACAGTCATCAGCGATTTTCCACGATTCGAAAGCGCATATTCCACCTTCGGCGGGATCTGCGGATACTCAGTGCGGACGATTAGTTTGTCTGCTTCCAGCTCCTTGAGATTTGTGCTGAGAGTCTTGTCGGAAATGGTTTTCAGATACCGTTTCAGTTCATTGAATCGCACCGTCTCAAACTCCATCAGGCAGTAAAGAATGACCATCTTGTGCTTGCCGGAAATCAGCGACAGCGTGTAGGCAAAGCCGGTGTCCTCGAAATTGGCGTTCTCAATATAATTTTTTATCATTTCACTTTCTCCCAAGATAGTACCTATCATAATTATCAGTACTTGAATTTATAATTTGCATGGATATAATTATAAGCAGGATGAACAGTCCTGTCAATATGATCACAAGGAGGAGTTATCATGAGAACAAAACTGAAAATTACCGAAGGCATTTTCCCCATGCCGGTTCTGATGGTTGCAACTTACAACGAGGACGGCAGCGTCAATGTCATGAACGCCGCATGGGGCACTATGCAGGAGCGGGACACCGTTGTTCTGAACCTCACCGAGACACACAAGACCGTACAGAACATCAAGGCACGGGGAGCATTCACCGTCAGCATTGCCGATGCTGCCCACATAGTGGAAGCAGACTATTTCGGCGTAGAGTCCGGAAATAAAGTCACCGATAAATTTGCCCGCAGCGGTCTGACCGCCAGCAAAGCAGAAACAGTAGATGCTCCTGTCATCAACGAGTTCCCGATCTGCCTGGAGTGCAGGTTCATCGAGTATCAGAACAATGAATACGGATGCGGCGTCATCGGCAAGGTGGTCAATGTCACTGCTGATGAGAGCGTTATGGTGGATGGAAAAATTGATATGTCTAAGGTCAACGCCATCGCATTTGACCCATACACCCACGGCTATTATAAAGTCACTGAGCGTGTGGGCGAAGCATTCCGGGATGGCTTAAAGCTGAAAAAGTAAGGTATGCAGAAAAGGAGCTTTCGCATAAGCGAAGGCTCCTTCTTAAAATATGTGGATTTCACAAATACCGATTTGCACTTCAAATCGTTTTCTTTATTCTATCATAGCATCCATTATTCCGCCATCAGTCTTTCGAACCAGGTATCCATGACAATGATAAACTGGCCTGCTCCTGGCAATTCTTGTAGCATTTCGTCAAGAGTTTTCTGTTTCACATATTTCTGCACATACACCCAACAGGCAATGCTACTGGCTTCTGATACAATGTCAGCTATGGTTTTGCGCATAAGCTCTTCAAATTCAGTAATTTCTTCTTTTGGGACAACATCATACAGTGTTGGTGCCTGATGACTTAATTTTACGCCATTTTCATTTGCATCTTTAAGCAGATTCTTAACTTTTTCTCTTGAATCCTCCGGTACTTTTATGTACTCCCACATAAATGCTACCACATCGGACGGTGTGTCTTTTTTAAGTGGTGGTAACTGAATATAATCATTGTTTTCGCTCATTTTCATATCCTCCTCACGATATAATAAAATCAATAATGCGTTCTCTTGTCATGTCCAGTACAGTATCTACGAACACTCCTGCAAAAAGGATCAGATACAGAATTACACTCAGCGAAAACAGAAATGCAACCTGTACCCAGTCATGGTAACAGTATGCAGTCGCTATAATCAACAAAGTGAATATAAACCCAAGGATCCCTCTGACAACCGCATAAGTCTGTACTGTCATCTTTACTGCCAGTCCGATCACAAAAAGGATCAGCCATACCGGCAGTAATAATATTTTCCCAGCAAGTTTTAAAATAAACATGTGCACCTCCTATCTTACCAGTCCTGGCATATCATGGTTCACCTCTGCCTGATAATACCCGTTCATCGTAGACGGTGCATTAAACAGGGATGCTAATAAATATTTCTTGATGTTCTTCACTTTGGTGGTGTTACCACGCATACAGTGTAAGACATACTCGATATGTGAATAGGTCAGCATCAGAAATTTTTTCTTCACCAGTGATGCCGGATACCAGTTGCTGGCAATCAATATCTTGTCATTTTTACACATCACAGTTTCTACGATCAGGTTCACGATTTCATCTACCTGTCGCATATCGTCATGATGGGTTACTTCCAGTGATTCATAATCAATGGTCTCTTTGACAAGGTTTTCATAAGCCTGATAATCCTCAGAGCGGTTATCGCTATCAAATCTTTTCTCATCCACAGATATGATAGGATTAGATTTATTATCATTCATTTCAGTATAACTAAGATTAGTATTATTAGGGTTTGAAATGTAAACTTCTTGAAGTTTGTTTTCGGGACTTCTAGAAGTTTGATTTTGGGACTTCATGAAGTTTAAATTGTAAACTTCTGCAGGCTCTTCATTTTCCACAGAAGTTTGTTTTTTAAACTTCTCTAATTCCTCTCCAAATTTTTTCTCATCTGTTTTCTCAGGCATAAAGGTTTTTACGTAGATAACATTCACCTTTCCAAATCCCTGCCTGCGTTTCTCAATCAGACCAATTCCTGTTTCGTCATCCAGCTCTCTCATGGATTTGATGGCTTTATTTCTGCCACAGTTCAGTAATTCCATGATATCTTCGATGGAAAAGTAGATATATGCTCTGTTTTTGTCGTCAAACCACTGATTTTTGATGGAAAGAGACATTCGATCCAACATCAGTCCATATAAAATTTTAGCATCGCTTGATAAATCTTTAAAATAGCTGTCTGTAAATAATGCTTTTGGTATGCGGTAGAAGCTGAACTGATCAGCTTCGGTACCGTAAAAATAATTAAATGTCATTTTTTTCTCCATAATTTCCTCCTTTCATTTTCTGCTAAGAAGTCCTCTTTTTAAACTTCTTTGACATTGTTTTCTTAGCTTTTTCTCTCCTTAACAGGACTGTTCCTGCATCCACTTTTCTAATAATGATTCAATCACCTGCTCCATATCTTTGGCTGTATAATCATCCGGAAAATACTTTGTCAGTTTCTTTTCTGAGAAAGTAAGAGACCGGGATACTTTCTTTGCCATCACACAGTTATTGAAAATCGATAACATCTGAATCTGATTGATTGGTCCATCATTCAGCTGATTTCTGAGTGCTGCAATCTGTTTTGGTTTGATGAATCCGGTGTCGCTGATATATTCGTAGATCCATCCCTGTACTTCCTTATCGATGTAGGAGATATTGACAGCAACCGTAAACTGAAGCTTCTTGTTATCTACCAGATCAAGAAGTTCCGGAATAAGTTCTGTTAATCGTACAAATCTTTGAACCTGAGCTCTACTTTCCCCAACTTGCTTGCTCAAGACTTCATCAGATCTCAACTTCGTCTCATTTTGAGACAAAGTTAAATCTGTTCTAACTCCCTGTCTTTTCATTGCCTCTAGTTTCATCTTATAAGCAAATGCTTTCTCACTCGGCAACAATTCCTCTCGCTGAATGTTAGCATCCACCATAGCCACAATGGCATCATCATCCGATAATTCTCTTACGATTGCCGGAATAGTTGTAAGTCCTGCAAGCTGTGCTGCATGCATTCTTCTGTGACCGGATACCATTTCATATTCTTCATTATCATCCATTCGAAGCAGTACCGGTGTCAGTACTCCATTGATCCTTACACTTTCAACCAGATCCTGCATCTTTTCATCATCCAGCACCTTGAACGGATGATTTTTAAACGGATGGATCTTACTAATCTCTATCTCCATTGCAGATTCTTCATTTACCACACCAAGCAGTTCATCAATGCTTGCCAGTTTAATCTTTTCGCCACTTCTATTTTTCATTTTTCAAAACCTCCTGTGTTAAGTTCTTATATGCTTCGGCAACTTTTCCTTTCGGGCAGTGCATGTAGATGCTTTTTCCCTCTGCACTGGTCTCAGCTGCTTTTACAGACATCGGAATCACATTTTCAAATACTTCTATCTGGCTTCCGTATGTTGTATGTACTCTCGATGCAATGTCCCTTGCGTAATTGGTTCTGAAATCAACCATAGTCAACAGAATGCCCTCAATCGCCAGTTTCCGGTTCAGCCTTTTCTTTACTGTAAGAATGGTCTTGATCAGCTGCTGAAGTCCTTTCACCGGCAGATATGCGGCCTGTACAGGTATCAGCACGGAATCGGAAGAGACCAGTGCATTGATTGTCATCATACCAAGACTTGGCATACAGTCGATCAGGATATAATCGTATCGGCCTCTTATCGCATCGATATATTCCTTCATGATCATTTCTCTGCTCATAACATTTCCCATCGTTACTTCCAGGGCAGAAAGCTCAATATTTGCCGGAAGTAGATCTACATTTTCCTGGTGATGTAAGATACCATCTTCCAGAGAGATTTCTTCTTCGTTAATGACATCCATCATAATCGTTGCCAGTGTGATGCGAAGATCATCCGGTTCCTCATATCCAAGACTTGCGGTTAAACTTCCCTGTGGATCCGCGTCGATCAGCAACACTTTCTTACCTTCTCTTGCCAGTCCAATGCCTACATTTACGGTTGTGGTGGTCTTTCCGACGCCACCTTTCTGGTTTACTACGGATATAACTTTACACATGATTTCTTCCTCCTTTAACTATCCCATGATTCTTTTTTCCATAATTTCAACAGTGCCAGTATTTCCCGTTTCATCATTGCCGGTGTATAAGAATTTGGAAAATACTTGTGCAACTGCTCGTTTGTGAATGCCACTCTTGTGATCTCACCCTTTTTCACTTCACACATGATCTCTTCCATCTTTTCCAGTGACAACTGTTTTTCTTTACTCAGTTGCCGGATCCTCTGGGCCTGTGAGAGTGATGGGATTGCCTGTGCATACTCCATTGCTACAAGCAGTTCTCTTTGTTCTTTTTCACTTAATGCAGCTATCTCTACAGCCGGACAAAAAGAAATGATCTCATCATCCAGTTTCTGCAACATTTCCGGTATCAGTTTTGTCAGTGAGATATAACGCTGCACTTGTTTTGGGCTATCACCACAATCTTCACTGATGATTTCTATTGCCCGCTTTCTTGGTGTTTTGTGGTCAACTTGGCTCTTTTTTCGACCACTTTTTCTTTTTAATACGTCATTCTTCAGTTTGTAAGCAAAAGCTTTTTCACTGTAGCTGATCCGTTCTCTGTGAAGATTGGAATCTACCATGCTCAAGATGGAATCATCTTCACTTAATACCCGGATGATTACCGGTACTTTACGGTATCCCAGTTTCTCCGCAGCATGTTTTCTTCTGTGGCCGGATATGATCTCATAGTATCCATCCGGTACCGGTCTGACGATCAGCGGATTTAATATTCCATACTTTTCAATGCTTTCCTGCAGAAGAAACATTTCCTTATCATCCTTCACCTGAAACGGATGCTCTTTGAACGGTCGAAGACGCTCAATCTCAATTTCTATGATTCTTTCTTCGTTTTCTTCTGATTGTCTGTTTGGTTCAGTCATCTTGACTCCTTTCCTCCAGGATTCAGGAAATAAAAAATGCCTGCCTGGAACTTTTATAGATAGTAAAGTTCCAAACAGACATTGCTGTTTGACCATTAGCTGTAGCTAATAGAATTGAATACTGTTTCAGCTAATTCATGTTTGCAGGTTTGGGAGAGATTGTTTCTTTTCCCGACTTTTCTCTGATTTACATCCCCGAATAAGGGGTGACAACAGAGCGGAACCCAAATGTTAGCTGAACTTCCTAAAACCCATGTTTGCAAACCGGTAATTTTGATTAGCTGTCAGCTAACAAAAATCAGATTGCGTTAGCTGGAAATTGATCATTTTGAATGGAAAATCATGTCACGAACGTGATTAGAAAATAACAAAAGCGTTCGTTGTCAGCTAATCCAGCTAACATTTTCGAACGCTTTGAAGCCCGTCGCCAAGAGGATTTGAACCTCCGACCCCTCGCTTAGGAGGCGAGTGCTCTATCCAGCTGAGCTATGACGACACATGCCGCAAACCCTTGATTTTACTGGGTTTCTAGGATTTTTCCCTTCGGCCATATATAAGATTATCAACTCTTTTTCGAGTTGTCAATCTACAGATTTTTTTGATTTGGTAACATTAGAACGTTCCCCAATTTGGGGAATGCTTTGTTGTCACCATTAGCATTTTTCAGAATAGATTCGAACTGAAAGTTGTTTTTCATTTTTTCCCTTTGGGGAATGCCTCGGCTTTCTCTTAGGAGGCGCTTGTTATATCCATTTAACTATGGGAACAAATGCCGTATTTCCTGGCTTTTTCAGCCCTTTCGGTCACGGCGGCCAACTTTATGAATCTATCCCACAAAACTAAGCTACGGAGATAATGAAATCGATTCATAACATATCTATTATATGAAATTTATAACATTTCGTCAAGGGTTGGCTTATGTTCAGATTTAAATTTTTCGGTAAATTTTACAGTCCCCATCATCCAGATTTTCCCTTTGAAACGCCGTCCTGGTTCTGGTACTCCGATCAGATCTTTCCCGTTAACGCCTACATGGAAAATCACATCATTGCATTCCAGCTTCAGATCATATACTTCCTCTTTCGTAAAAGAATTGATCTTTTTTTCTACACTCAAAATATCCCCAATCACGGCATACTGGTCGCATTCAATCCCACACGGCATAAAACTGGAATCTACGATAGAATAAATGTCCTCTTTCTGGACTCTTCTGGTGATCTGGGAATACATATCAATGTCATCTACGGTCAAAGTCTCCATGGCGTCTTCATCGCCGTTTTTTGCAGCCTCAATTAAATCTACACGCTCTTTTAATGCTACTTTCGCCATCTGCACCTGCTTTGCCGTCTTTTTGATCGGCAGCAGAATTTTACCTCCACTGGAAAGTCCCATCAGATTCACATGATCAACGTCCAGATTTTCCTTATTCATCCGTTTTTCCCGGTATTCCATAGCGTTTTCCATGTAAAAGATTAAAGAAATTCCTACTCGGTTTTCATCCAATAAACCGGCAAAAGTCTCCCTGTCTGTATGTCTTTGAATGGAACAGTCTGCTGTGGAGGAGCTGTCATGGCTCAGCATATATGGCACATAATACTCTGGCCGCACAACACCAAACTCATCCATTTCCCCATAGATATCCAGCCCCATATCATGAGCCATCTCTGCACGAACCTGGCAGAGATTCGTTTCTTCGTCAATCTGTATTTTATGGATCTGCGATGGATCTACCTGATCGATCAGATCCTGTAATAGCTTTTCTATGTCATGTTTCTTCTTGTAATTGCTAAATCCAACTGTCCGCAAAAACTTATGCATAAACTCACCTTCTCTGTTTCAAGATTGCCGCTATAACAGAGACGAAATACTCTCCTGCATTCCGTTCTGATTCGCGGTAAAGCGGACATTCGCAATCCGCTTCGCTACTTGCTCATGAACGCAGTCGCTTCGCGATCTGTCAGTGGGAGCTGAAAACTCCCACTGACATAAGCATCCCCCCTCACCCGCCGCTTAGTGCTCCGCGCACTTGAAGTGGGGGAATGCTTATCTGCGTTCAACAAATGCCAGTTCGTGCAAGCACAACTGTCATTTTCCTTATTGTTATAACAAATGGAGCGAAGAATTTTCTCCGCCCCATTCTCGTTTCCTTATTATAACTGATTCTTCCGGACAATGCAATCCGCAATCTGCAGTCTTTTTTCTAATGTTTCACGTGAAACATCTTATACAATACCCTGAGCGATCATAGCCTCTGCAACTTTCTCGAAACCAGCGATATTTGCGCCAGCCACATAGTTGCCAGCAACACCATAACGCTCTGCTGCATCGGATACCTTTGCGTAGATATTAACCATAATATCTTTCAGTTTTGCATCAACTTCCTCAAATGTCCAGGAAAGTCTCTGGCTGTTCTGACTCATCTCCAGTGCAGATGTTGCTACACCACCTGCATTTGCAGCTTTGCCTGGCATAAACAGCATACCGTTCTCTAAGAAGAAATCAGTTGCTTCTCTGGTGGATGGCATGTTAGCGCCCTCTGCTACGCAGAAGCAGCCATTTGCTTTCAGAGCCTTTGCATCCTCTAAGTTTAACTCGTTCTGAGTTGCACATGGAAGAGCAATATCACATGGAACAGTCCAGATTCCCTTGCCCTCTGTATAAACAGCAGTTGGAACCTCAGCCACATACTCTTTGATTCTGCCACGGCGAACCTCTTTGATCTGTTTTACAACATCCAGTTTGATTCCATCTTTATCATATACATAACCATTAGAGTCGCTCATAGCAACAACCTTCGCGCCTAACTGCTGAGCTTTTTCTGTTGCATAGATTGCAACGTTACCGGAACCGGAGATCAGAACGGTTTTGCCAGCCAGCTCTTTATTGTTGTGCTTTAACATCTCATCCAGGATATAGATCAGGCCATATCCAGTTGCCTGGGTACGTGCTAAAGAACCACCATAGGTCAGGCCTTTACCAGTTAAAACGCCCTCATACAGACCAGTCAGTCTCTTGTACTGACCATACAGAAAACCGATCTCTCTTCCGCCTACACCGATATCACCTGCAGGAACATCCTGATCAGCGCCGATATATTTGTAAAGCTCTGTCATAAAGCTCTGGCAGAATGCCATAACCTCACGGTCAGATTTGCCTTTTGGATCAAAGTTAGAACCACCTTTACCACCACCGATTGGCAGACCGGTTAAGGAGTTTTTGAATACCTGCTCAAAGCCTAAGAATTTTAAAATACCCTGGTTTACAGATGGATGAAGTCTTAAACCACCCTTGTAAGGTCCGATCGCACTGTTGAACTGTACACGATATCCTTTATTTACCTGAACGTTACCCTTATCATCTACCCACGGAACACGGAAGGAAATGATTCTCTCTGGCTCTACCAGTCTCTCTAATAAAGAAACACTTCTGTATTTCTCCTCATTTGCATCAATAACCAGTCTAAGAGAATCTAATACTTCTTTTACAGCCTGATGGAACTCTGCCTCACCTGGGTTCTGTTCCACTACTTTTGCATAAATCTCATCTACATATGACATGTTGAACTTCCTCCTCATTTTTCGATTATATCCGCTTCAAACCTTTGAATTGTTAATTTCGCTCTTAATTATAGCAAGTTAACGTGTTAACGTCAACAAATAATTATATGGAACTATTTTGTTTTATAAGGTTTTGTGCCCATTTTTCATTTAAAAATTAATATTGTTAGATTTTTACTTTCTTTTATAAGGTTTTATTCGCTCGTCTTTTTATCGCATGTCTGCATTTTTTAATAAAAGAAAGCGTTGGGGCAGGCTTAATATCCTAATGCCCGCTCCAGCGCTTCTTTTTCCTCGCTTCCAAGGAGTGTTTCTGTTTCTCCCTTTTCAATATCTTTAATATAGAGATAACAGCCCTCTCTGCTATGGACAGAATTTAAAATAAAACCAGTGTTGTTCTGATCCAGCATGGCAAATGCAAAGCTTAAGTTTCCGCCCATTCCCTTAAATGCATTATATTTCACCATGCCAAATTTCTGATAAGATCCTTTGACATTTTTCGACAATGTCCGCATCACATCTTTGTTTGCGCGATCCTGGGATTTTAATTCTTTAATTTCATCGGACAAATTCAAAATAATCTCTTCCATGGATTCTGCGTCTTTTCCCCGCATAAAATAATCATATCTGCGGTATAAACGGCTGGTCTGCATAATGCAGATTACCGTCATGATCAGCAGAAGCAAAGTGATGACTCCCAATGCGATAATAACGACAGCCGGATCGATCGGCCAGTTGTTTAACATACTATTCATTTTATCTCCTCATCAATATTGTCTTTCCCCCGCAGACATTACATCAGTTCAATGACTGTTTCACATTTTTACAGCGATATGGTTTTACTGACGAATGGATTCAATCAATTCCACAATCCGCTCCAGTTCCGCCTCAGAATAATATTCGATTTCTACCTTTCCTTTATTCTTATCCCGTTTATTAATGACAACCTTCGTTCCCATTACCTGTTTCATGCGTTCTTCCAGATCATGAAAAATGAAACTCAGATCGCGTTCCTCTTCCTTTTCTTTTTCTGGTTTTTTCGGTTTCGTAAGCGCTTTGACCAGTTTTTCGACTTCACGGACACTCAGATGTTCGCCAACTATCTTCAATGCCACCTGATACTGTTGTTCTCCGTCCTCCAGACCAAGAAGAGCTCTTGCATGTCCACTGGTCAACTGTCCCTGGATCAGCATCTCCTGAACCCGGCGATCCAGCTTTAACAGACGGATGCTATTGGTTACGGTCACACGACTCTTCGATACCCGCTCTGCAATTTCTTCCTGGGTCAGATCAAACTCATCCATCAACTGCTGATAAGCGATCGCCTCCTCGATCGGATTTAAATCTGCTCTCTGCACATTTTCAATCAGGGCGATTTCCATGGCCTGCTGCTTGCTGTATTCCCGGATCACCACCGGAACTTCCTTTAAACCAGCCACTTTTGCTGCACGCCAGCGCCGTTCACCGGCAATGATCTCATAATGCTCGCCTTTTTTCTGTACCAGAAGTGGCTGCAGCACTCCATATTTCTTAATGGAATCTGCCAGTTCGCCGATCAGTTCCTCATTGAAATCTTTACGAGGCTGCTCCTCATTAGGCTCGATCAAAGAAAGCTTCATCATAAATTCTTTTCCACTTTCTTCCTGTTCTGCCGCTTTCTTATCTGCTGGAGTCGTCTTTTTTTTCGTTTTCGCAGTTTTTACTGTCTGTCCAGTTGATAACGCATTTCCGGTATTTTCATGCTTCTTATGAACAGTCTGCCCAACTGTATGTACCGTTTTACGTCCAGATGTTTCACGTGAAACATGATTTTCTTCTTTTTTTTCCGGCTGATGCAGACTTTCCTCTACGCTCTCCACTACGTCAGTGCCAAATATTGCACCCAATCCTCTTCCTAATCCTGTTTTCCTTGCCATCAGATTTCCTCTCCCCTGCTCATTACTTCCGCTGCCAACAGACGATAACTCTCTGCACCTGTCGATCTGGAATCATACAGGTTGATCGGCATTCCATGGCTTGGTGCCTCTGCCAGACGGACATTTCTCGGAATAATTGTCTTATAAATATTTTGATTTAAATTGCTTTTTACGCTCTCTACAACCTGAAGGGAAAGATTTGTCCTGGCATCATACATGGTAAATACGACGCCTTCCGTCTCAAGCTGCGGATTTAATTTCTTTTTCACCAGACTGACCGTTTTTAATACCTGATTCAATCCCTCCAATGCATAATATTCACACTGGATGGGGATCAATACGGTCTGTGCTGCAGTCAATGCATTGATCGTCAGTAAATTTAAAGAAGGCGGACAATCAATCAGAACGTAATCATAATTGTCTTCAATTTCTTCTAAATGCTGTTTTAATAACGACTCTTTATTCTCAAAATCCAGCAATTCGATTTCTGCTCCAGCTAGATCTACATTAGACGGAAGAAGATCCAGATTTTCCTGTACATCTTTTGCAAGACAATCCTCCATCTGGCACTCGCCTACCATTAGTTCATAAACGGTATCACCAGGAGCATTCTTATCAAGTCCCACTCCGCTGGTCGCATTGCCCTGTGGGTCAAAATCTACCAGTAGAACTTTCTGTCCTGCCTCAGCCAGACATGCAGACAAATTGATGGCAGTTGTTGTCTTACCTACTCCGCCCTTCTGATTTGCAATCGCTATTATTCTTCCCATAACTAGTCCTTTCTATTTCCATGTTCCCGAATTGTTTTACGCAAATCAGCGTTTTCTCATATGTTTTTCGTTTTCTTCAAGTCAAACGTCCGTGAGACTTGGCGTGTGATTCTGGTCAGCGTAAGCTGACATATTCTTTACAGAATCACTGCGCATCCTCGCGGAGCGTTTATCTCAGTCGGAGACCCACCTCCCACTGAGAATCATTTGTTATTACTCACCACCTGAAGAGGTGGGAGTCTTCTCGACTGAGATAAATATTAAAATTGATGTTAGGGTCAAAAGCTTTTGACCTCTCTGATACCGGATTGCTCTGCACTGCGTGCTCCCACATCTCCACTTCTGCTTCAGTTAGTGCTAAACATGTGTCACTGGCACATAGCACCTTCAAAAACTTAGTATAACACATTTTTTTATCTTTTCCTATGGTCTTTTATAAAAACACCAAATTTTTGTTTCACGTGAAACATTTAAGAATTATTTAAGCGGCTTTATCGTTGCCTTGATCATACCAATGTATTATAATAAGATTATTCAATTGTAACTGTTCCGTAGGTCTGCGCACTTACAGAGCAGTTACTCTGTTTTCTATTTTAATAGGAGGAATTTCATGACAACAAAAAATAAACTTATCACTACTACCCTCTTATCCGCCAGTGCGATCGCATCCATCGCCTTGATCAATCAGTGTCTCAAACTGTCCGCCACAGCAAGACACGTGCTGGACGAACCGGAGTCTCTCTGTTATCACTGGAGACTGGGAGATATTCATTATACCAAGTGTGGAAGCGGACATCCACTGCTTCTGATCCATGATATTTCTCCGGCTTCCAGCGGTTATCAATGGTCCCATATAAGCTCTACCCTCTCCGCTCACTTTACAGTTTATACCATCGACCTTCTTGGCTGCGGACGCTCCGAGAAGCCAGATCTGACCTACACCAACTATCTGTTTGTCCAGTTGATTTCTGACTTTGTCAAATCTGAGATCGGACACCGGACTGATGTGATCACCACCGGTAACTCCGGGACTTTTGTGATTATGGCCTGCGACCATAACCCGGAACTATTTAACCGCCTGCTGCTGATCAATCCACAGAGCATTTCTGCCTGCAGCCATCTTCCAGGAAAATACGCAAAGATCTATAAGTCCTTCCTGGATTTCCCGGTGATCGGCACACTGATCCATAATATCGCCTTCAGCCGTCATTTTCTGCTGGAACGTTTCCGCCGCAGATATTTTAGCAACCCATTTGCAGTAAAGGATACCGATCTCACTGCATACCATGAGGCTGCCCACTTAGGTGCCTCCGCCAAATCCATCTATGCCAGCGTTCACTGCGGTTACACCAACTGCAATATCACAAATGCCCTGAAACGGATCGACAACAGTATTTACTTAGTAGGTGGAGAAGATTTTGACCAGGAATCTGATATTTTGAAAGAATATACCCTCCACAACCCAGCTATCGAGTACACCCTGATCCCTAAGACCAAGTTTCTCCCTCAATTGGAAAAGCCTGCTCAGCTTCTCCACACGATCCAGATGTACTTCGGTTTTTAACCTCTTTACACTTACCCGGACGATGCTGAACATGAACAGTTAAAAAAGGGGGCGCAAACGGGCGCCGCCGAGCGCACTAACAAAAAAGGAGAATGTTTCACGTGAAACATTCTCCTTTTTTGTTATCATCTTTCATCCATCAAGTCTCGTACTGCGCCACTCCTGCTTCATATGTCTGTCCACAACCTGACAGCCACCTGTTTTACTCCTTACTTTAACGGTTCCTTTCCAGGCATACCTGCCTTCCTTGGATACTTCTTCGCCGTAGCCTCAACCTTCCGGATCACCACCAGCGTCCGCTCTCCCTCTGTCTTCGGAAGCTCAAAAGACACTGCATTCTCAATCTTGCCACCCAGCAGCTTCACAGCACCTCTGGCCTGATTCAGCTCCTCTTCCACCTTTCCTGACTTATAAGGAATAAATGCGCCTCCTACTTTTACGAACGGCATACAATACTCTGATAGTGTTGCCAGATTGGCCACCGCTCTGGATACGCACAGATCAAACTGACCACGGTACTCCGGATTTCTTCCAAAGTCCTCAGCCCTTCCGTGAACCGCCTCGATCTTCTCCAATCCCAGGGTGCCGATCACTTCATTTAAAAACTTTACCCTTTTATTCAAAGAATCTAACAGCGTCAATTTTAGATTTGGAAATGCGATTTTTAATGGAATTCCCGGAAAACCGGCTCCTGTTCCCAAATCCATGATCCGGATTTCTTTACTTCCAAGCTCTGAAACCGCCTTCACCAGAGACATACTGTCCACGAAATGCTTCGTCACTACTTGATCCATCTCTGTGATGGCAGTCAGATTCATCACTTCATTCCACTGGATCAGCATCTCATAATATTGAAAGAACTGTTCCATCTGCTTTTCACTCAGCGTCACGCCGATCTGGCTGCACTCTTCTTCCATCCACTGTGCAAACTGTTTCTCCATCAAATTTTCCCTTCCGGCGCACACGCCTGATTATTCATGATCATGATGATATCTTATCTGCTCCAAATAAACCAGCAGTACCGAAATATCTGCCGGAGACACGCCAGAGATTCTGGACGCCTGTCCAATGGACATTGGTTTAAACAGATTCAGCTTCTGGATCGCCTCTTTTCTCAGTCCTTTGACCTCTGAATAATCAAAATTCACATCCAGTTTTCTCTTCTCCAGCTTCTTAAACTGGGCCACCTGCTGCTTCTGGCGACGGATATAGCCCTCATATTTTAGATTTATGTTAACCTGTTCCTGAGTATCTTCTGGAAGCTCCGGACGATTCTTATCTAATTTGGTTAACATAAAATAATCTAGCTCTGGTCTCTTGATCAGTTCCGCCAGACTGGCGCCACTCTTTAATGGTGTGCTGCCATGACTCTCCAGAAATGCCTGGACCTCTTCCGTAGAACCTACATTAGTATGCTCCAAACGCTCGATCTCTTCCTCGATATCCCGCTCTTTTTTCAGTACCTTCTCATACTCCGCATCGCTTACCAGACCAATCTCATGGCCGATGGCACGCAGGCGCAGATCTGCGTTATCCTGTCTCAATAACAAACGGTACTCCGCCCTGGAGGTCATCATCCGGTACGGCTCATGATTCTCCTTGGTCACCAGATCATCAATCAGCACGCCGATATATGCCTGGGAACGATCCAGCACAAACGGCTCTCTTCCCAGCACCTTCATAGCCGCATTGACACCTGCCATAAATCCCTGGACAGCTGCCTCCTCATAACCGGAGCTTCCGTTAAACTGCCCGCCACTAAACAGACCGGAAATCGCCTTAAACTCCAGTGTTGCCTTCAACTGTCTGGAATTAATGCAGTCATACTCAATGGCATACGCATTTCTCACGATCCGCACGTTCTCAAGACCTGGAACTGTCCGGTACATGGCATACTGGACATCCTCCGGCAGAGAACTAGACATACCGCCCAGATACATCTCATTGGTGTAAAGTCCCTCTGGTTCAATAAATACCTGATGACGTTCTTTATCTGGGAATTTCACCACCTTGTCCTCGATAGACGGACAATATCTTGGTCCGGTACCTTTAATGGAACCGGAAAATAATGGAGACCGGTCCAGATTTGCGCGGATGATCTCATGGGTCTTTTCATTGGTGTAAGTCAGCCAGCAGGACACCTGCTCCTTCTGAACGGAAGCCGGATCTGTAGAAAATGAAAACGGGACCACCTTCTTATCACCAAACTGCTCTTCCATTTTAGTAAAATCAATACTTCTCTTATCAGCTCTCGCAGGCGTCCCCGTCTTAAACCGGAACATTTCCACGCCATTTGCCTTTAAAGAATCTGTCAGATGCGTTGCTGCCTGCAGTCCATTCGGTCCTGTGGCATTGCTCACATCACCATAGATACATCTGGCATTCAGATAGGTTCCCGTTGCCAGAACCACAGCTTTACAGTGATATACAGCGCCTGAAAATGTCTTGACGCCCTTGATCACGCCATCTTCTACCACCAGCTCTGAAACCTCTGCCTGGCGGATGGTCAGATGGTCCGTATTTTCCAAGGTCTTTCTCATTTCCCTGGAATAATTCTGTTTGTCTGCCTGGGCCCGCAGGGAATGTACTGCCGGTCCCTTGGACTCATTTAACATCTTTGACTGAATAAAGGTTTTATCAATATTTTTTCCCATCTCGCCGCCTAAAGCATCCAGCTCTCTTACCAGATGCCCCTTGGAGCTGCCGCCTACGTTAGGGTTACACGGCATCAGGGCAATGCTGTCCACGCTGACCGTAAACATAATGGTCTCCAGTCCCAATCTGGCACAGGCAAGAGCCGCTTCACAGCCTGCATGTCCTGCACCAACTACTACAGCATCATAATTTTCCTCTAAATATGGCATTTGTTATCCTCTTTCTTACGGTCAGCGCAAATCCATGCGCAGATCTACCAAACAGTTATTTACCCATACAGAACTTGCTGAAGATCTCATTGACCAGATCATCCTCCACAGCCTCGCCAATGATGGTTCCCAGCTGCTCATATGCGTTCATCAGATCAATGGAATAAAAATCTTCCGGCATTCCGTCTTCAATACTTTTCTGAACCAGTTTAAGGCTGGAAAGGCTTTCTGTCAATGCTGTTTTGTGGCGGATATTCGTCACATATACCTCATCGTTAAAATCAATGTCTCCCTGATAGAACATGGACTGGATCTCTTTCTCCAGCTCTTCAATTCCAGTCTCCTCCTTGGCAGACACCGGAATCACCCGATGACCTGTCTGTTTCTCCAGCTCTTCCACAGACACCACCTGCTCCAGATCCGTCTTGTTTAACAGAACCACCGCTTTCCGGTTTCGGATCATTTCTATAATATCCCGGTCATTTTCATCCAGTGGAACCGATGCGTCCACCACGTAAATGATCAGATCTGCGTCCTCTGCCGCCGTCCTGGCCTTCGTTACACCGATCTTCTCCACCACATCCTCTGTGTCGCGGATTCCCGCCGTATCCACTACATTCAAGCTGATACCACGCAGGCGGATGTGCTCTTCCAGCGTATCCCTGGTGGTTCCCGCAATATCCGTGACAATGGCACGTTCCTCACCAACCAGCACATTCATCAGAGAAGATTTTCCCGCGTTTGGCTTTCCTAAAATAACCGTTTTCACACCTTCCGACATGACCTTCCCATTATCCGCTGAAGCGATCAGACGCTCTAATTCCTTCACCATTGGCTCTAGTTTCTTCGCCAGTTCCTCCCCATATCCGTCTAAGGAAATGTGTTCCGGATCATCTAAAGCCGATTCAATATAAGCGATCTCATAGATGATCTTTTCTCTTAATGCCTTGACCTTCTCCGACATTTTGCCCTTTAACTGGCTGACAGAGCTTTTTAACGCATACTCATTCTGGGCGTTGATTACATCGATGACCGCTTCTGCCTGGGACAGATCAATCCGTCCATTTAAAAACGCCCGTTTCGTAAATTCTCCCGGCTCTGCTGGTCTTGCTCCATATTGAATCACAGTCTCCAGGATTTTTTTCATCATCAGAACACCACCATGACAGTCGATCTCCACTGTGTCTTCCGCTGTATAGCTGTGAGGTCCTTTCATGATCAGGACCAGGACTTCATCGATCACCTCGTCCTGATCACAGATATATCCGTACTGGACGGTATGGGATCTGCTCAGATCGATCTTTCCTCCATTTTTTTTCTTAAAAATCTTCTCGATCACTTCAAATGCCTGTCCGCCGCTGATCCGGATGATCCCGATTCCGGAACTCGTCATGGCTGTGGCGATCGCCGCTATGGTATCTGTCTTCATATTCTATCTCCTATAAAAATCGAAAAAGAAAAGTGTACGCACAAAACGTACACTTTTCCATCACTGCCTATGCCTGCTGATTATCTGCATTGTCTGCACGATCTGCACTGCTGTTCTCTTTCTTTTCTCTTGGCCCTCTGCCGCCTTCGCGGTTCTCACGATTGCGGCCGCCTCTGTATTCCCGTCCCTCACGTGCTTCCCTCTTTAAAGAGATCACCACATGACGGAATGGATCTTCACCCTCGCTTCTGGTCACTACATACTTATCATTCTGTAATGCTGCATGGATGATTCTTCTCTCATAAGGATTCATTGGCTCTAAAGAAACACTTCTTCTGGTCCGTTTTACCTTATAAGCAATGTTTCTGGCAAGTGTCTCCAGCGTTTCTTTTCTTCTTGAACGGTAATTTTCGGTATCAAGCTTGACTCTTAAATAGCCATCACTTTCTTTATTCACTACCAGGCTTACTAAATACTGTAAGGAATCCAGAGTCTGTCCTCTCTTACCGATCAGAATGCCCATGTCATCGCCTGTCATATTAACAGCCAGTTCCCGCTCAGAGGCATCATAAGAAGTCTCAATCGTCACTTCCATGTTCATAGCGCCAAATACCTGCTTTAAGAAATCAACGGCTGCTTTCTCGCAAGCCTCTACGTTGATCACTTTCTTTGGAGCATCTGCCTTCTTCTCCGGCTCTTTGGCTGCTTCCACGACCGGCGTTTCTTTCGGCTGCTCTGTTTTTGGCATCTTTGTTTCTGCCTTTGGCGCTTTCACCTCCGGTTTCGTCTCTGCCTTAACACATGGTTTCTCCTGGCGGAATTCCTGTTTTGGTTTCTCTTTCCGAGGCTCTCTTGCCGGTTTTACCGGTTCGCTCTTCTTCTCATCCAGAGAGAAAATGTCATCCAGATCATTTTCCTTTTTCTTCTTTGCCTGAATGACAACATCTTTTTTACCAATAAACCCCAGAAAACCTGCGCTTCCCTTTTCAATAACTGTATATTCCAGATTGTCACTGGTTGTTCCCAGCTGGATCAACGCCTTGGTAATGGCTTCATCCAGAGTCTTGGCAGTTACTGTAATCATCTCCATAGCTTCCCCTCCTATTTGCTATGTTTTTCGTTATACTTCTGAACCATGTTTGCTTTCGCTGCCAGACTGCCCGGCTTTGCATTCTGATTATAATACTCATTGGACTCTTTGATGGTCTTCTGAGCTTTCTCAATCTTCGCCTCTCTTACCTTCTCCTCTTTCTGCTCCTCTTCCTGAAGCTTCTTTAAGGTCTCGCTGGCATTCATCGTGATCTTTGTTGGAGGAAGACCTTTCTTTTCGCGCTTTTTATTTGCTTTGGCAACATTTTTCGCGATCAGGTCATCAATATTGATCTTCTTTAAATATTCATTCACACCGATCTGCTGGATTACCTGGAAAGTACTGCTGGCTACCCAGTACAGACCGATACCTAACGGGAATGTGAAACAGAATACAACAGACATCAACGGCATGGTCACGTTCATGGATTTCATCATGTCATTGCCCATTCCGCCTTCTCCGGCGCTCTGCTGCTGTGTTGGCTGGTTTGCAGTCATCAGCTTGGTGCTGTACCACTGGGTCAGACCAGATAAGATCGGTATGGAGAGTGCGATCAGCGCAACAATAATAGAAATACCGGAACCACCCTTCATAAACTCCGTTAATACATTCAATGGTGTGTATGCAATGTTCATACCAAAGAACTGCTGCATACGGTTGATCGCCTGGATCGCATTCTCACCGCCTGCAGTGGCTACGCTGGTAATATCCGGGAAAGCTGCTGCCAGATCCCCCCACTGCTTGTCTGTTAATTTATATAAGAGATCTACAACCTTGTCCATGTTGGAGTAATCCATTCCGGCCAGCTTGTGGGTCTCAGCCAGGTTGGTAAATACTTCGCTCGTAGCGAAACCAGCTGGCAGTTTGTCGATAATTAAATCAAAATAGTGGCGAACAGAACCAACGTATGCCGGAATCTTGTAGATTACCTGGTACAGAGCCAGCATAACCGGCAGCTGGATCAGTAACGGCAGACATCCGCCGGTCATGGAAGTACCGTACTTCTCATAGACAGCTCTTGTCTCTACATTCATCTTCATCATCGAGTCATTGTCTGTTTTGCCTTTGTACTTTTTCTGAATTGCCTGGATCTCCGGCTGCATAACAGCCATCAGTTTACTGGATTTCTGCTGATTTAAGGTCAGCGGAAACATAAGAAGCTTCATAACCAGCGTGAATAAAATGATACATAAACCGATGTTCATCACGCCAAATGCGCTGGTAAAACGGAATAACGCATCCATAATCCAGCCTAACACATCTGCGATAGGGCCGAAAATGCCCCCCGTCTTTGTCAGAACTAATAAATCCAATGAACTACCTCCTCGTCATTACGGAACTGGATCATAACCGCCCCTGCCCCACGGATGACACCGAAGTATCCTCCGGATCGACAGCCATAAACCTTTCACCACGCCATACTTTTCCAGTGCTTCAATGGCGTATTGAGAACACGTAGGCGTGTAGATACAGTGATATCTTACTTTTAATGGAGATAAAAAAATCTGATAGCCCCTGATACACAGGATCATTGCTTTTTTAATCATTCCCTCATCACTTCGATTCTCTTAAAATGTTATGCAGTCCGCACAAGTGCAAATATGCACTTTCAATTTTTTTGAAATCTGATTCCTTTGCCATCTGTCTGGCAACTACTACGATGTCTAGTCCAGTCTCGATCTCATCCTTGTGTAAACGAAAACTCTCTCTTACCAGCCGTACCAGGTGATGTCTCACCACGCTGTTACCTACTTTCTTGCTGACCGAGATACCGATTCTGGTATCCGGCCGCTCAGAACGGCTGATATACATGATCAATAACTTGTTTGCGTAGGATTTTCCATTCCGGTATACCTGTTGAAACTCACTATTCTTTTTAATAGATGGAAAACGTTTCATGGAACCTCCTTTTGTTTTGCATCAGGGAAAATCCCCGCCGCATTTGTTTCCTTATAATAAGAAAGGCCACAATTACTTGTGGCCCTTTCGATCCGATTAAGCGGATAATTTTGCTCTTCCTTTTGCTCTTCTTGCAGCTAACACTTTTCTTCCGCCTGGAGTGCTCATTCTGGCTCTGAAACCATGAACTTTGGATCTCTGTCTTTTTTTAGGCTGAAATGTCATCTTCATAACGCGGCCACCTCCTCTTTATTCTAATACCTATTTACATAAGTACATTTAGACTATTCTAAACTAAACATCGTTTCAATTATATAGAAGGAAATTCTTTTCGGCAAGGGGAAAATTTCAAAAGTTCATGTATTTTTTTGTCTGTGAACAACTTTCCACACACTCTTGTGTCTTGTGGGCAATTCTTTCCACTTATCCACAAAATGTTGATAACTTGTGGATAACCCTCTGGATAAGCTCTGGACAACCAAAATTTCGTTCACAGGCCCGTCCCCGAAATCCTTATATTTTAAGGCACAGCTCTTTGTGCATAACAGAAGATAGGTTTTTCCACATTTCTGTGGATATCTATGTTGACGACTGGCTATTTCCGGCCTATTCACATGTTTTTCACATAGTTATCCACAGATTTTTGCTATTTTCGTTGAAAAAATTTCTTTCCTGTTATAGAATAGTCATATGATTGGGTCATCAGGCTCTTTTTTATAGAACCCCGCGAATGGGATTCTATTTTTCAAAACACGTTAGGAGATTCTCTATGCTTGAACAATTAAAAGAACAATGGGATAACATTCTTCTCCATGTCAAAGAAGAACACGATATCATGGACGTTTCCTTTAATACTTGGCTTCTCCCGCTGAAGATCTTTGCGGTGGATGGAAATGTCGTGAAGATTCTCGCTCCGGATGCGCAGATGCTGCGCTACATCCAGAAAAAATACGGCCTGATTCTGCAGGTTTCCATCGAAGAGGTCACTGGTTTTGCATGTACCCTTGATTTCATCACAGAAGATGACGTCAAGGAAAAAGAAAAACCGGAAAAAATGCTGATCCAGAATACTCCTGGCGATGTGAGCCAGACTGCGCTGCAGAATGCCAACTTAAACCCGCGCTACACCTTTGATACTTTCGTGGTCGGCGCCAACAATAACTTAGCCCATGCGGCAGCCCTGGCAGTAGCCGAATCCCCAGGCGAGGTTTACAATCCGCTGTTTATTTATGGAGGCGTGGGACTTGGAAAAACCCATCTGATGCACTCCATCGCCCATTTTATTTTGAAAAACAACCCGGAAGCCAAGATTTTATACGTGACTTCTGAGAAATTTACTAATGAGCTGATCGACGCCATCCGTAACAAAAACAACATTTCCACCACGGAATTCCGTGAGAAATACCGTAACAACGATGTGCTTTTGATCGACGATATTCAGTTTATTATCGGTAAGGAAAGCACCCAGGAGGAATTTTTCCATACCTTTAATACCCTCTATGAAGCCAAAAAGCAGATCATCATCTCCTCCGATAAACCGCCGAAAGAGATCGAGACACTGGAAGAGAGACTCCGTTCCCGTTTTGAATGGGGTCTGACCGTGGACATCCAGTCTCCTGATTATGAAACAAGAATGGCGATCCTTCGCAAAAAAGAAGAGATGGAAGGCTACAATATTGATAATGAAGTCATCAAATACATTGCCACCAACATCAAATCCAACATCCGTGAGCTGGAAGGCGCGCTGACCAAGATCGTTGCCCTCTCCAAACTGGATCACAACAAGGAGATCAACATCGCTCTGGCTGAAGAAGCATTAAAGGATATCATTTCTCCGAACGCGGAGCGGAAAGTGACGCCAGAGCTGATCATCCAGGTGGTTGCAGACCATTTTGGCATCACCCCTCTGGATATCTCTTCTCAAAAACGGAATAAAGAAGTCGTTTATCCACGGCAGATCGTCATGTACCTGTGCCAGAGTATGACCGGAGCCTCCTTACAGGAGATCGGCCGTTACCTTGGCGGACGTGACCATACTACCATTATTCACGGGCGTGAGAAGATCGCAGCGGACTTAAAGACCAACGAAAATCTGGCCAACACCATTGAGATTTTGAAGAAAAAGCTCAGTCCACAGTAATTTGTGGAAAACCTGTTGGCAGACTGTGGATAACTGCAGTGGATTTTTCGCCGGATTTTCTCCTGTGGATAATCAAAAAGTTGTTCCATGGATTTTCGGTGGTTATCCACAAGGTTTTTCCCAGTGGATTTTGAAGCAGTTCAAAGGGTTTCTTAAGTTTTACACAAATTCACAGCCCCTACTACGAATGCTACGGAAAGTATTTCTTTATACACGTATTTATTTTGGATTTTCCAGCAAAGGAGTTATCAACAATTATGAAACTGACATTCCAGAAAGACGACCTGTTAAATGGCATTAATATTGTTTTAAAAGCAGTTCCATCCAAAACCACCATGCCGATCTTAGAATGTATCTTAATCGATGCATCCGATAACCAGATCAAATTAACGGCCAATGACATGGAACTTGGTATTGAGACGAAGGTAGAAGGTTCGATTTTATCCAGAGGTAAGATCGCTCTTGATGCAAAATTATTATCTGAGATCATTCGTAAATTATCTGGTGGTGAATCGGATATCACCATCGAATCTGATGATAAGTACAATACCACTATTACCTGTGACAACTCTGTTTTCCACATTCAGGGAAAAAATGGCGATGAGTTTTCCTATCTCCCATTTATTGAGAAGGATCATTTCATCTGTCTGTCTCAGTTCACCTTAAAAGAAGTGATCCGCCAGACGTTATTTTCCATCTCTGTCAATGACAGCAATAAGATGATGACAGGTGAGTTATTCCAGGTGACGGACAATGAGTTAAAAGTGGTTTCTCTGGACGGACACCGCATGTCTATCCGCAAGGTTGAGTTAAAAGATCATTATGAAAATATAAAAGTGATCGTTCCTGGCAAGACTTTAGGTGAGATCAGCAAGATCTTAAACGGGGATAATGAAAAAGATGTCCGTATTTACTTCAGCAAGAACCATATTCTCTTTGAGTTTGACGATACGGTTGTGGTTTCCCGTCTGATCGAGGGCGAGTATTTCCGCATTGATCAGATGCTTTCCAGTGATTATGAGACAAAAGTAACGGTGAATAAGAAAGAATTCTTAGACTGTATTGACCGGGCCAGCATCCTGATCCGTGAAAACGACAAAAAACCGATCATCATCAGTATCACCGATCACTCCATGGAATTAAAGATGAATTCCAGCTTCGGTTCCATGAACGCGGAAGTGATGATCCACAAGAATGGTAAGGACATCATGATCGGCTTCAACCCGAAATTCCTGATGGATGCCCTCCGGATCATTGATGATGAGGAAGTTGATCTGTATATGATGAATCCAAAGTCCCCATGCTTCATTAAGGATGCGGATGAGACCTATATTTATCTGATTCTGCCGGTAAACTTTAATGCGGCATCTGTTTAGGGAAAACTGAAGGAGTAAACCATGGAAGTGATCAAATTAAGAGACGAATACATCAAATTAGGACAGGCATTGAAGGCAGCAGGGCTTGTGGAAACAGGTGTTGATGCCAAATATGCCATCGAGGATGGTCTGGTAAAAGTAAATGGCGAAGTGGCAACACAGCGCGGCAAGAAGCTTCATGCCGGAGATGTGGTAAGCTACGATGGAGAGACCATCAAAATTGAAGCATAAATTATGATCATCGAGTCGATTGAACTGAAAAATTACCGGAATTATGAAAATTTACAGTTAGAATTAAGCCCGGGAACCAATATTTTCTACGGGGACAATGCCCAGGGAAAGACCAATATCTTAGAGTCGGTCTATGTCTGCTGTACGACCAAGTCCCACAAAGGAAGCAAAGATAAAGAGATGATCCGGTTTGGAGAGGATGAGGCCCATATCAAGCTGACCGTGAGGAAGCAGGATGTGCCTTACCGGATCGATATGCATTTAAAGAAAAATAAAGCCAAGGGGATTGCCATTAACGGAATCCCGATTCGGAAAGCCAGTGAGCTGTTTGGCATCGTCAACGTGGTATTTTTCTCGCCGGAGGACTTAAACATCATCAAAAATGGTCCTGCGGAGCGGAGAAGGTTCCTTGATCTGGAGTTATGTCAACTTAACAAGCTGTATGTCCATGGACTGATCCAGTATAACCGGGTGGTGACTCAGAGAAATAAGCTATTAAAAGAGCTTTCTTTCCATCCGGAATATGAGGAGACCCTGGATATCTGGGATCTGCAGCTTGCCCAGTATGGACGCCAGGTTATTGAGTACCGGACGGATTTTGTGAAACAGTTAAATGAGATGATCGTTGGAATTCATAACCAGTTGTCCGGAGGAAAGGAACATCTGGAGATTTTCTATGAACCCAATGTGGAGGCGGAAAAGCTGGAAGACGCCCTGGCGAAAAACCGGGATTCGGACCTCAGACAGCGGACTACCGGCATTGGTCCCCATCGGGATGATATCAGTTTTATCGTCAATGGAATTGATATCCGCAGGTTTGGTTCCCAGGGGCAGCAGAGAACCGCAGCCTTGTCCCTGAAACTGGCAGAGATTGAACTGGTAAAATACCTGGTAAAGGATTATCCGGTCCTGCTTTTGGACGATGTGTTATCGGAACTGGATGGAAGCAGACAGGAACATCTGTTAGCCGGGATCGACCATATCCAGACCATGATCACCTGCACAGGTCTGGAAGATTTTTTGAGCCATCGTTTCCCCATTGATAAGATTTACAAGGTAGTGGAAGGAACGGTATCAGGTGAAAACTAATAATTTAGTAGGAGGAAGCTATGAGCGCGGAATACGGAGCAGATCAAATACAAATTTTGGAAGGACTGGAAGCAGTAAGAAAGAGACCTGGTATGTACATCGGCAGTACTTCATCCAGAGGTCTCCATCATCTGGTATATGAGATCGTTGACAACTCCGTTGACGAGGCTCTGGCTGGATATTGTACAGAGATCAATGTGATCATCAATGCCGACAATTCTATTACTGTTATTGATAATGGACGTGGAATCCCAGTTGGAATCCAGAAAAAAGCAGGACTTCCTGCCGTAGAAGTCGTATTTACGGTGCTTCATGCCGGTGGCAAGTTCGGCGGTGGCGGATACAAGGTATCTGGTGGACTTCATGGTGTAGGTGCGTCGGTAGTTAATGCCCTTTCGGAGTGGCTGGAGGTCAATATTTACCAGGATGGCAAGGAATATAACCAGCGTTATGAGCGCGGTAAGGTCATGTACCCGCTGCGAGTGGTTGGTGACTGCCCGGTTGACAAGCATGGAACCAGAGTTACCTTCCTTCCGGATAAAGAGATCTTCGAGGAGACCATTTACGATTTTGAAACCTTAAGGGTCCGTCTTCAGGAGACTGCCTTTTTGACCAAAGCGTTACGGATCACCTTGAAGGATGACCGGGAAGAAAAGCAGGAGAAGGTATTCCACTATGAAGGTGGTATCAAGGAGTTTGTTTCCTACTTAAACAAGGGAAAAGAGCCGCTGTATGAGCAGGTGCTTTACTGTGAGGGAACCAGGGATAATGTCTATGTAGAAGTTTCCATGCAGCACAACGACTCCTATACCGAGAACATTTATACGTTTGTTAATAACATCAATACCCCGGAAGGTGGTACCCATCTGACCGGATTTAAAAATGCGTTGACCAAGACCTTTAACGATTATGCCCGGAAGAATAAATTATTAAAGGACAGCGAACCGTCTTTAAGCGGCGAGGATATCCGCGAGGGACTGACTGCCATCATCAGCGTGAAGATCGAAGAACCTCAGTTTGAGGGTCAGACCAAGCAGAAATTAGGCAATACTGAGGCGAGAATTGCAGTGGACAGTGTGGTCAGTGAGCAGCTTACCTATTTCTTAGAGCAGAATCCGTCCGTAGCCAAGGCGATGTGTGAGAAATCCATTCTGGCACAGCGGGCCAGAGCTGCAGCGAGAAAAGCAAGAGATTTAACCAGAAGAAAGACAGCCCTAGAGGGTATGGCGCTTCCGGGAAAACTGGCAGACTGTTCCAATAAAGACCCGGAGAAATGCGAGATCTACATCGTAGAGGGAGATTCTGCAGGTGGTTCCGCCAAGACAGCCCGCTCCCGTGATACCCAGGCGATCCTGCCGCTGCGAGGCAAGATTTTAAACGTAGAGAAAGCCAGACTGGACCGGATCTACGGCAATGCGGAGATCAAAGCCATGATCACGGCCTTTGGTACCGGTGTTCATGACGATTTTGATATTTCCAAGCTTCGTTATCACAAGATCATCATCATGACGGATGCCGATGTGGATGGAGCCCACATCAGTACCCTGCTATTGACGTTCCTTTACCGCTTTATGCCGGAGCTGATCAAACAGGGCCACGTATATCTGGCGCAGCCGCCGTTATACAAGATCGAGAAAAATAAAAAAGTATGGTACGCCTACAGCGACCAGGAGTTAAACTCCATTCTGACGGAAATCGGAAGAGATAACAATAATAAGATCCAGCGTTACAAGGGTCTGGGCGAGATGGACGCAGAGCAGCTCTGGGAGACCACCATGGACCCGGAACGCCGTATTTTACTGCGTGTCAACATGGATGAAGATGTACGCTCGGAGCTGGATCTGACCTTTACCACTTTGATGGGTGACCAGGTAGAGCCAAGACGTGAGTTCATCGAGGCGAATGCGAAATACGTCCAGAATCTGGATATCTAAAAAAGGAGAGCACAATGGAACCCAATATCTTTGATAAAATTCATGACATAGATTTGAAAAAGACCATGGAGAAATCCTATATCGATTACGCCATGAGCGTTATCGCTTCCAGGGCTCTTCCAGATGTAAGGGACGGTTTAAAGCCGGTTCAGCGAAGAGTTCTCTACTCCATGATCGAGTTAAACAACGGTCCGGACAAGCCACATCGTAAATGTGCCCGTATCGTCGGCGATACCATGGGTAAATACCATCCACACGGTGACAGCTCCATTTATGGTGCATTAGTCAACATGGCCCAGGAATGGTCTACCCGTTATCCGTTGGTAGACGGACACGGAAACTTTGGTTCCGTTGATGGCGATGGCGCTGCAGCGATGCGATACACGGAGGCCCGTTTAAGCCGGATCTCCATGGAGATGTTAGCGGATATCGGTAAAGATACCGTTGATTTCGTACCGAACTTTGATGAGACTGAGAAAGAACCGACCGTTCTTCCTTCCAGATACCCGAACCTGTTGGTCAATGGTACTTCCGGTATTGCAGTTGGTATGGCTACCAATATCCCGCCTCACAACTTACGGGAGGTGATCGGGGCGGTTGTCAAGATCATCGACAACCAGGTAGAAGAAAACAGGGAAACCACCATCGATGAGGTAATGGATATCATCAAGGGACCGGATTTTCCAACAGGAGCTGAGGTTCTTGGCAAAGCCGGAATCGACGAGGCATACCGGACTGGCCGCGGTAAGATCCGTGTCCGTGCCGTTTCCAACATCGAGACGATGCCAAATGGCAAGAGCCGTATCATTGTCACTGAAATTCCATATCTGGTGAATAAAGCCCGTCTCATCGAGAAGATCGCAGAGTTAGTAAAGGAAAAACGCGTAGATGGTATTACGGATCTGCGTGATGAGTCTGACCGCAGCGGTATGCGTATCGTTATTGAACTGCGCCGTGATGTGAATGCCAACGTGGTTTTAAACCAGTTGTTAAAGCACACCCAGTTACAGGATACCTTTGGCGTGATCATGCTGGCATTAGTCAACAACCAGCCGAAGGTCTTAAACCTGTTAGAAATGTTAAATTACTATCTGGATCATCAGAAAGATGTGGTGACCAGAAGAACCAGATACGATCTGAATAAGGCAGAAGAGCGCGCCCACATCTTAGAGGGCTTACTGATCGCCTTAGACAACATTGACGAAGTGATCCGTATCATCCGTGGCTCCCAGACTGTCCAGCTTGCAAAACAGCAGTTGATGGAGCGTTTCGGTCTGAGTGACGCCCAGTCCCAGGCCATTGTAGACATGCGACTGAGAGCTCTGACCGGTCTGGAACGTGACAAGTTAGAGAATGAATACAAAGAACTGGAGGTAAGAATTGCAGAGTTGAAGGCGATTCTTGCAGATGAGAAGAAGCTTCTCGGCGTGATCAAAGAAGAGATCCAGGTGATCTCTGACAAATACGGCGATGACAGAAGAACTTCTATCGGATTTGATGAGTTTGATATGTCTGCAGAGGACTTAATTCCAAACGATGAGACCATCGTTGCCATGACCAAGCTTGGCTATATCAAGAGAATGTCCAAGGACAATTTCAAGAGCCAGAACCGCGGCGGCAAAGGAATCAAGGGTATGCAGACCATCGATGAGGATTATATCGAGGATCTGATCCTGACCAAGAACCATAACTATATCATGTTCTTTACCAATACCGGCCGTGTATACCGCTTAAAGGCATATGCGATCCCAGAAGCAGGAAGAACAGCCAGAGGAACCGCTATCGTGAACCTGATCCAGCTTCTTCCGGGCGAGAAGATCACCGCCATCATTTCCATGAAGGAATATGATGATGAGAAGTTCCTGTTTATGGCAACCAGGAATGGTATGGTAAAGAAGACCCCGATGCGCGAGTACGCCAATGTCAGAAAGACCGGACTTCAGGCCATTGTCCTTCGGGAAAATGACGAGCTGATCGAGGTTAAAGCTACAGACAACAAGCGGGATATCTTTATGGTTACCAAATTTGGTAAATCCATTCGTTTCCATGAAACGGATGTGCGCGTAACCGGTCGTGTATCTATGGGTGTCATTGGCATGAATCTGGATGACGGTGATGAGATCATAGGCATGCAGATGGATTCCCAGGGTGAGACCCTGCTGGTGGTATCTGAAAATGGAATTGGAAAGAGAACAGATATTTCTGAATTCCCAATCCAGAAACGTGGTGGCAAAGGGGTTCTCTGCTATAAAATCGTAGAGAAGACCGGATATCTGGTAGGAGCGAAATTGGTTCATGAAGACCATGATATCATGATGATCACCAATGAGGGCATAGTAATCAGGATCAGCGTGAAGGATATTTCCATCATCGGAAGAAATACCTCCGGTGTGAAACTGATGAACATTGATCCGAATTCTAATACCCGGATTGCCAGCATCGCGAAGGTAAGGGATGATGAGCAGAATCCAGAGGTGGAAGATGCGATCGATGAACAGGAAACGGAAGAAGCTTCCACAGATACGGAATAATGAAAAATCAGAAATATCAGAAATATCAGAGCAGCGAGACCTTTCCATAGATTTTCTAAGGAAAGGTCTCTTGCATTATCAGTGGGAATCCCTTATGATTGAGTTTAAGAAAGACTTTACAAAAGATCATGATTGTCCAGCAGGCTGATGCTATGATTGCGAGGAAGCTGAACAGTTATCATAGAATAAAGGAGGAGTCATCAGATATGCGGTCAGTGAAAACAGAAGAGATCACCCGCCAGATCCGGGAAATGTGCATTGAGGCCAATCATTTTTTATCCTCGGATATGAAAGAAGTTTTTGACCAGGCGGTAAAGAAAGAAGAATCCCCTCTTGGCAGACAGATTTTAAATCAATTAGAGGAAAATTTAAAGATTGCGGGGGAAGACATGATTCCTATCTGCCAGGATACCGGAATGGCAGTTATTTTTATCAAAGCAGGACAGGAAGTTCATTTTGAAGGTGGCTCCTTGACTGATGCTGTCAATGAAGGCGTCCGTCAGGGCTATGTAGATGGATATTTAAGGAAGTCCGTTGTCCGCGATCCGATCGAGCGGGAAAACACGAAGGATAACACGCCTGCGATCATCCATTATGAGATCGTGGAGGGCGACCAGGTGGATATCACCGTAGCGCCAAAAGGCTTTGGAAGTGAAAATATGAGTCGTGTTTTCATGTTAAAACCGGCAGATGGCATAGAAGGTGTCAAAGAAGCTATTTTAACAGCCGTGAAAGATGCAGGACCTAATGCCTGTCCTCCTATGGTTGTCGGCGTCGGCATCGGAGGAACGTTTGAAAAATGCGCCCTGATGGCCAAACATGCTCTTACCAGAAATCTCCATGAGATTTCCCCGGTTCCATATGTCCGTGAACTGGAGAAGGAGATGTTAGAAAAAATCAATAACTTAGGTATTGGACCAGGTGGTCTTGGCGGAAGAGTGACTGCCTTTGCGGTGAATATTGAGACTTATCCGACCCACATTGCGGGACTTCCGGTGGCAGTCAATATCTGCTGTCATGTGAACCGTCACGTACATCGGGTTATTTAAGGAGGGGAAAACATGGACAGACATATTACTGCGCCGATTACCAAAGAAACAGCCAAAACACTCCATGCAGGAGATTATGTATATATTACCGGAACTATTTATACTGCCAGAGATGCCGCCCACAAACGGATGCAGGAAACTTTGCAGCGAGGGGAGGCCCTTCCACTGGAAATGAAGGAAAATGTGATCTATTACATGGGACCGTCACCAGCCAGAGAAGGACGTCCGATCGGATCGGCTGGACCAACCACTGCCAGTCGTATGGATAAATATGCGCCGGAACTTCTGGATCTGGGACTTGGAGCCATGATCGGTAAAGGAAAAAGAAGCCAGGAAGTGAAGGATGCCATTGTGAGAAATGGTTCTGTTTACTTTGCGGCAGTCGGCGGAGCAGGCGCGCTTCTTTCAAAATGCATTTTATCCAGTGAAGTGATCGCTTACGATGATCTTGGAACGGAGGCGATCCGGAAGCTGCAGGTGAAGGATTTCCCGGTGATCGTGGTAATCGATTCCGAGGGCAATAACCTTTACGAGACTGCAATTCTGGATTATAAACGGGAGTCATAAAAAGTATGAATCGAATTGTCTATATGGTGCTGCGTCATTTGCCAATCGTTCCGTACTGGTTCTGGAAAATCGACCATATGGGAAAAAGGCCTGATCAGTATCCAGAGCAGGAACGGTATGACTATTTAAGAAATATCATTAAAACGATTAATCAAAATGGCCGGGTGACGGTGCGAGGCTATGGAGAAGAGCAGCTTCCTAAGGAAAACGGCTTTATCCTGTTTCCAAATCACCAGGGATTTTTTGACATGCTGGCAATTATTGATACCTGTCCAAAGCCTCTGGGTGTGATCATCAAAAAAGAAGCCGCCAACTGGATTCTAGTGAAACAGGTTTTGCGGCTTCTTGGTGGTATTCCTATGGATCGTTCTGATATCCGGGCTGCGATGGAAGTGATCAAAGAGATGACCAGACAAGTAAAAGAAGGTAAAAATTATGTGATTTTCCCAGAGGGAACAAGAAGCCGGAAGGGCAATGAACTGCTGGAATTTAAAGCTGGAACCTTCAAAAGCGCTATCAATGCCGGATGCCCCATTGTTCCAGTGGCTTTAATCAATAGCTTCCGTCCTTTTGATATTTCTTCAATTAAGAAAGAACAGGTTGAGGTTCATTATCTGGAACCAATCTACAAAGAACAATATATAGGGTTAAAAACCAGAGAAATCGCAGATCTTGTGCATGATCGCATTCAGGCAGAAATTGACCGATGCATCAAAGTGGCAAAATAAGCAGTTTTTGAAAAAAATAAAAAAAACTGGTTGACATTTGTATTTATATCGTATATAATTGTCAATGCGTCTGAAACAAATACTGTTTTTGACAAATCATATGGAAATAACAACTACGGAGAAATACTCAAGAGGCCGAAGAGGCGCCCCTGCTAAGGGTGTAGGTCGGGCAACCGGCGCGAGGGTTCAAATCCCTCTTTCTCCGCTTCATTTCCAAGTGATTATTTTTTTAACTCTAAAGTAAAAAAATAAAAACTTTTGCTTGACAACAACAAGCAAGTATGATAAAGTTAATACTCGCCTGGCGAAACAGGAGAGAAGGACTTCGAAAAAGTTCGAAAAAATAAATAAAAAAGTTGTTGACAAACAGAACAACATCTGATATACTAAACGAGTT
>ENA-UESP01000454-UESP01000454.1-human-gut-metagenome-genome-assembly--contig:-NODE-454-length-35538-cov-8.471871_pt1 | contig 35538 bp, 29 predicted proteins | sample MGYA00243003_ERZ508004 | MGnify/ENA primary metagenome ERZ508004 (study PRJEB26167, sample SAMN06115443) | human gut metagenome | host: Homo sapiens | place: China:Henan | collected 2015-07-29 | study...
AAGAAACTTCAGATGTAAAAGAAACAGTTATTGTTATAAACATCAAACAGTTATCAAATCTGGAGCAGCAGGTCGCAAGTAACACAGAAATGGTGGAAGCTATGACGGTTGCTATTGCAACAATGATGGGAGAATAATGAGTATGCAGAGTTGGAAGAAAACAATTTTTATTAATGCAATTAGAATCAAGTTGAGATCAGGGGAAGAAACATTGGAGGAAATCCTTTCAGGATATCCCAAACTGACGGACGAGGAAAAAGAAGTCCTTCGTAAAGAATTTTCAAAATAATTGACAAAAAAGAGGGCGAAAGTCAGATGATGATTTCGCCCTCCTTTTCTAAAATATTTGGGAAAAGTTTTTGACAAGAATTTTGAGAAGTTTTGACAAAAGTTTTGGGCGCGCACATCTGATCACCATGTGTTCCATGCTCCGGATTCCTGTTGCAATGCATAATGTTCCAGAGGACGAGATTTTCCGTCCGGCTGCCTGGAACGCATTTGGCATGGAGCCAGAAGGCGCAGATTACCGGGCATGTCAGACCTATGGACCATTATATCGGTAAAAAGGAGCAAAATGGGGAAAAAAGTACTTGCCATGGATTTTGGCGCTTCCAGTGGAAGGGCGATGCTTGGACAGGCAACGGATGGGAAAATCGAGTTAACAGAAGTTCATCGTTTTTCCAATGATCCGGTTCTTGCCAGAGGCGTGTTATATTGGGATTTTTTGAGGTTGTTTTATGAAGTAAAGCAGAGCCTCATAAAAGCTGAGAAAGTTGGAGAAATCTGCAGTATTGGTATCGATACCTGGGGAGTTGATTTTGGGGTTTTAAACAAAAAAGGGCAGTTGACCGGAAACCCAGTTCATTATCGCGATAGTCGGACAAAGGGAAGTATAGAAAAATTTGATCTTGTTATGATGAAATCGGAGGATCTGTATGAGATAACAGGAACACAGGTTATGGAAATCAACACAGTATTTCAAATGATGGCCTGGAAAAAACAAAATCCAGAGGTAAAACTGGCGGAAACCATCCTTATGATGCCGGATTTATTTCATTATTATTTATGTGGAGAAAGAAAGGCTGAGATTTCTATTGCGTCTACTTCGCAGTTGCTTGACATTGAACAGAGACGATGGTCAGATGACATTCTGCAAAAAATTGGAATACCAGAAAGCTTATTTCCGCCGATCATAGAAAGTGGGACGGTGCTGGGAGAATTATCACTGGATTTATGCAGAGAATTAAAAATAGAACCCATAAAGGTGATTGCGGTGGCTGGGCATGATACTCAAAGCGCAATGGCTGCAGTGCCTGCACAAGAGAAGGATTTTCTATTCATCAGTTGTGGAACCTGGTCCTTGATGGGAAGTGAATTGGAGAATCCATTGATCAATGAAAAAGCTTTCCGAAAAGGCTTTACGAACGAGTTGGGATATGGAAAGAAAACTTCTTTTTTAAAAAATATCACAGGACTGTGGCTGATACAGGAATGCAGGAGACAGTGGATCAAAGAAGGGTTTGCCTATAGCTTTTCAGAATTAGAAGCACTGGCAGAAAAGGAAGCACCATTTCAATGCTTTATAGATCCTGATGATGCTTCATTTTCAACGATCGGAAATATGCCGGAAAAAATCAGGCAGTATTGTCAAAAAAAGGGACAGCGGATTCCGGTTACTCCAGGTCAGATTGTCCGGTGTATTGATGAAAGTCTTGCAATGAAATACCGGATGACGATGGAAGAAATTCAGGATGTTGTCGGGAAAGAATATCCAAAGATATATATGGTGGGAGGCGGAATTCAAAGCAGATTGCTTTGTCAGATGACGGCAGATGCCTGTGCACGTATGGTGATTGCAGGACCACAGGAAGCATCTGCACTTGGAAATGCGATCATACAGCTGATTGCTTTGGGAGAAATCCACGATTTAGAGGAGGCAAGAGTAATGATCCGCAGCTCGATGAAAATCGCAGTTTACGAACCGACGGACAGCTTCCAATGGATGAAAGCCTATAGAAATTTTAAGGAGGTGGTCATATGTTAAAAAATATACCGGCAATTTTATCGCCGGAATTATTAAAAGTCCTTTGTGAGATGGGGCATAGTGATAAAATTGTAATTGCTGATGGAAATTTCCCTGCGGAATCTTTAGGAAAAAATGGGATTGTTATTCGGATGGATGGCCACGGCGTGCCTGAAATTCTGGATGCAGTTCTGAAGCTTTTTCCATTAGATGAATATGTAGAGCATCCACTGGAACTGATGGAAGTGATGAAAGGGGATTCTGTGGAAACACCTATATGGGAGCAATATAAAGAAATCCTGGGCAGATATGATAAACGAGGAGAAAAAGCAGTCGGATATGTAGAACGCTTCGAATTCTACGAGAAGGCAAAGAATGCGTATGCGGTGATTGCTACTGGAGAGACTGCTTTGTATGCAAATGTTATGCTGCAAAAGGGTGTTGTGGTAGAAAATGGAAGAAAGAGCAGGGAAAAGAATGAAACAGAATTATGATGAATTAAAGGAACAGATTTGTGACATCTGTCACAAAATGTGGCAGTTAGGGTGGGTTGCGGCAAATGATGGAAATATATCGGTAAAGCTGGAGGACGGCACATTTTTAGCAACACCTACCGGAATCAGCAAAAGCTTTATTACGCCAGATAAGTTAGTACATATTGATGAAAATGGGGATGTATTGGATGGGACAGACGGATATCGTCCTTCATCCGAAATAAAAATGCATTTAAGATGTTATAAAGAACGGGAGGATGTAGGTGCGGTTCTTCATGCACATCCACCAGTAGCAACAGGATACGCAGTGGCACATAAACCACTGGATGAATACTCGATGATTGAGACGGTAATTGCGTTAGGGTCAGTACCAGTTACACCATATGGAACACCTTCTACTTATGAAGTACCAGATGCCATTGCGCCATATTTGGGAGAGCATGATGCACTTCTGCTGATGAATCATGGGGCATTGACGGTGGGAACTGACCTTTTGACTGCGTATTATCGGATGGAAACTCTGGAATTGTTTGCTAAAATCAGTCTAAATGCTCATTTATTAGGTGGTGCGAAAGAAATATCAAGAGATAATATTGAAACACTGATTAAAATGAGAGCATCTTATCATGTAACAGGAAAACATCCAGGATATAAAAAATACACGTAATGATAATCCATTGATGATGCGAAGAAAGAATGATATAATTCCAGATATGTATGAAAACAGTTCTATCTAGAATATGTTCAGCAGTTCCAGTCTGCGTTAGATCGTTATAATGCACAATAAAACGAACAGGACTTTTTTATAAGAAGTGGGAAATGGAGAAAAAATGAACGGATATTGGCTGAGTGAAGAAGCACAGGAGTGGGAGACTGCGATTCCGATTGGAAATGGAAGAATCGGTGCATCTGTATGGGGAAAGATTGAAAATGAGAGAATTACGATAAATGAAGAATCCATGTGGTATGGGGGAAAACGGAGTCATAAGAATAAGGATGCACATCGTTATGTTGGCAAGGTTCGGGAGCTGCTATTGAAAAATCAGGTGGAGGATGCGGAATTTTTGTGTCAGATGTCAATGACAGGAACGCCAAAATATGTACGCCCTTATCAGATGGCATGTGATTTGAATTTCCTTTTTTCTAATCATCATAAACCGGTTGAACATTATAGAAGAGAACTGGATCTGGGCCGGGCAGTAACAACGGTTACTTACACAATGGATGAAACCAGATATTGCAGGGAATATTTTGTAAGCATGAGGAAACAGCTGATCGTAATGAGACTGACCGCAAAAGGAAAAAATCAGCTGAAATTTCAGTTTAACATTAACCGAAGACCTTTTGAATTGCACAGCGGTGGAAATGGAAATGACATGATCTATTTAAAAGGTCAGTGTGGTGATGGAGTCCATTACTATGGAGCGGCAATGCTGGGATATCATGATGGAAAGGCAATCCAGCTGGGGGATTATCTGGCAGTTACAGGGGCTCATGAGGCAGTTATTTATTTTAATTTCGAGACAGATTTTGGACAGGAAGACCCGGAAAAAATCTGCATTAGCCGATTGAGAGAGGCGAAGCGAGATGGATACGAACGGATTTATGACTGGCATCAGGAGGATTACAAGAAAGTTTATGGCACGATGTCATTTCAGCTGGAGTCGCAGGATTACAGTGAAATTCCTATGGATCAGCTTTTAAGCCGTTACCGAGAAGAAGATGTCCGCAGATATTTGACACAGGTTTTATTTGCATTTGGCCGTTATCTGTTGATAGGTGCTTCCTGGAACTGCAGACTCCCGGCAAATCTGCAGGGAATCTGGTGTGGAAGTTTTACACCAAAATGGGAAAGCAAATATACGATAAATATCAATTTGGAAATGAACTATTGGATGGTAGATTCCTGTGGCTTATCAGAGTGCTTTCAGCCTTTTATGAATCTGTTAGAGAAAATGGTAGAGAATGGAAAATCTACAGCTCGTGAGATATATGGCTGCCATGGAAGTGTTGCACACCATAATACGGATTGCTATGGAGACACTGATCTGGAAGGACTTCCACCAAGTGCTTATATGTGGCCAATGGGGGAGGCATGGCTTTCCCTGCACCTTTATGACCATTACCTGTATTCATTAGATGAAACGTTTTTGAAAGAAAAGGTACTTCCGGTTCTTGAACAGACCATTCGTTTCTACTATGACTTTATGGAAAAGGAAGCAGATGAGTACTGGCTGACAGGTCCATCGTTATCACCGGAAAATACCTATGAAACGGATGACGGGCAAAAAGCGTCAATTACCATGTGCCCGACCATGGATATCCAGATTCTTACAGAGGTATGCAAAGATTACATGGATGGATGCAGGTGCCTGAAAATGAATGGCGAGGTATTTGATATGGCAAGTGAAATATTAGAACATTTGCCGCCGGTCTTATTTACTGCTGATGGAAGAATCCGGGAGTGGTATAAGGACTACAAGGAAACGGAATTGGGACATCGCCATATCTCTCATTTGTTTGGATTATATCCGGGAAACAGTATTCATCAGAAAACTCCGGAATATCTGGAGGCGGCAGCAAAGACGCTGGAGTTCCGTCAACAGCATGGCGGTGGACATACTGGCTGGAGCAGGGCATGGCTGATCTGCATGTATGCAAGATTGTGGAATCGGGAAAAAATCGATGAAAATATCCAGCTATTTTTTGAAAAGAGTATAAAATGTAATTTATTTGATTCCCATCCGCCATTTCAGATTGATGGCAATTTTGGCTTCTGTGCAGGAATTGTTGAAACATTGGTGCAGAAAATAGACCAGGATGTGTATCTGCTTCCTGCAATCCCGAAAAACTGGAAGAAAGGAAACGTGGAGGGAATTGGTGCAAAGGGAGGAATCCGAATGAATATGGAATGGGATGAAAACCGAGTACAAGTGTCTCTGATCAGCTTAAAAGAACAGACGCTTTGTGTTCATTGGTGTGATCAGCAGCAGGAGAGGTTATGGAAGAGGAATGAGGAATGTACTATTTATTTTAACCGATGATCAACGCTATCATACGATACATGCCCTTGGAAATGATGAAATCATAACGCCAAATATGGACTGGCTGGTGCAGAATGGAACCGCTTTTACCTAGGCGCATATTCCATGTGGAACATCCGGAGCAGTTTGTATGCCAAGCAGGGCAATGTTTGAGGATTCATCGTTTAAAATCCGTAAAGAATTATATTTTGCATGCGGAGATCTGATTCGTTCTGCTAAGGATGAACGTTACAAACTGATTCAATATCGTTATCAAAAAGAAAGATGTCAGTTGTTTGATCTTTGGGAGGATCCGGATGAGCAGGTTGATTTATCCATGTATCCAGAATATCAGGTAGTGATAAAACGATTGAAATTAAAAAAGTATGGTAATTAATTAACAGCCCATCAGGATAATGATGGGCTGTTCTGGATACTGTCAGCCATGATCGTTTCAATATCTTCGCTGACCTGTGCGTTTTTTTTCGGTGGGACCGGAATCACGGTACCGTCCTGCATCTGGATCTCATAGCGAGACAGGTTCTGGATCTTTAATACATTGACCAGATAGCTGCGATGCGGGCGGTAGAACTGTTCTGGAAGCATCTTCCGGATCTGCTCGATCAGCAGACGGACGCGGATGGTTCCATTTTGGGTATAAATATCACAGAATTTGCCTTTGCCGCCGCAGACATACAGGAGATCCTCGTGGCGGATGTAGTAGGTGGAGGAATCCGTTCCCCGGACTACCAGCCGGTTGGCATCCATCTCTTTCTGCAGCGTTTCAAAATGATTCAATAGATGTTTCCGCTCGAATTCATCAAAATGGGTTGGATAAATCGTATCCCGCTCATCCACATCCATTCCATTAGAAATATGGATCACGGCATACCGCCACTGTGGAAATCGTTCTGTTTTGTGTTTTTTCCAGAACAGAGTCACCCGCTGGTGATGCATGGAGATGTGGCCGCTGGGATAATAGGTATACACGAGAAAACGGGCCAGAACTTCACAGGAGGAGCGGGATCCGGTGACCATACGGGAGGACATCTGGGCAGTACGAAACTGCAGGGAATGGTGTTCCTGTGCAAAAGCATCTAACAGATTCTGCTTGCCTTCCATATACTGCCGGATCGCAGGACCGATCCAGATAATGTCATCATCCATATATTCGAAGAACAGCCTGCGGTCATTGGCGTAGTATTTTTCAATCAGCTGTACCGTTAAGGCTTCAAGATTTAGATCCATAGGCACCTCCTTCGTAAAGAGATTCTCTGTGTCAATTTTAGTATAATTATGAGAGAAAAGCAAGGTTTATTCTGTCGCTCATTTCTGAGAAAAGTCATTCATTTCCGGACAATCACAGAAAATAAACCGATATGTTATAATATTTCCCAAAAGGAGGGTTCACGTATGGGTTTATTCAGCAATAACAAAAAATTATGTCCGATTTGTGGAAATCCGACACCGAGAATCTTTTCAACGAAGGTCGAGGGAACACCGATCTGTAAAGAGTGCGATAAGAAAGCGGATCAGCTTCCGCTTGGAACTACTGATACCATGACGCTGGATCAGTTTAAGGCTTATCTGGATTTTTATGAGGCGAACCAGCCCCTGCGCCAGTTGTTCCAGGAGACGGAACGTGTGGGATTCAATTCCTTCTCCGGAGATCTGATCTTAGACCAGGAGCATGGCTTATTCCGGCTGAAAAATGATGAAAATGCTCTGGTATTTGAGATGAAAGATCTGATCTCGTTCCAGGTATTAGAAGATTCCCGTCCATTATTTATCAGCGAAGGCAGGAATCTCCGCACCTTCCAGAGTGATGTTCCAGAGAAAGCCAATGCCATGGCTCCGCAGATTGGCCAGTTCGTACTGATGCGCCAGCAGTTTGAGAACATGGAAAATATGGCAAGAATGTTAGAAAAGCAGGGCGGCGATCAGAAGCAGGACCGTTATGACAGTTCCAACAGACCAGAACGTCCTTATTTTGACGTCCCGGCTCCGTTTGAGAGCTTCTTCGTGGATCTGAAACTGAACCACCCATACTGGAGGAGTTTCCGCGGCGAGATCACTGCGCCAAGTTTTGACCGGGATTATCCAAGTCTGGATTCCTACTTAAAGAGTTATCAGAAAAAGGCTGATAACCTTCACGCCTTTGCCAGAGACTTTATCCACATGATGAATCCGGGCGCGCAGGAAATCTATGACGGCGTAGAGACAGCCAGACCACAGGCCGCTCCAGCTCAGGCATCCGATCCCATCCAGGAGATTCAGAAGTACAAACAGCTGTTTGATGCCGGGGTGATCACGGAGGCGGAGTTTACGGCGAAGAAGAAGCAGCTGATGGGAATCTAAGGTTTTGGCGGTATACGAATTAAAATATAGAAATATTGAGAAAGATGGAGAGGATGAAAAAACATTTTCTCCATCTTTTCTGCAAGTTTGGCAGATTTTATGTAATGGAAGATTTCTTGTACCGGTTGCGGATCGGTGCTATACTGTAGTTATAAATTGATAAAGTGTGCTCCCGGATTATCAGAAGATACGGAAGCAAAAATTTGTTTAGACAGCAGTATAGGAAAATGAGAGGGAAAGATGTATGAGAAGAAGAAAAAGAAGAATCCTGGCAGCAGGAATGGCTGTAGTAATTACATGCAGCCAGTATGGTTCTGTGCCAAAAGCTTATGCGAACACGGGCTTTTATCAGATTAAGGAAATTGAGGATCTATCCGATCAGGTTCAGTATCAGAAGGTTCCATATGGTACCCGTTATCAGGATCTGCAGATGCCAGACAGCATCGACGTTTTTGTTAAGCTGGGGGGGCAGAAAGTAGATGCAGCGAAACCAGAAGAGACTGGTGAAATAGAAGAGGCCACCGAAGGGGAAGATACAGCTGAATCCATTGAAACAGAAGAATCGGAAGAAGTGGAGTCTGAAGTAGACGACACAGAGGAAAATGAAAGTGAAGAAACTGTAGCGAACGATGCTGAATTTGATTCTGATTCAGAAGAGAAAGAGAATTCTGAAGAGGAGACTTCTGCCTCAGAGAAAGCTGATGAAAGTTTTGATCTGGAAAAGGGTGTAGACGAAACGGAGGATTCTGACAATGTGGATATGTCAGAAAATGACGTTGAGGAGGATGAGGACGGTTTCTGGAGAAAGATTAAGGTAACATGGGTCCTGGATGAGGAAGAAAGCCAGGCATCCAGTTATGATGGAAAAACTCCAGGTGTTTATCTGTTCCGAGCAAAACAGAAAAGCAGCAATTACGTGGTGGACGAAGAGGAACTTCCTACCATCCAGATCACAGTTATGGAAAAGGGGCAGGAGACCACGGCATTGGAATTTGTACCACTGGAAGAGACAGTTGCCGAACAGTATCTTTCTATTGGCAGTAAAGAGTCTGATATCCAGTTTCCAGAGCAGTTAAGAGTACGTGAGACAACTGGAGAAGAGACCACAGAGCGGATTTTGACGGGAATTACATGGAAATTAGATGCAGAAAACAGCACTTATTCAGAATTTCAGGGCGGACTTGCGCTGGAAGACTATTTTGATCATTTTATGGAGGACGGAGAACCAGAGGAAACCGAAGAAAAGACCTGGGAAGGCTATGAAAAGGCTAACGAGGAGTACAATGGCGCAAGCTACACCTACCTCCCGGTGATTCCAGAGACAGAAGAAATCCCGGAAGAAACCAGTCTGCCAGAGATTCATGTGCAGATGGGAGAAGCTGAGATTGCGGTGTATAGCAGCAGGATAACGGGCAGTGGCAAAGAGGATGATCCGTATCTTGTATGCAGTAATGAAGATTGGGTAACAGTTACAACGCAGGGGCCATATAGTACTTATGGTAATTTGCGGGGATGTATTCGGCTGGAGGGAGATATTGAATTTGACAAGCTGGATGCAGCTGTCCAGGCTGAGACATTAAATTTAAACGATAAAACGTTTGATGGAAATGGATATTCGATCAAGAATCTTACAAAACCATTGTTTGGAGTTGCGAATGGTACAGTAAAAAATCTGGTTTTGTCTGATGTGTCAATTGGGGAGACATCAAATGGAAAGCATGTGGGTGCAATTGCCAGAGCAGTAACAGGCGCTTTGACTGTTGAGAATTGTTATGTAACAGGCAGTACGGATAGTGAAGCTTTTATCGCCAACAGAGGGAACTGTGCAGCAGGTGGATTGATTGGCCAGGTTCAGAGTGGTTCTGGCTCTGTAACCATCAAAAACTGTGTCGTTCATGCCAATGTTGAAAATACAGGAACTGTTCCGAACGATTCCCTGGCGGGCGGGTTGGTCGGATCTGTTTCCACCAGTTACCGTTTAAACATTGAAAATTGTATTGCCATGGGAACTGTTTCAACGACGAGTGGCCAAGGCGCAGGTGGATTGGTTGGCGGACAAAATAGAACGGTTGCGATTCATAACAGCGCAGCACTGCAGAAATCAGTTTCTACAGGAAGCCGTAGTGGTTGTGTTGGCAGAATTTTTGGCTATAGTAATGATGGAAACGATTATGTAACGGGAGACCATAATTATGCTTATGCAGGTATGAAAGGCGGATATAATGGTGATGGAATATTTCCATCGATATCAGAACATAATGTTGGAAACGCAGATAAAAAGAAGCTCTTGACAAAGGAATTCTGGAACGAGACCATTGGCTGGGCAGGAAATACAAGCTGGACAATTGACGAAGAAGGTCAGCTGCCTACTCTTAAAACAACAAATGGCAAGGTGATATTCTCCGGCGCAGATATCCCGGAATATCTGGAAAACACGGATCAGGTAACTGGAACCGTTACCGATGGTACAGAAAGCGGAATTGAGGGTGCAGAACTTACTTTTAAGAAAGGCAGCAGTGAGAAAACCGCGACCACCAATGCGGATGGAGCTTTTCAGATTGACCTTGCCAATGGAACTTATGATGTGACGATCAAAAAGATCGGATATTTTACAAAAATAATCCAGAATGTCACGATTCCAGGAACGCTTACATTTACCTTGGAGGAAAATCCCGTGTCCATGAATCCAGATCAGATCGTGACAGGAACCTTCCAGACAACCGATGCAGCAGACGTTACGGCAGATGGGGAACTTGCGCTTATGTATACTGGAACGGAAGGTTTGTCTGCGGATGATTTTATCCTTTCATCAGAACAGGATGGAAACGCATATGATGAAATTAAGATTGTTGCAGTGGATACTATTTCAGGAGAAGGAACGAAGTTAAAAATCCAATTTGCAAAATCACTGGATCTTGGCAATGCCAATGAAAAAACATTGTATGTCCATTATAAAGAAAGTCTGATCGGTTCTTTCACATTGATCAGGCAGGTGAATGCTGTCCAGCTTGCAAAGCCTGATGGCGTTAAATGGGATGAGACTATAAAAGGAAGAGCAGTCTGGAGCCCGGTGTCCAATGCAGCGGGATACAAAGTACAGCTTTATAAGGACGGTGCACCACTTGGAAGTGAGGTAGAGCTTTCATCAGAGGAGATCAGCCATGATTTTACATCTCAGATTGCAGACGGTGGAACGTACACATTTAAAGTCCGGGCAACTGGAGATGCAACTTATGGAGACAGTCAGGAAACTTTCAGTGATGAATACCGGTTTGCGGAGCAGACCTTAGCCGATGTCAAAGCGGCGGCAGAGGCGGCGCTGCAGGCCATGTCCGTGACAAATGAGACCACAGATGCAGAGCTTTTGAAGGTTGTGAAGGATGTGATTACCAACAAAAACATTCGGGTGAATTGGTCTGCGGCGGATGGTTTTAAGATAACACCGGCAACTGATGCGGAGGATCCAGGACGGGAAGGAAGTATTACAGGAACGATTGTTTTAAGTTATCAATCTGGTGATACCGAGACAGTAACAATTACCGTTAATCTTTCGATTGCCGCAAAATATCAGCTTACCTATGAGTCTGGACGTGATGATTCACATGGAGACGCGCCAACATCGGAACATATCCCAGCGGGAACCGTGATTACACTTCCGGACAATCCTTTTACAGTGTATGGCATGGAGTTTACAGGCTGGAGCGATGGAACCACTACCTATACCAGCGGAGCAAGCTATACGATGCCAGCGGGAAATGTCACATTGAAAGCGATATGGAATCAGGGAAAGTGGGATGGAAAAGAAGTAAAGAAACCAGAGATAGTGGATGGATATTATCAGATCAGCACAGGTGCGGAACTTGCGTACTTCCAGGGCAGTGAAAATCGTGCCATGCAGAAAGCAAAACTGATGTGTGATATTGATCTTGGCGGACATCCATTTGTGCCGATTTCCAATCATTTAGTGGAATTGGATGGATGTGGTCATACGATCCGGGGACTGAAAACAGTTAAGAATGGCATTTATACCGGACTGTTTCGGGATATTTCATCGACTGCGACGATTCAGAACCTGACCATCGAGAATGCAGAAATTGAAAATACATCGACTGATTCTGATGCACAGGCGGGAATTCTTGTGGCAAATGTCTATGGAGATCTGACAGTGAAAAACTGTTACGTCAGCGGAACCATAACAGGAACCAACGCAGTGCGTTTTGCGGGGGGCCTGATTGGTCATGTGCACAGTGCAGGAAGTGTTAAGATTGAGTCCTGTTATGCCAATCCTCAGGTTAAGAAACTGACAGACGGTGGCTTTGCAGGCGGTCTGATCGGTTATGCCACTGGAAAAGCAGTGATTGAAAACAGCTATGCGGTGGTGGATATGGATGTTGACCATGGAACCGCTATCGGCGGGCTGGTAGGGCATGGAAACAGTGGCAGTGTGACGATCTCCAACAGTTATGCGACTGGTGAAGCCTTGACGAAAGCTTATGTGACTTCCTCTGCAGCAGGTATTTCCAATAATGGTTCGATTTTCAACAGTGTCAGCATCTTCCCGGAGATGACATCGTTAAATCGAATTGGAGTGGCGTCAAAAGCTTCTCAGAATAACTTTTCGAATAACTATGGTTTTGGCGGAATGGTCGCAAAGAAGGCAAATGGTACCATTTTGACACCATCTGCAGATGAGATTGGTGCAGATCAGCCATATGGAGAGGACGCAAGTGCAGAACAGCTAAAAGACCAGGCATTTTATGAGAGTCTGGGCTGGAATTTTGAGTCTGTCTGGACGATGGATCCGACTGGCGGCTATGCATTCCCGATCCTGAAAGAGCAGACCGTATATCCAACTCTGAATTTGGATCTGACAGCAGCGGTCCGCAGTATTACGTTGGATAAGACAAGTGCAACGATTTATCAGAGAGGAAATGTGCAGCTGACAGCAACGGTAGATGCGGTAAACGGCGCATCCAGGGAGATAATCTGGACAAGCAGTGATCCGGCGGTAAAGGTGAAAAATGGATTGGTAACGGCTTCGGAATCTGCAGTAGGAACCTATACGATTACGGCCACCAGTGCGGTAGATCCTTCGCAGAAAGCGGAGTGCCAGATTATGGTTGATAATACGGAACATGCCGTTATGGTGAAGCGAATAATCAGTGATAATTCTCTGAATGCAAAAGCAAACGTGTATGCGTCTCTTGAAGATGCAATTTCTGGAGAGAATCCGATTGGTATAACGGGAGATGTAAAAGGAGCCTTTACATTTGCATGGCCAGCAGGAAAGGAACTTTATCTTGCTTTTACGGATGTGGATTCAGAAGATTTGGTAAGCAGGGTAGAAATTGCGGATGCTAATGGCTCAAAGGTAAATGTACAGTTGTGTAACATGGAGAATCCGGCGGTGTATTGCTTTACGATGCCATGCTCAGATACTTCTGTTCAGGTTTCTTATGCGGAAAATATGAATGCATACCAGTATACCTGGTTTGTGGGACAGGAATGGAGTACCTGGGGAACTACAGCAACCTATGAGACCACCTCATGGAGTGGAAGCCATATCGGTTCTCTGAAAGTGACCAGTATCATCAATGGCAGAAAGTTTAAGCAGTTTGATGTAAAATCAATGTCAGTCTATAAAGGCGCGCCAATTACGCCAAAACTGGTGGGCAGTAAAGCGGAACTTTCAGCAAATGGCGATTATTGCGTGGAATCTGATACTGATGGGCTTCCGGTGCTTTGGGTATACTTAGATGGCCCAGGTATGGTAAGCGTGGATATTGATGTTGAGAATGACGAAAATGCAGAGTTTAACATTACGCAGAAGCCAGGAAATCGTTCTTACTATACGTTGAATACATATAAGGCGAAAGCTGGGGAGACCATAACAGCGACACTGACAGAAGAAGGTGTCAGACGTATGCAGCAGGTACTGAATCAGAATGTGGTCTTTACCTATAGCGGCGGCTTAACTGCGGTTGTATTTCCACCGAAATTTACCGAATCCAATGGAATTTGGACTGCATCCTTAAAAATGCCAGCGCTGGATATTGAAACCGATGTAATTTTTGGAGAAAAACAGAAGGTTGTATTAAGTGGTGACGCAAAAAAAGTTGATTATGATGGTACTCCGAAGTCGATTCATGACCAGATTCTGGCAGAAATTAACGGAACAAACATTTCAGAACTTCTTCAGGATGATTATGAAGTGCAATATGAAGGTGTAGACGGAACGAGTTATTCAAGTAAGATGCCGCCGACGAATGCAGGAACGTATTCTTGTACTGTCGGTATTTCGGAGAGTAACCTAAACTATATGGCTGATCCGATCACGGTGAGATTAACCATCCGGAAATCTGTGCCGAAGACTCCGAAAGCGCCATTGGCAGCGGCACAGACAGAAAACAGTATTACTCTGAAAGCACCAGCTTCCTTTGTGGATGAGACAGCGATTTCAGAAGACTGTCAGCTGGAGTATTGCCTGGATCAGGGAGAATGGCAGGATTCACCAGTATTTGCCGGATTAATGCCTGAAACGGCGTATCATTTCTATGTGAGAGTCAAGGCTGGTACAAATAACGAGGCATCCGCAGCCAGTGAGGCAGTGATTCTTCGGACATTAGAGGCAGATAAAACCGATCCAGTGAACCCAGACCCAGTGAAACCAGACCCAGTGAAACCAGAACCGTCCAAACCGGAGCCAACGAAACCGGGAACATCTGATTCTGGGAATTCGCATGAGAATGACAACTCCAGCCGGGATAAGGAGAGAGATGCCTGGGTAAAAGAAGGTACTGGGTGGAAATATTGTTTGGTAAATGGTACTTATTTCTCTGGAAAGACTGTTCAGGATCCTGCAACAGGAAAATTTGTAGAACAGGTTGCATGGAAGAAGATCCGAAATGCCTGGTGGGCATTTGGCGCGGATGGATATCTTCGGACTGGCTGGGTTTATGATTACAGTGCGGGCAAATGGTATTATGTAGATGAAAACGCTGGCATGAAGACTGGCTGGTATCTGGATCCCCAGGATGATAAATGGTATTATCTGGATCAGATCACAGGAGAGATGCTGACAGACTGGCAGTGGATTGCAGATTGGGGCTACATGTACTTGAATCCATATGCTCCGCAGCCGACATGGACCTACGATGAAGGATCAAAAAAATGGTCTTACATAGAAGGCGTAGGACGTCCATATGGTTCCCTTTACATGGATGAGTGGACACCGGATGGTTATTATGTAAATAAGGATGGTGTCTGGGATTCAAGTAAATAATCATTCATTCATCCTCCTGTGAAGAAAATATCAATTGTTGCAATTTTTTCAAAACGTGCTACAATTCTACCTTGCATGTAAAAAAGTGCAATTCTCATTGATACATAGAAATCTGATTCATAGAGGAGGAAAGAGTCTTGAAAAAGTTTGTTTCGCTGTTGGAAGCCATTGCCTTTTTCTTCATGGCATTTCCAATGACAGCATTGGCGGCAGATGGGGCTGCGGAGAGTATTTCGCTGGTATATTGTATTCCTTTTGCCGGACTGCTTCTTTGTGTCGCTGTGCTGCCTCTGATAAAAGCAGAATGGTGGGAGAGCCATCAGCCTCATGCGGTGGTGTTCTGGTCTTTGCTGTTTGTGATTCCGTTTGCTATCTTTTTTGGTGTGGGGGAAGCGGCGGAGAAGGTGCTGGAATGTATTGTGGATGATTACCTGACCTTTATCGTGCTGCTGTTTGGACTGTTCTGCGTGGCAGGTAACATCACCCTGGAAGGAGATCTGGCGGGTTCCCCAAGGATCAATGTGGGGCTTCTGTTAATCGGAACACTGCTTTCCAGCTGGGTAGGAACTACTGGCGCCAGTATGCTGATGGTGCGTCCGGTGATCAAAATGAATGCCTGGAGAAAACACAGAAGTCACATTATGGTGTTCTTCATTTTCCTGATCTCCAACATCGGCGGCTGTCTGACTCCGATCGGTGATCCGCCATTGCTGATGGGATTTATGCGTGGGGTTCCGTTCTTTTGGAGCCTGCATCTGCTTCCTGTTTTGTTATTTAATGTGGCAGTACTTCTGACTGTATTTTATTTTCTGGACAGAAGGGCTTATCGAAAAGACATCGCAGAGGGAAGAAAACCAGACATCAGCAAGCCTGGTACGGAAGTACATATTCTGGGGCTTCACAACCTGATCTTTTTGGTGATGATCGTAGCCGCCGTGATTTTAAGCGGTACATTGCCAGGAATGGCTGCATTCCAGGATGCCAGTGGCGCGATAAAGGGAATCACAGTATTCCGCAATGTGAGACTGACATATCCGGCGTTGATTGAAGTGGCGATCATCCTCTTAGCAGCACTGTTATCCTTTAAGACGACCCATGTTGAGATCCGCCGAAAAAACCATTTTACCTGGGGTGCGATCCAGGAAGTGGCAGTGTTATTTATCGGTATTTTCATCACCATGCAGCCAGCACTGATGATCTTAAAGGCAAAAGGCGCGGAGCTTGGCATCACTCAGCCATTTCAGATGTTCTGGGCGACTGGTTTTCTTTCCAGTTTCCTGGACAACACGCCGACTTACCTGGTATTCCTTACCACAGCTGGTTCCCTGGGATTCACAGAAGGTATGCAGACGATTCTGGGAACGGTTCCGATCGCCATGCTGGAAGCTATTTCCTGTGGTGCGGTATTTATGGGAGCAAACACGTATATTGGAAATGCGCCAAATTTCATGGTGAAAGCTATTTCTGATGAAAACGGTATCAAGATGCCGTCATTTTTTGGATATCTGCTGTGGGCGGTTACATTTTTAGTCCCGGTCTTTATCCTGGACATGTTCGTATTCTTTTTGTAAGGAGGGGAAGGAACAATGGAGTATACGAAGGAATATCTCCGTGAACTGGCGGAGAGCATCTATGATCTGGACGCAGAGGTTTACGCCCAGCTTGGTTCTTCCCTGGGACGCGTGTTCAACCGTGACCGGGAAGGCTGCGTCAACGATATCATCCGTCTGATGCTGGGCAATGATTCCCATCAGCTCCGCAGTGAACTGGCGCTGATCAGCAACATGGCCCGTACGATCGAGAAAAAAGAGGTCAGATCTATGATCATGACCGAATACAACCGTATTTTAATGGAAGTGATCGCTCTTCCGGACAGCTTCGCCAGCAGCGATGTACTGGATGAGAAGATCGCGGATTTAAATACCCTGCAGTTCAAGACCCGCTTTGGTAATGACCATCACCGGATCATCTGCATCAGCCGTACTTATGGAAGTGGCGGCAATGAGATTGGTTTCTTGCTGGCAGATAAGTTAAAGATCAATTATTATGACGCGGAGATCTTTTCTGCCGTGTTAAAACGTCTTCAGGCAGATCAGGATGAGCAGATCAGGGACAATGCGGCATATCCTGCGGATAAAGCCAACCAGGAGGTCGCATTTGCAGCACCGAGAAGAATGACCTTAAAAGAACGAATAAGGGAGTTCAGCCGCTATCATGGTCTGTCCAAGAGGGATGCAGTGTTCTTTAACCAGAGCGATCTGATCTGCGATATGGCGAAGAAAGAAGATTTTATCGTGATGGGGCGCTGCGCCGATGTGATCCTGACCAACAATCACATCCCACACATCAGTATTTTTATCACCGCCCCCTTTAAACGCCGTGTGCAGCACATCATGGAATTGCATAAAGATTACAATGAAAAGAAAGCCAAAAAGATGTTGAAGCAGTTAGACCGCCAGCATCAGGATTATTATAACTTTTATACCGGACGCAGATGGGGCAATGCGGATAATTATGATCTATGTATGAACAGTGCCGCTTATGGCATTACCGGATCCGTGGATCTTATTTTGCGGATGCTCACAAGAGCAGAAGAATAGGTTATGGAAAGGTCGTCAGATTTTTGTCTGGCGGCCTTTTTAAGATTACCTGAACATTTCTTTAATATTGGAGAAAACCTATTTACAAAATTACATTGTGTGATAATCTTGACAACGTATTCAAAGAATACGGATCATCTAAGAAAGAAGGATATTGATCATGAAGAAAAAAATAATTGCGATCGGAATCGGTATGATGCTTTGTGCCGGATTATTTACAGGCTGCGGAAAGACAGAAGTGAAGCAGGATACTGTCGCGGCAAGCAGCAGCGAGGAGGGAAAACAGGAAGGAACAGAGGAAGAAAAAGAATTAACAGGAACGATTGATGAGATAAAGGATTTCATGTTCGTTGTTACAGATGCGAATAATACCCCATATAGCTTTACCTTTGAAGAAAAGCCGGAAGGTCTGGAGAATGTCAGCAGCGGAGATACGGTTACCGTAACCTATACGGGAACGATTTCGGAGGTAGATCCGTTTGAGGGAGAAGTTATTTCTGTTGAAAAGACAAAATAAAACCAGAAGCAGATGATGCTATTTTTCAGACAAATAGTGGCGCCGTGTTCGAATTCGAACGCAGCGCCACTGTTTGTCTGTTTTTCAGTGGGTCTGTCCTTCTGCGGTACGGATATCTTCCTCATATTCTCCAATGGCTGCAATGGCTGCCTCAATGCCGCGGGTGATGTCCTGCAGATTCATGGACGGTGCCGGGGCAGGTCTTCCAACTACCTGTTCCGGAATGAACGGAACGTGCATAAAGCCGCCGTGTACGCCCGGATATTCTGTGGCCAGGGTGTAGAGTACGCCGTACATTAAGTGATTGCAGACGAAGGTTCCGGCTGTGTTGGAGACGCTGGCGGGGAGGCCTGCCTCGCGGATGTGCTGCACCATAGCATTGATCGGAAGATCGGAAAAATAGGCCGGAGCACCGTCTTCATAGATCGGCAGATCGATCGGCTGGTTGCCTTCGTTGTCTTTGATGCGGGCATCGTCGAGATTGATGGCCACGCGCTCCGGTGTGATGTCGTAACGTCCGCCTGCCTGGCCGATGCAGAGCACTGCGTCTGGTTTTTCTTTTGCAATGGCAGTGGCTACGGTTGCGATGGATTTGCGGAAGACGGTCGGAACCTCAAGCTTTACCACCTCAACATTTCCTACTTTTTCAGAGACCAGCCTGACAGCTTCCAGAGCTGGGTTGACTTTATCTCCTCCGAAGGGATCAAATGCGGTTAAAAGAAGTTTCATTGGAAAACCTCCTCGTATGTGCTATTTGCAACTGTGTGGAAGCTGGATACAGTTGCGGTGTTAATGAAATCTTAGCATACTGATGAAAAATTAACAATGATATTATTTTCCAGAAACAAAATCCTTCCCTTTGTGCAGGAATCATTGCTTATAATATCGGTAAGCTTTGCTGCAATAAGTGGTAATAAAAACTATGTCAGATAGAGAGTGTGCTGCGAATGCCACAGCCAAAGAGTCCCTTGCACAAACCAGAAAAATACCGTATAATAAGGCAGTCTATATTGTGTGCAAATAAAAAAGTCAGGTGAAAAGTAAGAAGAACATGAGAAAATTAGCGTTAGATGATGAAATCCTTTTAAGCGTGCAGCAGCCCGCCCGCTATATCGGAGGCGAAGTAAACTCCGTCACAAAAGTCCTCACCCCGGAGACAATCCGCTTTTGTATGTGTTTCCCGGACGTATATGAGATCGGCATGTCCCATTTAGGCATCCAGATCCTTTATGATATGTTTAATAGGCGTGAGGATACCTACTGTGAGCGTGTATATTCCCCTTGGAATGATATGGACAAGATCATGCGGGAAAAGCATATTCCGCTGTTTGCCCTGGAGTCCCAGGATCCGGTCAAGGACTTTGATTTCCTTGGAATCACTTTACAGTATGAGATGTCCTACACCAACGTACTGCAGATTCTGGATTTGAGCCAGATTCCTCTTCATGCAGATGAACGTGGGGAACATGACCCGATCGTGATCGGCGGTGGCCCGTGTGCGTATAACCCAGAGCCGTTAGCGCCATTTTTTGATCTGTTTTACATTGGCGAGGGTGAGACGGTCTATGGACAGCTTTTAGATGCTTACAAAGAGAATAAGAAGCATGGAGGCAGCCGTCATGATTTCTTAGAGGCAGCGGCACGGATCTCCGGTATCTATGTTCCGGCATTTTATGATGTGGAGTATCACGAGGACGGAACCATTAAGTCCATGAAGCCCAACAATCCAAGTGCCAAAGAGACGATCACCAAGGAGATCGTGGTGGATATGGATCAGTATGGTTATATTGAGAAACCGCTGGTTCCATTTATCAAAGCGACCCAGGACCGGGTGGTGTTGGAGATCCAGAGAGGCTGTATCCGTGGATGCCGTTTCTGCCAGGCGGGCAATGTATATCGTCCGTTACGAGAGAAGAGCCTGGAGAATCTGAAGGAATCTGCTTATAAATTATTGAAATCCACCGGACATGAGGAAATCTCCTTAAGTTCCTTAAGCTCCAGTGATTACACCAATCTGGAAGGCATTGTGAATTTCCTGATCGATGAATTCCACGGCAAGGGCGTCAATGTATCCCTGCCTTCTCTGCGTATCGATGCCTTCTCCTTAGATGTTATGAGCAAGGTCCAGGACGTGAAGAAGAGCAGCCTGACCTTTGCGCCGGAGGCCGGTTCCCAGAGACTTCGTGATGTCATCAACAAAGGTCTGACCGAAGAAGTGATCTTAAAGGGCGCTTCCGATGCGTTCCACGGAGGCTGGAACCGTGTCAAGCTGTATTTTATGCTGGGTCTGCCGACGGAGACAGAGGAAGATATGGAAGGAATCGCGCTTCTTTCTGAAAAAGTGGCAGAGACTTATTACGATGAGATCCCAAAAGCAGAGAGAAATGGACGCGTCCAGGTAGTTGCCAGCTCCTCCTTCTTTGTACCGAAGCCATTTACCCCATTCCAGTGGGCGACCATGTGCACCAAGGAAGAATTTTTAAGAAGAGCGTATCTGGTGAAGGACAAGTTCCGCCAGATGTTAAATTACAAGAGCCTGAAATATAACTATCATGAGGCAGATCTGACCGTGTTAGAGGGTGTGCTGGCCCGTGGTGATCGGAAGGTGGCTGCCGTGGTAGAGGAAGTTTATAAAAATGGCGCCCTTTTTGATTCCTGGGGTGAGAATTTTGATAATGACCTGTGGATGAAAGCATTTGAGACCTGCGGTGTTGACCCTGATTTCTATACGGTTCGTGAGAGAAGTCTGGATGAAGTATTCCCATGGGATTTTATTGACGCAGGTGTATCTAAGGAATTCCTGAAGAGAGAATGGAAACAGGCCATGAATGAAACAGTGACTCCGAACTGCCGTCAGAAATGTTCCGGCTGTGGAGCAAGAGTATTTGGAGGAGGAGTCTGCTTTGAAGGTAAGAATTAAGTTCCGAAAACAGGGAAATATGAAATTTATCGGTCATCTGGATATCATGCGGTATTTCCAGAAGGTTATGAGAAGGGCCGATGTGGATATCCGTTACAGTGAGGGCTTCAGTCCTCATCAGATCATGTCCTTTGCAGCGCCTCTTGGGGTGGGATTGACCAGCAACGGGGAATATATGGATATCGAGGTGTTAAGCACCGACGATTCCAAAACCATGGTGCGCCGGATGAATGAGACCATGGTGGAAGGTATGGAAGTGGTTTCTTACCGTCAGTTAGATGATTCCAGCAAAAATGCCATGTCCATCGTGGCAGCAGCAGATTATACCTTGACCTTCCGGCCGGGCAAAGAACCGGAAGATCTGGACGGATTTTTCCAGAAGCTGGAGGCATTCTATCATCAGGATCAGATCCTGATCACCAAACCAACGAAAAAAGGCGAGCGCCAGGTGGATCTAAAACCACTGATCTACCAGATGTACCGAACCGAGGATGCTGTTTTTATGCAGGTTTCCACCGGAAGCAGCAACAACATCAAGCCAGAACTGGTGATGGAGGCATTTTACCACAGTCTTGGCGAAGAATATCCGCCATTTGCCATGCAGATCCAGAGAGAAGAGGTTTATGCAGATCTTGGGGATGAAAACGAGCGCAAGCTGATGCCCTTGGAGGCTTTAGGAGAAGACATTGAATAAATTGTTGATCACCCGTGTAGATGGCCGGATACTGACTGTTCTGACAGAAGATTCCAGAGCGATCCAGATGGAATATGAGGAGGAAGAAGCCTCCCTTCTTGGCAATATCTATATTGGAAAAGTAAAAAATATCGTAAAAAACATCAACTCTGCCTTTGTGGAGATTGGGAAAGGGCAGATGTCTTATTATAGTCTGTCAGACAATAAAGTACATCATTTTGCCGTTTCACAGGAGCGCAAAGAACTTCGTGAGGGAGACGAGATCCTGGTGCAGGTCGCCAGGGATGCAGTTAAAACCAAGGATCCAGTGGTGACAGCGAATCTCAGCTTTACCGGTCATTTATGCGTTCTGACTGCGGGGAAAAACCAGATTTCCTTTTCTTCTAAGATCAGAAGCCAGGAATGGAAGGATCAGATGAAGGCTCTTTTAGAACCGGAGAAGGAGGACGAGTTTGGTATCATTGTCCGGACCAATGCGGCAGAGGCAGAGCCGGAGGCAGTCATTGGGGAGCTGCGGCAGTTAAAGGCCCAGTATCACCAGATTCTGGAGAATGGCGCCCACAGGACCTGTTATTCGAAGTTATATGAGGCATATCCTTCTTATATTAACCGGATCCGTGATACCTATATCACTTCTATGGAGGAGATCGTCACGGATGACAAAGAGATTTATGGGCAGTTAAAGCAGTATCTCCATGAGAATCAGCCGGAGGATGAAAACAGGCTCCGGCTTTATGAGGATGCCATGCTGCCGCTGGCGAAGCTTTATCAGATCGACAAGGCCATGGAAGAGGCGCTTTCCACCCATGTGTGGCTGAAGAGCGGCGGTTATCTGGTCATTGAGCCTACAGAGGCGATGACCGTGATCGACGTGAATACAGGCAAATACACAGGAAAGAAAAATAAGAGGGATACCATTTTAAAGATCAATCTGGAGGCTGCGGCAGAAATCAGCCATCAGATGCGCCTTCGTAATCTTTCCGGCATTATTCTGGTGGATTTTATTGATATGGAAGAAAAAGAGGATCAGGAGCTCCTGATGAAGACGCTTGCTGTCCAGTGCGCCAGAGATCCGGTGAAGACAACCGTAGTTGATATGACCAGACTGAATCTGGTAGAGATCACACGAAAGAAAATACGCAAACCATTGCATGAGCAGGTGCGGCTGTTTGGCAAGTAGGGAAAAGGAGACAGGGGTTCATGAAGATTATTATTGTGGGCTGTGGCAAGGTAGGAACAACGATTGCAGAGGAATTGTATCATGAGGGGCATGATATTACTGTGATCGATCAGAACGCCGCGACGGTACAGACGATCACAGAAAATATTGATGTTATGGGGCTTACAGGAAATGGCGCTGTTTATCAGGTGCAGATCGAGGCTGGCATTCAGGATGCGGATCTTCTGATCGCGACTACGAATTCTGACGAGTTAAATATGCTCTGTTGTCTGATCGCAAAAAAGGCCGGAGACTGTCATACCATTGCCAGAATCCGCAATCCGGAGTACTCTAGCGAAGTGACATTTATTCGTGAAGAGTTAAACCTTTCCATGGCGATCAATCCAGAGTTAGCGGCAGCCAGGGAGATTTCCAGACTCCTTAAATTCCCATCTGCGATCAAGATTGATACGTTTGCAAAGGGAAGAGTGGAGATCATGAAATTCAGGATTCCGGAGATGTCCATTCTTCACAATATGAAGGTATATGAGGTGACGCCAAGAACGCGCTGTGATGTGCTGATCTGCGCAGTGGAACGAGGGGATGATGTGATCATCCCAAACGGCAGCTTTGAACTGCAGTCCGGGGATAAGGTATCCTTTGTGGCATCTCCTAACGAGTCTATGAAGTTTTTCCATGCGGTTGGTATTGAGAATAACAGCGCCAAGTCTGTTCTGTTGGCTGGGGGCGGCAAGATCACCTATTATCTGGCAAAGATGTTAGAGGATACGCCGATCAAGATGACCATCATTGAGCGGGATTTGAAGCGCTGTGAGTTTTTAAGCGCAGAGATTCCGAGAGCTATGGTGATCCACGGCGATGCGTCCAACCAGCAGTTATTATTGGAGGAGGGTATCCGTCATGTGGAGGCATTTGCGGCGCTGACCGGTTTTGATGAGGAAAATATCATGCTTTCCCTCTACGCAGGCCGTGAGTCCAAGGCAAAATTGATCACGAAGGTAAACCGGATCGCTTTTGAGAATGTGATTGATTCTATGAACTTAGGAAGTGTGATCTATCCGAAGCTGATCACAGCAGATCTGATCCTGCAATATGTTCGGGCGATGCAGAATTCTCTTGGAAGTAATGTAGAGACTCTGTATAAGATCGTTGCCAACCGGGCAGAGGCATTGGAGTTCCGTGTGGGGAACGATGCGCCGATGATCGGCATTCCATTGGAGAAGCTTTCCCTTAAGAAAAATCTTCTGGTTGCCTGCATCAACCGTAATGGCAGGATCTTAACCCCAAGAGGAAAAGATACCATTGAGGTGGGGGATACGGTGATCATTGTAACCACGAACACGGGCCTGAATGATTTAAAGGATATTCTGGCATAGGAGAGGGACACATATGAATCTGAAAATCGTATTTTATTATCTTGGATGGGTGTTAAATATAGAAGCGGTTCTGATGCTCCTTCCGTGTGCAGTATCCCTGATCTATGGGGATGGGATGCTTCCTTACTTTCTGGTCACCATGGTCATCTGTACAGTCATCGGTTTTATGACTGCCCATAAAAAACCGGCAGATACCGTGTTTTATGCCAGAGAAGGTTTTTTGACGGTGGCGCTGACCTGGGTGATGCTCAGCTTCTTTGGCGCGCTGCCTTTCTGGTTCAGCCGTCAGATCCCGTCACTGGTGGATGCCATGTTTGAAACTATTTCGGGTTTTACTACGACCGGAGCCAGTATTTTAAGTGATGTGGAGGCTCTTTCCCCATCCCTGCTGATGTGGAGAAGCTTCACTCACTGGGTCGGCGGTATGGGTGTTCTGGTGTTTGTCCTGGCGATCCTGCCGCTGGCCGGAGGCGGTTACAGCATGTACCTGATGCGTGCGGAAAGCCCAGGTCCATCGGTTGGAAAATTAACGCCGAAGGTCAAGAATACGGCGAAAATCCTGTATCTGATCTATTTGGTTATGACGGTATTGCAGATGATCCTGCTTCTGATCGGCGGGATGCCATTGTTTGATTCCCTGGCAACCAGCTTTGGTACAGCGGGAACCGGTGGCTTTGGTATCTGGAATGATAGTATCGCCCATTATAACAGTTATTATTTACAGGGTGTGATCACTGTGTTCATGATCCTGTTTGGTGTAAATTTTAACGTGTATTACCTGCTCTCCATCCGCAAATGGAAAGAGGCGCTCCAGTGTGACGAGGCGAGAGTATATTTTGGAATCATTGCATGTTCCATTCTGGTGATCACCATCAATATCCGTGCCATGTTCCCGACGCTGTTTGACGCGTTTCATCATGCGGCGTTCCAGGTTGGTACCATCATCACGACCACGGGCTTTTCTACGGTGGATTTTGATCAATGGCCGGAGCTTTCCAAGACGATCCTGGTGGGGCTGATGCTGGTTGGCGCCTGTGCAGGAAGTACCGGCGGCGGCATGAAGGTGTCCCGCTTTATCATCTGGTTTAAGGAAATCAGGAAGGAGATCGCATCTCTTCTTCATCCGCGGAGCGTCAAGGTGCTGAAAACAGAAGGAAAAGTGATTGAACCATCGGTGGTAAGTTCGGTGAATGCATATTTTATCACATACTTTTTTCTGTATGCGGCGTCTGTGCTGATCGTCAGTCTGGATAATTTTGATTTTGTATCAAACTTTACAGCGGTTGCGGCAACCTTAAATAACATTGGTCCGGGACTTGGGGCAGTGGGACCGACCTGCAACTTTGGCGGCTTTTCTATTTTGTCCAAATTGGTACTGATGTTTGATATGCTGGCGGGCCGTCTGGAGCTGTTCCCGATGCTGTTATTATTTTCTCCATCAACCTGGAAAAAAATATAAAAAGCGCTGAAAAAAATATAAAAAGGTGCTTGACAGATGGAAATACTCATGGTATTATAACGAAGTATGCCGCACAATGAGGTTGATAAGTTCCGGGATCTACCGGACACCATAGTTGGCGAGTAATGATAATAGGAGGTGCCATATGTACGCGATTATTGCAACAGGTGGTAAGCAGTATAAGGTAGCAGAAGGCGATATCATTAATGTTGAGAAGCTTGGTGTAGCAGCTGGAGAGGCAGTTACATTTGACCAGGTACTTGCAGTTAACAACGGCGAGTTAGCAATCGGATGCCCAACCGTAGAGGGTGCAACCGTATCCGCTACAGTTGTTAAAGAAGGCAAAGCAAAGAAAGTTATCGTTTACAAGTACAAGAGAAAATCTGGATACCATAAGAAAAATGGTCACAGACAGCAGTACACACAGGTTAAGATCGAGAAGATCAACGCATAATTATGATTAGCGTGACTGTATTTGTTGATTCAGAACATCAATATGAGAGTATTCGGATGCTGGGACATGCAGGTCTGGCAGATGATCATCAGGAAGGACAGGAGCTTGTCTGTGCGGCAGTTTCTGCTCTGGTACTGAACATGGCTAACAGCATTGAGCAGTTTACCGATGACTTGTTTGAGGCAGATCAGGACGAGGAAGCAGGGGGTTTTAACTTCCGATTCACCGACCATATCAGTCCTGAATCAAGACTTCTTATGAATTCTCTGGTATTCGGTTTACAGAATATCGAGGAAGAATATGGAGAGCCATATATAAAAATCCGATTCGAGGAGGTGTAAGTTATGTTTAAGATGAACCTTCAATTATTCGCTCATAAAAAGGGAGTTGGTTCTACCAAGAACGGTAGAGATTCCGAGTCTAAGAGATTAGGCGCTAAGAGAGCAGATGGACAGTTCGTTCTGGCTGGTAACATTCTTTACAGACAGCGTGGTACTAAGATTCATCCAGGTCTGAACGTAGGCAAGGGTGGCGATGATACCTTATTCGCTACTGTAGACGGAGTTGTCAGATTCGAGAGAAAGGGCAGAGACAAAAAACAGGTTTCTGTATACCCAAAGACAATCAATGAGTAATTTGAATGGCTTCATACTGAGAATGTATGAAGCCATTTTTTCCATGAAGGTGTTGTCAGGCGGCTGTGCGGACTGCGTGCTTGCACGCAAGGACGCATAGACATCTGACAACCAAGCAAGGATGAGCAAGTAGGGCGCCAGCCCGGATTGCGAATCCTTGCTTTACCAGGTGGCTAGTTGCCTGGTAACAGTTTCGATAGAAACAGGCATTTGAGAAAGGTTACGGTGTTTCATGTTTGCAGATCGTGCAAAAATTTTCATAAAATCAGGTAAGGGCGGAGACGGTCATGTAAGTTTTCGTCGTGAATTATATGTTCCATGTGGCGGCCCGGACGGCGGCGACGGCGGAAAAGGTGGAGATATCATCTTTGAAGTCGATGATGGTTTAAATACATTAACAGATTTCCGACAGATCCACAAATATGTGGCTAAAAATGGAGAACAAGGCGGCAAGAAGCGTTGTCATGGCGCCAATGCTGATAATTTAGTAATAAAGGTTCCGGAAGGAACCGTCATCAAGGATTTTGAATCCGGCAAGGTGATCGCGGATATGTCCGGTGAGAACCGCAGAGAGGTGATCTTACGCGGCGGTAAGGGCGGACTTGGCAATATGAACTTTGCTACCCCTACCATGCAGGCACCGAAGTATGCACAGCCTGGACAGGATGGACAGGAGCTGTGGGTCCAGCTGGAGTTAAAGGTTATCGCAGACGTTGGTCTGGTAGGTTTTCCTAACGTAGGAAAATCCACGCTTCTTTCCAGAGTCAGCAACGCAAAACCGAAGATTGCGAACTATCATTTTACAACGTTAGATCCACATCTGGGCGTAGTTGATCTGGACGGCGGAGCCGGTTTTGTCATGGCAGATATCCCAGGTCTGATCGAAGGAGCTTCCCAGGGCATCGGTCTGGGACACGATTTCCTGCGTCACATCGAGAGAACCAAGGTTCTGATCCATGTAGTGGACGCGGCTTCCACAGAGGGACGCGATCCGGTTGCAGATATCCGTGCGATCAATCAGGAGCTGGGTGCTTACAATCCAGAGCTTCTTACCAGACCGCAGGTGATCGCAGCAAACAAAACAGATGCGATCTATGTGGAAGAGGGCGCTGAGGATCCGGTTGAGCGCATCCGCAGAGAATTTGAACCAGAGGGCATTAAGGTATTTGCAATCTCTGCAGTCAGCGGTAAGGGCGTGAAAGAACTGCTGTATGAGGTTTATCATATGTTACAGGGACTGGATCAGGCTCCGGTGATCTTCGAGAAAGAATTTGACACTTCAACACTTGGTGCAGGTGCCAACCTGCCATACACCATCGAGATCAACGAGGATGGTGAATATGTGGTAGAGGGACCTCGCATTGAGAAGATGTTAGGATATACAAACCTGGAATCTGAAAAGGGCTTTGTATTCTTCCAGAAGTTTATGAAAGATACAGGTATTCTGGATGAGCTGGAGGAAAAGGGCATTCAGGAGGGTGATACCGTCCGTATGTACGGTTTCGTCTTTGATTATTATAAATAAACAGCAGAAGAAGGCTTTTATGGATAAAGCCAGAAGGAGTAATATATGACAACAAAGCAAAGAGCCTATTTAAAGGGTCTTGCAATGAATCTGGATCCGATCTTCCAGATCGGTAAGTCCAGCGTGACACCAGAGCTGACTGCTGCAGTGGCAGAGGCACTGGAGGCAAGAGAACTGATCAAGTTAAGCATCTTAAAGAACTGTCTGGATGACGGACGTGAGATTGCTGCCATTCTGGCAGAGCGTACCCACTCAGAGGTTGTTCAGGTGATCGGTAAGAAGATCGTTCTGTACAAACAGGCAAAAGACGAGAAGAAGAGAAAGATCGAGTTACCAAAATAGAGCCAAAACAGAGCATTCGTAACGATGCAGTACATTCATAGTTACGGGTATTCGTGAATTGTTTTAAAGGGGAATCAAGGTTATGGGAAGAATCGGAATCATGGGCGGAACATTTGACCCGATCCATAAAGGACATCTTCTTCTGGGCAGACAGGCCCTGAAGGAGTATCGCCTGGATCAGGTCTGGTATATGCCTTCCGGACAACCGCCGCATAAGAGAGATCATGACATCACGGCCGTAAAAGACCGGCTTGCCATGGTAGAGCTGGCGATCCGGCATGATCCCGATTTTCTTTTGTCTGATTTCGAGACTTCCAGAGAGGGAAATACCTATACGGCGCAGACTTTAAGACTTTTAAAAGAAGCATATCCGCAGCATGAGTTTTTCTTCATCATCGGTGCGGATTCCCTCTACGAGATCGAATATTGGTATCACCCGGAGAAGATCATCGGGGTGGTTCCGATCCTGGTAGCGGACCGGGAATATTCCAGAGAGCACCGGGAGATCGATGAGCAGATCCTGTATTTAAAGGAAAAGTATCAGGGAGAGATCTTGAAACTCCATTGCAGGGAGGTGGATGTGGCGTCCAAGGAGATCCGTCAGCTTGTGCGGGACGGACACTCAGTGGAAAACTATCTGCCGGAAGAGGTGGAGAAGTATATCATTTCCCATCATTTATATCAGGAGGCTTAAGCCATGAATTCAAAAATTCCGGAATTCCGGGAAAAACTTCAGAAAAAATTAAATCCAGGGCGTTATGAGCACAGCCTCAGTGTGGCGTTTACCTGTATCTGTCTGGCCATGCGCTATGGTTATCCTATCGATCAGGCGGAGGTGGCAGGGATGCTTCACGACTGCGCTAAAGGGTATGATAACGATACTATTATCCGCCATTGCGAGAAAAAGGGTATCGAGATCACAGAAGATGAGCGGAAGGCGCCTGCAGTGCTTCATGCCAAGTATGGAGCATGGCTGGCAGAGAACACCTACGATATCCATGACCAGGAGATCCTGGACGCCATTGCCTGTCATACTACTGGAAAACCAGCGATGGGGCTGTTAGACAAGATCCTCTATGTGGCAGATTATATTGAGGCAAGACGGGATAAAGCCGAAGATCTTCCGGTGATCCGTCGTTTGGCGTTTGAAGATCTGGATGAGGCTTTGTATCAGATTCTGGAAGGAACCTTAAATTATCTGGGAAGCAAGGGCGCTTTTGTTGATCCCATGACCCGGAAAACGTATGACTACTATAAACAACAACGAAAAGGAGAAACAAATGTCTAAATCATTGGAGATGGTAAAACTGGCAAAAACTGCCTTAGAAGACAAAAAAGCTGGCGATATTAAAGTGATCGACATCAGCGGCGTATCCGTTCTGGCAGATTATTTCATCATTGCCGACGGTTCCAACGTAAACCAGGTCCAGGCCATGGTAGATAATGTAGATGAGGTTCTGGGAAGAGCCGGATATGAGTGCAAGCAGATGGAAGGCTATGGCACCGGCGGCTGGATTCTGATGGATTACGGCGATATCATTGTTCACGCATTCTGCAGAGAAGACCGGTTATTCTATGACCTGGAAAGGATCTGGCGCGATGGTAAGGTGCTGGATGAGAGCGAGTTGAAATAAGAACTTTTTGTTTAAAAGCAGGGGCAAATCGTGAAGATGTACCTGCTTTTTTGGCATATTTGGGGAGTCTCTTACAAACTGAAATGTGTCAATCCTCGCAAACGGTATCCCAAATCTGGGATACCCCACACCATCCGGGCAAAGTCCATCCATCAGGTCTTGCCTATGTTATCTGAATGCGACTCAAAAAACAGTTTTTACATCTGTATTGTAATTCCAGCAAGAAAGGATTCCTCACCGGGAACAAGATCGAGATCACCGCCATGGCCTTCAATGATTTTTCGGACAGAGGAAAGCCCGATTCCATGATCATCAGATGTACCCTTTCGGGAGAGAAATGTTTTTCCCTCTTGCAAGGCCAGACCGTCGTAAGTGTTTTCAATCTTCAAAAAGTACATATTGCCTCTGGTTTCGCTTGCAATGAAAACGCGGCGCATCCCTTGCTTTTGGCGGCTGCACGCCTCAACGGCATTGTCCAAAAGATTGCCCAGCACCGTACACAGTTCCACATCGGTAAGCGGTATCTGATCGGGAAGATCGAGCCGTACCTGAAATTCTGTCCCTTGTGTCTGCGCCATACCGTAGTAATATTCAATCAGCGCATTTACGACGGGATTTTTGCAGAACTGGGCAGGGGAGTGGCCCGATGACGCCGCAACCTGTTCCTCTACCTGTAACAGGAAGGAGCAGATCTCTGTCTGCCCATGTTCAGAGGCCATGCGGTCTATGGTCCGCAGATGGTGTTTGATGTCGTGAATCAGCCTTCTGTTTTCCGCCGCTGCCTCAGAAACCTGACGGCTGTATTCGGTCTGCATAGAAAGCTGACGGATGACCTGCTTGCGTTCTTCCTGAAAAATCAGGCTGTTTCCATATCCTTCTATCACATCGCGCCAGAGGGAATAACCGATGGCTGCTGCTATGAAAAAGCTGCCCCATTCCAAAAACCAACCGCCGATAACTGGCTCATAAACCGGCAGAAGGCGATCCCATATAAAGGCGCAGGTTGCGGCTGCCGCAGCATAGAAGATCGGCCTGCTCCGTTTTTCTCCTCTGTGAATGGCAAGCACAGCGATGATAAGCAGATAGAGCGCAGATGCCGCCTTATAACAAAAGACCGATGCAGAGAAGAAGCGAATGGCTCCAAGGGAGAGATGGGAAGCCATCATGCCATACAAAAACGCATATACCAGGAAGGCAGCGCCCACCCCATTACTGATGGCCGCAGGCAGGAAGCCCGGCCTGCATATCCGGTTTTGCAGAACTACGATCAGCCAGGTAACCAGATAGATACAGAACAGTTCCATCGTGTACCAGGGGAATACGGGAACCGCAGCCAGCATATGAAGCACAGGATAGGATGACAGGCCGCACATGGCAAGGCAGATCAGTCCGAACAGGAATGTATTTTTCTGTTTCATCCGGCGGCTGAAATAAAAGGACAGCAGCGCACAGACAAAGGTAACTGTACAGCCAAACAGGCAGAATGCAAACCGGATTCCTCTGGTTGTATTTACCGCCAGCATCGTTCCGAAAGCAGGCGGATAAACAATCCCTCCGTAAAAGTGGTCATAGTTGCTGACCGCTATGGTGAGTGTGACCGGTTTTCCGCCATGAAAAGTGACCATGCGGTTTTGAACCAATGGTGTCCCCTGTGCCGGTTCCCCCATTTGCAGGATCAGGTCATGATCCAGATAAAGGTTGTAAGCAGAAAACACTTCCGGGATTTCCAGCGCATATGTTTCCTTCCGTTCCGGCAGAAAGAATGTCATCTGATAAGTCCCGCAGCCATAGGGAGAAGGGTTTGCAGGGCTGGAGAAATTGGTCTGCTCTCCGATGGAAAGGTAGCGCATATAATGGCTTTCATCCCGTATTTCTTCCGGGGTCAAAAGCGCGTCAGGATAAAATGCCCAGCCGGATACCAGAAAGCGCACCGGTGACTTTTGAAGTTCTTCCTCAGAAAGCGCCAGAATCCCATTTGCCGCTTGGATTGTGTTCTGTCTATATTTATTATTAAACTGATACAGGCCAAGAAAAAACAGGGATGAGCACAGGCAGACCATACATAAGGCAGCATATTTTTTTACCGCAGAAGATACCATCTTATTTTCGCCTCCTCCTTAGGAAAAACACACCGGCAGACAGAAGAAGCAGACAGGCCGGAATCAAAAAGAATATGGGCGACCAGCTGTGCTCTGTGTCGGCGGCCTGTGCCAGAGAAACGGCATCCTCCTTTCCCACAATGGTGTATGCCCCTGTATGGCTGATCTGAAAGGAGACGGCTTTCGCCGTATCGTCATAGCCAGTTATGGGAACTTCCACGCCGTTTTCATCACAAAGGAACAATGTGCCGGCTGCCGGGTCATTTGGATAGGGCAGCATGACAGAAACATCCGGCAGGGAGTTGAGCACAGTTCCATTGATGGAAAACGAAAAAGAAAAACCGCCGTCCGTATCCTTTTGGATGATGACTTCAATCTGATCTTCGTTTTGGATGCCCTCCGGCAAGGCGTCTTTGGGTATGCTGATGGTGATTCCCTGTTTGGAAAAGATGGCTCTTTGCGCCCCTGTTTGCAGCATCATCAAAAAGCGCGTGCCGGAAATCCGGTCAGTGGTTTCATCGAAGAACTCTGAAAAAGCAGGGCTTTTGGAATCCGCATCTTCCAGGGGAACGGTCATAGCGCTTTGCACTGAATCTTTCCTGTTTTCTGAAAGTTTCCAGGCAGGATCGGGTACGGTAAGCTCTGAAGCGCTGGCAATCGTCTGCACTTCAGGGGGTTGCTGCAAAGCGGTATCTTCCTCTGTATCACCGTTTACCTGTTCCGATGGGAAATCGTCTTTATCTATAACTATGGAATCATCGGAATCCATTCCATCGTTATTTGTTGCAGGCGGTTTTGGAGGCTTTGTGGAGGGCCTGTCTGCGAAACCGTCATCCTGATCGTCGGTATCTTTAGGAGGCGGCTGAATGATGGTTTCGGGTGGATTTCCGCCTGCATCCCCTCCATCCCGGTCGCCATCGTGATACCCTTCAAGGACAATTTCATCTGCGTAGGTAAAGGACAGGATGCCGGTCTGTCCGCCGTCATAATCAACCTGGAGGCGGTAACTGCTGCCCGGTGCCAGCAGACGGGTAGCAATCGAGAGCATTTCCTGACCCGCATAAACGCCACTTTCCAGGCGGTTCCATGAACCGTTGTTTTCGGACAGCCATACGCTGATCTCATTCAGTTCCCCCGGCGGTGTGACCCAGGGAAAATGAAGGTTTCCTCTGGCGGACAGAAAGCAGTTAATGTCCGGTCTGCCTGGAGCCTGTACAGAAACAGGAATTGAGATTTCAGGGAAAGCAATTCCCTCTGCAAACGCAGTATTTGCTGGTGCGGTCAGCTTTCCAATGGCATGGTACAGTCCCACAGTATTCAGATCAATACCAGAAAAATCCCACTCTACCACAGCGGTGTAGCTGGTTCCATTTTCCGCATAGCATTCCAGATAGTAAGGGGAAAAGGAAAACAAATTTTCCAACGCTTCGGTTTGCCTGCCTTGTTGAACCGCAAACGCATCCGTATAAGGATACCATTGCTCTATGGAGGTGATGACAGCAGGCGGCATTTCTTCCACCCGGACGGAAATCTGAAGCTCCTGCAAGACAGCTTCACCAAAGGCATACCCCTCCGGCAGTTCAATCCGGCCTGCTGCGGTATATTCGCCCGGAGTGGTCTGGTCAATGGCCGAAAAATCCCATACGACAGAAAATGTTTCCTGCCGGATTTCTTCCCCTGCTGTTACAATGGCGTAGACGGTTTGATACTGAAGGGCCAGCTGATAAATTTCCTCCAGGTCATCATCAGACGGTGTGGTTCTAAGGGGCAGGGTGAAATCTGGCAGGGAGAGCAGTTCGCCTTCATTTTGTATTTTTGTGACAAGGATGAGGGATGCTTCGGCATTGGCTGGGGTTGCGGTTTCAGCGGCAAATGCTGGGATACTGCAGGTGAAGCAGAGAAAGCAGGCCAGACAGCCACCCAGAATACGCCTGTGTATTTCCTTTATTCTCATACGATACTCCCCATTCCAGAGAAAACATATTGACGGTAGGTTTCCCGCAGCTGTTTTCCATTGCGGAGGGCAATCGGAAGTTCCTCCCCGTTTATCAAACGGAAGGTCTGACTATCAACCTGGCTGATGTAATCCATGTTGATTAAAACGCCCCGGTAGCAGGGCAAAAAACGCTTGTCCTTCTGCAATGCGGCAGTGACCTCCTGAAAGCCTCCGCTTACCGGTATCACGCGTTCCGCCGTATGAATCCGTGTCATACGGTTTTGATAATCTATGTATAGAATCTTCTCTGTGGGAAGTTCCAGCTTTTGACGGTCAGCCATAACCGAAAGTGTCATCACTTCATAGGGCGGTTTTAGCTGGCACAGCTCCATCGCTTCTTCAAAATCTGCCTGATGGAGCGAAAGCGGCTTCAGCAGATAATAGCTGGCGGACAGGCTGTACCCCATCCGGGCATAATCTTCTGTAATGGTCAGAAAAACGATCTTACAGAGCCTGTTTTTCTGGCGCAGCCTTCTGGCGGCCTCCATTCCATCCATGTTCTCCATATAGATGTCCATAAAGACAAGCTGAAAATTGACCTGGGCGGCAGCTTTCAGAAAATTCTCTCCGTCCTCAAATTCTGTCAGCGTATAGTCCAGCTGATGTTTTTTCATATAATTTTCCAGGCAGACAGACAGTTCTTCTCTGTCCTCTGCTCTGTCATCCACAATCGCAATCTGCATCGCGCCATCTCCTTTGCACAATAATCCAATATTAGTATAACATAAAACCGCAGGAAAAACTTGCGTCTTAAACAGGAAACCTGCGTCTTAAACAAAGTCGGTTGCATTTCTCTTGACAAGATGCTACGCTAATTATATTACCAGCCTTTTAGGTGAGAAGGTCCGCGAGGATCGCACTGCGGCGGAAAGGAAGAGTGCCGCTGTCGCGCCCCGCCGCAGGCGGAGAATCCTGCAAGCAGGATTC
>ENA-UESP01000471-UESP01000471.1-human-gut-metagenome-genome-assembly--contig:-NODE-471-length-34780-cov-8.226378_pt1 | contig 34780 bp, 24 predicted proteins | sample MGYA00243003_ERZ508004 | MGnify/ENA primary metagenome ERZ508004 (study PRJEB26167, sample SAMN06115443) | human gut metagenome | host: Homo sapiens | place: China:Henan | collected 2015-07-29 | study...
TCTGTACGGTTGAATCCCAATCCCGTAAGCGTACGTTCTATCTCTGCACGGTAGTTGGTTCCTCCCATCATCAGGAACCGAGCCCAAGTTCATCCCGGAAGCGGCAGTGCCGCTGGCACTGGAGGGCGGGGGCGAGTGCCGGGTGCGCCTCATCGACTGTGTGGGCTACATGGTGGAGGGGGCCATGGGCCACGAGGAGGATGACAAGCCCCGGATGGTCAAGAGCCCTTGGTTTGAGGAGGAGATCCCCTTTGACCTGGCGGCAGAAACAGGTACCCGCAAGGTCATCACCGACCACTCCACCATCGGCATCGTGGTCACGACGGATGGCTCCATCAGCGAGATCCCCCGGGAAAGCTACCTCCCGGCGGAGCAGCGGGTGGTGCAGGAGCTGGAAGCGCTGGGCAAGCCCTTTGTCATCCTCCTCAACAGCACCCACCCGGACGCCCCGGAGACCCGGGCCCTGGCGGCCGAGTTGGAGCAGAGCTATGGCCGCGGCGTGCTGGCCGTCAGCTGTCTGGACCTGGATGCTGCCGCACTGAACACCATCCTGCAAAAGGTGCTGTATGAGTTCCCGGTGCGGGAGCTGGATTTCGCCCTGCCCCGCTGGGTGACCATGCTGGACAAAGGCCACTGGCTCCAGACGGAAGTATACTCTGCCGCCATGGCCTTTTCCGAGCAGGTGATCCGGATGAAAGACCTCTCTGCCTCCGGCGGGGCCGCACTGGCCTGTGACGCCGTCCAGCAGACCGCTCTCAGCGGGATGAACCTCTCTGACGGCATCGTCCGGGTGACGGTGATCCTGAAGCCGGAAGTCTTTTATCAGGTGCTCAGCGAGCAGACCGGGCTGGAGATCGGCGACGAGGCCGGGCTGATGCCCTGTATCCTCTCGCTGGCAAAGGCCAGTCGGGAGTACGAGAAAATTCGTTCCGCCCTCGAGCAGGTGGAGGCCACCGGGTACGGCATCGTCATGCCCACCATTGACGAGCTCTCGCTGGAACAGCCTGAGATCGTCCAGCAGGGCGGGCGGTACGGCGTCCGGCTGGAAGCCAGCGCCCCCTCCATCCAGATGATGAAAGCCACCATCCATACCGAGATCAGCCCCATCGTGGGCACCGAGAAGCAGAGCGAAGATTTAGTCCAGAGCCTTTTGCAGGATTTTGAGAGCGACCCCGTCAAGCTGTGGGAGTCCAATATCTTTGGCAAAAGTCTGCACGAGCTGGTCAACGACGGGCTGCAGAACAAGCTCCTGCACATGCCGCAGGAAGCCCGCACCAAAATGCAGGAAACGTTGGAGCAGGTCATCAACGAGGGCTGCACCGGCCTCATCTGCATCTTACTTTAAACAAAAACAGCCCCCGGCGGGAGTTCCGTCGGGGGCTGCTGTCATTTTAGGCTGATTTCCCATGAGGAACATCAACCCAGTGGCTGATACTTCTGCAAGATCGTGTGGAGCCCTAGTTCCCGGGCGCGGGAAAGTAAGTAACGGTAGCGGGCCAGCAGGGCCTGCCGCTCGTAGATGCGCTGCTCGATGAGGTCTGTGTCCGTTTCCAGATCAAACATCATCTCGTTGCGGCGCAGACAGAACAGGCACTCTTTCAGTTCCTCCTCCAGCTCCGGGTGGTAACGCTCGTGCTCCGTGTCCCGCGGGATGCGGCTGGAAAGCAGGGTCTGCGGCTTTTGTGCGGCTTGTACCATAGGATGTCCTCCTTTTTTGTTTTTGCATCTGCTGGTTTCCAGTATATGCAGCGGGCGCAAAAAGGATGACATTTCAGGGCACTGTGCACGGCTCCGCGTTGATTTTTCAAAAAGTGCAAATTTTTTCAAAAAACCGCTTGACAAAGACGCGCGTTTTCCGTATAATAGCACACGTTGAGCGGCTCACCCCGCAAAACAAAACAGAATATTGGGGATTTGCATAGTGGTAGTGCGGTAGACTCTGACTCTACTTGTGGGAGTTCGATTCTCTCATCCCCAACCAGTCTGGCCATCCGGTAATAATCGGGTGGTTTTTTGTTTGTCTTGTAAAAGCCCCCTGCCCTGTCGTATAATAAAAGAAAAACAAAAAGGGAGAACCCACTATGGCAAAACGAATGCTGGATTGCTGCGCTTCGGATTTTGCGCAGTTCACCAAGGCTGACCTGCTGGAGTCCATCCAGAAGAGCGAGGGCCGGGTCATTGCCTGCGAGACCATCGGTTCGGTGCAGCCGCTGCTGGGCAATGTGACCAACGCGGAGTTTGCGGCCTCCATGGGGGCGGATATCCTGCTGCTGAATCTGTTTGATGTGCAGCAGCCCGTCATCCACGGCCTGCCGCCGGTGGAACCGGGGGAGACCATCCGCCTGCTGAAAAAGCTCACCGGGCGGCCCATCGGCATCAATCTGGAGCCCGTGGCGGATGACGCGGAGATCGAGACGGACCCCATGTGGGCCATGTCCGCCGGGCGTCGTGCCACGGTGGAGAACGCTCTGCGGGCCAAGAAGCTGGGCATTGATTTTGTCCTGCTCACGGGCAACCCCGGCGTCGGTGTCACCAACACAGCCATTGAGCAGACGCTCCGCCGTTTCAAAGAAGCCGTCGGGGACAGCATCGTCCTGGCGGCAGGCAAGATGCACGCGGCGGGGATCCTTTCGGAGGCGGCGGAAAACATTATGACAGAGCAGGACATTGCTTCCTTTGTGGAGGCCGGAGCCGACATCATCCTCCTGCCTGCCCCCGGCACGGTGCCCGGAATCACGCAGGAGTACGCCCAACGCCTGATCACATGCGCCCACCAGCACGGCGCACTGACCATTACTTCCATCGGCACCTCGCAGGAGGGCGCTGACACCGACACGATAAAGCGTATTGCCCTCATGTGCAAGATGGCGGGCACCGATATCCACCACCTGGGCGATACCGGTTACTTCGGGATGGCCCTGCCGGAGAATATCATGGCCTACTCCATCGCGGTGCGGGGCGTGCGGCACACTTACCACCGGATGGCCTGCTCGATTGAGAGGTGAATGATGCCGGGAGCGCGGGGAGTTTCTCTGAGGACCGTCCGCTGGGGTGGGACCCTGCTGCCGCAGGCAGTAGGGCGGGCGATGGAATGGCCTGCAACAACAATGACCGCCGCCAGTGGCGGAATCAGGGAATTGTTGTTGGGGCCGCGGCCAGCAAAACGCAAGCGCAAGCGAAGCGGATGCTGGGAGCCGCAACTCGTCCTCGTGTCCGAAGAGAAAGCTCCCCAAGCGGTGATGGTGATAAAAGCTCCCTAAAAATCTTGACATCAGCCCCCGTGCGTGTTATCATACATAAAGATAACATGGTGTGCGGGTGGTTCCGTGCACGAAACTATGGAGCTAGAGAGGTTTTCTATTATGGAACGTATTAAGACTATCGCTACTCGTGACCTGACTAAGAGCGTTAAGACCGGCGGCTGCGGCGAGTGCCAGACTTCCTGCCAGTCCGCTTGCAAGACCTCCTGCGGCGTGGCTAACCAGCAGTGCGAGAACAGCAATAAGTAATTTTTGCAAACCTTATGCCGCCTTTGCCGGGCGGCATTTTTTTATGGTATGGAGGTAAAAATGGTACATCAGTATCAATTGAATGGATATAACATCGTGCTGGATACCTGCAGCGGTTCCGTACATGTGGTGGACGATGTGGCGTATGATGTGATCGCCATGTATGCAGACCACACCCCGGACGAGATCGTGTCTGCCATGATGGAAAAATATGGCGACCGGCCCGACGTCACCGAGGAAGACCTGCGCCAGTGCATCGATGATGTCACCGCCCTGAAAGAGGCGGGCAAGCTGTGGAGCCCGGATGTCTACGAGGATATGGCATTTGACTTTAAGAACCGCAACACCGTGGTCAAAGCTCTCTGCCTGCATGTGGCCCACACCTGTAACCTGAACTGCTCCTACTGCTTTGCTTCCCAGGGCCGTTATGAGGGCGAGCGTGCCCTCATGAGCTTTGAGGTGGGCAAGCGCGCCATGGATTTCCTCATTGAGAACAGCGGCACCCGCCGCAACCTCGAAGTCGATTTCTTCGGCGGTGAGCCGCTGATGAATTTCGATATGGTCAAAAAGCTGGTAGCCTACTGCCGTGAGCAGGAGAAGATCCACAACAAGAATTTCCGCTTCACCATGACCACCAACGGCATGCTCATCGACGACGATGTCATTGATTTCTGCAACAAGGAGTGCCACAATGTCGTTCTGAGCCTGGACGGCCGCAAGGAAGTCCACGACCGCTTCCGCAAGGATTACGCGGGCCACGGCAGCTATGATGCCATCGTGCCCAAGTTCCAGGAGTTCGTCAAGAAGCGCGGTGATAAGAACTACTACATGCGCGGCACCTACACCCATTTTAACACGGATTTTACCAACGACATCTTCCACATGGCCGACCTCGGCTTTACCGAGCTGAGCATGGAGCCCGTGGTCTGCAAGCCGGACGATCCCAGCGCCCTGACCGCTGAAGATCTGCCCATCCTCAAGGAGCAGTATGAGATCCTAGCCAAAGAGATGATCAAGCGGGACCGCGAGGGCCGCGGCTTCACGTTCTACCACTACATGATCGACCTGACCGGCGGCCCCTGCATCTACAAGCGCATTTCGGGCTGCGGTTCCGGCACCGAGTACATGGCCGTTACCCCCTGGGGCGACCTGTACCCCTGCCACCAGTTCGTCGGCGACCCCAAGTACCTCATGGGCGATATCTGGAAAGGTGTCACCAATACCGAGATCCGGGATGAGTTCAAGCACTGCAACGCCTATGCCCGCAAGGAGTGCAAGGATTGCTGGGCCAAGCTCTACTGCTCCGGCGGCTGTGCGGCCAACGGCTACCACGCCACGGGCAGCATCAAGGGCGTGTATGAGTACGGCTGTGAGCTGTTCCGCAAGCGGATGGAGTGCGCCATCATGATCAAGGTGGCCGAAAACCAGGAGCTGGCTGCCCAGGGCATCGAGGTGCCCATTGAGATCGGCGGCCAGTGCAATGCCTGCGCCACCGGCGAAGCCTGCGAATGAGCTCCATGACCACCCCCATCGTGGATTTTGTGCGGCAGTATGCGCGGTCCGGCACCAGCCGCCTGCACATGCCCGGCCATAAAGGCCAGCCGTTCCTGGGCTGTGAGGCCTGGGATATCACCGAGATCAAGGGTGCCGATGAGCTGTACGAGGCCGAGGGTATCATTGCCCGGAGCGAGGCCAACGCCACGGCCCTCTTTGGCACGGCGCGCACTTATTACAGCACGGAGGGCTCGTCCCAGTGCATCCGGGCCATGCTGGCGCTGGCCCTGCAGGGGGCTCCCAAAACAGGGAAGCGTCCGGTGCTGCTGGCGGCCCGCAACGCCCACAAGGCCCTGCTCTATGCCGCCGCCCTGCTGGATTTCGACATCCAGTGGCTCTGGCCGGCCCCGGAAGCATCCGGGGCGCTGTGCAGCTGCCCGGTGACGCCGGAGGCCCTGCGCAAGGCGCTGGAAGCGCAGGCAGAGCAGGGAACACGGCCCTTTGGCGTCTACGTCACCAGCCCGGATTATCTGGGCAGCGTGCAGGATATCACCGGGTTGGCAGCCGTCTGCAAGGCGCGGGGCGTGCCCCTGCTGGTGGATAACGCCCACGGGGCGTACCTGCACTTTCTGCCCGGCGGCAGCCGCCACCCCATTGCACTGGGGGCGGCCATGTGCTGCGATTCTGGCCACAAGACTCTGCCGGTCCTGACGGGCGGGGCCTACCTGCATCTGGGCCCGGATGCCCCCGTGCAGGACGAGGCAACCGTCCGCAATACCCTCAACCTCTTTGGCTCCACCAGCCCGTCTTACCTCATTTTGCAGTCGCTGGACCAGTGCAACGCGGTGCTGGCCGGGGATTACCGGGCCCGGCTGGCCGGGTGCTGTGCAGCGCTGGAAGCCCTGCGCAAAGCCCTGAATGAGACAGCTGCAGCCCACGGGGCTGTGCTCCCGCTGGCGTTACCCGGGAATCCCCCGGACCGGGAGCCTCTCAAGCTGACGCTGGATGCCGCCGCGCTGGGCTGTTCCGGTCAGGCACTGGCCGAGGTGCTGCGGCAGCATGGCATCGAGTGCGAGTATGCCGACCCGCGCTATCTCGTGCTGATGTTCACGCCGGAGAACCCGCCGCAGGATTATGACCGCCTGCGGGAGGCCATCACCGCCTACTGTACGGCCCGCCCGCTGGGCAGTGCCCCGGCGGAAGAAGACACTGCCGGGAACTTTGCGGCCCTGGCTCGGGAACTGGCGGAAAATGGCCCCCGGTGCACCATCCGGGAAGCCATCCTTGCCCCGCAGGAGGTCGTCCCGGCAGAGGAAGCCCTGGGCCGTGTCTGCGCCATGCCCACCGTCTCCTGCCCGCCCGCCATCCCCATCGTGGTCAGCGGGGAAATGGTCAGCAGAGAGGCCGTTACGCTGATGAAGCGCTACGGCGTTGCAAACGTCGCTGTAATAAAATGAAAAACACCGCTGAGATTTTGTCCTCAGCGGTGTTTTTGCGTCTTGGCAGGCTTATTCGATGCCGGTCACTTGGTAGTCCTGGTCTTCCACGGCCTTTTTCAGGGTCTCGTTGGAGACCTCAGCGGACAGAGTGACGATGGCGGTACCGGCAGTGTGGCTGACGACCGCCTCGCTGACCTCGGGCAGGGCTTCCAGTGCTTTCTTGACACGGGCCTCGCAGTGGCCGCACATCATGCCCTCAACATGCAGAGTCTTTTTCATGGTGGGATCCTCCTGGTTGGAATTACTCTCTTTATCTTCAGCCGGAGCCTCAGCCACGGGGGCAGAGGAGGCGGCGGGAGCCGAAACGGGGGTGACCTTGCGGTCGTGCTTGGCGCTGTGGACGTCAAACAGGTTCAGCCGCAGGGCGTTGCTGACCACGCAGAAGCTGGAAAGGCTCATGGCGGCGGCACCAAACATCGGGTTGAGCGTCAGGCCCAGCGGGATGAAGACACCGGCGGCCAGCGGGATGCCGATGATGTTGTAAATGAACGCCCAGAACAGGTTTTCGTGGATGTTGCGCAGGGTAGCGCGGCTCAGACGGATGGCGGCGGGCACGTCCGAGAGCTTGGAGTTCATCAGCACCACGTCGGCGGCGTCAATGGCCACGTCGGTGCCCGCGCCAATGGCGATGCCGGTGTCGGCACGGGTCAGGGCCGGGGCGTCGTTGATGCCGTCGCCCACCATGGCCACCTTGCCGGACTCCTGCAGCCTGCGGATGACGGCTTCCTTGCCGTCGGGCAGGACCTCTGCGATCACTTCATCCACGCCTGCCTGCCTGCCAATGGCATCGGCGGTGCGCTGGTTGTCGCCCGTCAGCATCACCACCCGGATGCCCATGTTCTGCAGCTCCTGGATGGCCCGGGGGCTGTCCTCTTTGATGGTGTCGGCCACGGCGATGACGCCCATCAGCCTGCCCGCCCCGCCAAAGAAGAGGGGCGTTTTGCCCTGCGCGGAAAGGGCGGCGGCGTCATTCTGCAACGCCTCGGGCACCTCCACCTTGGTGGCAATGAAGCTGGCGTTGCCGCCAAAGATCTCCATGCCGTCCAGTTTGGCGGAAAGGCCGTTGCCGGGCAGGGCGGTAAAGTCGGTGACGTCGGGGCATGCGATGGTCTCGGTCTCGGCATAGGCCAGCACGGCCTTTGCCAGCGGGTGTTCGCTCTTCTGCTCCAGCGAGGCGGCCAGCGTCAGCAGCTCGCTCTCAGTCACGCCCTCCGCGGGGAGGATGTCGGTGACCTTGGGCTCACCGCTGGTGATGGTGCCGGTCTTATCCAGCGCCACGATCTGGGTACGGCCAGCAGCCTCCAGCGAAGCGGCCGTTTTGAAGAGGATGCCGTTCTTGGCACCCAGGCCGTTGCCCACCATGATGGCCACCGGGGTGGCAAGGCCCAGCGCGCAGGGGCAGCTGATGACCAGGACGGAAATGCCGCGGGCCAGTGCATAGCCCAGCTCATGGCCCAGCAGCAGCCAGACGATGGTGGTGAGCACGGCAATGGAGATGACGGCGGGTACAAAGAAGCCGGAAACGGTATCGGCGATCTTGGCGATGGGAGCTTTGGTGGCGGCGGCGTCGCTGACCATCTTAATGATCTGGGCCAGGGTGGTGTCCTCGCCCACGCGGGTGGCCTGGCACTGCAGGAAGCCCGACTGGTTGGTGGTGGCAGCGCTGACCTTATCACCCTCGGCCTTGTCCACCGGGATGCTCTCGCCGGTCAGGGCACTCTCGTTGACAGCGCTGGTGCCCTCCAGCACGATGCCGTCCACGGGGATGTTCTCACCGGGGCGGACGACGAAGACATCGCCTTTCTGCACCTGCTCAACAGGGACGACCACTTCCGCGCCGTCCCGCAGCAGGGTGGCAGTCTTAGGAGCCAGCTTCATCAGGCTCTTGAGGGCATCCGTGGTCTTGCCCTTGGAGCGGGCTTCCAGCATCTTGCCCACGGTGATGAGGGTCAGGATCATGGCGGCGGATTCAAAGTAGAACTCCATCATATAGTGCATGACGAGTTCGTTATTGCCATCGACCTGAGCACGGGTCATGGCAAAGAGGGCGTAAGTGCTCCACACAAAGCTGGCCATGGAGCCCAGGGCCACCAGCGTGTCCATGTTGGGCGCGCCATGGAGGAGGCCCTTGAAGCCGTTGAGGAAGAACTTCTGGTTGATGACCATGACGATGCCGGCCAGCAGCAGCTGGACGAGGCCCATGGCAATGTGGTTGCCGTCAAACCAGTGGGGGAGGGGCCAGCCCCACATCATGTGTCCCATGGAGAAGTACATCAGCACCAGCAGAAAGCCCAGCGAGGCGATGAGCCGCCGCTTGAGCTTGGGCGTCTCATGGTCGGCCAGGGCGTCCAGATCGGCGCTGGTGCTGTGGGCAGCGTTGCTGGCCGCACCCTTGGGGCTGGCACCGTAACCGGCGTCCTGCACGGCTTTGAGGATGGCCGCCTCGCTGGCCGTGCCCTCCACGCCCATGGAGTTGGTCAGCAGGCTCACCGAGCAGCTGGTCACACCCGGCACTTTCTTTACGGCCTTTTCCACCCGGGCAGAGCAGGCCGCGCAGCTCATGCCCGTAACGTTATACTGTTCCATTGTATTGGTTCCTCCTGTCGCTTGGAACTAGGATGCCCCGGCGGGGCTTATTTCATCAGCTTGGGCAGCAGCTTGAGCAGCTCGTCCAGCTTCTCGTCCTGCCCGGCCCGCAGGTCATCCGCCACACAGGTGCGGATGTGCTGGCCCAGAAGCTCGCGGGTAAAGCTGTTCAGCGCCGAGTTGGCCGCTGCCACCTGCACCAGAATGTCGGCACAGTAGACGTCTTTCTCCACCATGCCCCGGATGCCTCTGATCTGCCCCTCAATGCGGCTCAGGCGGTTGAGCAGGGCTTTGTGCTCCTCCGGCGTGCGCACTTTGTGGCGGCAGCAGCAGGCATGGGGAGCGGCTTCCGTTTCTGCCTCTGGCGGTTCCGGCGCGGCGCGGCATTCTGCCGCCATTTCCGCAGGTTCCGGTGTGGCAGCCTCAGCCGCTGCCGCACAGTGCGGGCAGGCGGGGGAAGCGTGCTCCATGTGTTCCGATGGTTCCGACATCGTATCTCGCTCCTTTCTGGTTTGAAGAATTACCCCGTGGGGGTATCTCTCCCTGCGAGATGATTCTAGCACAGCTTGTCCTATAAGACAAGTAGGAATTAAGCTGTAAATGTGAAAACTTTGTGAAAATGTGCCCATAAAAACAGAAAAGCAGCAGCGGGAACCCCATGCGAGGTCCCCGCTGCTGCTTGTTTAGGATAGGAAAGAGAATGGCTTGAAAAATAGGGGGAGGGGGTTACAGGTTGGTGTAGCCCATCAGGTAGCGGTCTACCTCGGCCGCGCAATCACGGCCCTCCCGCAGGCCCCAGACAACGAGGCTCTGGCCCCGGCGCATGTCGCCGCAGGCAAAAACTTTGTCCACATTGGTCTTGAAGTGGTCGGTGTCCACGCAGCCGCGATTCGTCAGGCTGACGCCAAAGGCATCGGCCACATAGCTCTCGCAGCCCACAAAGCCCGCTGCAATAAAGGCCAGCTGGCAGTCGTAAAGAAAGGTCTCGCCGGTGGGCACCATGTTGGTGCGGCCGGTCTCGGGGTCTTTCTCCGGCTTGAGATACGCAATGACGGCACCGGTCAGGTTGCCCGCTTCATCTTTCAGAAATTCTTTGACCGTGGTCTGGTAGACGCGGGGGTCCTTGCCGAACTTTGCGATGCACTCGGTCTGGCCGTAGTCTACCTTGAGCACCTTGGGCCACTCCGGCCAGGGGTTGCTGGCGGCACGCTCTTTGGGGGGCTGAGGCATCATTTCCAGTGCCATCAGGTCGGTGCAGCCCTGCCGCAGAGCCGTACCCTGGCAGTCGTTGCCGGTGTCGCCGCCGCCGATGACGAGGATGTTCTTGCCCGCCGCGTTGATGGCCCTGCCGTCTGCAAAGTCGGAGTCCAGCAGGCTCTTGGTCACGCTGGTGAGGTAGTCCACCGCAAAGTGGACACCATTGGCGTCCCGGCCTGGGACATTCAGGTCGCGGGCCTTTTTGGCACCGCAGCAGAGGACGACCGCGTCATAGCTGTTCAAAATCTCTTCCGCCGAAACCGCCCCGCCCACATCCATATTGGTGCGGAACTCAATGCCCTCCGCCTGCATGATCTTCAGGCGGCGTTCGATGATGTTTTTTTCCAGCTTCATATTGGGGATGCCGTACATCAGCAGGCCGCCAATGCGGTCAGCCCGCTCAAACACGGTCACGGCGTGGCCTCGGATATTCAGGTACTCGGCCACCGAGAGGCCGGAGGGGCCGCTGCCGATGACCGCCACGCTCTTGCCCGTGCGGGCCGGGGGCGGGGTGACTTTCATCCAGCCCTTGGCGTAAGCCGTTTCCACAATGGCGTGCTCGTTTTCCCGGACGGTAACGCTGCTGCCGGTTACATCGCCGCAGGTGCAGGCCGCCTCGCACAGGGCGGGGCAGACCCGGCTGGTGAACTCCGGGAAACGGTTGGTGGCTTTCAGGCGGTGGAGCGCCATCTCCCACTTGCCCTGATAAACCAGGTCGTTCCACTCCGGGATCAGGTTGTTCAGCGGGCAGCCGGAGGCCATGCCGCCGATCATCATACCCGCCTGGCAGAACGGCACGCCGCAGTCCATGCAGCGAGCAGCCTGGGTCTGTTGCTCCTCCCGGGAGAGCCAGATGTGAAATTCGTTAAAGTTATCCATGCGCTCCAGCGGCGGGATGTCCGCACTGGTCTTGCGCTTGTAATCCATAAATCCTGTGATCTTGCCCATATGGTTTCCCCTCCTTACTTCTTCTGCACGGCATAGAATGCTTCGATCTGTGCCTGGTCTCCGTCCAGACCGCGCTCTTCCATCGAGGCGATCACCCGGAGCATCCGGTCATAATCGTAGGGGAGAACCTTCTTGAACTTGGGCAGGAACTCGCTGAAGTTGTCCAGGATCTCTTTGCCGCGGGGGGAGCCGGTCTCTTCCACATGCTCCCGGATCAGCTCTTTCAGGGTGGCCACATCATACTTGTGCTCCACAGGCTCCAGGCTGACGGTCTCCTTGTTGACCCGCTGGTAGAAATCCCAGTTCTCATCCAGCACATAGGCGATGCCGCCGGTCATGCCGGCTGCAAAGTTTTTGCCGGTCTGGCCCAGCACCACCACGGTGCCGCCGGTCATGTACTCACAGCCGTGGTCGCCCACGCCCTCCACAACGGCGGTAGCACCCGAGTTGCGGACGCAGAAGCGCTCACCGGCCACACCGGAGACGAACACCTTACCGGAGGTGGCACCGTAGAGGGCCACGTTGCCGGTGATGATGTTCTCCTCGGGCTTGTAGGTCACGTTTTCCGGCGGGCGGACAATGATCTTGCCGCCGGAAAGGCCTTTGCCCATGTAGTCGTTGCAGTCGCCGGTCAGCCGCAGGGTCAGGCCCTTGGGAATGAACGCGCCAAAGCTCTGGCCGCCGGCTCCGTTGCAGCGGACGGTGTACACATCGTCCGGCAGGTCACTGCCGTATTTGCGGGTGATCTCGCTGCCAAAGATGGCACCAAAGGCGCGGTCGGTGTTGCTGACATTGAGGGCCACGCTCTGGGGGGTCTTGCTGTTCAGCTTGAACTTCTTCATCAGCACTTTCATGTCCAGGGTATCTTCCAGATGGAAGTCGTAGGTGTCCTCTTTGACAAAGTGGACGTTGCTGTTGACGATGGCCGGGTTGTGCAGGATGCAGTCCAGGTTCATCTTGGCGGAACGGCTGCCCGGCGCGCTGGGCTTGACATGAAGCAGATCCGTACGGCCCACCAGTTCGTCGATGGTACGGACGCCCAGCTTGGCCATATACTCCCGCAGCTCCTGCGCCACAAAGGTGAGGTAGTTGATGATGTATTCCGGTTTGCCGCGGAAGTGCTTGCGCAGCTCGGGATTCTGGGTGCAGATGCCCATGGGGCAGGTGTCCAGATTGCAGACACGCATCATCACGCAGCCCTCGCACATCAGCAGGGAGGTACCAAAGCCGAATTCCTCAGCGCCCAGCATACAGCTGATGGCCACATCACGGCCGGAGAGCAGTTTGGAATCGCTCTCAATGCGGACGCGGGTGCGCAGGCCGTTCAAAATCAGGGTCTGGTGGGTCTCGGCGATGCCCAGCTCCCAGGGCAGGCCCGCGTTCTTGATGGAGGTACGAGGTGCCGCGCCGGTGCCGCCGTCGTAGCCGGAGACCAGGATGACCTGTGCGCCGCCCTTGGCAACGCCGGCGGCAATGGTGCCAACACCTGCCTCGCTGACCAGCTTGACGTTGATGTTGGCGTGGCGGTTGGCGTTCTTCAGGTCATAGATGAGCTCGGCCAGATCCTCGATGGAGTAGATGTCGTGGTGGGGCGGGGGAGAGATGAGGCCCACGCCGGTGGTGCTGTGGCGGGTCTTGGCGATCCAGGGGTACACCTTGGCACCGGGCAGGTTGCCGCCCTCGCCGGGCTTTGCGCCCTGTGCCAGCTTGATCTGGATCTCTTCCGCGGAGACCAGATACTTGCTGGTGACGCCGAAACGGGCGGAAGCCACCTGCTTGATCTTGGAATTACTCTCGCTGTGGTAGCGCTTTTCCGGCTCGCCGCCCTCGCCGGTGTTGCTCCGGCCGCCCAGACGGTTCAGGGCGATGGCAATGGTCTCATGGGCTTCGCTGCTCAGGGCACCGTAGCTCATGGCAGCGGCCTTGAACCGCTTGACGATGGACTCCACCGGTTCCACCTCTTCCAGCGGGATGCCGCCGTTGGGGTCAAAGTTGAAGTCCAGCAGGCTGCGCAGGTGCACGCCCTCTTTGCCCATGCTGTCCACAGCACTGGTAAACTGCTTGAATGTGCCGTAATCGTTGGTCCAGCAGGCTTTCTGGAACAGGTGGATGGTCTGGGGATTGAACAGATGCTCTTCTTTGCCGCTGCGGAACTTGTGGGCACCGCCGTCCTCCAGCTCCATGTTGATGTCCAGGCCCAGCGGGTCGAACGCGGCGTTGTGCTGGGCCTCCACATCGGCCTGAATGTCTTCCAGCTCGATGCCGCCCACACGGCTCACCGTGCCGGTGAAGTATTTGTCGATGACCTCTTTCGAGATGCCCACTGCCTCAAAGATCTGGCTGCTCTGGTAGCTCTGGATGGTGGAAATGCCCATCTTGGAGGCGATCTTGACGATGCCGTTCAGGATGGCCTTGTCGTAGTCGTCCACGGCAGCGTAGTAGTCTTTGTCCAGCAGCCCCTCGTCGATGAGCTGGCCGATGGTCTCGTGGGCCAGGTAGGGGTTGACGGCGCAGGCACCGTAACCCAGCAGGGTGGCAAAATGGTGCACCTCGTGGGGCTCGGCGCTCTCGAGGATCAGAGCCAGTGCCGTGCTCTTCTTGGTGCGGATGAGGTACTGGGACACGGCCGAGACCGCCAGCAGGCTGGGGATGGCCACATGGTACTCATCAATGTCGCGATCCGAGAGGATGATGATATTGGCACCATCCTTGTAGGCGCGGTCCACTTCCAGGAAAACCCGGTCAATGGCCTTTTCCAGACTGGTGTTTTTGTAGTAGTTGATGGACACCGTGGCCACTTTGAAGCCCGGCACGTTCATGTACTTGATCTTGAGCAGGTCGGTGGAAGTCAGAATGGGGTTGTGGACTTTCAGCACCTTGCAGTTTTCAGGCTTGTCCTCCAGCAGGTTGCCGTGGGTGCCCACATAGACGCTGGTGGAAGTGACCACTTTTTCGCGGATCGCGTCAATGGGAGGGTTGGTCACCTGGGCAAACCGCTGCTTGAAGTAGTTGAACAGCGGCGGGTGCTGCTCGCTCAGGACAGCCAGCGGGGTATCCGTGCCCATGGCACCCGAGGGCTCGGCACCCAGCCGGGCCATGGGCAGGATGAGGGAGTTGATCTCCTCATACTTGTAGCCGAACACTTTTTGCAGGCGGGTTAGCTCCTCGCCGGTGTAGCTGGGGACTTTGGTGTTGGGGATCTTGAGGTTTTTCAGATCCACCAGGTTGCGATCAATCCACTCACCGTAGGGCTCGCGGCTGGCGTAGTATTCTTTCAGTTTCTCATCGTCCACCACTTCGCCCTTGATGGTATTCACCAGCAGCATCTTGCCGGGGCGGAGACGGTCTTTGACCAGGATGTTCTCGGGGTCGCAGGGCAACACGCCCACCTCGGAGGAAAGGATCATCCGGCCGTCCTTGGTGATGTAATAGCGGCTGGGGCGCAGGCCATTGCGGTCCAGCACGGCACCCACCACGTCGCCGTCCGAGAAGAGAATGGCGGCAGGGCCGTCCCAAGGCTCCAGCATGGTGGCGTAATACTGGTAAAAATCGCGCTTTTTCTGGCTGATGTTCTTGTTGTTTTCCCAGGGCTCGGGAATCGTGATCATCACGGCCAGCGGCAGGTCCATGCCGTTCATCACCATAAACTCCAGCGCGTTGTCCAGCATGGCGGAGTCAGAGCCGGAAGTATTGATGATGGGCAGGATCTTGTTCATATCGTCCCGCATGATGGAGGAGGAAATGGTCTCCTCGCGGGCCAGCATGGCGTCCGTGTTGCCCTTGATGGTGTTGATCTCGCCGTTGTGCAGGATAAAGCGGTTGGGGTGGGCACGCATCCAGCTGGGGTTGGTGTTGGTGGAGAAACGGCTGTGCACCATGCCGATGGCGGATTCATAATCCGGGTCCTGCAGGTCGGCGTAGAACAGCCGCAGGTCGTGCACCAGGAACATGCCTTTGTATACGATGGTGCGGCTGGACAGGCTGGGCACATAGGTGCCGTTGCTGGCCTGCTCAAACACCCGCCGCACAATGTACAGCTTGCGGTCAAAATCAATGCCCTTGCTCACCTTGGCCGGCTTTTTGATGAAGCACTGCCAGATGGCGGGCATACAGTCACGGGCTTTCTGGCCTACGGCGTCCGGGTTCACGGGCACTTCGCGCCAGGCCAGAAATTCCAGTCCCTCTTTGCGGGTCACCAGCTCAAACAGCTTCATGGCCTGTGCCCGCAGGTGCTCGTTCTGGGGGAAGAAGAACATGCCCACGCCGTATTCCCGCTCGTTGCCCAGGCGGATGTTCATCTCGTCTGCAATTTTGGAGAAGAATTTGTGACTGATCTGGAGCATGATACCCACGCCGTCGCCGGTCTTGCCCTCTGCATCCTTGCCGGCGCGGTGCTCCAGCTGCTCCACGATGCAGAGCGCGTCGCTGACAGTCTGGTGGCTTTTGCGGCCCTTGATATCCACCACAGCGCCAATGCCACAGGCATCGTGCTCAAACTGGGGATCGTACAGGCCGAGGGGCGAGGTCTGCTCGGTAAAATTATCCATTGCCTTTCCCATCCTTTTTCTTGAAAAATCCTCTCTATGGCACTGCGGCACACTCCGCAGCACAACCGGAAACAAAAAGAAACGGCGCTCCAACAGAGTCGGGGAGACCCTGCTGGAACGCCGTTGTTCCGATAAAACTATTATACTGGTTCGTGAAGATTGTTCAAGTGTGAGGTGCAACAAACATTGGTGCACCATTGGCGTTTCTTCTTGTGAAAAACAGATAGGCCCAGTGGGGAAAAGGATGACTTTTCTCGCCTCAGTCTGCGGCGTGACTGCCCAGGCAGGCGGCCAGATCGGCCTCCGGGGTGGTGATGGGCTTCAGATCGTATTTCTGCTGCAAAGCGGCAGCGACACCCGGGGAGAGGAAAGCCGGCAGGGTAGGGCCAAGGCGGATGCCCCGGATGCCCAGCGCCAGCAACGCCAGCAGCACGCAGACGGCTTTCTGCTCAAACCAGCACAGGATGATGGAGAGAGGCAGTTCGTTGACCGAGCAGCCAAAGGCGTCCGCCAGCGCCAGCGCGATCTGGATGGCGCTGTAGGCGTCGTTGCACTGGCCCACGTCCAGGATGCGGGGCAGGCCGGTGCCGGGCACCGTGCCCAGCGGCAGGTCGTTGAGCCGGAATTTGCCGCAGGCCAGGGTCAGCAGCACGGTGTCCGGCGGGGTGAGCTTGGCAAACTCGGTGTAGTAGCGGCGGCTGGGGCGGGTGCCGTCGCAGCCGCCCACCAGGAAGAAGTGCCGGATCTTCCCGGCCTTGACGGCTTCCACGATCTCGCCCGCGTGGTGCAGGACTGCATCCCGGGCAAACCCGGTGACAACGGTGCTTCCGCCGTTCATGCCAGGGACGAGGGTGTCTTTCTCATAGCCGCCCAGCTCCAGCGCTTTGGCAATGACGGGGGAGAAATCCCTGCTTTCCCCGATGTGCACAATGCCGGGGTAGGAGACGACCGAGGTGGTGAACACCCGGTCCGCATAGCTGGGCCGCAGGGGCATGATGCAGTTGGTGGTGAAGAGGATGGGCGCGGGGATGTCCTCAAACTCCCGCTGCTGGTTCTGCCACGCCGTGCCAAAGTTGCCCTTGAGGTGGGGGTATTTCTGCTTGAGCTCCGGGTAGCCGTGGGCGGGCAGCATTTCCGAGTGGGTGTAGATGCTGATGCCCTTGCCCGCTGTCTGTTCCAGCAGGCATTTCATATCATAGAGGTCATGGCCGGAGATGACGATGAATGGCCCTTTTTGGATGGTCAGGGGCACTTCCACAGGCTCCGGGTCGCCGAACGTGGTGGTGTTGGCCTTGTCCAGAAGCTCCATCACCCGGTAGGCCATCAGGCCAGTCTCCTGTACCAGCTGGAACAGCTTTTCCTTGTCCTGCTCGTGGGCCAGCGTGGAGAGGGCGGTGCAGAAAAACGTGTCGATCTCGCCGTCCGTGTACCCCAGCACCCGGGCATGGTAGGTGTAGGCCGCCATGCCCCGCAGGCCGAACAGCACCGTGGATTTCAGGCTGCGGATGTCCTCATCCGGCTCCTGCCACAGCTGTTTCATGTCGTAATCGCCCACCGGGGCCGGAGCAGGACAGGCTGTGGCAAAGGCAGCGTTCTTTGCCTCCCAGACCTTTTCCGTCAGCTGGCGGACCGTCTCGGGGTCAAAGTTCACATTCGTGATGGTGGTGAATAATCCCTCCAATAACAGCAGTGCCTGCGGCGGCTGGATGGGCTGGCCCAGCTCCACCAGCAGCTCTGCAAACCCGATGAGCGCCCCGGTGAGTGCATCCTGCGCGTCCGCCGTCTCCGCCGATTTGCCGCACACACCCGCATTGCCCACGCAGGCACAGCCATTGGCCGCCTGCTCGCACTGGAAACAGAACATCTTCTCGTCCATTGGTAAAACCTCTCTTTTTGTGATAAAAAGAGTATGGACAAAACTGCATCCCGCTATGCATGTCAGTGCGGGGAGTTTCTCTGAGGACCGTCCGCTGGGGTGGGACCCTGTTGCCGCAGGCAATCGAGCGGGCGATGGAATGGCCTGCAACAACAATGACCGCCGCCAGTGGCGGAATCAGGGAATTGTTGTTGGGGCCGCGGCCAGCAAAACGCAAGCGCAAGCGAAGCGGATGCTGGGAGCCGCAACTCGTCCTCGTGTCCGAAGAGAAAGCTCCCCAAACGGACGAAACCGCACAAACAAAAAGAGCCGCACCCGGCGGGGTGCAGCTCTCAAAAACGCGAGGAGAATTAGTAGGTGATGCCCTGAGCCATCATAGCGGTAGCAACTTTCAGGAAGCCAGCGCAGTTTGCGCCCACCATCAGGTTGCCCTCGGAACCAGCGGCAACAGAAGCGTCGTAGCTGGCGTGGAAGATGCCCTCCATGATGCCCTTGAGCTTTGCATCGACTTCTTCAAAGGTCCAGCTCAGGCGCTCGGAGTTCTGGCTCATCTCCAGGCCGGAGGTAGCCACGCCGCCGGCGTTGGCAGCCTTTGCGGGTCCGTACAGGACACCGTTTGCCAGATAGACCTCGATGGCGTCCGGAGTGCTGGGCATGTTTGCGCCCTCGCAGACCACGGTGCAGCCGTTCTTGACCAGAGCCTCAGCGGACTCCTTGTTGATCTCGTTCTGGGTTGCGCAGGGCAGGGCGATGTCGCAGGGGACAGTCCAGACCTTGGTGCAGTCTGCAACGTAAGTTGCGTCTTTGTGGGTCTCGGCATACTCCTTGATGCGGCCGCGGCGGACTTCTTTCAGGTCCTTGACGTAAGCCAGATCAATGCCGTTGGGGTCATAGACATAGCCGTTGGAGTCGGACATGGTGACGACCTTGCCGCCCAGCTCGGTAGCTTTCTCGCAGGCGTAGATGGCAACGTTGCCGGAACCGGAGATGACCACGGTCTTACCCTTGAAGCTGTCGTTGCGCATACACTTCAGCGCCTCAGCGGTGAAGTAGCACAGGCCGTAGCCGGTAGCCTCGGTGCGGGCCAGAGAACCACCAAAGGTCAGGCCCTTGCCGGTGAGCATACCGCCCTGGAAGCTGTTGGTCAGGCGCTTGTACTGGCCAAACATGTAGCCGACCTCGCGGCCGCCGACACCGATATCACCGGCGGGGCAGTCCACGAACTGGCCGATGTGGCGGTACAGCTCGGTCATAAAGCTCTGGCAGAAGCGCATCACTTCCATGTCGCTCTTGCCGTGGGGGTCAAAGTCAGAGCCGCCCTTGCCGCCGCCCATGGGCAGGGTGGTCAGGCTGTTCTTGAAAGTCTGCTCAAAGCCCAGGAACTTCAGGATGCCCTGGTTGACAGAGGGATGGAAGCGCAGACCGCCCTTGTAGGGGCCGATGGCGCTGTTGAACTGGATGCGGTAGCCGCGGTTGACCTGCACCTTGCCCTGATCATCGACCCAGGGTACACGGAAGCTGATGACGCGCTCGGGCTCGACCAGACGCTCGATCAGGCCGGCTTTCTCGTACTCGGGGTGCTTCTCCACCACGGGCTGGATGCTCTCCAGAACCTCGCGGACTGCCTGCAGGAACTCAGGCTCATTGGCATTGCGCTGTGCAAGGCCATCGTAAACGCGCTTCAGGTATTCATTCGTCAACATAACAGAATACTCCTTTTCCTCTATATTGCAGCAGTACAGGGCCAAACGCACATTCGCCCTGTGCAGGCTTTTTCCCCTCTGCGGCACACATCTGCCGCAGAGCACTTTGTTATTATAAAGCTTTGCGGGGCAATTTACAATAGAAGCTGTGCGAATATTTTGCGAAAATCTTTCAAAAAAACAGGATAAAAGATGAGCACGCTTCACAAAAAAGAAAAACTGTGCGGAAACAGGCAAAAAATCTTCTTTTCTAAAGTTAGCGGAGGCTGCAAAAGAAAGACTTTTGTGCGGCTTTTATTGCGCGTTCTGGGCTTCCAGCCAGCCCGGCACCTCGTGCAGGGAGGAGAGGATGGCAGCGGTCATGGACTCGTAAGCCGGGGCCGGGTGGTGCAGGTCGGGCACGCAGAGGACCGGGATGCGGGCGGAGTGAGCGGCCTGGATGCCTGCCTCACTGTCTTCCAGCACCAGTGCCCGCGCCGGGGTGGTGCCCAGCTTCTGGCAGGCAATGAGGAAGATATCCGGCGCGGGCTTGCCGCGGCCCTTGGGCAGGTCCGGGCCGAACACAAAGGCGTCAAAACAACCGCGGATGCCGTGCTGGTCCAGGATGCCGTAGGCCCGGTCTGCGATGCTGGAAGAGGCCAGTGCAATTTTATAGCCATGCTCTTTTAAATAGGTGAGCAGCTCTTTTGCGCCGGGCTTGAGAGCAACACCCTTGGCCAGAAACTCTTTTTCCATGGCCGAAATGCGGGCAAAACACTCCTCCCGGCTCAGGGGCAGGGGGTAATGCTCCAAAAGGGTGGTCACGTTTTTCTCCTCGGTCTTGCCGCTGTAAGTCTCGGCGTAATCGTGCAGGCTCACGGTAAAGCCATAAGGAGCCAAAAGAGCAGAATACAACTGGTAGGAGATGATCTCGGTGTCGATCAGCAGACCATCCATGTCAAAAATAATGGAATCCAGCACGGGCAGCGCACATCCTTTCATCAAAGCGTATCGTGATAAAACCAGTATACCAGAATCCCCCGGGACGCGATAGGACAAATCCGTCCGAAAAATAACAAAATCCCGCCATCCTGCACGGGGCAGAACAGCGGGAATATGAAATTTTACTTCTTGAGCAGCTTCTCGCAGGCGTCCGCGGCACCCTCCAGGTACTGGCCGCCGTAGGTCTCAATGAGGCCGGCGTCAGAGAGGCGCGCCAGCTCGGGGTCGATGGGGCACTTGGCCAGCACGGGCAGGCCGTGCTTGGCGGCTACCTCGTCCACATGGCTGTCGCCAAACACATTGATGTGCTTGCCGCAGTCCGGGCAGACAACGTAGCTCATGTTTTCCACCAGGCCCAGCATGGGCACTTTCATCATCTCGGCCATGTTCACGGCCTTGGCAACGATCATGCTCACCAGCTCCTGCGGGCTTGCCACCACCACGATGCCATCCACGGGCAGGCTCTGGAAGACCGTCAGGGGCACGTCGCCGGTTCCCGGAGGCATGTCCACAAACAGGAAATCGACGTCTTTCCAGACCACATCGGTCCAGAACTGCTTCACCGCGCCTGCAATGACGGGGCCGCGCCAGACCACGGGGTCTTCCTCGTTCTCTACCAGCAGGTTGATGCTCATGACGTCAATGCCCATCCGGCTCTGGATGGGCCAGCAGCCCTGCGCGTCGGCCATGGCACGGCCATGGATGCCGAACAGCTTGGGGATGGACGGGCCGGTGATGTCGGCGTCCAGAACGCCGCAGTGGTAGCCGCGGCGGGCCATGGCGCAGGCCAGCAGGGCACTGGTCATGCTCTTGCCAACGCCGCCCTTGCCGGATACAACGCCGATGACCTTTTTGACGCTGCTGTTGGGGTTGGGTGCGTCGTGCTGAGGCGCGGCATTGCGGGAAGAACATGCTGCTCCGCAGCTGGAGCAGTCATGGGTGCATTCTTCGCTCATTCTCTCGTTGCGCACTCCGGCGGCGTTGCCGTAGGGGAATGCGCTTCCTCCTTGCATTTTGTATCAAAGGGCGCGAACCGCCCTTGTGTGACCAACACATATCATACCATAAAAGTGGGAGAGAAACAACCCACGACGCCACTCATCTTTTGCAAAGCGCATAAACGGGCTGTTTTGCCGCATACAGTAAACAAAACCTCCCCGTTTATGCATTGGCGGGGAAAGGAGGCGCGCCATGCGGCAGAGCTACCTGAAGAATGCGGCCCTGATGACCGGGGCGGATGTCCTGCTCCGGCTGGCAGGCATGGGGCTGCGCATTTATCTGGCCAATGCCCTGGGCGGTGAGGGAATGGGCCTGTACCAGCTGGTGCTGGCGGTGTACGCCCTGTTCGTTACGCTGGCCACGGCGGGCGTCTCGGTGGCGGCTACCCGCCTCATGGCCGAGGAGTTGAGCCGCGGCAGGGCCGAGGCCCGGGGAATGCTGGTGCGGCTGCTGGCAGCGGGCCTTGGGCTGGGGGTCTTTGCCATGGCGGCGCAGTTCGGGCTGGCAGGATTGGCGGCTGCCTGGTGGCTGGGAGATGCCCGGGCCGCGGGCGCTCTGCGGGCGGCAGCATTCGGGATGCCCTGGATGGCCGTCTCGGCGGTGCTGCGGGGGTTCTTCATCGCCCGGCGGCGGGTGGAGCCCAACGTGCTCAGCCAGCTGGCGGAACAGACCGTCCGCATCGGGGTCGTCTATGTGGTGTTGGAGCAGGGGATCTTACGGGGCTGGGATAACGGCCGAAAGTGCACCGCGGTGCTGACGGCCACGGCCCTGAGCGAGGCAGTCTCGGCCTGTATGATGCTCCTGTTCTATCACCGGGAGGCCCGGCGCTGCTTTGCCGGGGAAAAGGCCCGGCGCCCCCGTGACCCGGCCCGACGGCTCTGGGACATCCTGTGGCCGGTGGAGGGCGGGCGGTGCCTTGCCAGCGCCCTGCACACGGCGGAGAACATGCTGGTGCCCGCCTGCCTTGCCCTTGCACTGGGGGCTGAGGGCGGACGCGACGCCGCCGTGGCCCGGTATGGCAGCCTGAAAGGGATGGCGCTGCCTCTGCTGACGTTTCCGTTTGGCCTGCTGGGCAGCCTCTCCGTCCTGCTGATGCCGGAGATCACGCAGGCCCACATCCGGGGCGAGACGGCCCGCCTGCAGGCTCTCATTGACCGGATGCTGCGGCTGACCGGGTATTTCTCCGCCCTGGCCGGGGCGGTGTTCTGGGTGCTGGGCTGTCCGCTGGCCCAGACGCTCTACCACAGCCCGGAGGCGGGCTTCTATTTGGAGGTACTTGGCCCGGCCATGCCGCTGCTCTATTTTGAGAGCATGGTAGACGGTGCCATGAAAGGGATGGGGGAGCAGAAAGCGGCGTTCCGCTACAGCGTGTGGGACTCGATCTTGCGGATCGTGGGCGTGGTGCTTCTGCTGCCCCGGTATGGGATGCCGGGTTTCCTGTTTGTGATCCTGGTGTCCAGCTGCTACACCTGCCTTGCCAACACCGGGCGGCTGCTTGCCAGCAGTGAGACAAAGCTCCGGCTCTGGCGCTGGCTGGGGGCCCCGATGCTGGCTTCTGCAGGGGCTGCAGCCGTGGGCGTGGCCCTGCGGCAGGGGTTGGCCGGGTGGTTTGCCGGAGCGCTTTTGCCGCGGCTGGGAGCGCTGGCTCTCTGCGCAGGCGGGATGAGCGCGGTCTATCTCGTGGCAGCCTGGCCGCTGGGTCTGGGAGAAGAAGTGCGGGCCGCGCTGGCAAAAAAGCACTGAGTGCCGGAAAAACAGAGCGGAAATGGAAATTTTCTGGACACCGGGGCGGGAAACGAGTATAATACAATGGACACCATGGAGGCCCAGTGCCTTTTGTGGAAGTTCCCGGAAGAAAAACGGTGCGGACAGGCTCTGCACTGATGCAAAAGAGGATTATCTGTGAAAGAAAGAAAAAAACAGCCGCCGAAAGTGTTTGCCCGGCGCGCGTTCCTGTTCTTGGTGGATGCCGTCATCGTTACGTTCAGCTTTTACTTTGCCCTGCTCCTGCGGGCGGATGGTGCCGTGGAAGCCACCTGGTGGCCCCATAACCGAGCCTTGCTCTACCACAACCTGCCCTGGATCGTGGCCGTGTACCTCGCCTGCTTTCTGGCAGGGGGGCTCTACTCCATCCTGTGGAAGTATGCAGGGGAGCGCGATCTCATCCGGCTGGCCGGGATGATCGGCGTGCCCACCGTCATCGTCTATCTGGTCAACCGCACCCTCATCCATGGCGTGCTCTTCAATTCGGCCAATGTCATGGCCGCCGTCTTCATCTTTTTGCTGGTGGGCGGCAGCCGCCTGGCATGGCGGCTCTTTCTGAACCACCCGCTGGGGGAGCGGCTGCGGGGCAACACCAGCAAGGACCCCAACCGCCCGGTGATGATCGTGGGCGCGGGCGAGGCCGGCAACTGGGCCATCAACGTTTGCAAGACCAACGACCTCTACGGTCACCCGGTGGTGGCGGTGGACGATGACCCCGCCAAGCTCAACCAGACCATCCACGGCGTGCCGGTCAAGGGCACGCTGGAAGAGATCCCCGCCCTGTGCGAGAAGTACAACATCCAGGGCATCATCATTGCCATCCCCACCCTGAAAGGCAGCCGCCTGAACCATGTCATCGACCTCTGCGTTTCCACCCACTGTGCCGTGCAGATCCTGAGCGACCCGCAGCTGGTGGGAGCCAACGCGCCGGGGCAGGGGGCGTTCCGTGAACTGAACACGGCGGACTTCCTCTCCCGCGAGGAGGTCACGCTGGACACCGCCAAAATTTCCGGCTACCTCACGGGCAAGACCGTGCTGGTCACGGGCGGCGGCGGTTCCATCGGCAGTGAGCTCTGCCGCCAGGTGATGAAATTCCACCCGGGCAAGCTGCTCATCTTTGATATCTATGAGAACTGTGCCTACGAGCTCCAGATGGAGCTTCAGCAGAAGTATGGCCGGGACATCCCCGTGACCGTGCTGGTGGGCTCCATCCGGGACAAAAAGCGGCTGGACGAGGTGTTTGAGACCTACCACCCCACGGTGGTCTTCCACGCGGCAGCCCACAAGCATGTGCCGCTGATGGAGGTCAGCCCGGCGGAAGCCGTCAAGAACAACGTGCTGGGCACCAAGAACCTGCTGGTGAGTGCCAGCGAGCACGGCGTGGAGCGCTTGGTGCAGCTCTCCACCGACAAAGCGGTCAACCCCACCAGCGTCATGGGCTGCACCAAGCGCATCTGCGAAATGCTCATCCAGACCTTTGCGGGCAACACCGACATGAAGTGTGTGGCCGTCCGCTTTGGCAATGTGCTGGGCAGCCATGGCAGCGTCATCCCGCTGTTTGAGGCACAGATCAAAAAGGGCGGCCCCGTCACCCTGACCGACCCCAACATCGAGCGCTACTTTATGACCATCCCCGAGGCAGCCCAGCTGGTGCTGCAGGCGGGGGCACTGGCCGAGAGCGGCAGCATCTATGTGCTGGACATGGGCGAACCCGTCAAGATCATGGACCTTGCCAAGCAGCTGATCCGGTTCTATGGCTATGAACCGGGCGTGAACATGGACATCAAGATTGTTGGCCTCCGCCCGGGCGAAAAGCTCTACGAAGAGCTGATGATGGATGAGGAGCAGGACAAAATGCGCCGCACCCAGCACAACAAAATTTTTGTGGCCTCGCCCCGCAGCATCGACCTGGCCCAGTTCTACGGCCAGCTGCAGGAGCTGGAAGCCGCGGCCGAGCACAACGACGAGGGCGTGGTGAAACAGCTGGCCAAGATGATCCCCACCTTTACCCCGACGCGGGAAAACCTCAAGCTGTAAAAATGCTGAAACACGGGCATTGGGCCCGCTGTTACCCATAAAATGAGAGGGATGTATATTATGGAAAAGAAACCGTTTCTGACCGAGGCCATGGCCCAGGAGATCATCCAGGACGTGCCCACGCCGTTCCATGTCTACGATGAAAAAGGCATCCGTGAGAATGCCCGCCGCATCAACAAGGCGTTCAGCTGGAACAAGGGGTTCCGGGAGTATTTCGCCGTCAAGGCTCTGCCCAACCCGGTCATTCTGCAGATTTTAAAGGAAGAGGGCTGCGGTGTGGACTGCTCCTCCCTGACCGAGCTGATGCTCAGCGAGGCCTGCGGTTTTACCGGCAGCGACATCATGTTCTCCTCCAACCAGACCCCCGTGGACGACATGAAAAAAGCCTATGAGCTGGGTGCCTACATCAACCTGGACGACGCCACCATGGTGGAGTTCCTGGAGCGGGTGGCAGGCGTGCCCGAGAACATCTTCTGCCGCTACAACCCGGGCGGAACGTTCCAGCTGGGCGAGAGCAAAGAGGGCTTCCAGGTCATGGACAAGCCCGGCGACGCCAAGTATGGCATGACCGAGGAGCAGATGATCGACAGCTATAAGAAGCTGGCCGCCAAGGGTGCCAAGAACTTCGGCATCCATGCATTCCTCGCCTCCAATACCATTTCGGATGCATACTATCCTGAGCTGGCCGCCATCCTGTTCCAGCTGGCGGTCCGGGTGCAGAAAGCCACCGGCGTGCACGTTGCCTATATCAACCTGTCCGGCGGCGTGGGCATCCCGTACCGCCCCGACCAGACCGAGAATGACATCATGGCCATCGGCGAGGGCGTCCGCCAGAAGTTTGAGGAGATCCTCGTCCCCGCAGGCATGGGCGATGTGGCCATCTTTACTGAGATGGGCCGCTTTACCACCGGCCCCTACGGTGCCCTGGTGGCAACGGCCATCCACGAGAAGCACATCTATAAGGAATACATCGGTCTGGACGCCTGCGCGGCCAATCTGATGCGTCCCGCCATGTATGGCGCATACCATCACATCACCGTGCTGGGCAAGGAAGACGCTCCCTGCGACCACAAGTACGATGTAGTGGGCGGCCTGTGCGAGAACAACGATAAATTCGCCGTTGACCGGATGCTGCCCAAGATCGACATCGGAGATATCATCTACATCCACGATACCGGCGCGCACGGCTCTGCCATGGGCTATAATTACAACGGCAAGCTGCGCAGCGCCGAGGTCCTGCTCTGCGAGGACGGCTCTCACCGCCTCATCCGCCGCGCCGAGACCCCGCGTGACTACTTTGCAACGCTGGATTTCCTGCCCGCCATGAAGTCTCTGTTTGAGGACTAAAATCACACAAAACAGCGAGGTACAACATGTTCTTTGGTTTTCAGCTCACCTGCGGCCTGATGCTGGTCTTTTACGGCTACTCGGTCATGAAAAATCCCCGTGTCTGGGGCGACCAGGGCCGTCAGGCCGTCAAGGCCGAAAACTTCCCGGAATACTGCCGCCAGAACGGTCTGTTTTTCCTCAAGGCGGGTTTCCTCATGGCCCTCATCGGGGCGCTGGATGCACTGTTCACCCTGAGTGCAATGCTGTACTTTCTGCTGTACGTTTTTGGGCTGGCGTTTGCGTTTTACCCGCTTACCCGCTGGTGTAAGGCCAACGAGGGCTTCTCCTGGCCCTGGCCCAGGGTGGAAAGCGAGAAGAAGCGGATCAAGAAGCTGCGCAAGGAGCAGGAAGAAGAAAAGAATCAATAGGCGCAAAAATAAAAGCAACGGCACTCCGTCTGACGGGGTGCCGTTGTTTCTTGTATAAACAGGGATCTATAAGACGTCGATGCTGGCCTGCAGGTGCTGGTAGAACTGTCCCAGGTGGAGGCCGTCTATAAAGCGGTGGTTGACCTCCAGTGCCATGCCAAGCGTTTCCCGCCCGGCGGCGTCAGGCGTGTACTTTCCCCAGGTGATGCGGGGGATGTTGTCATCCCGGTCAAAGTCCCGCTCGTTGGTGCATCCGGTCAGGTCAAACCAGGGAGTGCAGGAGAAATAGATCAGGTCGTCCAACTCGCCGCTCTGGTCCAGGAAAGTTTTCTGCGCTTCGCTCTTTGCCCGGGTGGCAGCACAGAACTCCGCCAGCGTGCCCCGTTTTGGCAGGGTGACGATGTGGAACTGTCCGCTGCCGGGGTGTAAGTCCGTAAAACTGGGGACCCGCTCATCCAGCAGCCAGAGCTCGCCGCCCCGGAGGGTATAGCGGAAATTCTCGACGGCATTCACGGCGTCGGTCACCAGATAGCCGAGTGCATAATAAAACGAGAGCTTGTGCGTCCGGGTGTAGCGATGGAGGTTGGTCACGTCCACCCGGAACGTGATGCTGTAAAATGGGTCAGACACTGCTGAGAAAAAACGGAACAGTTCCGCCCGGGGCCAGGTGACCGGATCAATCTTTTTCATGTCAGAAACCTCTCTAGGCCGCGCAGGGGCGGCATCAGCGGGCGGATGGCTCGGTCGGCTTTTTGTCCAGTGCATCAAACTGCCGGACGATCTGCGGGTCTTTCAGTTTGATGACTTTGCCGGAGAGGTAGTGCAGGGTGTTTTCCTCCGGAATATCGAGAAAGCTGATCCGCACAGCGCACAGGGCCTGCGTTTTTGCCCCGGTGCGCTCGTTCATCTTCCGGTTGCCGTACTTGATGTCACCCAGCACTGGTTTGCCAAGGTAGGCGAGATGGGCGCGGATCTGGTGCGTCCGGCCCGTGATGAGCCCGATCTTGCAGAGGGCAAACGGCCCGGCGGTGCGCAGCACATCCACGTCCGTGATGATCTGCTTCCGGCGCTCGTCCTGTGACTGGTGGGCGTGGATGCTCACCTTGTTGTTCTTCTCGTCGTGCTCCCACCAGGCGGTAAACCGGCCGCTCTGGGGGATGCCCACCGTAATGGTATAGTACTCTTTCTTGAGCAGGTCCGTGCGGATGATCTCGTTCATGTCCCGCAGGGCGGCATAGCTCTTGGCGGCGATCACAAGGCCCTCGGTGCCCCGGTCCAGCCGGTTGCAGATGCCGGGTTTGAAACGGTTCTCGCCGCTGGGGTCGTACTCGCCTTTCTGGGCCAGATACTGGGTAAAGGCGTCCACCAGGTTGGCGTCGCCAGTGCGGTCGCTGTGGCAGAGCAGGTGAGTGGGCTTGTACAGCACCGCAATGTTCTCATCCTCATAGATGACGGTCACTTTGGGCTGGTTCTGCTGCTTTTTGGGCGGCTTCTTTGCGGCGGGCTTGGCTCCCTCCGGCGGGAAAAACTCATCGTTGATGTACAGCTCAATGAGATCTCCGGCCTGGATGCGGTCTTCCGGGGCTCCTTTTTTGCCGTTGACCTTGATCCGCTTGTTGCGGAAGCTCTTGTAGAGCAGGCTGGTGGGGAAATCGCGGGTCACGCTCTGGACAAAGCGGGAGAGGCGGACGCCCTCGTCGTTGGCGGTGGCAGTGTATTGTTTCATGAATTTGGTTCCTTTATTTTCAGAGATGAAATGGTACTTTTGATTTTTATACAACTATAATACAACGCCCGGCGGGCTCTGGCAAGGAAATTTTGCGGGTAAGGCTTGTCTTTTGCCGAAAATGCGGTACGATAGAAGCAGCAATCCAGAGAAAAGGAGAACGAACCATGGCTACAGAAAACAACCTCCATCAGGGGCACCGCGAACGGATGCGGGAGCGCATTGCCCAGCAGGGCTTTGAGAGCCTGGCCGACCACGAGGCACTGGAAGTTCTCCTTTACCTGACGAACCCCCGCAAGAACACCAATGTCATGGCCCACGCCCTGCTCAAGCGGTTCGGCAGTTTCTCCCGGGTGCTGGACGCGGAGGAAGAGGAGCTGTGCAAAGTGGAGGGCGTGGGGCCTGCCACGGCCTGGATGCTGCATCTCATGCCCGAAATCTGCAAATATTATACCCGCTGCCGCGCCAGTGAGGAAAACTGCCTGCGCACTACCGAGCAGCTGGCAGAGTTCTTAAAGAGCAAATTTCTGGGGGCAGACCGGGAACGGGCCCTGCTGATGGCGCTGGACAGCCGCAGCCGAGTGCGGGGCGCGTACTGGCTGCGGGAGGGCACCAGCAGCAAGGTCAGCTTTGAGATCAAAGACGTGGTGGCGGCGGCTCTCAAGGGCGGCACCGACAGCGTGGTGCTCTGCCACAACCACCCCAACGGGATGGCGATGCCTTCCCGGGAAGACCTGCAGGCCACGGAGAACATCGTCCGGGCGCTGGGGCTGGTCAAGATCCATCTGCGGGATCATCTGATCCTGACGGAAACAGAATATTTTTCCATGCGGGAGGAGGGCCGTCTGCCGTTTTATGATTTTGAGAGCGGGCAGATGCTCCGTCCTTACTGAACAAATGGTTTACTTTATAAAATAATTGTGGTATACTCACGGAGAAGAAAACAACTAATTGTGGTTTTAGAGAGGAGAGAGGGCCGTGGCAGAGCAGACGTTTAAGCTGGTGTCCCATTATCAGCCCACGGGTGATCAGCCCCAGGCCATCGCGCGGCTGGTGGAGGGCGTGGAGCGGGGAGACCGCTGCCAGACCCTGCTGGGCGTTACCGGAAGCGGCAAGACCTTTACCATGGCCAACGTCATTGCAAAATGCAACCGCCCCACGCTGGTGCTGGCCCACAACAAAACACTGGCGGCCCAGCTGTGCACCGAGTTCCGCTCGTTTTTCCCGGAAAACGCGGTGGAGTATTTTGTCTCCTACTACGACTACTACCAGCCGGAGGCCTATATCCCCAGCACGGATACCTATATCGAGAAAGACAGCGCCATCAACGACGAGATCGACCGCCTGCGCCACTCGGCCACGGCGGCACTTTCGGAGCGGCGGGATGTTATCATTGTGGCGTCGGTGTCCTGCATCTACTCGCTGGGCGACCCCATCGACTACCGCAGCATGGTCATCAGCCTCCGCCCCGGCATGGAGCTGGAGCGGGACGAGCTCTGCCGGCGGCTGGTCAACCTGCAATATGAGCGGAACGATATCAACTTTATCCGCAACAAATTCCGCGTCCACGGCGACACGGTGGATATCTACCTGGCCTATATGAGCGACCTGGCCATCCGGGTGGAGTTCTTTGGGGATGAGATCGACCGCATCCTCGAATTCAACCCGGTGACGGGTGCCAAACAGAATGTGGTCAAGCATGTGGCCATCTTCCCGGCCAGCCACTACATCGTCAGCGCCGAGAAAAAGGCTGCCGCCATTGAGAAGATCCGCGCGGAGTGCGATGCCCAGGTCAAGCAATTCACGGCGGAGGGCAAACTCATTGAGGCCCAGCGCATCCAGCAGCGGACGAATTACGACATTGAGATGCTGACGGAAGTGGGCATCTGCAAGGGCATCGAGAACTATTCGGCGGTCCTCTCAGGCCGTGCCCCGGGCAGTATGCCCACGACCCTGCTGGATTATTTCCCGGAGGATTTTCTGCTGTTTGTGGATGAGAGCCATGTCACCCTGCCACAGGTGCGGGCCATGTACGGCGGCGACTACGCCCGCAAGAAAACGCTGGTGGAGTATGGCTTCCGTTTGCCCTCGGCGTTCGATAACCGCCCGCTGAAGTTTGAGGAAGTGGAGTCCAAGCTCAACCAGATGATCTTTGTCTCGGCCACCCCGGGCGAGTATGAGCGCCAGAACAGCACCCAGGTGGCTCAGCAGGTCATCCGGCCCACCGGTCTGCTGGACCCGGTCATCTCGGTGCGCCCGGTGGAGGGGCAGGTGACCGACCTGCTGGGTGAGATCAATGCCCGGATCGAGCGCCAGGAGCGGGTGCTTGTGACCACCCTGACCAAGAAGATGGCCGAGGACCTGACGGATTACTTCACCGAGCAGGGCATCAAAGTCAAATATATGCACCACGAGGTGGATACTTTTGAGCGAATGGAGATCATCAAAGACCTGCGCCTTGGCTCCATCGACGTGGTGGTGGGCATCAACCTCCTGCGTGAGGGTCTGGACCTGCCCGAGGTGAGCCTGGTTGCCATCCTTGACGCGGACAAAGAGGGATTCCTCCGCAGCGAGACCAGCCTGATTCAGACCATTGGCCGCGCGGCCCGCAACGCCGAGGGCCTTGTCATTATGTACGCGGACGAGATTACAGACAGCATGGACCGCGCCATTACCGAGACAGAGCGCCGCCGCGCCATCCAGATGGCCTATAACAAGGAACACGGCATCGTGCCCAAAACCATCGTCAAAGCCATCCCGGACAGCATTGAAATCAGCGATAAGGCCGAGAACGCCAAAATGAATACCCGCCGGATGGGCAAGCTGGAGCGGGAGGCCGCCATTGACCGCCTGACCCGGGAGATGAAAGAGGCGGCCAAGCTGTTGGAGTTTGAGCACGCGGCGTTCCTGCGTGACCAGATCGACCGCCTGCGTCGGGGCGAGAACCCCACGGCAGATTCGTCCGCCGAACAGGAGCGGAAGCAGAACCACGCACAGACACAGAGAAGAGGGAGAAAATACCTTGGCAAACGATAAAATCATCATCAAAGGGGCCCGGGAGCACAACCTGAAAAATGTCAGCCTGACCCTCCCGCGGGAAAAGCTCATCGTCATGACCGGCCTGTCCGGCTCGGGCAAGTCCAGCCTGGCCTTTGATACCATTTACGCTGACGGCCAGCGCCGCTATGTGGAGAGCCTTTCCAGCTATGCCCGGATGTTCCTGGGCCGGATGGATAAGCCCGATGTGGACGAGATCACCGGCCTGTCTCCGGCCATTTCCATCGACCAGAAGACCACCAGCCACAACCCCCGTTCCACGGTGGGCACGGTGACCGAAATTTATGATTACCTCCGTCTGCTGTATGCCCGCATCGGCATCCCACACTGCCCGGTCTGCGGCAGGGTCATCAGCCAGCAGACCGTGGACGAGATGGTGGACGCCGTGCTCAAGCTGGAAGAGGGGACAAAGTTCCAGGTGCTGGCTCCGGTCGTCCGCCAGCGCAAGGGCACCCAGCAGAAAGAGCTGGACGCCGCCAGGCGGGGCGGCTATTCCCGCGCCCGGATCGACGGCAACCTCTATGATCTGGACGAGGAGATCAGCCTGGAAAAGAACGTCAAGCACACCGTGGAGATCGTGGTGGACCGTCTTGCCATCCGCAAGGGCATCCGGGGCCGTCTGGCGGACTCGCTGGAGACAGCTCTGGCGCTGACGGGCGGCATCGCCGAGGTAGATGTCATCGGCGGCGAGTGCATGACGTTCAGCCAGAACTTTGCCTGCCCGGAGCACGGCATTTCCATCAGCGACCTTTCGCCCCGCCTGTTTTCGTTCAACAACCCGCTGGGCGCCTGCGAAAAATGCACGGGCCTTGGTACTTTTATGCGGGTGGATGAGGAGCGCATCCTGCCCAACCGCAATCTTTCCATCCGGGAGGGTGCCATCAAGGCCAGCGGCTGGTACTACGCCGAGGGCAGCGTCAGCGAGATGTACTACCTTGGCCTGGGCAAAAAATACGGCTTTACGCTGGATACGCCCATCAAAGAGATGAGCACCGAGGCGATCAACGCCCTGCTCTACGGCACCAACGGCGAAAAAATCGAAATGCACCGCACCAATGAGTTTGGCAGCGGCGTCTACCATAATACGTTTGAGGGCATCGTGGAGAACCTGGAACGCCGCTTCCGGGAGACCAACAGCGAGTGGATGAAAGAGGAGATCGGCAGCTTCATGTCCGGTGTGGAGTGCCCGGACTGCCACGGCAAGCGCCTCAAGCCCATCGTGCTGGCGGTGACCATCGGTGGCAAGAACATCAGCGATTTCTGCGAAATGTCCATCCGGGATGAGCTGAACTTCCTTGCGGAAAATGAACCGAACCTGACGGAGAAGCAGAAGCAGATCGGCGGCCAGATTCTCAAAGAAATCAAAAACCGGCTGCAGTTTTTGCAGAGCGTCGGTCTGGATTATCTCACCCTGGCCCGCGCGGCAGGCACTCTGTCCGGCGGCGAGAGCCAGCGCATCCGCCTGACGACCCAGATCGGCAGCGCCCTTTCCGGTGTGCTCTATGTGCTGGACGAGCCCTCCATCGGCCTCCATCAGCGGGACAACAACAAGCTCATTGCCACCCTGAAAAACCTGCGGGACCTGGGCAATACGGTCATCGTGGTGGAGCACGACGAGGATACCATGCGCAGTGCGGATTATATTGTGGATGTGGGCCCCGGCGCGGGCGTCCACGGCGGCGAGATCGTGGCGGCTGGCAGTGTGAAAGACATCTGCAAGGCCAAGCGGAGCATTACCGGCGACTATCTCTCGGGCCGTAAGCGCATTGCGGTCCCGGAGACCCGCCGCACCGGAAACGGCAACTTCCTCACGGTGAAAGGGGCACGGGAGAACAACCTGCGAAACATTGACGTGAAGTTCCCGCTGGGCGAGTTCATCTGCGTCACCGGCATTTCCGGCTCAGGCAAATCCAGCCTCATCAACGAGATCCTGTACAAGACGCTGGCCTGTGAGCTGAACGGAGCCCGCAGCCGGGCCGGAAAGTGCGATGGGGTAGAGGGGCTGGAGTTTGTCGATAAGGTCATTGGCATCGACCAGCAGCCCATCGGCCGCACGCCCCGCTCTAACCCGGCAACCTACACGGGTGTCTTCAACGATATCCGCACGGTCTTTTCCCAGACGCAGGACGCCAAGATGCGGGGCTATGGCCCGGGCCGGTTCAGCTTCAACGTCAAGGGCGGCCGCTGCGAGGCCTGTGAGGGCAACGGTATTCTGCAGATCGAGATGCACTTCCTGCCAGACGTCTACGTCCCCTGTGAGGTCTGCAAGGGCGCCCGCTACAACCGCGAGACGCTGGAAGTAAAGTATAAGGAAAAGACCATCTCTGACGTGCTGAACATGACGGTGGAGGAGGCTGTGGTCTTCTTTGCCAACCAGCCCAAGATCGCCCGGAAATTACAGACTCTGTTGGACGTGGGCCTTGGTTATGTGACCCTGGGCCAGAGCGCTACCACTCTCTCTGGCGGCGAGGCACAGCGTGTCAAGCTGGCCAATGAGCTGGCCCGCCGCAGCACCGGAAAGACAGTCTATATCCTCGATGAGCCCACCACCGGCCTCCACATTGCGGATGTCCACCGCCTCATTGAGGTGCTGCAGAAGCTGGTGGACGCGGGCAATACCGTCATTGTCATCGAGCACAACCTCGACCTCATCAAGTGCGCCGACCATATCATTGATCTTGGCCCCGAGGGCGGCAGTGCCGGCGGCCTCATCGTGGCCGAGGGTACCCCGGAAGAGGTGGCTGCAGTGCCAGAGAGCTTTACCGGCCAGTACCTGAAACCGCTGCTGGAAAAAGACAAACAGCTCCGTGCCGCAGAGGCAGAAAAATAATTGTACGCACAAACGCCAAAAACCATACTTTTGCAAAAAAGTGGGAGAAAAATTTGGGAAAGTGGTTGACAAAAGGCCGCTCCATGCGTATAATATCTCATGTCGCCACGCTTCGGTAGGGAAGCGGAGCGCGATATCCGGGTGTAGCGCAGTTTTGGTAGCGCGCTTGAATGGGGTTCAAGAGGCCGTGAGTTCGATTCTCGCCACTCG
>ENA-UESP01000480-UESP01000480.1-human-gut-metagenome-genome-assembly--contig:-NODE-480-length-34250-cov-9.448132_pt1 | contig 34250 bp, 35 predicted proteins | sample MGYA00243003_ERZ508004 | MGnify/ENA primary metagenome ERZ508004 (study PRJEB26167, sample SAMN06115443) | human gut metagenome | host: Homo sapiens | place: China:Henan | collected 2015-07-29 | study...
GGGCTTTTCCACGTTTTCCCCCGCCTTTTCCACATACTTTTTCCGACAAAAAGAGGCTGTTTGGCGTCTCTTTTTGCACTTTTCCGCAAGAAATGTTGAAAACCCGGTGGAAACCGTGGAAAACCTGTTTCTTTTTCCACAAAAGCGTTCCGTTGTATAAAAAGGCCCCTCCCGGGGGAGGGGCTCCGAGGTTCCGGAAGATCAGATGCCGAAGATCTCGCAGTCGTCCTCCACTTTCTTGCAGGCGGTCAGCACTTCCTGCATGGTGGCCTTGGGGTCTGCACCCTCAGCAAACTCCACGTTCATCTTCTGGGTCATAAAGCTGACGGTTGCCTTTGCCACGCCGGAAACGGTGTTGGCAGCGTCTTCCATCTTGGCGGCGCAGTTTGCGCAGTCCACTTCGATCTTATAGGTCTTCTTCATAGTAAGTACCAGCCTTTCTCATTCTTCAATATGATCCATCCCCATGGAGAGGATGCTGCGCACATGGTCATCGTCCAGTGCGTAGTAAACAGTTTTGCCCTCCCGGCGGAACCGCACCAGTTTGCAGTCCTTGAGCACCCGGAGCTGATGGCTCACGGCGGACTGGCTCAGCTGCACCGCGTTGGCGATGTCCTGCACGCACAGCTCGTTATCGTGGAGCGCGTACAGGATCTTGATGCGGGTGGAGTCGCCAAATACCCGGAACAGGTCGGCCAGCTCGTAGAGCACCTCGTCATCGGGCATATCAATGGGCTGCGCGGCGGGGGCGCTTTTCTTTTCGGGTTCCTGCTGCGGCATCTGGACATCTCCTCTCGGGTTGGTTTTACATGAACGTTTGCTCATGTGTTCATGATAGCATGGGGAAAGGCTCCTGTCAAGGGGTTTGGAGAAGAATTTTATTGGAATTTCAAAAAAGATATTTTTTGCCCCAATACGCAAAAAAGTGGCATTTTTATTTTGCAAAAAGGGTGCGGTTTCAAGGCCGCCTTTTTCCGGGAAGAACCCACGGCAGATACATCCCCGCCAGCACCAGCGCCACGGCGGGGAGAAAGCCCAGGAGATACCACTGTTCCCCAAACCACTGGGTAAATAGCGCCGTCACCGGGCTGCTGGTGGGGCCGTTCAGAAAGTAAAAGTTTGTGTACAGCACTTTATTTAAAAAGTAAATGGGCAGCGCCGAGCCAAACAGGAATGCCAGCACCGCCGGGAGTCGCCGCACCTGCGGGCGGAACCCGCCTGCTACCAGCAGAACCGGGTAAAGCACCAACAGCCCATGGAGGGTAACAGAATGCAGATTGATGAGGCTCCACGCCTTTGTCCCCAGCCAACCGGGGCAGAGCAGCGCAATGGCGGCCCCCGGTGCGCAGAGGGCGTAGAGCTCCTCTTTGCACCAGTCCTTTCCGGTCAGGGTGCAGGTTGTGCAGAGGAAAATATGGATGCTGCACAGGTGGAGAGGCAGGTAGCTCCAGTTCCACTGCCCGGTGGCCAGCATGGCAATGACCAGCACGGCTTCATCTGCCAACAGCAAAACCGTAACGCCCCACAGGATGCGCCGCCGGGTGCGTTCCGGGCTGCGGCGGTACCAGCGGGCGGCCAGCACGATGCAGACCGCCACTGCCTCCAGCTCTCCCAGGTGCACCGCTCCAAACAGCGGATAGCCCTGATACCCCGGGCCATACCGCCGGGCGATCATTTCATACGACATCCAGAACTCACTCATCTGCTCCACCGCCTTTTTTGCCTTTATTATGGGCTCGTTCGATCCAAAAGGAAAGTGTTTTGGCGGAAAAATCTCCAAAACAGGTGCACAGCGGCGCAAAATGTGGTATTCTACTGTTGGTTCGTAAATTCATGTCGTTTCGACATCTTACACAAAAAGAAAAGGAGAATTTTTATGACTCTGACAACTGGGATCCACGGCGAGCAGTCCGTGGCTGTGACCAACGAAAACACCGCAAAAACCATGGGAAGCGGCACGCTGGACGTGTTTGCGACTCCCGCTCTGGTGGCACTGGCCGAGAAGACCTGCTGGATGAGCGTGGCCGAGGCTCTGGATGAGGGCTGCGGCACCGTGGGCACCAAACTGGAGCTGGAGCACACGGCCCCCACTCCCGTGGGCATGACCGTGACCTGCGAGAGCGAGCTGGTGGCCGTGGAGGGCCGCAAGCTGGTGTTCAAGGTCTCGCTCCACGACGAGAAAGGCCCCGTTGGCGGCGGCACCCACGAGCGCTTTGTCATCAACAACGCCAAGTTTGCGGCCAAGGCCGAGAGCAAAAAGAATTAAACCTCTCAGTCGAACTTCGCTCGCCAGCTCCCCTAACAGGGGAGCCTTTGGCAAATAGATCAACTTTCATCCGACTGCCAAGGCCTCCCCTCGACAGGGGAGGTGGCATCGCGTGAGCGATGACGGAGAGGTTCCAGTTCCAGCGGCGGCGGGTCGGCCCGCAGGGCCTCCTGCTCGGCTTTCTGCTGGGCCTCCCACAACAGGCGGGCGGCCTGCTCGCTGGCGCGGAACAGCTCAAAATACAACGCTTTATAATCCGGCGCGGCAAACACCCCCTCTCTTCTTTTCTGGGGGATAGTCTGCCCCGCCGCACCCCAAAACAAACCTGATCTTCAAGAGGAATCATTTTCATGAAAAAGAACAATCTCTCCTGGGTGGGCGCTCTGCTCGTCTTCGGACTGCTGTTGTGGTGCACGTCTGCCACACCGGGCAAGATCGCGGACCCGTCCACCTACACCTGCGCCGTGTACAGCACGGCACTTTCCCTGCTGCCTCCGGTGGTGGCCATCGTGCTGGCCCTGAACACCAAGGAGGTTTACACTTCCCTGCTGGTGGGCATTGCCACCGGTGCCCTGCTTTACGCCAACGGCAACCTGGAGCTGGCCCTGACCACCCTGTTCTTCAATGAGGACGGCGGCATGGTGTCCAAGCTGTCCGACAGCAGCAATGTGGGGATCCTGGTCTTCCTGGTCATGCTGGGCATTCTGGTGGCCCTGATGAACAAGGCCGGCGGCAGCGCGGCCTTTGGCCGGTGGGCCTCCACCCATATCCACACCCGGGCCGGGGCACAGTTCGCCACCCTTCTGCTGGGAATCATGATCTTTGTGGACGACTACTTCAACTGCCTGACCGTCGGCTCGGTCATGCGCCCGGTCACCGACCGTCAGAAAGTCTCCCGCGCCAAGCTGGCCTACCTGATTGACGCCACGGCGGCCCCCATCTGCATCATTGCGCCAGTGTCCAGCTGGGCTGCTGCTGTTACTTCCTCGGTGCCCGAGGGCTCCGGCATCAACGGCTTTACTATGTTCCTGCGCACCATCCCGTATAACTATTACGCCATCCTCACCATGGTCATGAGCCTGTTCGTCATCTTTACCGGGACGGACTACGGCCCCATGAAGCTGAATGAGACCAACGCCATGAACGGCGACCTCTTCACCACCGAGGACCGCCCCTACGGCGACGATGTGGACGACGGCACCGACACCAAGGGCCGTGTCATCGACCTGGTGGCCCCGGTCATCGTCCTCATTGCGGCCTGCATCTTTGGCATGGTGTACACCGGCGGCTTCTTTGAGGGCACCGATTTCATTACCGCCTTTGCGGACTGCAACGCTTCCATGGGCCTTGTCATGGGCAGCAGCATTGCCCTGTTCTTTACCTTTGTGTTCTACCGCGTGCGGGAAGTTATGACGTTCCAGGACTTTGCCGCCTGCATCCCCGAGGGCTTCAAGGCTATGGTCAGCCCCATGCTGATCCTGACCCTCGCTTGGACGCTGTCCGGCATGACCGGCCTGCTGGGTGCAAAATATTACGTCGCCAACCTGCTGGGCGGCTCGGCCGCGGCCCTGCAGTATCTGCTGCCGGTCATCATCTTTGTGGTAGCCGTCTTCCTGGCCTTTGCCACCGGCACCTCCTGGGGCACGTTCTCCATCCTCATCCCCATCGTCTGCCATGCATTCCCGGAGGGAGAGATGCTGGTCATCTCCATTGCGGCCTGCCTGTCCGGCGCTGTCTGCGGTGACCACTGCTCGCCCATCTCGGATACCACCATCATGGCCTCGGCTGGTGCCCATTGCAGCCATGTGAACCACGTTTCCACCCAGCTGCCCTATGCGCTGACGGTGGCCGGCGTCTCGGCGGGCTGCTATGTCCTCACCGGCCTGTCGGAGGCCGTGCTGGGTGCCCGGGCCAATCTGGTCAGCTCTCTGGTACTGTTGGGCGTCGCCATTTTCCTGGAGCTTATCGTGTTGAGCGTCATCCGGGTGCGGACGGGCCACGGCAAAAAAGTTGTTCGCTGAAAATTTTGCGACAAGCGTTGATTTTTTCCTCCAAAACGTGATATACTAAAAGAAATTGAGTTAATTTGTCACAAGGAGGGCGTTCATCTTGCTGGAAGAAGTGTTTCAGGAAGTCTACACCAAATTCAAACTGCATTTTTACCAGAGCGTGTTCCAGCGCTTTGCTACCCGGGAGGCGACCCTGACCACGGTGGAGTCGTTCTGCATGGAGGGCATCATGGCCATGGGAGAGCCCACCATTGCCGAGTTTTCCCGGATGATGGGCATTTCCACCCCCAATGCCGCTTATAAGATCGGCAGCCTGGTCCGCAAGGGCTATGTGGAAAAGATCCAGTCCACGGTGGACCGCCGGGAGTACCATCTCCGTCCTACACAGAAGTATATCAACTACTACAACATCAGCTATTCCTACCTGCACACCGTCATTGAGCGTGCCAGGGAGCGGTTCTCCCCGGAGGACTGCAAAAAGCTTGAGGAAATGCTCTCGGTGGTCAGCCATGAGCTGATGCCCGAGCTGGATATGCTGACCCGTGTTCAGGCCGAGGCCCCGGAGCGTGCCGCGGAGGATGAGAAGACCAACGCATAAAAGCCGCAAACAAAAAAACCATCGCTGTCAAAAACAGCGATGGTTTTTTCTTTCCAGAAATACGCTCAGACGTTCGCTGCGCCCCGATCGAGAATTTTATCGAACCGGGACAGGAACGTGAACACTGTGATACTGGCCGCCGTGATGTCGCTGACGGGCTCCGCGAGGAAGACCGCGAACACCGGGTCCGGCAGGAGGTGCGGCAGGAGGAAGATGAGCGGGATGAGGAGAATGAGCTTGCGCAGGCAGGCCAGCAGGAGGCTGACCTTGGCCTGCCCCAGTGCCATAAAGCTCTGCTGGCAGGCGATCTGAACGCCCATGGCAAAGAAACCGGCCATGTAGATGCGCATAGCCCAGGTGGTGTACTGGATAAGGGTGGCATCGGAGGTGAAGATGCCGGCCACCAGCCCGGGCACCAGCATCATCCCCAGCCAGAACAGGGTGGTGTACCCGAAGCAGAGGGTGAACTGGAAACGGAACGCCTCTTTCACACGGGCCTGATTGCCCGCGCCAAAGTTGAAGCTCATGACCGGCTGGCCGCCCTGGCAGATGCCCTGAATGGGCATGATACAGAGCTGGGACACGCTGGTGATGACGGTCATGGCACCCACGGCCACATCGCCGCCGTACCGGGCCAGGCTGGAGCTGAAGCTGATGGAGAGCAGGCTCTCGGTGGAAAGCATCACAAAGGTGGAGATGCCCAGCCCCATCACGGGCAGGATGACCCGGCCCTCGGGCCGCAGGTGCTCTCTGCGGAGCCGGAGAATGGTCTTGCTCCCGGTGAGAAAACGCAGGATCCAGAAGGCACCCACGGCCTGGCTGAGCACCGTGGCAATGGCGGCACCCCGCACGCCCATGTCCAGCACAAAGATGAGGATGGGGTCCAGGATGATGTTGATGCCCGCGCCGATGACGGTGGTCAGCATACTGATCTTGGCAAAGCCCTGGGTGGTGATAAAGGGGTTCATGCCCATGACGAGGAGGACACAGACCGAGCCCAGGATATAGATGCGGCTGTAGGCCAGCGCGTAGGGCAGGGTGGCCTCGCTGGCACCAAAGAGCCGCAGCAGGATGGGAGCCCCGGCATAGAACCCGATGGTAAGCACCGCGGCAAAAAACAGCAGCATGGTAAAGCTGTTGCCGATGATCTTTTCGGCTTCTTCTTTGTTGCCCTGCCCCAGCGCGATGGCCGTGCGGGGCGCGCCGCCCGCGCCGATGAGCATGGCAAACGCGTTGAGCAGCATCAGGATGGGGGCAAACAGGCCCACACCCGTCAGCGCCGCCGCGCCAATGCCCGCAATATGGCCGATATAAATACGGTCCACGATGTTGTACAGCAGGTTGACCACCTGAGCCACAACGGCGGGGATCATGAGCTGGAGCAGCAGCTTTTTGACATTGCCGCTCCCCATGTTCTGTCTGGTCTGCGCCATGAAATCTCTCCTTTGAGTTGAAATTTTTCAACAAAGTGCAATTCGTAAAGCAAAGCACGGCAAAAATCGACCGGCTTTGACAAAAAATACGAAAAACGCCTGAGACTATTGTAACACGGCGGCGGGGGGAACACAAGAACGCCTGCGGGGCCGGGCATGGCAACATTACTGTTCCGGTGCATTGAATTTGCCGATGGCTTGTGTTACACTGGATTCGTTCGTTTTGGAATTTGAGATAGGAGAAAAATATGGAATCACAACACAAAAAGCGGAGCGCGTTCTCCGGCAAGATCGGCTTTGTGCTGTCGGCCGCAGGCGCGTCCGTTGGCCTTGGCAACATCTGGCGTTTCCCGTATCTGGCGGCCAAGTATGGCGGCGGCATCTTTCTGCTCATCTACATTCTGCTGGCGTTCACGTTCGGCTATACCATGATCGTGGCGGAGACGGCTCTGGGCCGGATGACCAAGAAGAGCCCGGTGGGCGCTTTCGCGGCCTTTGGCAAAAAGGGCGGGTTCTCGTTCGGCGGCTGGATCAACGCCATCATCCCCATCCTCATCGTGCCCTATTACTCGGTCATTGGCGGCTGGGTCATCCGGTACCTGGCGGATTACATTGCCGGGCACGGCAAGGAGCTGGCCACGGATGGCTATTTCTCGTCGTTCATCTCCAATGGTGCTTCGGCGGAGATCTGCTTTGTCATCTTCACCATCTTCACGCTGGCGATCATCTTTGCAGGCGTCCGCAACGGCGTGGAACGGGTCTCCAAAGTCATGATGCCCATTCTGGTGGTGCTTTCCGTCATCATTGCGGGGTACTCCGTTACCCGGCCCGGGGCGCTGGCGGGTGTGAAGTATTTCCTCGTGCCCAATGTCGCCCATTTCTCCTGGATGACCGTCGTCACGGCCATGGGGCAGATGTTCTATTCCCTGTCCATTGCCATGGGCATTCTGGTCACGTTCGGCTCCTATATGAAAAAGGACGTCTCGATTGAGGAGTCCACCGAGAACGTCGAAATTTTTGACACGGCCATTGCCATCATGGCGGGCCTGATGATCATTCCGGCGGTCTTCTCGTTCTCCGGCGGCGACCCCGATACCCTGCAGGCTGGCCCGGCCCTGATGTTTATTACCATCCCCAAGGTGTTCGAGAGCATGGGCCTTGGCACCGTGGTGGGCATCCTGTTTTTCACGCTGGTGCTGTTTGCGGCGGTCACCAGCTCCATTGCCCTGACCGAAAGCGCCGTCTCCACCTTTGAGGACGAGCTGGGTTGGGACCGTCATCAGGCCACCGTCCTCATCGGCGTCATCATGCTGGTGCTGGGCAGCCTCTCGGCCCTGGGCTACGGCCCGCTGGCAGGCGTGACCGTGTTCGGGATGCAGTTTTTGGATTTCTTTGATTTCCTCACCAACTCCGTCATGATGCCCATTGCGGCCATCACCATCTGCCTGCTGGTCTCCCGCGTCATCGGTGTAAAAAAGATCGAGGAAGAGGTCACGTTGAGCGGCAAACCGTTCCGCCGCAAGGTCGTCTTCAACTTTATGATCCAGTATCTCTGCCCCGTTTTCGCGGCCATCATTCTGGTCAGCTCGGTGGCAAATGCACTGGGCTGGATCGCCATGTAAAAGAAAATACAGCAAGTTACAGCAAAACCCCGGCGGGATCGTTCGACTCCGCCGGGGTTTTATGTTACGGATTCAAAAAATGCAGATCAGCCCTTGCAGCCCTGCTCTTCCCAATCGCCGAAGTCGGAAGCATCCGCGATCTTGGTGGGGTCGAACTTGCCGTTCTCATCTTTGGGAGCAACAGCAGGGCCGACCTCCACGGGGTTCGGGTTGGGGGCCTCCGCTTTGGCTTCGCTCTCCGCTTTGGCTTCGCCCTCCACTTTGGTTTCGCCCTCGGCGTAAGCCTGTGCGGTCTTGGCGGCCTCCTCGGCGTCATTTTCGGCGTCCTCGGGGAACTCGATTTCCTCCACATGGAGCGGGGCCTTGTCGTTGAGGATCTGGTCCAGCACAACGATGGCAGCGCCGGTGACAGCAACGGCAGCCGCCGTGCCCAGGATACGGAACAAAGCTTTCATAGCAACCTCCTAAAGCCAACTGGCTATAGACCGGCCCTTGCCTCTCTGTTTGGGAGAGGCGTCCGCAAAGCAGACGGGCGAATTTAAGAGAACGTCACAACGTCGTTCAGGGGCTTCTCAGCGGGCTCCACGGAGAGGGCGGTCAGCACCGGGCCCTTGCCGCGGTAGATATTGTGGAACTTGTAGTTGACCTTGGCGGTCACGCGCACCCAGGCACGCTGCTCCAGGGCTTTGTAGCCGTCGTAAACGCAGGGGAAGCCGACAAACTGGATGTCCTGCACGCAGCAGGTCATGGCAAAGCGGCCGGGCACAAAGCTGTTTTTGCCGGCCCGGTTGGTCTGGCAGACCTGCGCCAGGAAGCGGACCGTTTTGCCCGTGTACTTCTCGGGCTCGTCTTGGCAGTCCATATACCAGATGCCAAAGTCTTCATCGCCGATCTCCACCACCGGGGCGTTCAGGTCGAACGGCAGCGGGTCGGGGATATCATCGTAAGCCACGCTGCCGTCGGCAAACTCGTAGGCGATATCGCACTTGCGGGAAGCCTGCCGCACCAGCTTGTGCAGCTCCTGCCGGGCGGCGTCGTTGTTGACGGCCTCGGCCCGGTTGAAGACGATGAGCTCGCTGCGGGCGATCTTGTCCAGCATCAGGCTGCGCATGGAGTTGTCGCGGGCGTAGGTCAGGGCCGTGGTGCCGTCCGCCGTGGCGATGCACTGGTACACGATCCAGTTCTCCGGCAGATTGTTGGCCAGATCCTGCAGCAGCCACATGCCGTTGTACTCGATCACCACGCGGCCTGCATCGGCCTCCTTGGCCAGTTTGGCCAGGTTCTGGGGGTTGAGCTCGGCCTTGTCCTCCAGATTGTAGAGGGTCACGCCGGGGAACGCGAATTTCTTCTGGTTGTATTCTTCCTCGCCCTCCTCGCAGACCAGCAGCAGGGTCTTGTCGCCGGAGTCGAAATTGGGGTCTTCAAATGTTTCCTGAATGAACTTGGTCTTGCCGCTTTCGAGGAAGCCAACAAACAGGTAAACGGGAATTTCGTTTGCCATGGGATTCTCCTTTTATACTTTCGTCTTGGCTTGAGAGGGCATCAGCAGCCAAACAGCGCGGCGATGGCGTGCTCATCCAGCTTGGAGCCGATGACCACCAGTTTGCCGCCGACGTCTGCACCGCGTGCGCGGACTTCCCACTCGCCGGGAACGTAGTCGAACTCCAGCCAGCCGTCTGCGCCGCCGTCCACGATGCCCTTGGAGCGGAGGATCATGCCGTAATTGCCGGTGTCCAGCTCGGTGAGGGCGTGCTCAATGTCAGCCTTGGAGAACTTCTTGGCCGTCTCGACGCCCCAGCTGGTAAAGACCTCGTCGGCGTCGTGGTCATGGTGGTGGTGATGATGGCAGCAGTGGCCGTCGTGATGGTGCTCATGCTCGTCATGGTCATCGTCGTCTTCGTCGTGGTGGTGATGGCCGCAGCAGCAATGATCGTGGCCGTCCTCATGGTCGTGATGATGCTCATGCTCCTCGTGGTCATCATCGTCCTCATGATCGTGGTGGTGATGGCCGCAGCAGCAATGATCGTGGTCGTCCTCATGATCGTGATGGTGCTCGTGCTCCTCTTCCTCATCCTCGTGGGCGTGCTCCTCGTTGGCCTTGGCAGCCATGGCGATCAGCTCGGCCTTGAAATCGTCCTTGGTGGACATGGCCTTGAGGATCTGCTCACCGGTCAGGGAGTCCCAGGCGGTGGTCACGATGGTGGCGGTGGGGTTCTTCTCCCGCAGCATGGCCACGGCAGCAGCGATCTTCTCCTCGGTGGCGTTCTGGGTACGGCTCAGGATGATGCAGCTTGCATGGCTGATCTGGTCGTCGTAGAACTCACCGAAGTTCTTCATATACATCTTGACCTTGTTCACGTCGGCCACGGTGACAAAGCTGCTGAGCTGGACATCCAGGTGCTCGGCCACGCCCTCCACGGCGCGGGTCACGTCACTCAGCTTGCCCACGCCGGAGGGCTCGATCACGATGCGGTCCGGGTGGTACTGCTCCACCACCTGCTGCAGGGCGGCGCGGAAATCGCCCACCAGAGAGCAGCAGATGCAGCCGGCGTTCAGTTCGTTGATCTGGATGCCGGACTCCTTGAGGAAGCCGCCGTCAATGCCGATCTCGCCGAACTCGTTCTCGATCAGCACCACTTTCTGGCCTGCAAAGGACTCCTTGATCAGTTTTTTGATCAGGGTGGTTTTGCCGGCACCCAGGAAACCGGAGAAGATATCAATTTTGGTCATGATTCAAATGCCTCTTTCTTTTTAGCACACAGAGCCGCAGAGTGCTGGCTCAAACATCTTACTCCTCTATTATAACAAGGCTGTCAATGGTAAAACGCCGTTTTTGAAGAAAAAATTGTAACATTTTTTGCAAATTGGTTGCGTTTTGGGGCAAATGACAAAAAGAAAGGGCTGCGGGAGCCAAAATTCGGCTCCCGCGGCCCTTTGCATCAGGGGTGAACGGTGGATTGCAGTGCCTGCGCAATGGCGGCGGTGTGGTCCTCGGAATCTCCGGTGAACCAATACACCTGCCCGGCTGCCTCCACCCGGAGAAAACACTTTTGGGTGGGGTCGAGGCAGAACCGGGCGTTCCCCTCCCCGACCACATAGAAATCCCCCTGCAAATAGTGGTCCATCCCGGTGCCCCAGGTGCGGGCGGCCTCGGGCAGGGTGTCCCGGAGCTGGACATCGGTGATGGCGTCGGTGTCCAAGCGGTATTTTTCGCTCTGACCATGGGAGGCCACAAGGCAGACCGGGGCGCTGCCGGAGAGCTCCAGCCGGGTGGGGATGCTGTCCACCAAGCCGAAGATGGGCCCGATGGCAAGGCAGGCCACCAGCACAAGGCCGACAAAAGCATAGTAGAGTTTGCCCGCCCAGGTGCCGAGGTTGACGGTGGAGCCAAGGCCGATCCGCTTGGCGACCAGAAAACGCTTGTCCGTGGGATTATAGTAGAAGATGCCGCCCAGCCAGGCGTCATCCTCATCGGCCACAATGGTGGCGGCATCCGTCAGCGCGGCCTGCGCCCGGCGGACGGAGAGCTCCATCCAGAGCGTCGCCGCCACCAGCAGGACGGTAAAGCCCAGCGTCCCGCCCAAAATGGTGGCCTCCGAACGGAAGCCGAGGGCCAGCATTCCGTTCAGCACCGCCAGTGCCCAGAGGTTGAGCCGCCAGAAGCGGTCCCAGTAGAGCCGCCGCACCCGGAGCAGGGTCTGGTTGCGGGCCGAGTCCGCCGTGACCATATCCTCCCGGCGGCGGAAAGTGGTGCGGCCCAGAACCCAGAGCAGCAGCAGGGTGGCCGCGTCGATGCCGCAGGCCAGCGCCACGCCCCGGGGCAGGCCGGGCAGGGCGATGGGTGCAAGGCTCAGCACCAGCGGCGGCAGCAGCGTCCACAGGCCCATGGGCTTTGGCAGTGCAAAGGCCGAAGCGGCAGTGTCCACCACACGAGTGGGCGCATTCTGCCCGGCTGCGGCTTTTTTCAGGGCCTTGAGCTTTGCGTTGGCCCGCAGCAGGGGCAGGTAAGGCAGGGCCAGCCCGGCAAAAAAGAAGAGCATCCAGAGTGTCAGCGCAATGGCGGTCTCCTGCACAAAGGCCAGCGGCACACTGAGCGCGGCGCAGACCAGACAGAGGGTGCCCAGCCGCGTTCGATATTGTTTTACAATGGCCTGCACCTCGGGCAGGGCGTCTGCCTCCGGGGGCAGGGTGACGCCCAGGAGCAGGCCCTTCTGGCGCTTGCTCATATTCCGCAGCATGATGTAATTGACGCCCGCGCAGAGCCAGAAGGTCAACAGCATAAATCCACTCATGGTCTCCATCGTTCAGTCCTCCGTTTCGCCAAAGGCGGCTTTGCAGGCCGCCACAAAATCCTCCAGGGTCAGCCCGGCCAGCCGTGCCTCGCCCGCCAGCAGTTTCAGCCGGGCAGTCTGGTCGGCAGACAGGCCCACTGCCTTGCCCCGCGGGGCGCGGACCACGGCTCCGGCCCGGCGGTCGGTGACGAGATATCCCTCGGCCTTGAGCAGCTGGTAGGCCTTGCTCACGGTCATGACATTGACGCCCGCGTCCTCCGCCAGTGCCCGGGTGGTGGGCAGCCGCTCGCCGGGGGTCAGCTCCCCCTGCGCCACGGCCAGCACCACCTGATCCCGGATCTGGCGGTAGATGGGCACCGCGCTCTGAAAATCCAACCGGAACAGCATTTTCATTCCTCCTGTTTGTATTAGTGAGTATAATACAACAAATACAAACTGTCAAGAGGGGATGCGGATTGCATTCTCCGCGCGGGGATGTTACAATAAGAGGCAGCAAACCAACGCCGCCGGACGTTCTTCCGGCAACTGTAAAAGTGTAAGATTTGGAAAGAAGGCTTTACCCAATGAGCATGAATCCTGTTCCTGAGCGTCTGGCCGCCCTGCGCGCCGCCATGAAAGCAAACGGTGTGGATGTTTACCTGATCCCCGTGGGCGACCCCCACGCCAGCGAGTATCTGCCGGAGCACTACACCTCCCTGACCTATTTCTCCGGTTTCCACGGAGAGAACTCCAACTTTGTCGTCACCATGACCGAGAGTGCTGTCTGGGCCGATGGCCGCTATTTTGTGCAGGCCGAGAAAGAGATTGCCGGCACCGAGATCCAGCTCCAGAAGATGGGCGAGCCGGGCGTGCCCACCGTGGAGGAGTACTGCGCCAAGGTCCTGCCCGAGGGCGGCAAGCTGGGCCTCTGCGGCCTGACGGCCTCCTGCGGGCTGGTGCGGGGCATCCAGAAAGCATTGGCCCCCAAGCACGGCACCATCAAGACCCTGAACCTGGAAGATGAGCTCTGGACCGAGGGCCGCCCGGCCCTGCCTGCCACCCCGGCTTGGGTCCTGCCCAAAGAGTACGCAGGCTTCTCCCCCGCCGAGAAGCTGGGCCAGCTGCGGGCAAAGCTCAAGGAGCTGGGCTGCACCGCCCAGCTGGTGGGCAAGCTGGACAACCTGGCCTGGCTGCTCAACCTCCGTGCCATGGATATCCAGTGCACCCCCTACGCCATGGCCTACTGCTATGTGACGGAAAACCGCGCGGTCCTCTTTATCAACACCGCCCGGCTCAAGCCGGAAGCGGCAGCCGAGCTCAAAGAGAACGGCGTGACCATTGCCGAGTATGACGCCGTGCTGGACTTCCTGGCAGCGGAGACGGAGCCCCAGACCGTGCTGGCCGACCCGGCCTCCGTCAACTTTGCCGTGTATGAGACCCTGAAAGAGAACAAGGCGCTCACCGTGAAAGACGAGGCCGACCCCCTGCTGCCCATGAAAGGCATCAAGAACGAAGTGGAGCTGGCCCACACCAAGGAAGCCCACATCCGGGACGCCGTGGCCATGGTCCGGTTCCAGAAAGAGCTGGAAGAGCGTCTGGCTGCCGGTGAGGAGCTGACCGAGCTGACCGTGGACGAGATCCTGCACAAGTACCGCAGCGCACAGGACAAGTTCATGGTGGAGAGCTTTGGCACCATCGCCGCCTACGGCGGAAACGCTGCCATGATGCACTACCACGCCACCGAGGAAGACCACGCCAAGCTGGAGCGGAAAGGCTTCCTGCTGGTGGACTGCGGCGGTACCTATCTGGACGGCACCACCGATATCACCCGCACCTACCCGTTGGGCGAGCTGACCGAGGACGAGCGGCTGTTCTACACCTGGACGCTGCAGTGCCACATCGACATTGCAAAGGCCGTCTGGCTGAACTACTGCGACGGCCACATGCTGGATACCATCGCCCGGGAGCCGCTCTGGCGTCACCTCATCAACTACCGCTGCGGCACCGGCCACAGCGTCAGCTTTGTGGGCAACGTCCATGAGGGCCCCCATGCCCTGAACGGCCGGAACACCGTTGTGTTTCAGCCGGGCATGATCGTCACCGACGAGCCGGGCGTTTACGAGGGCGGCCAGGTCGGCATCCGCATTGAGAACGAGCTGATGTGCGTCCACAAGGCCGACAACCAGTACGGCACATTCCTGGGCTTTGAGCCGATCACGTTCGTGCCCATTGCCACCTCCCCCGTCGTGCCCGGCGTCCTCACCCAGGACGAGCTGGACTGGCTGAACGCTTACCACCGCGAGGTCTTCACCAAGCTGGCTCCCCACCTGACCGAGGAAGAGCGCGACTGGCTGGCCAAGAAGTGCGCCGCCATCGGGGCTTGACCCCTCAGGCCACGCTTTCGCGTGTCCAGCTCCCCTGTCAGGGACGCTAAATAGCAGAAAAAAGGCGGGTGACCGCAGGGTCACTCGCCTTTTGTGTTACTGTTTGTGGGCGCGCCAGTACGCCTTTGCCTCGTCGATGGCCTTTTTGAACGGCCCGGAGGGGTAGGTGCTCTCGGCAATGTCCACAAGGAACTTGTACAGCTGGGGCCGTACCTCCTCGTACATCCCGAGCCGGGTGTAAAGATCTTTGTAATAGCGGAACATCTGCAATTTGTTCTGCACGATGGTGGCCGGGTTGATCTGGGTGTGGCAGATGCTCTGAGGGTTCTGCACATAGTAGTACCCCGGCGTGCCGATGGCGACAAACACTTCCGCGTACTGGATATACTGCATGTTGAAGACAAGGTCTTCCGCCCAGCGCACCTCGCTGGTAAAACAGATGTCGTTGCCGGTGAGCAGGATACGGCGGTAGAGTTTGTTCCAGAGCACGCTGTAAAAATAGGAGGCAGGCTTGTCCATCAGCCGGAGCGCGAAGTGGTCTTTGTCATACACGCCCGCGGGCAGGAAGCCATATTCCCGCACTTCCGGGGGCCGGGCCACGGTCATCACGCCCAGCTCGTCCTCCAGCTTTTCCAATACCTGTTCGGGTTTGGAAGCACCTGCCGGGATGACCATTTTGTAGGGCGCGATGACCAGGTCAGCGTGGTGCTCCTCGGCAGCGGCCACCAGATGCCCGGTGTAATCCGGGTCGATGTAATCATCGCTGTCCACAAACTGGATGTATTCGCCGGTGGCCAGTTTCAGGCCCAGGTTCCGGGTGTCCGAGACGCCGGAGTTGGCCTTGTCCACCAGAATGATGCGGGAATCCTTTTTGCGGAACTCTTCGCACACGGGCAGGCTCTGGTCTTTGGAGCCATCGTTGAGGACGATGATCTCAAGGTTCTGGTAAGTCTGGGCGCAAATGCTGCTCAGGCACCGGGCCAGATGGCTCTGGGCGTTGTAAACGGGCAGGATGATGCTGACAAGCGGCTGTTTCATGGCGGCGTCTCCTTTTTGTTGTAGTCTGGTGTTTTTCTGTTATGATACTCTCGCTGCCCGCAAAATGCAAGCGGTGCGGCACACAGCCCGGAAAGGGGGCTTTTGGAAACCATGATCTTTCACATTGCAGTGTGCAGCCCGGACCCGGTGCTGCGCAGCCGGGTGGAGCGGCAGTGTCTGGAATATTATGCCCGCCGGGCGGATGCCTGCATCGTGGAGCAGCTGCCCGGGGTGGACGCCCTGCTGGCCCGGGACGCCGAGGGTACCCGGTACGAGCTCTACCTTGTGGAGCTGACGGCGGGCAACGCCCCGGCGGGCCTGAAAGCCGCCGATACCCTGCGGCGGCACGGCGCGCGGGCCCCGCTGGCCTTTTTTGCCCACACGCCCGCCCACGCCTACAATGCCTACCGGGTGGACGCCATGCAGTACCTGCTGCTGCCGTTCCGCCCGGAGCAGTTCACCGCCCTGCTGGACCGTGCCACGGAGCCGGAGTACGGCCCGGTCATCGCGGTGTCCACGGCGGCGGGCCTGCGGGCGCTGCCCTTTGCGGACATCGAGTATCTGGAGTGTACCCACCATGTGGTGCATTTCCATCTTGTCACCGGGGAGGACGTGCCCTCCCTCTCCCTCCGGGTGCCCTTTGCGGAGGTGGCAAAGCCCCTGCTGGCGGACGACCGCTTTTTGCAGCCCCACCGCTCCTATGTGGTCAACCTGGCGGCGGCAGAGCAGCTGGCGGCAGGCGAGTTCCGGATGCGGAGCGGGGCCAGGGTGCCCATCCCCCGCGGCAAGGAAGCCGCCGTCCGAGCCCGGTTTAAAGCCTGGATGGAACAAAATCCGTAACGCCAACAAAGAAACTGGAGAGGGAAGCAAAAAACTTCCCTCTTTTTTGTTGCAAAAACAGAGAGAATTTTCCCGGAAAGTATGCTATAATTTGAAAAAACTGGAACCGACCAGAGGGAGGTGCGGACCATGGCCTGGAATCGGCCTGTCAATAACTCTGTCAATGCCCCGGTGCGGGCACTGGTGCTGGCAGGCGGCGGTGCCCGCGGCAGCTATCAGGTGGGCGTATGGCGTGCCCTGACGGAGCTGGGCTGGCGGCCCGGGATTATCACGGGCACCAGTGTGGGCAGCCTGAACGGGGCCATGTTTGCGCTGGACCTCTATGAGACGGCCCGGGATATGTGGCTGACCATCCGCAGCCAGGATGTGATGGAGCTGCCGGAGCAGAACGCCGACCTCTCAGAACTCCACGCCTTTTTGCGGGACGTGGTGCGGCAGGGCGGCATGGATGTCTCCCCGCTGGAAGAGATCGTGGAGCGGGTGCTGGACGAGGACGCCCTCCGTGCTTCCCCCATCCGGCTGGGTCTGGTCACGGTGGAGCAGCGGGGCCTCAAGGCCCGGGAGCTGGCGCTGGACGACATCCCCCACGGCAAAGTCAAGGACTACCTGCTGGCCTCCGCCGCCTGCTTCCCCGCCTTGCGGGCCCACATCATTGACGGCGTCTCTTACCTGGATGGCGGCTACCGGGACAACATGCCCACGGCGCTGGCCCAGAAGATGGGGGCCGACGAGCTGGTCTGCGTGGACCTGGAGGGCGTGGGCATCACCCGCCCCAACCGCACGGGCCTGCCCACCACCCTCATCAGGAGCTATTGGGAGCTGGGCGATATCCTCCACTTTGACCCCGACACGGCCCGGCGGAACATGGAGCTGGGCTACTACGATACCCGCCGGGCCATGGGCTACTTGCGGGGCTGCGCCTACGCCGTCTCCTGTGACGCGCGGAGCTGCCAGGACGCGGCGGCCTTTGCGTGGCAGTTCGGCCAGCAGCAGAAGTCCGTGCGGGAAAAATACCCCGTTACCCTGACGGCGGACCTCGCCCTGCGGCTGGCCAACCTCAAGGACGCGGAGCTGGCCCCGCTGGAAGCCGCCGCCGAGGATGTGGGCGTGGACCCCACACAGTTCTATACCACGGAGACCCTGGGCAAGGCGTTTCTGGAAAAATGCGAAAAAGACCGCATTGAGAGCTTTGCCCCGCTGTTTGAGGGCAGCGGCCGCGCGGCGGATGCCGCCCGGGCCGCGTTATTGCCCAACACGTTCTTACAGGCACTGGTGTATCGTGTGCTGACGGGCCCGGTGCTGCCGGAGGTGATCGAGAAATGAAAGTTTACAAGGGAGCTTCTGCCTCGCCCGGGCTGGTGCTGGGCCAGGTGAGCCGTCTGGAGCGCCATGTGGAAACGTTCAGCGATGGGCCGTTCAACCCGGAGCGGGAACAGCGGATGCTGGACGAGGCCATCCACACGGCCCAGACCGAGCTGGATTCCATGGCCGAGCGCTCGGCACCCACCGAGCAGGCCATCTTCCTGTTTCAGAGCATGATGCTGGAAGACGAGGGCATGATGAATGAAGTCCGCTTTCAGATCAAGGCGGGCGTGGGAGCCGCCGAGGCGATGGACCGGGTGGGCCGCCGCTATGCCGAGCGGCTGGCCAATATGAAAGACAACGCCTACATGCAGCTGCGGAGCGTGGATATCCTGGACGCCACCAGCCGCGTGGTCAATATTCTGGGCAACCGTCCCCGGGTCTGGATGGCGCTGGATCACCCGGTGATCCTGGCGGCAGATGTCCTCATGCCCACCGACCTGTTCAGTGTGCCCTCCGGCATGATCCTGGGACTCATCACCTCCGAGGGCAGCGGCCAGAGCCATGCCGCCATCATTGCCCGGGCCATGAACATCCCCGGCATCGTGCAGGTGGGCAAGGGTTTTCTGGACGACTGTGATGGCCGTGCCGTGATCCTGGACGCCACCAAGGGGGAGTGCATCCTGGACCCGGATGCCGCCGCCCGCCAGCAGGCGGTGACCCGCATCTGTGAGTTGCAGCGGGAGAACGAGGAGCTGAGCGCGCTCCGCGCCCTGCCCAACCGCACCCGGGATGGTGCCGCCTTTGAGCTGCTGGCCAACTGCTTCGGCCCGGAGGACATCGACACGGCCATGCAGTCTGGTGCCTGCGGCGTAGGTCTGCTGCGCAGCAGCTACATGATGCTGCCCGGCCGCATTCTGGACGAGCAGGAGCAGTATTTCTTCTACACTTCCTGCCTCGCCGCAGCCAATGGCTGCCCGGTGACGGTGCGCACCTTTGATTTTGGTGCCGACCGCACCATGGCGGACGCCTACCAGGGCCTGCAGTCCTCCAAGCTGGGCCTGCGCGGCATCCGCAACAGCCTGCGCAACCCCCGCCAGTTTGAAACGCAGATCTGCGCCCTCATGCGGGCGGCGGCCCGGGGCCCGCTGCGGGTCATGTTCCCCATGGTGACGGACGTGGAAGACTGGGACGCCGCCATGGAGGTGGTGGAGCGGTGCCGCCAGCGCCTGCGGGAGCGGGGCGTCTCGTTCAATGAGGATACCTCGTTCGGCGTCATGCTCAGTGTGCCCTCGGCCTGCCTGACGGCGGAAGAATTTGTGGCCCATGGCTGCGGCTTCTTCGTCATCGGCACCAACGACCTGACCCAGTATACCCATGCGGTGGACCGGGAACTGGCTCCGGCGGAGCACTACTACCGCCCGGCCAGCAAAGCCATGAAAAAGCTCATCCGGATGGTGATGGGCGCCGCCAAACAGGGCAATGTCCCGGTGACGATCTGCGGCCTTGCCGTGGGCAACCCGGCCAACGCCACCCAGTACCTGCAGCTGGGCCTGCGGAGTTTCTCCATGAGCCCCCAGAACCTGCTGGAGGCCAAAAAAGCCCTGCTGGAGGCCGACGCCCTCCCGGAGGAGGAAGAATTGGAATAACAAAAAGAAACCGCCCGGTCGAGCAAAATTACTCGGCTGGGCGGTTTTGCGTCTGATGGCTTACTCCAGGTTCCCCGTCAGGGTCATCACGGCGGAGAGCACCGCCAGGGGGGCGGTCTCGCAGCGGAGGATGCGGGGGCCGAGGCCGACGGTCTTGGCTCCGGCCTTGGCGGCCATTTCGGCCTCCTCGGCGGCAAAGCCGCCCTCGGCACCGGTGATGATGGCGATTTTCAGCTTTTTGCCGTCAGCGGGCTTGGCCTCCGCCAGCAGCTGGCGGAGAGGCTCGCCGCCGCACTCATAGCAGAAGAGCACGAGGTCGTACCCGGCAAGGCTGCGGCAGACCGCCCCGAAGTTGGGCAGGGGCAGAGCCACATCCGGCAGCACGCCCCGGCCGCACTGCTTGGCGGCCTCAAAGGCGATGCGGTTGTAGCGCTCGTTTTTCTGCTCCTCTTTTTTGGGGGCGGCCACGCAGTAGCGGCTGAAGAACGGGATAAAGTGGGTGCAGCCCAGCTCCACGCCGTGTTTGATGATCTGTTCCAGTTTGTCCTGCTTGGGGTAGCCCGCCAGCAGGGTGACTTCCACACTGGGTTCGGCGGCGCTGGGATAGCCCGGTTCCACGCGGAACTCCACGCACTCGTCCCCGAACCCGGTGATGGTGGCGGTGTACTCCACAGCGTTGCCGTCACATAAAATGACAGTATCGCCCTGTTTTGCCCGCATCACCCGGGCCAGGTGGTGGGCGTCGGAGCCGCGCAGCACAGCCGCGCCGTCGGCGATCTCGGTGGTAAAGTAACGATGAGGCATTTTATAAACTCCCGTTGATTTGTTTTGCAGCCATTCGCAGTCAGCAGAGCTGACCCGTTATGCCAAGGGCTCCCCTGATCGGAAAGACTCCCCCGGCCGGGGGAGGTGGCACGGAAGTGCCGAAAGGGGAACGGATGGCGCGGAGCGCCTGAGAGGTTTTACTTCTTACAAATGATGCACTCCCAGCCGCGCTTCTCTTTTACTTCCTGCACGGCGAGGCCGGCGGCTTTCAGGGCGGCCAGCACCTCGTCTTTGCGGCTGTCAATGATGCCGCTGGCAATGAAGACGCCGTTGTCGGCCATCAGGCCGGGCACGGCGGGGGCCAGGGACATGATGGCGTTTGCCACGATGTTGGCGGTGATGATGTCATATTTGCCGCTGGCCTTGTCGGAGAGGTCGCCCACCAGGACGGTGAGCTTGTCGGCCACGCCGTTGAGGGCAGCGTTCTCCCCGGCGGTACGGACGGCGACCGGGTCGATGTCCACGCCCTCGGCGCTGGCAGCGCCCAGTTTCAGGGCGGCAATGGCCAGGATGCCGCTGCCGGTGCCGATATCTAGCACCCGCTCGCCGCCCTTGACTCGCTCGTCCAGCGCTTCCAGGCAGAGGCTGGTGGTCTCGTGGCCGCCGGTGCCAAAGGCCAGGCCGGGATCCAGGATGAGCTTGACACGGTCGGTGTCATATTCCTGCCAGGAGGGCACGATGGCCAGATGCTGGCCGATGTCCATGGGGTGGTAATATTTGCGCCAGCCGTTCTGCCAGTCCTCCTGCTCCACGCCCTCGGTCTCGGCGGTGTAGGGGATGCCTGCCGCCTCCATCCGGGCGGCGATGAGGGCCAGCGTTTCCACGGGGGAAGCGCCCGGCTCCAGATACATGTGGATGATGACCTGGTCGCGGGGCTTATCCAGCAGCTCCTGCTCAATGAGATCCACATGGGCGATCTCAGCCACCTGCTGCTCAATGTCACTGTAGTCTTCAATATAAATGCCGCCCTCGGCGATCATGGTGGCCACGGCCTCGGCGTTGTCGGCATCGGCTTTGGCCACGGTCAGGCGAATATCAGTCCATTCCATTGCGGAAAATCCTCCTGTTTTGAAAAGTGTTGTACTTATATAGGATTGTACCCGATTCCGCCCGGGGATGCAAGGTGTTTGCCGGAGAAGCCGCGAAAAGAAAAGATTTTTCAACCGTGAGGGGAGATGAATTGGATTTTTGCGCAAAAAATCCAAAAACTTTTGACTCCTGAACCGTCAAATAGGGACTTTTGGGGCAAAAACATGAAAATTTGATGGGAACGACTTTCTTTTTTGCTGAAAATGTGTTAAGATGATGTTACGAAATTATGGACGGCTTTCAACCAGGAGCCGCCATAACACAAACATTCTTTAAGGAGGAATGTGTCTTATGATGAAGTATCTCCAGAAACTGGGCAAGGCACTGATGCTTCCCGTCGCTGTGCTGCCGATCTGCGGCATCCTGATGGGTCTTGGTTATGCCTTTGCTCCGGGCGTTATGGGCGTTCCCGGTGCAGCAACTTCCGGCGCGGCTTACACCGTCGGCTTCCTGCTGGTCAAGGCAGGCGGCGCACTGATCGATAACATGGCATGGCTGTTCGCCATCGGCGCGGCCGTCGGCCTGGCGGATGACCACGATGGTACCGCTGGTCTGGCCGGTCTGGTCAGCTACCTGATGATGCAGCAGCTGCTGAACCCCGGTGTGGTCAGCATGGTGCGCAGCCTCGAAGAGGGCACCGCTACCTACATCGCTTTCCAGAAAGTGGCCGGCAACTCTTTCATCGGCATTCTGGCCGCTGTGGTGGGCGCGACCTGCTACAACAAGTTCAAGAGCACCCAGATGCCTGACTGGCTGGCATTCTTCTCCGGCAAGCGCTTCGTCGCCATCGCCACCGGCCTGATCTCCATCGTTGTCGCTGTCGTTCTGCTGTTCGTCTGGCCCGTCATCTTCGGTGCTCTGGTCGCCATCGGCAACGGCATCGCTGGCATGGGCGGCATCGGCGCCGGCATCTACGCTTTCCTGAACCGTCTGCTCATCCCCACCGGCCTGCACCACGCTCTGAACAACGTGTTCTGGTTCGACACCATCGGCCTGGGCGACCTGTCCCACTTCTGGGCAGGCGAGACCTCTGCTGACGTGGGCTGGAGCCTGGGTATGTACATGTCCGGCTTCTTCCCCTGCATGATGTTCGGTATCGCCGGCGCGGCTCTGGCTATGGTCAAGACCGCTAAGAACAAGAAGGCTGCCATCGGTCTGGTTCTGTCCGCCGCCATCTGCGCTTTTGTCTGCGGCGTCACCGAGCCTTTCGAGTTCGGCTTCATGTTCCTGTGCTTCCCGCTGTACGTTGTGTACTCCGTTCTGTACGGCATCTTCACCATCATCACCTATTACTCCGGCTTCCGTGCAGGCTTCTGCTTCTCTGCAGGCGCTACCGACCTGGTGTTCTCTGCTTCCCTGCCCGCAGCCGCTAAGACTTGGATGATCGTTCCTCTGGGCATCGCGGCATTCGTGGTGTTCTATGCAGTGTTCTACTTTGCCATCACCAAGTTCGACCTGAAGACCCCCGGCCGTGAGGACGAGGACGTCGAAGAGGCTGAGAAGAAGGTCGTGCTGGCCAACAACAACTACACCGAGGTCGCTGCCGGCGTGCTGAAGGCCATCGGCGGCAAGGAGAACGTCTCCAGCGTGGACTACTGCGCTACCCGCCTGCGCTTCACCATCAAGGACTACACCCAGGTGGACGAGAAGGCTGTGAAGGCTGCCGGTGCTGCCGGCGTCATCCGCCCCGATAAGACCACCTGCCAGGTGGTCATCGGCACCAAGGTGCAGTTCGTGTACGACGAGCTGAAGAAGATGCTGTAACGCACGGCACCTGTAACAGACATATTTGCGGAAAAGCTGGTTGATTCCGCAAGAAAGCATTCCTGAGGCCGCCGGGGCCGGGTATTTGTACCCGGCCCCGGCGGTTCTTGTTCTGTCCGCTGGCGTTTTGCCGGAATTGTAGATCCTGCTGTTCTGTGGTATACTGAGAGCAGCTGAAGGACCACCGCACTGCGGGGGCCGTAAAAAAACTGGGAGGTTATTCGTATGAAGATCATTCGTGCAAAAGATTACAAGGATATGTCCCGCAAGGCAGCCAACATCATCTCCGCGCAGGTCATCATGAAACCCAACTGCGTGCTGGGCCTGGCAACGGGCGGCACCCCGGTGGGGGCCTACGCCCAGCTGGTGGAGTGGTACAACAAGGGCGACCTGGATTTCTCCGAGGTGACCACCGTGAATCTGGACGAGTACCGCGGCCTGCCCAAGGAGCACCCGGAAAGCTACTGGAGCTTCATGCACAAGAACCTGTTTGACCATGTGAACATCCGCCCCGAGGCCATTCACCTGCCCGACGGCACCAACCCCGATGCCGTTGATGCCTGCACCAAGTACAACGGCATCATCCACAGCGTGGGAGGCATCGACCTGCAGCTGCTGGGCCTGGGCCCCAACGGCCACATCGGCTTCAACGAGCCGGGCGAGGCCTTTGAGCTGGAGACCCACTGCGTGGACCTGACCCCCGCCACCATCGAGGCCAACAAGCGCTTCTTTGACGGCAACGAGGATCTGGTGCCCAAGCAGGCATACACCATGGGCATCAAGACCATCATGCAGGCCCGCAAGGTGCTGGTGGTGGCCAACGGTCTGGCCAAGGCCAAGGCGGTCAAGGCCGTCGTCTCCGGCCCCGTGACCCCCGAGTGCCCGGGCTCCATCCTGCAGATGCACCCCGACTGCATCCTCGTGGCCGATGAGGAGGCTCTGAGCCTGTTATGATCATTCAAAATGCTCTGGTCTACACTCCCCGCCACACGTTTGAAAAGGGGAGCATCGTCATCCGGGAGGGCCGCATTGTGCCCTTTGCTGCCCCCGAGGAGGGCGAGGAAGTTCTGGACGCACAGGGCCTCTATGCCCTGCCGGGCCTCGTGGATATCCACTTCCACGGTGCCATGGGCAAGGATTTTTGTGACGGCAAGGAAGAAGCCATCCAGACGCTGGCGGATTTTGAGGCCAGCAAGGGCGTGCTGGCCATCTGCCCCGCCACCATGACATTCTCCGAGGAGATCCTGAACGGCGTCATGGATGCCGCGGCCGCTCACAAAAACGGCAAGGGTGCCGATCTTGTTGGCATCAACATGGAGGGCCCGTTCATCAGCCCCCACAAGGTGGGCGCACAGAACCCGGAGTACCTCCACAAGGCCGATGTGGAGATGTTCCGCCGCCTGCAGAAGCGGGCGAACGGCCTCATCAAGCTGGTGGACATTGCCCCGGAGGAGCCGGGCGCGCTGGAGTTCATCAAAGAGTGCCATGGGGAGGTCCGCGTCTCGCTGGCCCACACCTGCACCGACTACGACACCGCCATTGCCGCTTTTGACGCCGGTGCCACCCACATGACCCACCTGTACAACGCCATGCCCGGCATCACCCACCGTGCCCCAGGCCCCATCATTGCGGCCATGGAGCGCGGGGCGGAAGTGGAGCTCATCACCGATAACGTCCACATCCACCCGGCGGTGGTGCGGTTCACGTTCAAGGCTTTTGGTGACGACCATGTCATCCTCATTGCCGACAGCATGATGGCCTGCGGCCTGCCCGACGGCCAGTACAGTCTGGGCGGTCAGGCTGTGACGGTGGAGGGCCCCCGGGCCACCCTGACCGAGCAGCCCGGCACCATTGCCGGCAGCGCTACCTGCCTGTACGACTGCATGAAGCGGGCCGTGCTGGAGATGGGCGTGCCGCTGGAGAGCGCTGTCCGTGCCGCCAGCGAGAACCCGGCAAAGAGCATCGGCGTGGACAATGACTACGGCAGCATTGCCGCGGGCCGCTATGGCAACATCATCCTGGCCGACCAGGAGCTCAATCTCAAAGCTGTGATCCAGAAAGGAACCCGCATCGTATGAACACCCTGACCTGGCGGCTGCTGACCGCGGAGGAACTGACCCGCGTTTACCTCAATGAGATGCGCCGGGATTTTCCCCCGACGGAGCTCAAACCCCTGAGCATGGTTTTGAACAGTGAAGCTGTTGGCGACTCCCACACCTGGGGCGTCTACGACGGCGAGACCCTCGTGGCCTATCTGCTCATGGTACGGCCCCGGGGCGCGACGGTCAGCCAGCTGGATTATTTTGCCGTGCTTCCGGCCTGCCGCGCCGCCGGCCTGGGGGCAAAGCTGCTGGCCGCCCTGCCCGGCAAAGAGGCCGGGGCCGATGCCATCCTCATTGAGGCCGAGCTGCCGGAAAAAGCCGACGACCCGGCTATGGCGGTCCGCCGTCTGGGGTTCTACGCCCGCTGCGGGGCCGTGGATACGGGCTGGACAGAAAAGCTGTTCGGGGCTTCCTGGTTCCGGGTGCTGACACTGGCCGCCCCGGGGCAGCAGCCCATGGGCGCGGAAGATGCCTGCCGCGCGCTGGCCGACTGCTACCGCCGTGTCATCGGGGAGCCCAAGTGGCGGCAGTACATTGAGCTCTACCGCCCGGACGGAACCACCGCCCAGCTGCTCTGAGCAGAACACAAAACAGAACCGCCGCCCTGTGTGGAGTGCCGCTGCACCCGCCGGGGCGGCGTTTTTTAACGCTGTATCACCACTGAAATTCGGACCGAAAAAAGGACGCTTGACACCACGCCCCAAAGTGGTAACATAAGGGCGTGACTTGTAGTTTTTGGAAAAATTCAGGAGGGATTTTTTATGGCATATGAAGTATCTCGCCGCAGCTTCCTCAAAGGCGCTGCCGCACTGGCCGTGGCAACGGCCGCATCCGGTCTGCTGACCGCCTGCGGTGGCGGCAAAGGCGATGGTTACACCATTGGTGAATATACAGTTTATCTGTCTTTGCAGAGCTATGGCTGGATGAACGAAAAGAAGAAGCCTTATGGCTTTGTGATTCCGGAAGTAACCATCAAGGGCAAGAAGAGCGGATTCAACAACAAGAGCTATAAAGAGATGTTTGCACTGAAAGTCGGCGATGTAGAATTTAAGCTGGACGAGAACAAGCGTGTAAACCTCATTCAGGGCAAAACGGTTGACTGTCTGCCGAAATTTACCACTACCGACGAGACCGCATACAATGCAGCCATTTCCGGCGAGAAAACACTGGAGTTCAGCATTACGCTGTCCGGCCAGACTCAGACTTTTGTGGTTGATTTGAAAAACAAGAAAATTAATCTGAAAACTGCATAAATCAAAAATAGATTCCTGCCGCCCGGTGCTTCCGTAAAAAGAAGCCGCCGGGCGGCTTTTTGCTTCTTGACAAGTGCGGTACGCATGGTATGATGAAGACAGGAATCATCCATTTTTCAGAGGAGGAATGAAATTATGAAAAAAGAACTTACCCGCCGCTCGTTTCTCAAGCTCGCCGGTGTGGGGGCACTGGCTGTTGCGATGTCCGGCTCTCTGACGGGCTGTGATGTGATCGACAATCTGAAAGATATGGATTCGGTGTCGGCAGCCATCGGAGACGTGAAATTCATGATGAGCGCAAGTGTGTGGTTCAATGGTGTCGGTGGTCAAGAAAACGATGTGGCCTACCAGCCGACCTGTGAGATTCGGAATAACAGTAAAAAGGCTGTGACCTACGGCGGCAGCGGCAGTAACTGTGAAGTCATTATTACGGGTGTGCTCACGGATAAAAACGGCAAGGAATATCCGATGACCTATGCAGGCGAAAACGGCAGTGCTCCGGCTGGCGAAAAATATGAGGTCAAGGATTTTAAACTGGTAGCAGCCGGCAAGGAACTGCACGTGGAAGGCAGCAAGGTCGTGACGACATTTACGTATAAGGGCAAAAAGGCTGTCTTTACAGAGTATTACGATGGGAATATCACGTCCAAAGTAGAGTAAGCATTTTATACCCTTAAAAATATCCATGCCGCCCGGTGTGCTCTTTTCCAAGAGCCGCCGGGCGGCTTTTTGCGTTTTGCAGCGCGGCGGGCTGGCAGAACCCACAAAGAAACAAGCGGGATTTTGGCATTCTGGCGGGAAATGTAAAATCAAGGACGATGATTTTCAAAACGGCTTTACCAAACGGTTACATTGGCGTAAAACCATAGCGCAAAGCTTTACTTCGATTTTGCGTGGTCATGGTCGCGGCGGGGCGGCGGTTGGAGTACAATCATGGTGTTCCCAAGGAAAACACAGTGAGAGACCCCGGGCGGAAAAAGTGCCCGGAATTTGGAAAACACTTGTACTGAGAAAATCGGAGGAAAACATGATGAAAAAGATCACTCGCCGTTCGTTCCTGACCGTTTGTGGTGCTGTGGCTGCCGCCGCTGCCCTGTCCGCCTGCGGCGGCTCCGCTTCTTCCACCACGGCTTCTTCCACCGCTTCTTCCAGCACGGCCGCTTCCTCTGTGGCCGCTTCCGCAGCCGGTGACCTCTCCGGCAATGTGGCGACCGGTGGTTCTACTTCCATGAAGAACGTCATCGCTGCCCTGACCGAGGGCTTTGCGGAAGTCCAGCCCGGCGTCACCGTCAGCTATGACCCCACCGGTTCCGGCGCTGGCATCACGGGCGCTACCGACAAGACCCTGGATATCGGCCTGTCTTCCCGCGCGCTGAAAGCCGATGAGACCGGCGTGACCGGCACCACCATTGCACTGGATGGCATCGCCATCATCGTCAACAAGGACAGCAAGGTGGAAGACCTGACCGTCGATCAGCTCAAGCAGATGTTCACCGGCGAGATCACCAACTGGTCTGAGGTCGGCGGCGACGACGGCGAGATCGTGCTGGTGGGCCGTGAGGCTGGTTCCGGCACCCGCGATGGCTTTGAGAGCATCGTGGACGTCAAGGACGCCTGCAAGTATGCCCAGGAGCTGACGGCCACCGGCGCTGTCATCAGCGCTGTGGAGGCCAACCCCCTGGCCATCGGCTACGCTTCCTTGTCCGCTGTGGGCGACACCGTCAAGGCTGTCACCGTGGAGGGCGTGGAGTGCAGTGAGGATACCGTCAAGGACGGCACCTACAAGATCCAGCGCCCGTTCGTCTTCGTCACCAACGATTCCGCTCCCCTGTCCGAGCAGGCGCAGGCATTCTTCGACTTTGCCACCAGCACGGACGCTGCGGACCTGATCCGTACGGCCGGTGCCGTGCCCGTCAACGAGTAAGTTCCACTTTTGCAAAAGAAAGTGATCCATATGAAACAAACCGTTTCTTCCCCGCGGCGGCTGGAGCTGCCCCGCAACGCGGCAGAGTGGCTGGAAGCCATCATGAACTTCCTGTTCTTCCTCTGCGGCATCCTGGCGGTGGGCTGCGTCGTCCTCATCTCGGCCTACATGGTCGTCTCGGGCGTGCCTGCCATCCGGCAGATCGGCCTGTTCCGGTTCCTGTTCGGCACCGAGTGGGCTTCCACCGCGGCAGACCCCAAATTCGGCATCCTGCCGTTCCTGCTCTCCAGCATCTACGGCACGCTGGGGGCGACCCTCATCGGTGTGCCTGTCGGCCTGCTGACGGCGGTGTTCCTTTCCAAAGCCGCCGGGCCCAAGGTGCGTGCCGTGGTGGTCACTGCCATTGAGCTGCTCTCCGGCATTCCCAGCGTGGTGTTTGGCCTGCTGGGGATGCAGGTGCTGGTGCCCGCAGTGGCCAAAACCTTTGGCAAGGCCTCCGGTGCCTGCCTGCTGTCGGCCATCGTGGTGCTGTCCATCATGATCCTGCCCAGCATCGTCTCGGTGTCGGTCACGGCCCTCAATGCCGTGCCGCCGGAGTATGAGCAGGGCAGTCTGGCGCTGGGCGCGACGGACACCGAGACCTGGTTCAAGATCAGCGTCCCGGCCGCCAAGAGCGGCATTGCCGCCGGCGTCGTGCTGGGCATCGGCCGCGCCATCGGCGAGGCCATGGCCGTGATGATGGTGGCCGGCAACAGCCCCAACATGCCCACCAGCCTCTTCAAGAGCGTCACGTTCCTCACCACGGCCGTCGCCAAGGAGATGAGCTACGCCAGCGGCCTGCAGAAACAGGCGCTGTTCAGCATCGCGCTGGTGCTGTTCCTCTTTATCATGCTCATCAATGTGGTGCTCAACATCGTCCTGAAAGGGGGCAGCCGCAATGAATAATGCGGAATTCTCTCCCTCCCGCAGGGCCTGGAACCGCTTCTTCACCGCTGCCGTCTGGGTGGCGGCTGCACTGGTCATCGTACTGGTGGCCGGTATCATCGCCATGGTGCTGGCGCGGGGTATCCCCCACATCCGTGTGGAGTTCCTGACCACGACCGCCAGCGTGCTGAAAGGCACCGACGGCATCCTGCCCGCCATCCTCAACACACTGTATGTCATCTTGCTGACATTACTCATCGTATTGCCGCTGGGCGTGGGCGCGGCGGTCTATCTGACCGAGTACGCCACCAACCGCCGCCTCATTGAGGGGATCGAGTTCACCAACGAGACGCTGGCAGGCATCCCCAGCATCATTTACGGCCTGGTGGGGATGCTGGTCTTTTCCCAGGCACTGGGCTTCAAGACCTGTCTGCTCTCGGGCAGCTTGACCCTCGTCATCATGAACCTGCCTACCATCATCCGCACCACCCAGGAATCCCTCAAGACGGTGCCCCAGGGCTACCGGGAGGGCGCGCTGGGCCTGGGCGCGGGCAAGTGGCACATCATCCGAACCATCGTGCTCCCCTGCAGCGTGGACGGCATCGTGACAGGCTGCATCCTGGCGGTGGGCCGCATCGTGGGCGAGAGTGCCGCCCTGCTGTTCACGGCAGGCGCGGCAGAGGTCATTGCCCAGAACGTCGTCAAGGCCTACACCTCCAACGGCGCGACCCTCTCGGTCCTGCTCTACCTGCGGGCCTTTGAGGATGGCGACTTTGATTCGGCCTGGGGCATCGGCGCGGTGCTGCTGGTGCTGGTGCTGGTCATCAACATGGCAGCCCGGCTGGCCAAGACCAAGCTGAAGCAGAAACAGTAAAAAGAGGAATCGTTATGGAACAAGCTACCCCTGTGATCTCGGCCAAGAACCTGAACCTCTGGTATGGGGATTTCAAGGCCCTGAAAAATATTTCGCTGGACGTGGGCGAGCGGGAGATCACGGCCCTCATCGGCCCCTCCGGCTGCGGTAAATCCACATTCCTGAAGACCCTTAACCGGATGAACGATCTGGTGCCCGGGGTCCGCATCGAGGGCGATGTCCGGCTCAAAGGCCAGGACATCTTTGCCCGGGAGATGGAGCTCACCACCCTGCGCCGCCGGGTGGGTATGGTGTTCCAGAAAGCCAACCCGTTCCCCATGAGCATCTACGATAACATCACCTACGGCCCCAAGCTCCACGGCGTGAAGAACAAGGCCGAGCTGGATGAGCTGGTGGAAAGCTCCCTGCGGGGCGCAGCCCTTTGGGACGAGGTGAAAGACCGCCTGAAAAAGAGCGCGCTGGGCCTTTCCGGCGGCCAGCAGCAGCGTCTGTGCATTGCTCGGGCACTGGCCGTCAAACCGGAGGTGCTGCTGATGGACGAACCCACCAGTGCCCTGGACCCCGGCTCCACCATGAAAGTGGAAGAGCTGATGAGCGAGCTGAAAAAGAACTACACCGTGGTCATCGTCACCCACAACATGCAGCAGGCGGCCCGCATCAGCGACCGCACCGCGTTCTTCCTGCTGGGCGAGCTGGTGGAGGCGGGCCCCACGGCTCGGATCTTCAGCACCCCGCAGGACAAACGGACCGAGGATTATATCTCGGGCCGCTTTGGTTAAGGTTGGAGAGAGGTGGAACCCATGAGCATCCGTACACAATATGATTCCGACCTCGAGGCCCTGAAAGCCGCGCTGGCCGAAATGGGCCGCAGCTCCGCCGACGCCGTGGAGGACGCGCTGGAAGCCCTCTGCACCGCCGACGCCGAGGCCGCCGCAGCCATCGTCAAGGGCGATGGCCGGATCAACAACATGGAGCGGGACATTGAGCACCGCTGCATGACCCTGCTGCTCCGTCAGCAGCCCGTGGCGGGCGATCTGCGCCGCATTTCCACGGCCATGAAAGTCGTCACGGACATGGAGCGGATCGGCGACCACGCCGCCGATATCGCCGAGATCATCCCCCATCTGGTCACCGTCCGCAAGGAGGGCGACCCGGCGGTCAGCCAGGCCATCCGGATGGGCCAGAAAGCCCACCAGATGATCTTGGACGCCCTTGCCGCCCTCACGGCAGAGGACGAGACGGCTGCCCGTAAAGTCATCGCCGCTGACGATGAGGTGGATTACGATTTCAACGCCATCAAGCACACGCTGGCCCGGGAGATCGCTGCCGACCCCGGCAAGGTGGATGCCGCGCTGGATCTGCTCATGGTCATCAAGTATCTGGAGCGGATCGGCGACCACGCTGTCAATGTGGCAGAGTGGGTGGAGTTTGTCCGCACCGGTTGCTACCACAACGAGACTCTGTTTTAAAGTTCAAGATGTGTTTCTCCCGGATGAGTTTTTCGTGTTTTCCTCACTTTCCGGAAAGAGCTGCCGCGGCGGGACGCTTCGGCGGCTTTTTTGTATTCCGCAATGGAGCTCCCCTGTCAGGGAAGCTGTCTGCACTCCAGTGCAGACTGAGAGGTTTCATTGCAAAGAACTTGTGAAAATTACAAAAAACGCAATTTTCGTCCCGCACCATTCGTATCCCATACAGAACAGTTTCCGGGCGGAAGCTGGTGTAACTGGTGGCGGCGGGCGTCCGGCGTCCCCCCTGTCCCCCGCCCGCCGCACCACAATGGAGGACACACTCTATGGCAAACATCGAAAAATTCCCGCTGGAAGCGCGCGGCGAAACGGTCAGCCGGGAAGCGCTGGTCCAGGCGGCATTGCACGAGATCACCCAGAATTACCGGGAAGCAAGCCTTTCCAACGTGGCCCGCAGTTACGGCGTCTCGCTGGCCTATGTCAGCGAGTGCGTCCGTGCCCAGACGGGCAAGACCTACAAAGAACTGCTGCAGAAGCACCGGATGGAGACCGCCGCCCGGCTGCTCCGCCGCAGCGACTGGAACATCCAGCAGATCATTACTTACGTCGGCTACGAGAACACCAGCTACTTCTACCGCCTTTTCCATGAGCGGTATGGCGTCAGCCCCCGGGAGTACCGCCGCAGCCGCACCCCGCGCGTCCGGGCCAGCGCGTGAATACGCCCGGCTCCTCTTGAAAGATGTACTGCCGCTTTGTGCAGTGCATCTTTTTTTGTGCAGAGAGGTCCCTGTGCCGCAAAATCTGGAAATTATGGGCCGATTGTGCTATTATGATAAAAATGATGCTGTGTGCGGGGAGCGCCCCGGCACGGAAAGAGAAGGTGGAACTGTATGTTTCGTGGAGCGACCCGCTCGGATCTGCCCGAGATCCTGAAAATCTATGCCCGCGCCCGGGAGACCATGGCCGCCGCCGGCAACCCCGCCCAGTGGGGCACCAGCTTCCCGCCGGAAGAGCTGCTGAAAGAGGATATTGATTCCAACCGCCTGTTTGTCTACCTCGTCAATGGCGAGCTGGAAGCGGTGTTTGCATTCATCCTCGGCCCGGACCCCACGTATGCGGTGATCGAGGACGGCCAGTGGCTCAACGACACCTTGCCCTACGGCACCATCCATCGGCTGGCCTCGGCGGGCAAGCGCAAGGGCGTGGCAACGGATGTCATCACCTGGTGTCTGGAGCACTGCGAGAGCCTGCGCGCCGACACCCACGCCGACAACAAAGCCATGCGGCACATTCTGGAAGAAACCGGTTTTACCCGCTGCGGCGTCATCCATGTGGCAGACGGCTCCCCTCGCTTTGCCTACCAGCGGATGTCCCTTACCATGCCGCTGGAACATTAAGGAGGTTTTGACATGAAGATCACACAGGTCAAGCTGGGCCGCATTTCGACCCCGCTCCGCGTTCCGTTCAAAACCGCCCTGCGCACTGTCAACAGTGTGGAGGACGTCATCGTAGAGCTCCACACCGATACCGGCGCGGTGGGCTATGGCGAAGCGCCCCCCACTGGCGTCATCACCGGCGACACCACCGGGGCCATCCTCGGTGCCATTCAGGATCACATTGCCCCGGCCATTCTGGGCCGTGACCTCGACGAGTTTGAGGACCTGACCGCCGCGGTCCAGAAAGCCCTTGTCCACAACACCAGTGCCAAGGCCGCCGTGGATATGGCCCTGTGGGATCTGCTGGGCCAGAAATACAACGCCCCGGTCTACCGGATGCTGGGCGGTGCCCGGAAGAACATCGTCACCGACATCACCATCAGCGTCAACGCCCCGGAGGAGATGGCCCGGGATGCCCGCACCGCCGTCCAGCGCGGCTACGATTGCCTGAAAGTCAAGGTCGGCATTGACCCGGAGCTGGATGTGGCCCGTCTGGCCGCCGTCCGCGAGGCCGTGGGCAAGGACATCTGCATCCGCATTGACGCCAACCAGGCCTGGAACGCCAAGCAGGCCGTCCGCATCCTGAACCAGATGCAGGACAAGGGCCTCGACATCGAGTTTGTGGAGCAGCCTGTCCCCGCCGCCGATCTGGAGGGGATGCAGTACGTCACCCGCCACGCCGATGTGCCGGTGCTGGCCGATGAGAGCGTGTTCAGCCCGGCGGATGCCCTCAAGATCATGCAGACGGGCGCTGCCGACCTCGTGAACATCAAACTGATGAAATGCGGCGGCATCACCAACGCCCTCCGCATTGCCGCCGCCGCTGAGGTGTACGGCGTGGAGTGCATGATCGGCTGCATGCTGGAGGCCAAGATCTCGGTCAACGCCGCTGTGGAGCTGGCCTGCGCCAAGAAGATCATTACCAAGATCGACCTGGATGGCCCCGTGCTCTGCAGTGAGGATCACATCCTCGGCGGTGCCACGTTCGATGAAAAGAACATTACCGTCTCGGACGCGCCGGGCATGGGCATTCAGGGCTTTGTGGCCGGAAAAGTGCACTATCTCGATTGAAATAGACAATAAACAGGACTCCCGCCGCGTGAATGAAATGAACCCCAAAAGTTAGACAAAAATTGAATTAAGCAGCTCCAACGGTCTGAATCCTGTACTGTACAGGGCTC
>ENA-UESP01000497-UESP01000497.1-human-gut-metagenome-genome-assembly--contig:-NODE-497-length-33738-cov-118.805948_pt1 | contig 33738 bp, 30 predicted proteins | sample MGYA00243003_ERZ508004 | MGnify/ENA primary metagenome ERZ508004 (study PRJEB26167, sample SAMN06115443) | human gut metagenome | host: Homo sapiens | place: China:Henan | collected 2015-07-29...
GTCTGCCCCCAGACCTGCGCTATTTGCTATTTCTGTCCTTTTATTTTTCAATTGTCTGAGAACGGAACGTTTCAGGACGTTCACGGGTACCTTGCCGCTGTTCATTGTCTCACCTTTAGTCGTCTACGATTTCTGTCTGCCCAGCAGCAGCTGCTGCTCTTGCATTTAACGCTGCTGCCACATTTTTCACATGGTCAATATTCGCTGTACTGATAGCTGCCATGATCTCTTCATACGCCTGGGGATCCGAGGTAGCGGTTCCCACAGTGGCACTGCGGGGCACCATCTTATAAGTACTGCTGTTGACCTGTTCTCTGCTGACCTCTACACCGTTTTCCATCGTGATCTTCCACAGTCTTGCCTTATAGCCGATATGCGCACTCTCTGTTACGATATAACCGATAGGTTGACCGGCATCCGCATAGATCTGATCCGCAGGGGGTGTGATCGTCTCCAGCACTTCACTTTCATAACGTACCGAATGTCCGGCAGCTCTGGTCTCCTTGCCATAGATGTTAAACGTGATCTGCTTGTCATGCGTATAGCCTTCTATGTAGATCGGTGCATCTGTATTATTTACAAACTTAAAATCTTTGCCGGAGCTCTCCGCGATCGCTGCATCTGCGGAAGGATCCACATAGCCTACGATCATGGAATGATTATAACGTTCCGTTACTTCCAGCTCCGCAAGTAATACTGCATTGTACAAGGTAGTGGATACCTGGCAGATACCGCCGCCCAGACTGTCTACCACTTTTCCGCTGACATAAGAACCCGCCATGTAATAGCCGTTCGCCACGGAAAAAGGAGATACCGTCTTATAAGTAGAAAATTCTTCTCCCGGATACAGAGTCGTTCCGTTGATCAGACTGCAGCCGTTCGCCACATTTGCACTTCTGGAGGATCCGGATGTCTTATAAGATGTGGTAAAGCTTCCCAATACATCCGTTACCTGTGCCAGTTCCTCAGCACTTCCCTTCGGCTCATCCACTACGATCTCCAAAGGAATGCTGCAGGCCTCATGATTCCATTCTTCTGTCAGATAGTCATATACCGCATCGATAGATTTCTCCACATCCAACACATATCCGGTCTGACCTTCCACTACGGTAAATTTACCGCCGTCCCGCTTCAGAGAGACGTTGATGGCTTCCTGATCATACTTAGTGCATCTGGTCAGCAGATCGTTGATCGCCTGTAAGTCAAAATCCAGTTCAATGGGATATACGTAATTTTCATGCTGCAGATCCATCAGGATCTTGTAACGCTCAATGACATTTCCATGTGTCCCCAGTTCCAATGCTTCCTGCACCAGCTCAGGATTTTTCCAGGTCACACCCAGATCTCCGGCTGTGGTGGTCACATCATGATCATTTGCCGCAAGCAGTGTGATCTCCACATCCTTCAGACTTTCGATATGTTCTTCGATAACCGCTGTTGCTTCCTGTGCCGTCATTCCGGATAGTTCCACATCCCCGGCATAAATTCCTGTCTTAATAGTATCATCTGTCTTGGCCTGCGCTGTCATTCCGAACAGCATTGTCAAAGTCAATAACAGAATGCCGTAAAACCCCTTACGATACTTATTCATAATACTCCTCTGCCCTTCCTTCGGGCACATCTACTGTTCCATCCGCAGTTGAATTAGTAGAAAATAGATGTTATAGTAGGTACGATCATAGCAATCACAAGCAGCACGATGATAGCTGCGGAGATTCGCTGTTTTACTTTTTTATTATTCATATTAAACATGGTAAAAACCTCCATAAATGCTTCAAAAATCACTTTTACTCTGAAAGGATATTATATATGAGTTTAAAGATTTTGGCAAGTTTAATCATACTGATTGCCGTAGTGGCACATGCTACCAAACGCCAACAGCGCATCGCGGAAAACCGGGAAAAAGAGTTCTGGGCCAGAGAGCGGAAAGCCAACTCCGTCCGCAAAAAGCCTCTGGATGATCTGGACTATGTAAAAATCCACCTGGATAAGCTTCCCGTGGATGCCCTTCCAGACAACGAAAGAGCCGAAGAATACCGTAGTCTCCTTACTTCTCTGTCTACACAGCCGATCGTAAATCTCACAGGCTTCACCAACACCGACCTCAAGTTGGAATACGGCACTGCGAACATTACACCGCTGTCCCAGTATGATCAGAATTACACCGTACTGGTACGTACTCTGCAGCAATGGGCCGATCTGCTTCTGGAATCCGGTCTGACAGAAGATGCGGAAACGGTTCTCGCGTATGCCGTCTCCATCGGCACCGACGTCAGCCATACTTACTATGCGCTGGCTAAAATCTATGCCGGCCGGAAGGAATATGACAAAATTGCCGATCTGATCCACCGTGCGGAAGGACTGCGTTCCGCTTTGCGTAATTCTATCGTCCGTACTTTGCAAGAATCTTATCCGCAAGCCTGCTCGCCTCACTGCGGGTAAGCTTTTCCACATCGACCTCCAAAGTTATCTTATGCTGCTCTGCCAGACGATATAACCGCTCTTTTTGCGGTTTCGTCGCGGGCGTATCTCTTTTTACCTGAAAATGTAATGGCTGCGGCTCAAACAGATTATTGTTTGCTTTCTTTTCGACGGATTCTGTCGATGCCTGTCCACCGGTTTCCTCCTGATAAAACAATTCTGCCAGCTTTCGGAACAACCGGTCCGTGGCTTTCGCATCCTCCAGAGCCCGGTGTGCATGATGCGGGATCTCATAATACTGACATAGATACCCCAGATTACGATGAGGCAGTTCCGGCAGATATTTCCGGGCGACCTGCAAAGTGTCCACCGCCGATCTCTCAAAAGTAATCTTCCGGTCCACTGCCGCTTTTTTCAAAAAAGAATAATCAAACAAAATGCTGTGTCCCAGCAACGGTAATTCTCCCATAAATTCCAATAATTTTGGAAAAACCTCATCCAGCTGAGGCGCATCCGCAAGGTCTTCGTCCCGGATTCCCGTAAGTTCTGTGATCCGTTCTTCCAATTTCCGCCCCGGATCCACAAACGTAGAAAATTCTTCCACAATCTGTCCCTGCTCCACACGGATTGCACCGATCTCTATGATCCGATCTCTCTTGGGATTCAGTCCCGTGGTCTCCAAATCTATACTGACATAAGTGTCATACATACTATTCTCTTATCCTTCCGCAGTACTTCTGATATATTCTGACTGCATACCTCAATTTTTATGAACCGGTCTTCTCCTGTACTTATAATATTGGATTCGCGATCACTTGTACCTTGGCTTCATAATTGAGCGGATTCCGTTCCTGATAGTCAAACAGAACATAATGAGGTTGCGGATATCGGAACGGTTCTAAGTGTGTCATTCGGCTTAGCTGTTTCCAGTCATACTGATCATAGGCAGAAAGATAATGTCTCTCCTGCTCTTCCGACTGGTAAAAACGGCGGATATCCTGTTTTTCCTCTTCCGTGATCTCTGCCGCAAACGCAGGCCTGCTCTTCAGGTTCTCCCGAAGATACATATCATAAGTCAGAAGTTCTCTGTAAATCTCACGGTTGGCCGGATCTTTCATCGCTGCGAACTCCAATAAGATCTGATACCGGTAGGCTCTGGCCGGACTGTTGGTAAAATATCCCTGCTCCTGATAATAATCCGCCAGCGCCTCATACATGGCAAACGGACCGGAAAATGCTTTTTCCAATACAGGCAGGGTATGAGTGAACTGGCCGCTGTTATAATACAGCTCTATCATCTCTTCGATCCGTTTCAGTCTCCGGATCTCTCCATAGCTGATCCAGTTCGTGTACAACACTTCATAGGGCGGCAGTTCCAGATAGCGAATTCCATACTCCTGTGCGTGCTCATGCATATCAGATCCCTTTAATACTTTCAGGAAGCCTAACTGTAACTGCTCCGGCTGCATTGCATACACCCTGTCAAAGGATCTGCCGAAGCTCTCATAGTCTTCATAGGGAAGCCCTGCGATCAGATCCAGATGCTGATGAATATTCTGTCCTCTGTGAATGGCCGCAACAATTTTCTCCAGCTTGTCGACATCCATGACACGGTGAATAGCTCGTATTGTCTCCGGATTCGTAGACTGCACCCCGATCTCCAGCTGTGCCAGTCCCGGACGGAAGCGATTCAGCAGGGCAATCTCCTCTTCCCGCAAAATATCGGCGGAAATCTCGAAATGGAAGTTGGTGACGCCATTGTCATGTTCATAAATATACCGCCAGATCTCCATGGCATGCTTGTGGTCACAGTTAAAGGTACGGTCAATAAACTTCACCTGTTTCACGTTTTGGTCCAGAAAAAACTGAAGTTCTCTCTTTACGACACTTATGTCACGTAGTCTTACCTTCTTATCTATGGAGGACAGACAATAGCTACACCGGTAGGGACATCCTCTGCTGGTCTCATAATAGATGATCCGGTTCGTAAAGGGCTCCATGTTCTCATAGAGGAACGGCAATGTGGTCAGATCTGTCAGGTCTCTGGGTGCCGTATAACCGGAAGCAAGACATAATCCCGGAATCTGTCCGAAACGTTCTACCACAAACTTTCCTGCAACCGTTCCCCTTCGGTCTGCTACCTGCTGTTCTGTGCTGTCGGATTCGGGTTGTTGTTCGGACTGTCCGGCCGTTTCTGCCTCCCGCAGATATTGTTCCAGTACTTCCCGGAACGTGACTTCTCCTTCTCCCACCATGATTCCGGTAACCTGAGGGAACTCTCTTAAAAGCCCCGGTCCATCATAAGTCACCTCCGGTCCTCCCAGCCAGATCTCCGTATCCGGCAGGATTTTCGGCAGTTCCGTCAGAATTTCCCGGATCAGCTTCCAGTTCCAGATATAACAGGAAAATCCTATTCCCTTTGGCTGACGCTTCCAGATTCCCTCCAAAATACTTTCCAGAGATTCATTGATGGTGAATTCCGCCAGTTCCACATAGGGCTGTAACTTTTCTCCCACACCGGCCCGCAGACTGTAAATAGCAGGATTGGAATGTATGAATTTTGCATTAATAGCTGTTAATAAGAATTTCATGGGATTATTATACTAAGAAAAAAGAATTGTGTCACCACAATTCCTCAGAATGTAGACAAAACGCTTTTGGTCAGCACTCCAGAAGCGTTTTTCTTGTTTTCGGTTCAAAAAGTGTGTACTTGATCAATAATAAACACTTTTGGGTTCCCCTTTTTCCCTTCCTGGCTATCATCTTTGCCAGTTTTTTCAGATTCATGCAGGCAAATGTAAGCCCGACTTTCATTTCCATCCAGGCTTTTCCTATCATCTGTGTATAGCGGAATCCGTGGTTTTCTTTTGCTGTTCCGAAGAGGCGCTCTACGGTCTCTTTCCGTTGCGCATACACTTCCTTCATCCCAATCATATGCCGGATATCCTCACACTTTTCCATGTACGGCTCCCAGATATGCCGGGTCACTACCTTCACATGATCCCTGCTTTCTGTGCACTGCTTCAGATATAGACATCCTTCACAGACGATTCCGCAGCTCTTGTATTCCCGGTATCCGGAACGGTTCGTCGTATGATAAGCCAGCACCTGATCATTCGGGCATACATAGCAGTCAAAATATTCATCATACACATACTCGGCTTTTTTGAAAAAACCATCTTTGGTCATGGGGCGTTTATACGGTAGAAGCGGTGTGATACCATCATCCAGAAGTAACTTTGCTATCGCTGGTGTTTTGTATCCTGCATCGGCTACCAGTGTCTGAATGCCAATGTCTTTTATCTTATCATACAGGGATTTAAATGTCCGGCTGTCATGCTGATTGCCGGGATTTACACTATAACCCAGAATCCATCCGTTTTTGTCACAGGCTGTCCGCACGGAATACGCAAAAACATTTTTATGCTCACCCTTTCGGAACCATCCGCTTTCCGGATCCGTTGTACTTTCCTTGACCGTTTTTTCTTCTTTTCCATCAGAGCTGCCACCACAGGAGGGGGGATCTTTGGGATCTTCCTTCTTTTCTTTCAGAGGCTTTTTCCCATGCGCTTCCCGGTCTTCGTTGATTTCCTTCTTTAACTGCTCTTCGAAGAACAGTGCTTCCTCATCTGCAATCCGTTTCCGCATCTTTTTGCTGTTTGCCCGTGCTTTTACATGGGTGGAGACCTCGGAAGGATCGATCAGTCTGTATTTATAGCATTCCTGCAGGATACGGGAAAAGATCTGTTCAAAAAGATCAGTATCCTTAAAGCGTCTGGTATAATTCTTTCCAAACGTAGAGAAATGGGGAACCTTGTCCATCATTTCCAGACCGAGGAACCATCGGTATGCGACATTGACTTCGATTTCTTTTACTGTCTGGCGCATACTTCGGATGCCGTACAGATACTGGATGAATGGAATTTTAATGAGCATGACCGGATCCATGCTGGGGCGGCCATTGTCTGCACTGTATTTATCGATCACAAGATCATAGATAAAACTCCAGTCGATTGCCTGGTCAATCAGGCGCAGCAGATGATCCTGCGGAACAAGGTCATCCATGCAGAACATCTGAATCTGCTCTCTTTTCTTATCTGCATTCTGTGTCATCATAGGAAACACCGCCTTTATTTTGATACTTTCATTATACCAAAAAAGTAGTGAAAAGTCCCGTAAATACGGCATTTTCACTACTTCTTATATGCTTGTAAGTACATAATTTTTGCAGTCATGACACAAGAAAAGCTCCCTCACAGGAAGGAGCTTTGTCTACAGTCTGAGCCTGAGGCTTCTTTAGAAGCACTCAGGCTTTATCATTCTGAAAACTAGATCTGGAACTGATGCATCAGCTGTAACATAGTATGTACCTGCGCGGACTGTTCTTCGCTGACAGCGGCGGTCTCCTGAGAAGATGCGGAGTTGTTGTCCACGATTCCGGCCACATGAGCGATGTTTTCATCGATCTGCTGGACGCTGGACACTTCAGCCTGAAGGGCCTGTGCCATATCAACCATACGCTTGGTAGAAGCCTCGGCTTCTTCCATTACCTGATCCATGCTGGCTTCGGTTTCTTCTGCAATGGCGATTCCCTTGTTGACAGCATCGATGGTGCTCCCGATCAGCTTTGTGGTCTCTCCGGCAGCCTCGGTGGACTGTTCCGCCAGATTCTTGACCTGCTCGGCTACGACAGCAAATCCGCGGCCTGCTTCTCCGGCACGGGCAGCCTCGATGGAGGCATTCAGTGACAGGAGGTTGGTCTGGGAAGCGATATCCTCAATGACCTGAATGATAGAACGAATCTCCTCGGAACATTTACTGATCTCACCGATTGCGACTTTCAGTTCCTGCATCTTGGCATTGCCATCAGCAACCGTCTGTGCGGACTGCTTGGAGATATCTGCGGTCTCCTGTGCAACTCTGGCTTTTTCTTCAATACTCTTTGCCATAGCGTCGATCATCTGGGATGCTTCGGAAATCTTGGAGGCCTGTGCGGTACAACCTTCTGCCAGATCGGTAGCTGCCTGTGCCAGCTGCTCGGAACCACCATCGATCTCCTGTGCGCTGACCTGAATGGTGGACAGTGTCTTCTTCATATCGGCAATGATCTTCACCATGGAATCCTTGATCTGTACAAAGTCACCGACATATTCTTCCGTAGGCTCTACACGGTAATTGCCCTGACCCATCTGACCTAAGATCTCGGAAATCTCGGTGATCATCTTGGTAAAGTTGTCGTTCATGAAATGAACGGCCTGCACCATGATGCCGACTTCACTGTCATCCTCCGGCAGATCCAGACGGCTGTCAAAATGTCCCTGCGCAAGTACTTTCATCTGCTCGGATACTTTTACAATGGGAATCAGCAGTTCCTGTTTTGCAAAGGTCAGTGTGGTGACAATCTTGCGGGCAATGGTCAGGAAGCAGAGAATGAAAATCACCATGGTAGTGATCATTATCAGATTCAGAGTATTTTGCTTCTGAGCCATACGTGCCTGGATATCATTGATACAATTATCTGTGGTTGCAGTGATCTCCTGTACGGTAGATTCATATTCCTCACCAAATACATAAGAAATAGCTGCTTGTGTATCTCCGGAACCGGCCTTATCCATGGCTTCTTCTTCCAGAGGAACCAGACCGTTGGACATTTCAGCAATATGGTTTAACAGTGCCCATTCATTGTCGGTCAGACCGTCTTTCTGAAGACCTTCCCAGGCAATGTCACGATTTTTGTCCTCGTTTAATTCCTTCATATAATTGTCATAGTAGGTCTGGTCTCCGGTGACTGCGTAAGACTGTACGGCAGCGGTCAGCGTCTTGGAACCCAGACGATACTGGTTCAGATACATGGTAGCTTCCAGCTGCTGGGAATTGATCCGGCTCAGATACATGTTGGATCCGATGAACAGGATCAGCATAACGATGCTGATGATCAGTATCCGATAGGTTGATCTTGTGTTTTGCTGCAGCATGGCAGACTGACTGGTTACTTTGCTTTGCTTTTTCATTTGAAATATAACCTCTTTTCTGTAATACATGGTGAACTGATGTGTTACGAAAAATTTTTTCCTACAGTATACTACAATTATCGGAATTATACAAATCTCGCACCTTTAAAAATACAGCAAAAACGCATAAAATTATTTATACGAACCATCAGTGACGACTTGCACCCTATACAGGAAGATGGTACTATAAAAAGTAAGAGGCATGATTCGGAAAAGAGAAGATAACGATAAATAAACAGACTGTAGACAAAGCTCCCTCACAGGAAGGAGCTTTGTCTACAGTCTGAAGAATTGTGTCACCACAATTCCTCTTCCTCGCAACAAATATTATACAACAAACGTTCAGCCCGCGCCATTCGCAAAGTCGCGTTATCACGCTCTCCGTCGCTTTGTGTGCAAGCACCCAATCGCCGGTTCTGTCATTCTATGGCTGAACTATTATTACAAGCATTTAATAAAACGATCGAACGCCTTCTGGCCTTCTTCAGTTCTCTTATAGACACCGGCATCTTCCAATACCTGCATGAATACCAGACCGATCTCCTTCTCTACGATACCGTCGATGTTCTCAGCAGTGATGGCATCGTATTTCGGACGGAACTCGTCTACCCAGTCTGCATGCTTTGCCAGTTCCTCATCAGCTCTTAAGTCCTTACCGGCGAGGATTGCTTCCTTCAGATGCGCCATCTCGCCCTTCAGGCGGGCAGGCAGTACTGCCAGACCCATAACCTCGATCAGACCGATGTTCTCCTTCTTGATATGATGCAGCTTTGCATGCGGATGATATACACCCAGAGGATGTTCCTCAGTAGTGATATTGTTACGCAACACCAGATCCAGTTCGAACTTGTCTCCGCGCTTTCTGGCAATGGGAGTGATGGTGTTATGAGGCTCGTTATCGGTATAGGCATAGATGAAAGCCTCTTCATCCGTATATTCTCTCCATTTATTCAGGATCACATCTGCCAGTGCAATAATGCGGTCGGTATCCATACCGCTGAGGCGGATCACAGACATAGGCCATGCCACGATACCGGCATCCACATCTTCATAACCTGCTACAGAGAAGTTTTTCTCTACAGGCGCCTTGGCCATGGCGAACTCATAATGACCACCCTGGAAATGATCGTGACTTAAAATAGAACCGCCTACGATGGGCAGGTCCGCGTTGGAACCTACAAAATAATGAGGGAACTGCTTTACAAAATCAAACAGCTTGCAGAAGGTCGCATGCTCAATCCTCATAGGTACATGCTGAGAATTAAATACGATGCAATGCTCATTGTAATATACATACGGAGAATACTGGAATCCCCACTGGCTGCCGTTAATGGTCACCGGAATGATGCGGTGGTTCTGGCGGGCGGGATGATTCACACGGCCTGCATAACCTTCATTTTCACGGCACAACAGGCATTTCGGATAACCGGCCTGTTTTGCCAGCTTCGCTGCAGCAATAGCCTTGGGATCCTTCTCAGGCTTGGACAGGTTGATGGTAATGTCCAGATCGCCGTATTTGGTGGGTGCTACCCATTTCATATCCTTGCAGATACGATAACGGCGGATATAGTCGGAATCTCTGCTTAATTTGTAATAATAGTCGGTAGCTGCCTCGGGAGATACCTGATCGTACAGTTCGTGGAAATGACGGATTACTTCACTGGGTCTGGGCATCAGCATGCTCATGATCTTCGTATCGAAAAGGTCACGATACACCACACTGTTCTCCTTGAGAATGCCTTTTTCGTAAGCATAATCCAGCATACCCTTCAGAACCTCTTCCAGTTCATCCTCACGCATGGTCACATTGTCGCGCTCTTCCAGTTCATCCAGTTCAAACAGCTCCAACAGACGGTTGGTCGTGTAGATCACATCTTCCTCCGGAACCAGTCCTGTCTGTACTCCGTAGGATACCAATTTACGAATTAATACCTGAATATCCATTTTTTCTCCATTCTGCAATACCGGATTTCTCCGGCATCGCACTCTCTATTCTCGTCGGATCTTAATTTCTTACAGGGTCTGGGGGCCGTCACCGATCTCTACTACATAGAAATCAGCTGCATAACCGATCTTCTCCTTATATGCCTTGCCTACCTGATCGATAAAGGTGTCAATAGCCTCATCCTTTACAATGCTTACGGTACATCCGCCGAAACCGGCACCTGTCATACGGGAACCAATAACACCGTCTACCTTCCATGCTTCTTCTACCAGAGTATCCAGCTCGATACCTGTTACCTCATAATCATCCCGCAAAGATACATGGGAAGCATTCATCAGCTCACCAAACAGCTTCACATCGTTGTTCTTCAGAGCTTCTACCGCACGAACGGTTCTCTGATTCTCATATACAGCGTGCTTTGCGCGCTTTCTGCGGACATCGCTCTTGATAATAGCTTTGAACTTCTCGAAAGTCTCCTCGTCCAGATCACCCAGAGTCTTGATCTTCACTACCTGCTGCAGTTCTGTCAGTGCAGTCTCGCACTCGCTGCGACGCTCATTGTACTTGGAATCTCCCAGGCCTCTCTTTTTATTGCTGCATGCGATCACGATCTTCGCATTTTCCAGATGGATCGGTGCGTACTCATATTCCAGAGTTGCGGTGTCCAGAAAAATAGCATTATCCTTTTTGCCCATGGCAATGGCAAACTGATCCATGATACCGCAGTTTACCTTGTTGTATTTGTTCTCGGAGAACTGTCCGATCAGTGCAAGATCCTGATTGGTCACATCAAATCCGAAGAAATCTCTCAGAATGTAGCCGGTCAGCACTTCTACAGAAGCGGAAGAGGAAAGTCCGGAACCGTTGGGGATATTACCGTTCAGCAGCAGATCCATACCGGAAGTCACTTTCATGCCCTTCTCACCGAAAGCCCAGATCACTCCCTTGGGATAATTGGTCCAGCCTGCTTCCTTGCTGGGTACCAGATCCTCCAGAGAAGATTCGATCACTCCCAGATGTCCGAAATTCATGGAATAGAAACGCAGCTTATTGTCGTTTCTCTTTCTTGCCACACCATAGGTACCGATGGTCAGTGCGCAGGGGAAAACGTGTCCGCCGTTATAGTCGGTATGTTCACCGATCAGATTCACACGTCCCGGTGCAAAATAAGCCTTGGTGCCCTCTGCATCTCCAAATACTTCTGCAAAAGTTTTCAGAATCGTCTCTTTCATTTCCATTTTTCTACTCCTGTCTGCTTACGATGTAAGCCTCTTACATTTATGTTTTCTTTCGTTACGCTCCGGCGGAATGCCAGACTGCGAATTCTCTTGCTCTATGTTTTCATCATAATAAAAAAAAACGGTTTTTTCTATTTATTTATGTTTTCAAAACCTGTCATTATGTTAAAAGCTACGAGCCATGCAAATCCAAAAAGAAAAACACGCCCTGGGAGCTTGCTCACGAGGACGTGCTTTTCTTTTTGGATTTATACGGCGACAGCCGTACATGAAGCAGGCACTTCAGTGTCTGCGAATGGGTATGGCCTAATTCTTATTTCTCATCTTTATTTCCAAACAGCTTCTCTGCTGCTCCGGCCGCGCCCATAATACCATTTACGGCAGGGTTCTTCAGTGCACCGGCTACCATGTTCACCTGAGTAGCGGCATCCGTCGCTGCCAACAGGCTGTTACGATACTCTTCGTTGACTTCATGTGTGGAAGCATACTCAATATAGCTTGCCAGCATATCGAAATCTTTGTTGCTGTCATATACAATGGCTACTACCACATACAGAACCACACAGGCAATGCCCAATACAACAAACACAACATTTTTCAGTATGCCGCCCAAAGCTACAAATACCAGAGTACCGATCACACTCAGGGTTACCAGCAATTCAGATACAGCGGCATCTTTTACGGATTTTACCAGAAAAGTCCTGCCATCCTGTAACAGCAGAGATACGCCGTCATAATAAGTCTCCTTGGTCATCTCGCCGTATTTTGCAAACAGATAACCCTCTAACAACAGATTGATTCTTCTGTAAGCTTTCTTGATCATACTCTGTGCAATACCGGATACAGACTTCAGTCCGGGGATCTTCTCCAGCATGGCTGCCGCGGTGAAAATACCCTGGCACAGATGATATAAAATATGAGAGAACTCTCTGGTCTGGCTCTTAAGTGCAGACAGGCTTCCACCTTGCTTCTTTACCAGTTCAATACCGGCATTTACCACATCCTCGGGCATCTCTTCACCCATCAGAGCTTTTGCTGTCATAACACGTTTTGCATACTCGGTATACCCGTCTACCCAGCTGAGGATCACTAATCCTGCAAAAAATGCTACCACTCCCAGCAGGGTCAATACGTTGATCTGTGTCATCAGTCCGATGGCTGCCACAATGACACCTGCTGCCATCACGCCGTAATAAATTCCCAGTCGCTGGTTGAATTTCTTTTGTACTGCCTTTGCTTTCTCTCTGTTATTCATTTTCTTGTCCCTCCATAAGTTGTGGTCTTATTCTATGACCACATACTACTTTAGTATAACTTTACTGTCATAAATTGTCAATATTCAGCATATTTTTATACAATGCTAAAATTATGTTATACTTTGTTTACCCGATAATCAACACTTAAAAAGCCATTCCTAAATTTAATTTGCTGAATAGACTCCTGTTATTCCGCACTCTGTTTCCGATACTGTACCGGAGTCATATCATAAGCCTTTTTGAACAGGCGATTGAAATGCTCCACATTCTCGTAACCAACGTTAGCTGCTATGGTCTCTACTGTCTGGTTGGTCTCCTTCAAGAGCATTCTTGCCTTCTTCATGCGTTCTTCCCTTACAACCTCCTGGAAGGTCATGCCGGCCTTTTCCTTAATGTATTTGGACAAATACGGTTTGGAGAGATGGAAGGTATCTACCAGCATATCCAGTGTTACATCCACGTAGTTCTTCTGGATGAAACTGATGATCTCCACGATCCTCTCTTCTCTGCCGGAGGTAATATGCTGTTCTGCTGCCAGCTTATTCACCGCGGACACCAGTGCGGCGATAGAACTCTTGATAATATCTTCATCTACGCCGACGCCCCAGTAGAATTTACCATCATGGACGATACCAACATAGGTGGCAGCCTTGGAATTGGAGCCTCTGGAAATTGCATGCTCTTCATATACAGACAACTCGTAGGTAATACCAAAGTATGTCTTGATGGCATTGCTGACTGCATCCAGACGTCCGTTACCCATAGTAGTAATGGCTCTGGAAGCTCCGCCCTGCTCGATAGTCACCTCTGCCTGAATGCCGTTCTCCTGTTTGAAGTGGCACTCCGGAATGTTGAAGATGCTGCGGGGATAAATATAATTTTCCTCGAAGATCGCGTAGATCTCCTTGGGAAGTAATTCCTGATGACGCCTGTCGGAGATACCCTTTACCAGGTAGCCGACTTCTTCCTTCATAGCTGCAGGCAGTGAGAATCCAAACTGCTGCTTCAATACGAATGCTACGCCGCCCTTACCGGATACGCTGTTGATACGGATAACATCGGATTCGTACTCTCTTCCCACATCTGCAGGATCGATAGGCAGGTAAGGAATATCCCAGCGCTTGCCGGTCCTGCCTTCCTTCTGCCATGCCATACCTTTACTGATGGCATCCTGATGGGAACCTGAAAATGCGGTAAATACCAGATCTCCCGCATAAGGAACTCTCTCATGCACCTTCATACCGGTGAAATTCTCATAAGCTTCACGGATCTCCATAATATGAGAGAAATCCAGTCCGCTATATACACCGTGACACATCATATTAAGTGCAACGGTTACCAGATCCACATTACCGGTACGCTCGCCATTGCCGAACAAAGTACCTTCCACACGGTCTGCTCCGGCCAGTACGCCGAACTCCGCATCGCTGATGCCGCAGCCTCTATCGTTATGGGGATGTACGCTGAGTACTACATTTTCACGATATTTCAAATGCTTGTGCATATATTCTACCTGACAGGCAAATACATGGGGCATTGCTACCTGCACGGTGGTAGGCAGATTGATGATAGCCTTGCGGTCAGCGGTGGGTTTCCATACCTCCAGTACTGCATTGCAGACTTCCAATGCATAATCCACCTCGGTCTGGGAAAAGCTCTCCGGGCTGTACTCAAAGGTGAAGTTACCTTCAGTCTCATCTGCCAGATTCTTTAACATCCGGGCACCGTCTACTGCCAGCTTCTTGATGGCTTCCTTGTCCTTCTTAAATACCTGTTCTCTCTGCTCTACGGAAGTAGAATTATACAGATGGATCACTGCGTGGGGCGCTCCCTTGACTGCTTCGAAGGTCTTGCGGATGATATGCTCTCTCGCCTGCGTCAATACCTGAATAGTCACATCCTCCGGGATCATGTCGCGCTCAATTAATGCACGGATAAAATTGTACTCCGTATCGGAGGAAGCGGGAAAACCAACCTCGATCTCCTTGAAACCGATCTTTACCAACATCTTGAAGAATTCCAGCTTATCTTCCAGACTCATGGGATCGATCAATGCCTGGTTGCCGTCTCTTAAGTCAACGCTGCACCAGATAGGGGACTTGGTAATACTGTCCTTTTTTACCCAGTCGTAGGTCACCTCGGGGGGCATAAAATAAGTTTTCTGATATTTTGCTGCAATGTCTGCGCTGTTCATGGGAATCCTCCTGCCATATGATTACTTTTTATTTTCAAAACCTGTTGTTTTTACTATTTTCACTTATCTGATTGCCCTATCTTAACACTCATAATTTCTGTAAGCAAGTTATGTTCTTATCTTGTTAATTGATGTATTTTAATGTGACATTTTTGTCATATATCTATAAATTCTGGAAAAATGCTATTTTATTCCGTATTTCTCTCGTTTTATAATTTGATTAAAAATTTTAATTGCATATATCATTTTTTGTTATATTTAAAAATATATTTTTAACTTTGTGTTGTTACGTTATTGATTGATTTTATTATTATATATTTGCCAGATACCGATTTCTGTACAAGCATCTATTAATAACCGATTCTTGTATATACAAAAACAGATGTCCGTATTGGGCATCTGTTTCGCATTTATACACTATTCATAGTCTAAACGATTTCTCCGTACTGCGTACTCTCGAAATCGTAACGCCCATTCGCATTCCGGACTATCGTCCTACTTGCTCATGTTCGTTTACTTCCCGCATAAAAAGCCCTTCTTGACAGCAAGCTGTCCGAAAGGGCTTTTCATGGGTAAGTTTATTCTATCAAATGATTTCCACTCTCTCAAAATACCGGATCAGAATATCCGCGCAGTTCTCGATTCCCAGCTTGGTGGTATCCAGGATCATGTGGTAGTTGTTCACATCGCCCCACACCTTACCGGTATTCTCATAATAATAGGCGGCGCGTTCTGCATCATTTTTCTCAAGCATTTCCTTCGCCTCATCGTGGGAAAGACTTTCCTTCTTCATGATACGTTCAATACGATCTTCCTTATCCGCGCACACATACACGTTAAATACATTCGGCTGATCCTTCAGGATCTCGGATGCACAACGTCCCAGAATAATACAGGGATGTTCCGCCAATTCCTTAATGACCTCCGCTTCCGTAGCATAGCTGTCACCATCTAGCTCATGCTCTATGTACGCCTTATCATATACCGGCACCCCCAGCTTCTCAGACAACTCCTGTGCGATCAGACTGGCTCCTGTTCCGAATCTTCGGCTGATAGTAATTACAAGGTTCATCGTAAGCACCTCCTTTGTAAGGTACTCTCATTTTATGATAAAGACTCTGAATTTGCAAGAGGGATGTCTACAAAAGCTTCTGCTCTATCTGATACAGTTTCTCACCTGTCGCCCGCATGCTGTGTTCCTCCGCCAGTGCCCTGCCTGCCCGGATTCTGCGTCTTACTTTTTCCCGCGGTTCTTCATACAAGATGTCTCGGACTGCCTGCTCGTAGGAATCCAGATTGCTGGCTTTGCGCACCTGCTCGCCGTCGGTAAGCCACCCTTCATACACCGGAATGTCTCTCACGATCACAGGAATCTCACAGGATAATGCCTCCAATACCACGATTCCTTCCGTCTCTTCATAACTGAAAAAAGCAAATGCATCCGCACCACAGTACGCATCCCGCAGGATCCCGGACGGTTGGAAACCGGCAAAGATCACATTTTCCGGCTTCTCTGCCACAGCCTTTTTGATCTCTGCCGGAATCAACGCATTGTTCCCGCCCCCAAACCATAGAAAAATAATGTCTGGCATCCTTTTTGCCATTTCCAGAAAATCCTCGATTCCTTTTCTGTGAATCAGATGCCCGGCGGATATCACGACCTTTTTATCCACAGGAAGATGAAAAAATATCCGGAATCGTCCACCTGCCTGCTCTGTTTTGTGGAAAAATTCAGTGTCCACACCATTGGTCAGTGCATAAATCTCCCGATGCAGATCATATTTCATTAACAATTTCCGGGAATATTCCGTTGGTGTGATAACCACATCTCCCTGTCTATAACAATGGCGGATCCATTTTTTGAATAAAGGAGCCGCCAGATTGGAACCGATAAAAGAATTCTTAAAATCTTCCATGGTGGAATGTCCGTAATAGACGACCTTTTTCCCCTGCCGTCTTGCCCGCCGTGCCATCAGCGGCGAATCAGGCAATACAGTATTGATCTGTACGATATCCGCCTCTTTCCAGACGTCCGTCACGGTCACTTTTGCTGCTCGCAGCATCTTCTCCTGATGGCGGATGGCGCTGCCGACGCCGCTTTTTGCCACCAGTGAAAGTCCGCCTTTATATATATAAATTTTCATAAGTATACTCTCCTATACCAGGTGGAAAATCACCTGGAACAGTGTCGTCAGTCCCAGACTATACAGCGCAATGGAGAAAGGCTTCCCCAGAAAGATGACTGTCACAAACTGTTTCCATGTCATGTTCGTTGTTCCGGCGAGATAACAGAGAAAATCATCCGGTGCCACCGGCAGGAAGATTGCCAGTGCAAATAATTTCAAAAATCTCCCCTTCAACTCCGTCCATGTCAGGTATTTTTCAATCATTTTCCCGGGAAACATCTTGTACAGCACCGGTCTTCCCAGACTTCTTGCTATTCCAAAAGCAATACAGGAACCCACACTGATTCCTATATAATTATAGAAAAATCCCGGCACCGCTCCAAAGAGCAGCACTCCTGCCAGACAGCTGATGCCACCCGGTATGATGGGAAACACCACCTGAACGATCTGGATCAGCACGAAGATCAGTGCACCGATCATTCCGAAGCGGTTCACAAACTGCTGCATGGTCTCCACCGATTGGAAAATGCCGCTCTGATAGCCCCAGACTGCCAGTATTCCACAGAGGATCAGACTAACCCAGGATGCAATATTGACGACTCTTTGCCAAGCGTTTTTCTCTTTCGACCTGTTTTTCTTCGATCTGTCGCTGGTATAGTTGTTCCATGCTTCCCGCAAATCTTTTTTGGGAAAATATTTCTGCGGACTGTTTTGCATAACTGCACATTCCTCTACGTTCATCGTCTTCTTTCTCCTTCCAGTTCTTCAGGTCTTTCAAGAATTCCTCCTCGGTCCGGTACTGCCAGCCGTTTTTGTCCTCTTCCACAACCGCCCGCAGGCATTGATCCCTTCTGCATAATAACGGTAATCCTGCTGCCAGTGCTTCCGCATAGGTAAGCCCCTGGGTCTCACTGGTGGAAGCGCTGACGAACAGATCTCCTGCCGGATAATAAGATGCTACTTCAGCGGGTGATACCATTCCGGTAAAAATAACGCTTTCCGTCACACCCAGTTCTGCTGCCTTTTTCCGTAAAGTCTCCAAATAAGGACCGCCGCCTACAATCATCAGTATTGTGCCGCTCTCCTGAATTTTCTGCTGGTACTCCAGCAATTCTTCCACATTCTTCTCTTTTGCCAGACGACCTACATATAAAAGCACTGTGGTCTTCCAGTCCATTTTATATTTTCTTCGTATTCTCTCCCGAGAATCCGTCCGGGTCTGCGCATCATATTTACTCAGATCAATCCCCGATGGGATCACTGATACCGGACAATGAATGCCATAGCCTTTTAGTAATGTCTCTATTTTTGTGCTGGGAGCGATCATACTGTCCACCTTCTCGGAGATCTGTCGCGTCAGGAACTGTACCATATCCCTGCCCCATTTCTTGTAATGGGAAAAATAGTGGGTATAATCTTCGTATACAGTATGGTAAGTATGCACCAGAGGGATCTTACATTCCTCTGCGATCTTTTTTGCCATGAAAAAGGTAGAAAATTCACACTGGGAATGCACAATATCCGGATTCCACTCTATAATCCCGCGATACAGTTCGCGTCCCGGGGACACCCGAAGTCTTGCTCCCGGATAAATATATCCGGCATTCACGGAACCCATATAGATCACACCCTCTTCTTCGTAGGAACGAGCTGTACGGGACAGGGTCAGGATCTTCACTTCATGTCCTCTTTGCTGTAATTCCTCCCGCAGATTGCATACCGAAGTAACAACTCCGTTGATGGCCGGCTTGTACCAGTCTGTTGTGATCAATACTTTCATCTTTTTTCTCCCTTCCGTTTATTTTCTCTGAATTGATCTCAGCATAACAGACACAGGTAAATTCCATCCGAATAAAATCAAAAGTTTTCCTAAAGTTTCTGTGAGTTTTTTCCAAAATGTGCACTAAAAAACAGCATTCTCCGGAAATTTCCGGAAAACGCCGTTTTTAATCGTCTTTCTATAAAATTATTATCTTTCTTCTCGGAAGTACGCCAGTCCCAGACTTGCAGGGGGCTGATTCTCTCTCTTGCTCCGCATGCTGGTGATGACCAGTACCAGTAATGTTACGACATAAGGAATCATCTTGTACAGCTCCTGATACTCCATATGCTCGATACCGGTGGGCAGATACAGATACAGGATATACAGTCCGCCGAAAAGGAAGGATGCGAATACGCTGATATTCGGTCTCCAGATGGTGAAGATGACCAGTGCGATAGCAAGCCAGCCTCTGTCACCAAAGGCATCGTTGGACCAGACACCGCAGGCATAGTCCATTACATAATACAAACCTCCCAGACCTGCGATCATACATCCCACACAGGTAGCGATGTATTTGTACCGGGATACGTTGATGCCAGCCGCATCTGCGGTATTGGGACCTTCACCGACCGCTCTCAAATGCAGACCGGTTCTGGTATGACTCAGAATATAAGATGCCGCAAACGCTATGATCACTGCCAGATACGCCAGGAATCCATAGGATAAAAACAACTTGCCGAACCATCCCAGCTTCACCGCAAAAGGAAGGGATTTGCTGAAATAGCTGCTGGTAGCGGACAATGCGATGGAAGGTACATCACTGTTCACCAGCTTGATCAGGGAGCCGCCGAAGAAGTTACCGAAGCCGACACCGAAGGTGGTCATGGCCAGACCGGTCACGTTCTGGTTCGCCCGCAGGGTAACGGTCAGGAAACAGTACAGCAGTCCCATCAGCAGGGAACCCAGCAGACAGCAAAGCATAGGAATCGCAATAGCGAGGAATCCGTTCATATTTGCCGCACCGCCTGCCGATCTCTCATAGAAGAAGGAGCCGATGACACCGCAGATACCTCCCACATACATAACGCCGGGGATTCCCAGATTCAGGTTACCGGATTTCTCCGTGATGATCTCACCGGTACTTCCGTATAACAGAGGAATTCCCTGTACAATAGCTCTCGGAATAAATGCAAGTAAAAATGTCCACATGATTACTGTTCCTCCTTTTCTGCCTTTTTACGGAACTGCAGGCGATAGGTAATGAAGAACTCACAGCCGATAATAAAGAACAGGATAATACCTGTCAGAATATCGGAGTAGGAATGATTCAGTCCAAAATTGGTAGAGATCTCACTGGCACCACGATCCATGAAAATGATCAGGAAGCTGGAGAACACCATGGTCAGAGGATTGAACTTGGACATCCAGGATACCAGTACAGCAGTAAATCCCTGTCCACCTGCAATGGTGGTGGTAACAGTATGGTTGATACCGCCTACCAGAAGCAAACCTACCAGTCCGCACAGCGCACCGGACAGAAGCATAGTACGGATGATTACCTTTTCTACCTTGATACCCACATATTTTGCGGTATTTTCACTCTCACCCACAACGGAGATCTCATATCCCTGCTTGCTATAGTTGAGATATACATACATGAAAATCGTAATCACTACCGCCACTACAATACTTAACAGATACTTTGAACCAAATATCTGGGGCAGCCAGCCCACGTTGGTATTCTGGTTGATGATACCGATCTTACCGGATCCCTTGGGAACCTCCCATACAATGGTATAGAATGCCACAAGCTGGGTAGCTATGTAGTTCATCATCAGTGTAGACAGTGTCTCATTGGTATTCCATTTTGCCTTGAAAAATGCAGGAATGAAGCCCCAGATGGCTCCTGCTGCCAGGCTGGCCACGATCATGCACAGGATCACAACTGCACCCGGAAGCTTGTCCCCCAGGCAGATCATGCAGGCTGCGGATGCCAGACCCCCGATCAAGACCTGTCCCTCACCGCCGATATTCCAGAATTTCATCTTGAATGCCGGAGTCAGTGCCAGTGCAATCAACAACAGGATCGCAATATTCTGAAAAGTAACCCAGGTCTTACGGACGGATCCGAAAGCTCCCAGAATAATAGACTGATATACCTGTAAAGGATTGATTCCCGTGGTGATCGTCGTAATGATACCGCACAGGATCAACGCCAACAGAATCGCTACGAAACGGATACCCAGAGATTTATACCAGGGGAGAGCATCTCTTTTTACGATATGAAACAAAGGCTCTTTATTCTTCTCCTTCATGTTCTTTGCCTCCTACTCTGGTCATCAGCATACCGACCTCATTTTTATCTGTCTTTCTCGCATCGAGGATACCGCTGACTTCTCCGCCGCACAGCACCATGATACGGTCGGACAGCTCCATCAGCACATCCAGATCCTCACCTACGAAAATTACGGCAACGCCCTTTTTCTTCTGTTCATTGATCAGGTCATATATAGTATACGAAGAATTGATATCCAGTCCACGTACCGCATAAGCCGTTAACAATACGGTAGGTGCAGACGCAATCTCTCTTCCAACGAGAACCTTCTGTACATTACCACCGGACAATCTGCGTACCGGAGTGGTGATACCCGGGGTTACAACCTCCAGATTTTCTACCACATCAGTCGCAAGCTGTTTGGAAGGTTTCCTGTTCGTAAACGGTGTATGTCCCTGTCGGAAGGAACGTAACATCATATTGTCTGTCAGGTCCATATTGCCCACCAGACCCATGCCGAGACGATCTTCCGGCACGAAGGAAAGTGAAACACCCATCTCTGCGATCTTCAACGGATCCTTGCCGATCAGCATTTCCTTGCTGCCATCGTCCTCTACATAATGAATCGTACCGGTCTCCACCACTTGTAATCCGGCGATAGCTTCCAGAAGTTCCTTCTGTCCGCAGCCGGAGATACCGGCGATTCCCAGAATCTCACCGCTGTTGGCGGTAAAGGACACATCCTTTAACTTGACGATTCCTTCTTCATTACGAACCGTCAGTCCCTCTACCTCGATACGGGGCTTTGGATTCACAGGCTCCGGTCTCTCGATATTCAGTGTCACAGCGTGGCCTACCATCATATTGGTCATTTCGGTGACGGTGGTATCCTTCGTCAGCATACTGCCGATGTACTGGCCGTTTCTGAGTACAGCCACTCTGTCGGACAGAGATTCGACTTCATGCATTTTATGGGTAATGATGACGATAGCCTTGCCGTCATCTCTCATTTTCCGGAGGACGTTAAACAGCTTCTCGGTCTCCTGCGGTGTCAGTACGGCGGTAGGCTCATCCAGGATCAGAATATCCGCACCACGGTACAGTACCTTTACGATCTCTACCGTCTGCTTCTGGGATACGGACATATCATAGATCTTCTGCTTCGGGTCCACTTCAAAACCGTATTTATTGCAGATCTCCTCGATTTTACGGGAAGCTTCTTTAATGTTCAGTCTACCTTCCAGACCCAGAATAATATTCTCGGTGGCAGACAGTACATCGATCAGCTTGAAATGCTGATGCACCATACCGATTCCCAACCGCAATGCATCCTTGGGAGATCTGATGACCTCTTCCTTACCGTTAATAAAGATCTGCCCCTCATCCGGAAAATAAATACCGGAGAGCATATTCATCAGTGTCGTCTTACCGCTGCCGTTTTCTCCAAGCAGTGATAAGATCTCACCTTTGTAGATATCCAGATTCACCTTGTCATTGGCGATCACGGATCCAAAAGTCTTGGTAATGTTTTTCATTGAAACCGCAGCTACTTTTGTCTCTTTTTCCATCCTCTGTCACCTTTCCAAATTATCCATAACCTGTATACTTTGAGTCGCCCCTTTTCTACCCTGTCGATTCTTACAAATTAACAGGGTAGAAAAAGGGCGGCGCGGCGATAAACGCGGCGCCGTCCAGGCTTTTTAAGAATTAATACTGCTCGTCCAGCAGGTTGATGCCGTCGATTCTTACATTGAAGTAAGGAGCGGAACGGAATGCAACATCGGACTCATGGAAGTATCCGTCACTTACTACCTCATGATCGGGAGTATAATCAGGATCGGTATCGATATCAGCCTCATAGCTGTCCAGTGTCTTGCCGTCTACAGTGAAGGTAGTGATATCATATACGTGAGTCTTGCCTGCGATCAGATCAGCCTTTGCAGCTTCTACTGCTTCTGCAGTACCCTCTGCTACAGCAGTACCAAGGTCACTCAGTTCTACAGAACCGGTCTCCAGAGTACCGCACCAGTCGGTATCAATAGGAGTTCCGTCTGCTACACATTTGATAGCATACTCGAAATAAGGCTCCCAGTTAACTCTGGAAGATACCAGGAAAGTATTGGGGCAGGCTGCCTCAGTGCTTCCGTTGTAAGATACGTTGGGAACGCCTGCGGTCTCACATGCGGTAGGAGCACCCATGGAGTCTGCATGCTGGCTGATCAGTACACATCCGCCCTCGATCAACTTGTTAGCTGCTTCCTTCTCAGCGGTCTCATCGTACCAGGAACCGGTAAAGGTTACATCCATGGTAGCGCTGGGGCATACGGAACGAGCGCCCAGGAAGAAGGATGTATAACCGGACATAACTTCTGCATAAGTATAAGCACCTACATAACCCATCTTAGCCTGATCCTCAGTAATATCACCGTTAGCGATCATCTCATTCAGCTTCATGCCTGCAACGATACCTGCAAGGTAACGACCATCATAAATGGAAGCAAATGCATTGTGGAAATTGTCCAGGCCCTCAGTATGAGCCTTGGTTCCGGTTGCATGGCTGAACTGAACATTTGGATATTCCTTAGCAGCCTCAATGATGTAGTCCTCATGTCCAAAACTGTCTGCGAAAATGAAATTACAACCTGCATCAGCAAGCTCACAAGCTGCTTCATAAGCTTCCTGTCCTTCAGGAATGTTGGTCTTGGTCATGTACTCAATACCAAGCTTCTCACAAGCTGCTTTTGCTGCATTCAGGAAGTTCAGATCATAAGTAGAGTTCTCATCATGCAGGAAAATGAAACCTGCCTTTACACCGGTAACAGCTTCACTGTCGGTTGCTGCTTCGGTAGTACCTGCTGCTTCGCTAGTACCTGCTGCCTCGGTGGTAGCTGCAACGGTTGCTGCATCTGTGCCGGTGGTAGCTGCATCATTGGATCCGCATCCTGCCAGAGCAGTAACTGCGAGAGCCATAGCTGCGAGTAAACTTACGACTTTCTTTTTCATAATTCTCCTCTTTCTGCGCTGCTGCTTCGTCACAGATCCATGGTGGCAGCGCGGACACAGATCTGCGAATAAACTGCTGAGCCTTAACATAAAAAGGGTAGTATGATCTTTCATACAACCCCTTTATTGTATTCTCTCAACATTAGTCAGTATAAGCATTTGTCCGACTTCTTGTCAAGAGAAGTATTAAATTTGATAACTATTAAGATCGGAATGTGATCTCTCCGGTCTTGTCATCCATGCTTTCCACAATAGCGAGCGACTCTACACGGATACCCTTGGAACGGATCAGGTCGCCGCCCTTCTGGAATCCCTTCTCAACGGCAATGCCGACACCCTCTACAGAAGCTCCCGCTTTATTGACAATGTCAATCAGACCCTCCAGTGCGCATCCGTTGGCCAGAAAATCATCAATGATCAGAATATGATCTTCGGGATGCAGGAATTTTTTGGAAACGATCACGTCATATACTCTCTTGTGCGTAAAGGATTCGATCTTGGTGGAATATACTTCACCGTCAATATTTACGGACTGGGACTTTTTTGCAAATACCACAGGCACATGAAAATGCTGGGCTGCCACACAGGCGATACCAATACCGGAAGCCTCCACAGTCAGAATCTTCGTAATCTTACGGTCTGCAAAAAGATGCGCCCACTCTTTTCCCATTTCATTGAACAGATCAATGTCCATCTGATGATTCAGAAAAGAATCTACTTTTAATACATTCCCTGCTTTTACCGTACCGTCTTTGCGAATGCGCTCTTCGAGTAATTTCATTGTATGTCTCCTCTTTTGTTTCTTCTTAATATATTTTAATGATGTCGGGGTCAAAAGCCCCCGACTTTGATACCTACGAATTGCTTCGTGCTACGCACTACCACAATTCTACACAATATTCGCATATCGTGGAATTATCATCCCTCTTTTATGCTCTTATGTCTCTTATTATACGCAGGATATTGCTCCTTTTTCAATAGAAGAACTATATTTCTTGCTATTTTGACAACATTTTGCTATGTTAACCATGAGAATACTGAAATCACGAGGTGCCTTATGCCTATCAGAGGATATATCATAGAAAAATATAATACTATGACTAACGCTTATACCTGCAACCGTCTGGTACAGGAAGCTTCTGCCCTGGATATGGATCTGCAGATTGTAGGGATCCATGATACTGCGGTCTCTCCGCATGGTGTTATAAATCATGGTAAAATACTGAAACCCGTGGATTTTGTCATCAACCGCTATAAATGGGGACGGGAAAAGGATGCTATAAATGCACTTGCCACCCGAAGCTATAATCCATTAACTGCTTATAATATCTATATTAATAAATTTGAACAGGTACGAAGGCTTCATTCCAAAGCCTTTTTGATCCCGAAATATCTTCTGGGAACTTCACGGTTGCCTTTTTCTTCTATTGTAGAACAACTGGGCCTTCCCTTTGTCGGTAAAGGACTGGAAAGCTCCATGGGAGAAGAAATCGTCTGCATCCGGGATAAAGCTTCTTATGAGGAACTCTCTCTTAACTACCCTTCCTCCAAGGAATGGCTCTTCGAAGAATTTATCTCAGAAAGCTACGGCAGAGATCTGCGCTTTTACAGCATCCGCGGAGAAGCCGTTGCCTGTATGCAGCGCACATCCCAGGGGGATTTCCGTGCAAATGTAGCTCTGGGCGCTTCGGTAGAGCCTTACCCTGTCACTTCCGGCATCCGTACCATAGCCGCAGATATTTACGAACAGACCGGACTGGATTTTCTGGGAATTGATCTGCTCTTTGGCAGAGAAAAACCTTATTTTTGCGAAATCAATGTCATGCCGGGACTGGAAGGTATTGAAAAGGCTTCCGGCATAAATGTTGCGGGAAAAATTATTGAGACGATACAATCTGACTTTACATCAAAGACTTAGTGTAAAAAATAGTTTTTTCATGCGCAAATATGTGCCTGCACAGTGTACGAAAATACATGATACTAAAGTATCTGGAAAATTGCAGGCTACAAAAAGGTATTTATATGAATAACACTTCCGAAACATCACTGCAATTTCATAAAATCACTACGCGTAAGGAGGCGGAAGACTTTGTCTATGCCTCTTATCTGCGAGCTGCCTCACATCAGGATTATGCTGCAAAGGACGCCAGAAAACGACACCCGGAACTGACCAGATCCCTGCTTTGGCAAAAATCCGTTACTCCCTGCATCGTTGTCACCGGAAGCAAGGGAAAAGGCTCCGTTTCCAACATGATCTCCCGAATCCTGCAGACAAGATTCTCTGTGGGACTGATGACCAGCCCTCATATCACGGACTTTCGCGAACGCTTCCGTGTCAATAATACGATGATCAGTGAATCTGACTTCTGCCGTCTGATGACAGAGATCCAGCCAGAGATTCTGAATATTGCCTCTGATCTGCCGGAGTCAGTATGTATCAGTCCCATGGGAATCCAGGCCGATCTGGCACTGGCTTATTTTTCGGAAAAACATACGGATTTCAATGTACTGGAATGCGGTAAAGGTGCAAAATACGATGATGTGAATAATGTACGTCACAATTATGCCGTGATCAACCGGATTTTTCTGGAGCATACGAGGGAACTGGGTGATACGCTGACTGCCATTGCGGAAGATAAATCCCACGTTATCACCGGAGAGCAGAAGTGTGTCTATTTTGCGGAGCAGGAACCGGAAGTTCTGGAAGTTCTGCAGCGCCGTGCCGAAACTCTGCATATTCCCTATAAGATCTACGGTCGGGATTTTCATGCGGAAAACATCCGTTATACCTGCTTCGGAATGCAGTTTGATGTTGAAATCGGAGACAACATTTATGCGGATTTACAAATTCCGTTGCTGGGAGAACATCAGGCGAAAAACTGTGCTCTGGCACTTGCTGTGTGTGTGGATGTGCTGTCTGATCTGCGCAGGGAATCCGCAGTTTTTTCTTTGCCAGATATCCGGAAAAATCTGTCTCTGCTACACTGGCCGGGACGCATGGAAGTCCTGCGTTCCAAACCGTTTGTTCTGCTGGATGCCTGTATCAATGCCACCAGCTGTGAGAATGTAAAGGAAGTCCTGCGACATCTGGGGGGTTGGAATTGCACTGTTATTGTGGGAATTCCGGAGGATAAGGATTATGCCGGTGTGGTCAGATCCATGAAAGGTATGGCAAACCGGATTATCCTCACCAGATCCGGGAATCCGCATTATCATTTTTCCCAAAAACAGCAGGAGACATTAGCAGAAGAAGATATTGGCACAATATGGACAGATTCCGTGAAACAGGCACTGACTCTGGCCGGTTCTTGTCCGGATCCCATTGTAATATTAGGTACGACCTCCGTGATTTCAGAAGTTGAGCAGATTTTTCAGTAATCTTAACTTGCCCTCACCGGATACAGGTGCTACAATGAGGGCAAATAGAAGAGTAGCAAAACATTACGCAGAAAGGAGAAGTCCCATGACAGGTATTTACGGAATCAATTATTCTAATAATTATAGTCTGACCGGCAATTACGGATACGGTTATTCTACCGGTGCGGTATCCTCCGCACAGCCCGAAGAGAAGGGTATGGTGGTAAATCCCGGAAAATCCGATGTAGAAAAGCCCGGCAGAAAGTCTTCTCCCGCAGAATGCGAAACCTGCAAGAACCGGAAATATCAGGATGGTTCCAACGAAATGGTCTCCTTCAAATCTGCATCTCATATTTCACCACAGGCTTCCTCCTCCAGAGTTCGTGCCCACGAACAGGAGCATGTAACGAACGCTTACAACAAGGCCGCACAGAACAACGGCAAGGTTCTCTCCGCCACAGTGTCCCTGCGGACCGCGGTATGTCCCGAATGCGGCACCGTCTACACCGCCGGCGGCACCACCACGACCAAGATCAGTTACCGTGACGAGAGCAATCCTTACCAGCAGAACAAAAAATCTGCCGATGCCGCCATGCTGATTGGACGGAATCTGGATCTGAGTGCGTAAATGAAACATAATTTTTGACATGCGAAAGCCCCCACCTTTTATGATATGTGAGGGCTTTTTTATTTTCATTTTAATACGCCACATACCAGTCCCGGCAGGGCAGGAGAGTGAATCCATCGAATTTTTCCGCATCTGTATAGTAAATGATATATATCTTATTTCTGTCAATATGCTCCCAGTCGATTCCCATGGTGAAGCGGATTCCCTTGCCTAGGAAAGACTCCGGCTTGGGAGGTGCATCGCTTAAATTCCTGTTGGCAAGGTATTCTGCAGCGTCAATCTCTCCGTAGAGCAAAACACTGGGATATTTGATGGCATCTTCGATCTCGATCTCACGACCGCTTTCCGCCGCAATCTCCATGGCTTTCTGTACGGCTTCCTCGCTGCCTTCCTGAAAATAGGCACTGACCAGCTCTTTATAAGAAGTAAAATATGCCTTTTCAAACTGTACATTTTCCCCCAGCAGAAGTGCTGCCAAAAGAATGCTTACTGCAATTTTTCCATAGAAATTCACTTTTTTCCCCAGAAAATCTGTCAAAGAAGACACGCACAATGCTCCGCACAGAACAAGAGGAATATAGATGCAGTTGATCTGGGTCATTCCCACGGTAACCAGTAATCCCAGCAGCAATGCGCCGGTCAGTTGAAAGAATATCATCCATAATAATGTTGTCTGTCTCTTCTGTAAGGCTAGGATCAGGCGGACCACCAGTAAAAAAACTCCCAGAAAGATCAGTACTCTGGCTGTGATTCCGAAAAATCCAAACGGCATGATCACATCGTAAGGACGACCGATATCCTGCCGATACAGAAGATACAGCAGATTTTTGAAATTGTATAAAATATCACGGAAAGAGGATGCTATTTCATTCACTCTGAAATCCGTCATTACATAGACCGAAAAAGGGCCTATGGAGAACTCTGGGAGGATTCCTCTGTTTACCAGCAAAAACGCCAGCAACGGAAGTGCCAGTAATCCAATGATCACCACATGGATCACGAAATATTTGTCGATCTTCAAAGTCTTTGTAAGAAATCCGTATCCCCATTCTAACAACAGAAGGAGTGGAACAATAGGCCAGATGGTCGCATAACAATACAGGCTCAAACCGTAGGAAAGTGCCGACAGAATAAGTAATCTCGGTTTTTTCAGACCATAGGCAAAAAAAGTCAGTCCAAAAAGCAAGAACCCTGGTGCCAGATTGGATTCCAGTCCCCACCTTGACATCATGATATGCCAGGGACATACACTGAGAAGAAGCATGGCCCACAGTCCGGCCGCTTCATTCACCATCTCTTTCATCAGAAAATAAACCGCCACCAGAGATAAAATTGCTACAATGGCCTGCGGTAGTCTTACTACCAGTGGAGTGATCTTACCTCCGGTGAACACCATAAGAGGAAGCATAAGATACGAGTTCAGCGCATTCTGTCCGCCACCCCAGGACTCGAAATACACAGGATAGGAGTGTCCTGTGGAATCGATCCCACTGTGAAACAGTGAATACGCATTAAAAGCCCCATAAGCCTCGTCCATCTGGTAACCGCCCGGAACCTTCCCCAGCTGCACCAACCGCAATATAGAACCAAATACTAATATGAGACAAAACAATATGGTGTATTTATGTTGTTCTATTGTTTTCTTTAATGTCATAGGTCTTTTATATCCTTTTTGCTTTCCAACATTTATTTTCATTTTATCATATTTATGATTGGATTGTCTCTGTAAAACTGAAAATTGATTTCGATGACATTTTGGCCCGCAGATTATCATATTCGGTTTACGTAAACTGAAACATAAAGTCTTCTGGAAACCTACCCATATTTCGTTTTCCTTGTCTATTCAGATTTTTAACATCATTTCCATATATCTTCGGTATGTTTTGAATCCTACTGCTTCATAAAAGGCAAGTGCATCTTCATTAAACTCCCACATATTAAGTTCCATACGATTTATTCCCTGCTCCTTTGTATAAGCTTTTATAAATGCTATCATTTCCGATGCAATTCCCTGCCTTCGGTATTTTTTATCCACACAGAATTCATCAATATCCATAAAATCACGTTCCTGCATAAAAGGAGTTTCCGGTTTATGAATATGATGAAGTACAGCAAAACCACAGATCATTCCTTCCGATTCCGCCACAATAATTTTCTGCTCGAGATCTTTCCAGATGGTATATACATGATCTTGTAATTCCTTATTAAAACCGGCCTTGAAAATCTCGGATTTTCCTTCAACATGCAGGTCATTTACCTGTTTTCTTAATTCATTTACCCGTATTAATTCATTTTCTTTTGCAAATCGTATGACCATTTTTATAGACACCTCTTTTTCTTTATTTTATACTATATACAAGTATATAGTGTGTAAATTATACTTTCAATTACATATATGCAGTAGATATTTATACTTTTTACAATTAAGAATTGCATATAATGTATTTTAATATTTCATTTTCAAAAGGAGATTTATATGCCTCAGAATGATAGACATAAGGAAAGAGAAATACCCATTGAATTTGATTTTTATAATACATTAGAATCATTGCCAGTAGATAACAGATGCACTATCATTATGATTTCCTGTGGAAGCACAACTGTCAAAATCAATGAACATATTCAGACAGTTACGGCTCCTGCCGTACTTTGTATCTCACAATACGATAATTTTCAATGTCTGGAACGCACACATTTAAGTGCCAAGGTATTTCATTTTGATCCATGGTATATAAAAGCCTGTTTAAACTTTGAAAATCTTGATGACTCAGTTCCCATTGACAAACAATATGTTTATGATAGAAACATGCTTTATATGTTCACAAAGCATCATGGATATTTTCAGGGGATTTTTAACTTAACACCACAGCAATATATTCGCTTGAATGAACTTATGCTTATGATTGGTGCTGAAACATACGCACAAAGTGATGATTACTGGACTTGCCGTATCAGAAGAATGCTTCGTCAGGCACTTAATTGTATTTATGATATATATGTGGATCAATGCAAATTAAATTTCTACGAATTATCTGAGAATTCGAATCCAGTTACCATCTGCACTGATTACATTCATGCCAATTACCGGAACAATATCTCATTGAATTTTCTATGCGAGCTTGTTCACTTAAATCGAACCACACTTAACCAGCGTTTCAAACAACAGCTTAACTGTACCTGCATTGAATATCTGCTTCATTATCGTCTTAAAATATCACAGGAACTATTATCTAATACCAATCTTAAGATCGATGATATTGCCAATCAATGTGGTTTTAAGTATGGTTCCTACTTCAACCGGCAATTTACAAAATACCTTGGGATTTCACCATCGGAATTTCGGAAAAATCCCACAGGATATAGTATGTTTGAGGGCGATAAAGTTAAAAAATTATAGCTGTAAGTTATATCTGTTTATCTGGCAATAAAAGTAATCTATCTATTACTGGATGAATCATTTGAACAGAATCCACTTTATTTATTGCACATAACTTTTTACCAGCATCTTTGCTTGACGCACCACAATGATATACTGCCTCCGTAGGTAATTCATAATCAAGAACAATCCATCTATCATGACAATCTGGATTGGGTTTGATTCTAAGTGTTGGATATTGATTTATAAAATCATTGACCACAGCACTTGTGAGAAAACCTTTTTTCCCATGACCATTCTCTGTAAAAAGAATTACCTCAACACCGGATTGTTTTTGCGACAGAAGTTGTAATGTCTTGGTATTCATATAATCATCCACCACATAAATAGATTTTGCTGCCTGTTGATAAATATCTATGTAAGCTGCATCTGCTTCAAACTTCTGTCCCTTATAGATTACAAAATTTTTGAAATCTTTCTCTGTTATAAAATTCTCATTCATAACATCAATGCTCTTTCGAATCTCTTCCATTGATTTTTCTGTTTGTTTCTGCCGATCTACTACACCTGCCATCTGAACAGATAATTCCGATACTTTTGCCGTAACCAGATTCATTTCCGATTGTGTGACAAACTGCCTGTTCTGTCTGATATAATGGCGCATTTCTTTGAATGCACGCATGATAAAAATACTTTGCTGTTCTGCTAATTCTCCTTTCAGTACTGTAGCTAACATATAAATTCCCTGCTCTGTGAAAACATATGGTAGTTTTCTTCGACCACCTTCTTGTCCTTCAAACAAAGACGTAATCCGTGAAGTCGCAAATTGCGACTTCACGAAATCAATTTCTTCTCTTGTTAGCTGAAACATAAAATCTTCCGGAAATCTCTTAATGTTTCTTTTTACCTGTTCATTTAATCGTTTTACCTCATAGCCATATATTTTTGCTAAATCAGAATCCAGCATAACTTGCTGTCCACGAATTATGTAAATACTATTTATGATATTATCTACTGTATTTAATTCTAATACTTCTCCCATAAACCGTCCTTTCGTGAAGTCGCAATTTGCGACTTCACAACTACATGTTTTCCAAGCTTTCTATTTTCTTCAAAGCCTCCACATAAGCCATCAGTCTCTTCTTCTGCTCTTCTTTAAGGCCATGGTAGTCTTCAATCAGTTGAATGTCATAAGGTGTAAACCGACTCTCCGGGCTTGCCGCAACAATCTCTTCCTCGTCTTCAATTCCCTTTCCGGTAAGAAGCTGCTCCGGGGTAATCTGTAATACATTGCAGATATCCATAATCTTATCGGCTGTAGGATTGGTCTTTTTTTTCTTCCATTCGCTGATCGTACTGGTCGCAATACCAACCTGTTTTGCAAACTCAACCTGCGTCATATTTCTGTCTTTTAATACCTTTAATATTCTTTCACTGATAGTCATTCCATTTCCCCCTGTATTTCATTCTTATAAATTTCATTTTTGTGAATATATATTATACCATGGTAATCATATATTCAATATAAATATAAAAAAGTTCGAAAACAAAAGTTCTTCGAACTTTTTTATATCTGAATCTCAATCATTAAATTACCATTTTATAAGTTATAACTGATAAAATTATAAGTTCAATAATAAATATCAGATACCTTTTTTCTTTTTAGATTTTTTCATCGGCAATTCTTCCCACATACTCTCAACCAGTTCACACAAAAACTGCCGATCATCCACATTATCAACCAAAATCATTTCTTTAGCACCATTATAAGGTAGTTCCATCTCGGCATCTGGCATCAACCTCAATGCCATCGGGACCGGCTTCACCAAAAGTCTGTCATCATATATCCCACCAAAAATCCTTCCACGGTAATAAAGGATGTATGTGCCCATCATTGCCCGGCTGCTGAGTTCATCCAGTCCTGATAATTGTTCCATAACAAAATCCAAATACTCTTTTGTTGATGCCATATTATTTTCCTCCATACCCTTAGGCTCTCTTTATCGGATGCCTGATTACAGTCTTCAGCTTCTCCGGCGCTACCTTCCTCGCATCGCTCAGATAAATCTCGTGGTGCATTCTCCGATCCGTTATATCCAATGTGTATCCCTGTTCTTCCATAAACCTGTGCATTGCATCTACCGTA
>ENA-UESP01000499-UESP01000499.1-human-gut-metagenome-genome-assembly--contig:-NODE-499-length-33673-cov-3.586022_pt1 | contig 33673 bp, 23 predicted proteins | sample MGYA00243003_ERZ508004 | MGnify/ENA primary metagenome ERZ508004 (study PRJEB26167, sample SAMN06115443) | human gut metagenome | host: Homo sapiens | place: China:Henan | collected 2015-07-29 | study...
TGGGTCATGAGCCGCTCCGTGACCACCGCTTCGGCATTTTTGCCGCAGACGATCTTTGTTTCCCGCTTTGTGGAGTCGATGCCGCGAATCTGCACGGTCTCCATTTGAATGGAGGCGCCCTCCTCCAGATAGACTACCGTTTGGGGATTCATGATGCGGCCGCCGGTGCCGTCGCCCTCGCCGTAGTGCTTCTCCGTGTACTTTACATGGGAATTTTTGCCGACATAGAAGGTGTGCAGACCGTCATGGCGGCTGGCCTCGGCGCCGCAGTTGTGGATACCGCAGCCCGCTACAATGTCCACATCGCAGTCCTCACCGATGTAGAAATCATTATAGACCATTTCCTGAATGCCGGGCTTTGTGATGATGACGGGAATGTGGCACTGCTCGCCCTTGGTCCCGTCCTTGATGCGGATGTCAATGCCGCTTTTGCCATCGGTCTTTCCAGTGATCTCAATGTGCTCCGTGGACTGGCGGCCATCGCAGCCGGAGTCCTTGCGGATGTTGAAGGCCCCTATGGGCTTGCCGACAAGATCGGCGATTTTTTCCAAAAGCTCCCGATCTACCTGAGATTCCATCATAAGGCGTGTACCTCCTTGTTCAGTACCGGGCAGGAGCCCAGCGTATCAGACAGAATTTGCGGCAGGATGTCCTGCGGCAGACCCCGGTGCCGGATGGCACCGTCGCCCACAACGATGACCTCATCCGCCAGTGAAATAATACGCTCCTGATGGGAAATGATGATCATGGTGGCGCTGCCCTGACTGTCGATCTGCTCGAAGGTCTCCGTCCGCCGGGCGACGGACCACAGGTCGATGCCTGCCTCCGGCTCGTCGAAGATCATCAGGTCGGCGTTCCGGGCCAGAATGGAGGCGATCTCAATGCGCTTGACCTCGCCGCCGGAGAGGGACACATCCACTTCACGGTCCAGATAGTCATTGGCGCAGAGCCCCACCTTGGTGAGGTACTGGCAGCATTTGTCCTTGGAGAGCTTTTCATCGCCGGAGGCGATGGTCAGAAGGTCCCGGACCGTCAGCCCCTTGAAGCGGGGAGGCTGCTGAAAGCCGTAGCTGATGCCAAGCTTGGCCCGTTCCGTAATAGTCATGTGGGTAACGTCCTGACCGTTCCAGATGATCTGGCCGGCCGTGGGGGTGACGAGGCCCATGATGATTTTTGCCAGCGTGGTCTTTCCGCCGCCGTTGGGGCCGGTAAAGACCACCAGACGGTGCTCGTCGATGCACAGGGAGATGTCCTTCAGAATGTCCAGCGTTCCCTCCGGCTCCTGAACGGAGTAGCTGATGTGCTTGAGTTCCAGCATGGAATATCCTCCTTTTGAAAAGGAAACTGATCGTTTATTTTCCTTTAGTATACCAAAAAATGGCGGGATTATGGGTTGCAGAAGCAACAGAAAAAGGCGAAATTCCATGAAAACCGCCTGAATACTCACCATACCATATTTGGAAAGGATTGTCAAAGGCTGCCGTGGATTTTTTGGAAAATCCGGTACTTTTTCGGCCTGTCGGCATAGGCTGGAGGGAAAAGGAGGGGAGCATATGGCACAGGTACTCCCGGAGGTTTATGATTTCAGGCAGCATGACCGGCTCTGGCGGCGGGTGCAGCCGGGGCTGGAACCTTACCCGGAGGCGGATACATCCGGAGGAAATCAAGCGCAGACATCCGACGCGGGTATGACATTGGCGCAGGAGAGCCGCCTGCCCGGAGCGGAGCAAAACCCCTGCTGCATGGGGACGGAGGCGGCGGAGCTGCTGACGGTTTTGGAGGGCTATATCGCCGATGAACTGGCGGAGCGGCGGCTGTATCTGGCACTGGCCCAGCGAGCGCCGGTCTGGGCGCGGCAGACTATGCGGGAGCTGGCGGAGGATGAGGGCAATCATGCCCGGCAGCTTATGACCGCCCGGTACCTCATTACCGGCCAATGCCGGCAGCCGGAGGCGCTGCCGCTGGAACTGGTGTCCGCCGGGGATTGGTGCGCGCTGCTGCGGCAGCGGTATCACAGCGAGGTCTGCGGCGGCATGAATTATGCCCGCACGGCGGATTCCACCCCGGACCACTGCCTTGCGGAGCTGCTGAACGGTCTCAGCGCCGCGGAATACCGCCATGCGGAGCGGATTCGGGGCTTGCTGGAGCGGTGCCTCGGGCAGCGGAAGTGCTGAAAATATAAACCGCGAAAGCCTGCGGGACAGTGACGGGGCATTGTCCTGCGGGTATTTTTGTGCTATACTGCATTGCAATATGAAAAGCAATGGAGGCACAGACCATGTACGATGAATTGACGGAAGTGGACATCCGCAAGATGCAGGAGGAAATGGACTACCGAATCCGGGAGCTGCGGCCGCAGCTCATCGAGGAGGTCCAGACCGCCCGGGCATTCGGAGACCTCAGCGAGAACTATGAATATAAATGCGCCAAGCAGGCCAAAAACCGCAACGATAGCCGCATCCGCTATCTGGAGCGGATGATTCGCACGGCGAAGGTCATCAAGGTACAGGAGCAGGCGGATGCCGTGGGCCTTTTCGACACGGTGACGATCTACAACGAAATGCTGGAAAAGGAAATGACCGTCCGCATTGTCACCACGCTGCGGCAGGACGCGCTGAAGGGCCTCATCAGCAAGGAGTCCCCGGTGGGACAGGCGCTCATGGGCCATAGGGTCGGCGACCGGGTACAGGTGGCGGTCAGTCCGGAGCTGAAGTACACCGTGGAGATTCGGAGCATCGAAAAGGGAACCGACGATGAGAGTCTGGACATCAGCAGCTATTAAGACCCGGACGCGGCAGCTATATAATTCGGATGAAAAATGGGAAAGCCTATTGAAATATGGGCAATGTTGCCGTAAAATAAAACTGGAATCCTGTTGAATTCAGAGGAGGACGCGCCATGCGTGTGATCACCGGCTCCGCTCGGGGCCGCCGCTTAAAAGAGCTGGAGGGAATGGAGACCCGCCCGACAACGGATCGAGTGAAGGAGGGACTGTTCAACGTCCTGCAATTCGATATTGAGGGGCGGCGGGTGCTGGACCTGTTCGCGGGGACGGGGCAGCTTGGAATCGAGTGTCTCAGCCGCGGAGCGGCCTCCGCTGTATTTGTGGACAAGCGACCTGACGCCGTGAAGCTGATTCGGGAAAATTTGAAGCTCTGCGACCTGACGGACCGGGCCCGCGTTGTGGCCGGGGACTCCATGGAGTTTTTGAAGTCCGTCCGGGAAAAATTTGATCTGGTGCTGCTGGACCCGCCTTATCAGGCGGAGCTTTTGGAGGCGGCCATTGCTCATATTGCGCGGCACGATTTGCTGACGCCCCACGGTATGATGGCGGCGGAGCACCCGGCGGATAAAACTCTGCCGGCGCTGTCCGCACCCTATCGCATGGGCCGGACGTACCGCTACGGCAAGATCGCCGTGACCATCTATCACCGGGACGGGGAGGCAGAGGCATGAGAATCGCAGTCTGCTCCGGCAGCTTTGACCCCATCACGCTGGGACATATGGACATTATCCGCCGCACGGCGGCCTGCTTCGATCAGGTGTATGTATGTGTCAGCCCTAACACTGAAAAGCGGGGCCAGATGTTCACGCCGAAGCAAAAGCTGAAATTGGTGGAGGCGGCGGTGGCGGAGCTGCCCAACGTCACAGCGGAGTTGTACGGCGGTTTGCTGTCGGACTACGCGGCGGAGCATAGGGCCACGGCCATTGTCCGGGGCATTCGCAGCGCCGGGGACTTTGACACGGAGTACCAGCAGGCCATGGTGAACCGGGGACTGCACCCGGGACTTGAGACACTGCTGCTGCCGGCGGACCCGGCCTATGTGTATCTGAGCTCTACGGTGGCGCGGGAAATGATTCACTACCGCCAGCCGTTGGAAAAATATTTGCCGAAGGCGGTCCTGCCCCTGATTCGGGACTGGACAGAGGAAAGATAAGGAGAGTGCGTTATGGCTGAAAATGATGTCAACCGCTTGATCGATATGCTGTATGAACGGGTGGAGGACGCCAAGTCCCCGGCCCTGAAGCCTAATTTGAGCATGGTGGACCGGGACGAGATTCTGGACCTGCTGGATGAGCTGCGCAGCCAGCTTCCCGTGGAGCTGAAGCGGGCGCAGGAACTGCTGGCCGCCCGGGAAAAATTTGTGGATGAGGCTAAGCGGGATGTAGAGCGCATGATGCGTCAGGCGGACCTGGAGGCCAAGAGCAAGATTTCTGACAGCGAGGTGCTCTATGCCGCTAAAGAAAAGGCCCGGAAGATCATCGCGGATGCCGAGGACCGCTCCCGCCAGCTCTGTCAGGTGGCCAATGAGTACGCCGAGGATGCACTGGCCCGGACGGAGGAGGCCGTGCAGGCCGCTCTGACCGAGGTGAAGCAGTCCCGCTCGGCCTTCCGCGCCGCCTCTGCCGCCAAGCTGCAGGAGCAGCGGGAAAAGCTGGACGCAGAGAAGAAAAATGCGGAGCAGCCGGAGAGCTGACGCCGTATTCTAAAAGGCGGACGGTGCGTGGTTGACCGTAACCGAGGCCGGCAGACAAGAAAGAGAACGGAATTTGTTGGAATTTTGTTAAAAATCACGAAAAATGTCATGCAATATTTTTGAGGCAACCAATATATAGCGCGATAAATGCAAAGGAAAGCCCGTCGACACAAGATATTGTGCCGATGGGCTTTCCTTATTTTACGTAAACCGCCGAAACAAGATGGAACGCCTGTTCTAAAATGCGCGGTTTCTCAGATTTTTGGAAAGAAATGGCTTAATTGCAAGGGTTTGCGTCGGAAAAAAATGCTTGCAATCCATTTTGGAATCGCTTATACTCAGGGTACATGGTGGGGAAAAGTGGGGATGATGTGCACACCTGTGCCACAAAAAGCCACGATGACCCAAAAAGTAGGGAAGGAGGGCATTGGCCGTGACGAGACTCATGGGTAAGTCGAATAATACCATCGACTCCAAGGGGCGGCTGGTGATTCCCTCCAATATGCGGGAGGCGCTGGGCGATGTCTTCTACATCACCATCGGCGCTCAGCATTGCCTGACCATCTATCCCGAGGCCAAGTGGAACCAGATGTCCGAGGATATGGACGAGCTGCCCTATACCGAGGCCCGGGCGCTGACGCTGCTGTATGCCAACGCGGTGCAGTGCGAGCCGGACGGTCAGGGCCGTGTGCTGATTCCCGCCGCCCTGCGGAGCTATGCGAATTTGAAAAAATCCGCCACCATTGTAGGTATGAACGCCTTTGCCGAGATCTGGGACACCGCCACATGGACGGAGCGGGAGCGCCAGATGCTGGAGGAGGACGATATGGCCGCCGCCATGGACGCTCTGGCCCGGGCGCGGCGGAACCGGGGGTAAGGCATGGAATTTACCCATAAGCCGGTACTGCTTCAGGAATGTATCGAAGCATTGCGAATCAAGTCGGAGGGCGTTTATGTGGACGGTACGCTGGGCCGTGCCGGTCATTCGAGGGAGATCGCAAAGCGCCTCACCACCGGACGGCTCATCTGCATCGACCGGGATCAGGCCGCCATCGACGCAGCGCGGGAGCGACTCGCCCCATGGCTGGAGCGGGTGACGCTGGTCCACAGCAACTTCGACCGGGTGGGCGATATTTTGGACGAGCTGGGGATACCCGGCGCGGACGGAATGCTGTTCGACTTAGGCGTTTCCTCTCCGCAGTTGGATGATGCTTCCCGCGGCTTTTCCTATATGCATGACGCGCCGCTGGATATGCGGATGGACATTTCGGCGCCTCTGACCGCCTACGAGGTAGTAAACGGCTGGAGCTATGAGGAGCTGCGCAGAATATTGTTTGAATACGGCGAGGAGCGCTATGCCCCCGCCATTGCGAAAAAAATCGTACAGGCCCGGGAGACCGCGCCGATTGAAACCACGCTGGAGCTGGCGGAGCTGATTCGCTCCGCCATGCCCGCCGCCGCGCTGCGGGAAAAGCAGCACCCGGCCAAGCGGAGCTTTCAGGCTATCCGCATTGCGGTGAACGGCGAGCTGGATGCGCTGCCGCCCATGCTCCACGGGGCCATTGACCACCTGAACCCCGGCGGCCGTTTGGCGGTCATCACGTTCCATTCCTTAGAGGACCGAATCGTGAAGCGCACGTTTCAGGAGGCCGCAAGAGGCTGCACCTGCCCGCCGGAGTTCCCGGTGTGCGTGTGCGGCAAGAAACCGAAAATAAAGCTCGTGACCCGGAAGCCCATCGTTTCCGGCAGCGAGGAATTAGAGGGAAACAGCCGCGCCCGCAGCGCAAAGCTCCGGGTGGCGGAAAAATGCGACGGGTTTGACCTGTGAGGGACAAGCCAAAGGAAGAATTTTGATTTTGACGGAAGGGAGGGCTCTGCATGGCGTCCGCGGCAAAGGAGTACCGCTACGCGCACCGGGAGTTTAGCACGCAGGGTAATTTGGCCCGGGATCTGGACTGGGCGGTGCGGGAGCGGGAGCTGAACCATGCCGGTGAAGCCCCCCGTCACGAGGCGCAGGCAGCCCCCAAAATCCGTCGGGAGCAGGCGTTGGTCCGGGAGCGGCAGCCCGTTCCTGTATTAACGGTGGTGGAAGTCATGGCCGTGATCGCCGCGGCGGTGCTCTTGCTTTTAAGCTATGTGCAGCTGACCACGCTGGCGGCGGACACCGTGACGCTGAAAAGCCAGCTGACCACGCTTCAGGCGGAAAATGTCAGCCTGACAGCACAGCATGAGCAGATGTTCGACATGGCCACTGTAAAAGAGGTGGCCTCTGCGGCGGGAATGTCCAAGCCCAGCCGGTCCCAGATCACCTATCTGGACCTTGCCAGTGAGGACAGCGCAACGGTCTACCTGACGGAGGAGCCCAGCGTTCTTAGCCGCCTTCTGACCTCCCTGCACCATGGCATCTATGCGGCGGTGGAATATTTTGACTGATCGGACAATAGGGTAAAACACAGCGGGGAGTGAGAAGCGCGCCTTCTCGCTCCCTTGTTTCCTGTTTTCCTGAAGGGCACCTGAAAGGAGATACTCAATGGCAATTCATCCCCGGAGAAAAAGCGATGCGGCCCGGCGGGCCAACCAGATCGTCCGCAGCCGGACGGTTCTGGTCATGCTGCTTTTAGGGATTGTGACCTTTGCGGCGCTATTTTGGCGGCTGTATGATCTGCAGATTCGCCAGCACGCGGAGCTGCAGGAAAAGGCCATCAGCCAGCAGACCCGCAGCGCTGTGGTCAGCGCGTCCCGGGGAACCATCTATGACCGCAACCTCAATACACTGGCCATTTCCGCCACGGCGGAAACGGTGCTCGTCTCCCCGCTGGACATCGAAAAGTCCGTGGAGAGCCAGAAGGAGGAGCAGGCGAAGGCGGCGCAGAAGGCCGCGGACAAGGGGCAGGACTATACCCCGCCTGTTCTGCGGGATCAGAGCTATATTGCCCGGGGCCTGAGTCGGATTCTGGGGCTGGAGCAGGGCGCCATTGAGGAAAGAATGGAAAAGACGAACTCCCAGTACGAGATTTTGAAGAAAAAAACAGACCAGACCATTTCCGATGAGGTGCGCCGCTTCATTAACGGTGAGATCGACCCTGAGGGGAACGAGGTCCCCGAAAAGCAGCGGGTGAAGCTCCGGGGCGTCTGGCTCCAGCCGGATTCCAAGCGGTACTATCTCTACAGCTCACTGGCCTCCGGCGTGATAGGCTTTGTCAACGGCGATGGTATCGGCAGCGTGGGCCTTGAGGTAAAATATGATGATACCCTCACCGGCACGGCGGGCTATACCATCAGCGCCCGAAACGCATCGGGGTCTGAGCTCCTTTACAACTACGAGCAATATTACGATGCTGAGAACGGCCACAGCCTTGTGCTGACGCTGGATGCCAACGTGCAGCTCAGCCTTGAAAACGGGCTGGAGAATATGCTGAAAAAGTATGACGCCAAAAACGGCGGCACCGGCATCGTCATGGATGTCAATACCGGCGCCATCATCGCCATGGCGTCCTATCCCAACTATGACCTGAACGATTACAGCACGATTTTTGACGCGGCGCTGCAAAAAAAGCTGGACGCGGATTTGGAGAAGATTGACGCCAACCGCTCTACCTATGAATCTGAGAAGGCGTATGCTGATGCCCGGGCCAAGGCCATCAACAGCGCCATGCAGAGCCAGTGGCGCAATAAGTGCATCGACTCCACCTATGAGCCTGGCTCCACCTTCAAGCCCATTACGCTGGCGGCGGCGCTGGAGGAGGGCAAGGTTTCCAAAAGCTCCACGTTCTACTGCGGCGGCTACACTACAGTTCCGGGCTGGAGCGACCGTATCTGGTGCTCCAACCACAGCGGTCACGGCCAGCAGACGCTGATTGAGGCCGTGGGTCATTCCTGCAACCCGGCATTTATCAAAATGGGCCTTTCCATCGGCACAGAGACCTATTATAAATACCTGAAGTCCTTCGGACTGATGGATAAGACCGGCATCGACATGATTGGCGAGGTGAAGGGCCTGTTCGTTGACGAGGATTACTTCAACTCTCAGGTGGTGTCGCTGGCCTCCTACTCCTTCGGCCAGACCTTCAACGTGACGCCAATCGAGCTGATCCGGGCGCAGGCGGCCTGCATCAATGGCGGCTATCTCTATGAGCCCTACATTGTCGATCAGGTGCTGGATGAGGACGGCAACGTGCTCTCACAGCACGATACCACGCCGGTACGGCAGGTCATCAGCGAGGAGACCTCCGCCATTGTCCGGGAGGCGCTGGAATACGTGGTGTCCTCCGGCAGCGGCAAGAACGGACAGGTGGCGGGCTACCGCATCGGCGGCAAGACCGGTACCGCCGATAAGACCGGCACCAGAAAGACCACCCGCGAGGTGGTGGTGTCCTTCATGTGCTTTGCCCCGGCGGACGATCCCCAGTACATCATGCTTTTGACTATGGATACCCCCAGCCGGAACACCGGTACGGCTGTGTACGGCGGTACCATGGTGGCCCCTACGGCAAGCCAGATCATGGGTGAGATTCTGCCCGCCCTCGGTATTGAACCGGATTATTCCGCAGAAGAATTGTCCGGCGCTGATGCCGCCGTGCCCTACGTGGTGGGGAAGACAGCGGAGGAGGCCAAGGCGGCGCTGAAATCCGCGGGCTTCACCTATCGGACGGTAGGCAGCGGCGAGACCGTGACGGACCAGACCCCTGCCGGCGGCGCTATCGTACCTAACAACGCCTCGGTGGTGCTCTACTTGGGGGCGGAAAAGTCGGATACGCCCAGCACAGTGCCGGATGTGACCGGCAAGACGCCCACAGAGGCCAACAAGGCCCTGACCAACGCGGGGCTCATTATGAAGGTAGCCGGCGCTACCTCTGCCAGCGGGGGCAGCGTGACTGCCATTTCTCAGAGCGCGGAGGCGGGGAGCCAGCTTCCGGCGGGCAGTGTGGTCACGGTCCGCTTCGGTGTCCGCACAACGGACTAATACGCGCTTTGAGCGCACCTTTTGCCAGATTTACGGCACGATTCACGGTATGCTTCCGCTAAAAAGCTGATAGAATACTTACGATGAAATCACCTTGAAACTGGAGGATATCAATATGAAACTGCGGGAACTGCTCTCCGGTGTCTCTGTGCTTGCGTGCACGGCAGATATGGAAATGGAGATCAGCGGCGTCAGCTACGATTCAAGAAGCGTACGCCCTGGCGATCTGTTTGTGGCCATGACCGGCTTTGCGGTGGACGGACACAAATTCATTGCCGCGGCACAGGAAAAGGGCGCGGCGGCGGCGCTGTGCCAAAAGGAGCCGGGGGGGACGCTGCCGTATGTGCGGACAGAGGATTCTCGCCGCGCACTGGCAATCGTCGGGGCCAACTGGTTCGGCCATCCCGCTAAGGAAATGACCATGGTGGCCGTGACCGGCACCTGCGGCAAGACCACTACCACGTATTTGCTGAAGGCAATTTTAGAGCAGGCGGCAGGGGCCAAGGTGGGTCTTATCGGCACCAACCAGAATATGATCGGCAACGCGGCGCTTCCAACGGACCGTACCACGCCGGAATCCTTTGAGGTCCAGAAGCTGTTCCGGGAAATGGCGGACGCCGGGTGCACCCATGTGGTGATGGAGACGTCTTCTCACGCGCTGTATCTGGACCGGGTCTACGGCGTGCACTACGATGTGGGCGTGTTCACCAATCTGACGCAGGATCATCTGGATTTCCATAAGACCATGGAAAGCTACTGCGATGCCAAGGCAATTTTGTTCCGGAACTGCAGTGTCGGCGTGGTGAACGCCGACGACCCGTGGACGCCCCGGCTGCTGAAGGATGCGGCCTGTAGGGTGATGACCTACGCAGAACGGGCGGAAGCGGACCTTCGGGCGGAGCATATCGCTCTTTCCGCTGACGGAATCGCCTTTGACGCCGTGACTGAAACGGAGCGGGTGCCTGTTCGGGTGCACATCCCCGGCGGCTTTATGGTGTATAATACGCTGGATGTGCTGGGTGCGGCGCTGGCGCTGGGAATCCCACTGAAGGACAGCGCCGCCGTGCTGGCAGGCGTCCCCCATGTGCAGGGGCGGGTGGAGGTCATTCCCACGCCGGGAAAGGATTATACGATCCTCATTGACTACGCCCACACGCCGGACAGCATGGTCAACGTCCTGCGGACAGTGAAGGAGTTTGCCAAGGGCCGTACCGTAGCGGTGTTCGGCTGCGGCGGCGACCGGGACCGGACGAAGCGGCCTCTGATGGGAAAGGCTGCGGCGGACTGGTCGGATTTTGCTGTGGTTACCACCGACAATCCACGGACGGAGCAGCCGGAGGCTATTATCGAGGAGATTCTGCCGGGCTTTGCCGGCAGTGCAACGCCCTATCAGGTGGTGGTGGACCGGGTGGAGGCCATCCACTGGGCCATGGACCATGCACAGAAGGAGGACGTCATCGTTCTGCGCGGCAAGGGTCATGAGACCTATCAGGAGATCAACCATAAGAAGTACCACATGGATGAGCGGGAGATCGTGGCCGATTATCTGAAAAGCGGACATTGAGCCGCCGCAAGAAAAGAAAGAAAACAGACCGCCTGCGGGACGGTAAGAGGAGAAAGCATGAATATCAATGTCATTGCGTCGTTGGTTGGCTGTGTGCTGACCATGATTTTGGGGAAATTTGTATTAGCGGAACTGCGGAAGCTGAAGGCCGGACAGGAAATCCGGCAGGACGGTCCCACATGGCACAATTCCAAAGCGGGAACGCCCACCATGGGCGGCATCGCGTTTATTTTGGGCAGCGGCATTGCCGCCTTTGCCTGCGGCTGGCAGCAGATGGTAAACGGGGAGTTTGCCCATCTGTATGTCTATCTCTTTGCCCTGTGCTTCGGCCTCAGCGGCTTTGTGGATGATTACCGCAAGGTCCGCCAGCACCAGAACGAGGGCCTGACCGCCAAGCAGAAGTTTGTTCTGCAGCTTTTGGCGGCAATCGTGTTCCTTTGCCTGATGCGCTATGAGGGCCTTTTGACCAATGACCTTTATATCCCCTTTGTCAATGTGACGGTGACGGTGAACTGGATTCTTTACCTCATTTTCGCCGCCTTCGTCATTGTGGGCTGCGTCAACGCCGTGAACCTCACGGACGGGATCGACGGTCTTGCCTCCGGCGTGACCGCTGTGGTGATGTTCTTTTTCCTGCTGGCGGCTATGCTCTGGAAAATGACCTCCCTCGGAATTTTCTCCGGTGCGCTGTTCGGCAGCCTTGTGGGCTTCTTTGCCCTGTATAACCACCACCCCGCCAAGTGCTTTATGGGCGACACCGGCAGCCTGTTTTTAGGCGGCGCTGTAGCGGCTCTGGCCTTTGCCATGGATATGCCGCTGGTGCTGATTTTAGTGGGAATCATCTACATTCTGGAAACTCTGTCCGATATTATACAGATTGGATACTTCAAGCTCACCCACGGCAAGCGCTTTTTCAAAATGGCGCCGCTGCACCACCATCTTGAGCGGTGCGGCTGGAGCGAGGTGAAGATCGTGACGGTGTTCTGCACCGTGACCGCGATTTTCTGCGCGCTGGCCTATTGGGGCATTCAGGGCCGCTATTGAGCGGACGATTTTTCAAAAACGGCTGAAAGGAGGGAAACGCAATGGCAATGGAGCAGCGGACGCGCCGCCGCCCCCTGACCCGTCAGGAACAGTTGGTCCTGCAGGAGCGCAAGCAGCTCCGCCGGGAGAAAATGGAGCAGAGCCGGGAGCTGGCAAAGGGACCCATTGACCTGCCCTTCTGCCTGCTGGTGCTGCTGCTGACCGCCATCGGCCTTGTGATTCTGCTTTCGGCCAGCTTTCCCTCCGCCTATTACGAGGCAAATCCCTCCAAGCACAATCCTATGTATTACTTTGAGCGGCAGGCGGTGTTCGCCGTGCTGGGAACAACGGTGATGTTTATTGTCAGCCGCTTCAACTATCAGCGCCTGCGGGGCGCGGGGAAGATCTTGCTGTATATTTCCCTTTTCCTGCTGGTCATCGTGCTTATTCCGGGCATCGGCCAGCTCCGCAACGGCGCCCGCCGCTGGATCGGTTTGGGCGTGCTGACGTTCCAGCCCTCGGAGATCGCAAAGGTGGCCATCGTGGTCTACTTTGCCGGCAGCATTTCCCGAAAAAAGGAGCAGATGCAGACGTTCCGCTACGGCATCGTGCCCTATGCTTTCATCCTCGTTTTAACAGCGGGCCTTGTGGGTAAGGAGCCGCACCTCTCCGGCGCACTGCTGATTTTGGGCGCCGGCGCGGCCATGATGCTGGTGGGCGGCATCAACTGGCGCTGGGTCTTTGCCGCTATCGGCGCGGTGGGGGCCATGGCGTATGTGGTGCTGTTCATTGTTGGCTATAATACCTCCCGCGTTACCTACTGGCTGGACCCGTGGGCGGACGCGGGCGATAAGGGCTATCAGCTCTCTCAGAGCCTTATTACCATCGGCTCCGGGGGACTCTGGGGACTGGGCCTTGGCAAGAGCCGGCAGAAATTCCTGTTTTTGCCGGAGGAGCACAACGATTTTATTTTCGCCATTGTCTGCGAGGAGCTGGGCCTCATCGGCGCCTGCGTCATCATGCTGCTCTTCGCGGCGCTGGTGCTGCGGGGCTACTGGATCGCCCTGCACACCCGGGACCGCTTCGGTGCGCTGTTGGTGGTGGGTATCATCACCCTCATCGCCATGCAGGTGTTTTTGAATATCGCCGTGGTGACGGGTATGCTGCCGACCACCGGTATTCCGCTGCCGTTTTTCAGCTACGGCGGCACGGCACTGTGTATCCAACTGGCGGAAATGGGAATCGTACTCAGCGTTTCCCGACAGATGAAGCCGACGAAGGCGGGGTAGCGTATCCCGCCTTTTTCCGCTGAAAAAGGGACATAACCGAGAAGGGGAGCTTTATGGAAAAACAGATTCGACGGGTGATTTTTACCTGCGGCGGCACGGCGGGCCATGTGAACCCGGCCATCGCCGTGGCGCAGCTTGTGGCGGAGAAAAATCCGGGCGTAGAGATTTTGTTTGTGGGCGCGGAGCGGGGACTGGAAAAGGAGCTGGTGCCTGCGGCGGGCTATGATTTCCGCACGGTGCATATCTCCAGTTTTCACCGCTCCTTCAAGCCTGCCGAAATAAAGCATAATCTGGTGTCTCTATACAACATGGTCCGCTCTCCGGCGGAGGCCCGGGCCATTCTCCGGGACTTCCGGCCCGATGTGGTCATCGGCACCGGCGGCTATGCCAGCTATCCCATGGTAAAGGCCGCCGCCAAGGCGGGTATTCCTACGGCGGTGCATGAATCCAACGCCGTGCCGGGGCTGACCACGGAGCTGCTAGAGCCCTTTGCCGACCGCATTATGGTGGGCTTTGAAAGCTGTCGAAAGCACTACAAGCACCCGGATAAGATAGTGGTCACCGGCACACCGGTGCGGGAGGATTTTTTCACGCTGACACGGGAGGAGGCTAAGAAGCGGCTGGGCGTCAACGATGGGCGGCCCCTTATTGTTTCCTTCTGGGGGTCGCTGGGCGCGGCGGGCATGAACGCCAATATGGCAGATATGCTGGCGCTGGAGGCGGCAAAGGAGGCGGTCACCCTTTGTCTGACGATGCTGGGGATCATGTCCTTCTGGTGCGGGATTTTAAAAATCGGAGAAAAATCCGGACTGATATCGGTGCTGACAGAAAAAATGAAGCCGGTGATCCGTTTCCTGTTTCCCAATCTGCCGGAGGATCACCCGGCGGCATCATTTCTCTCCACGAATATGATTGCAAACGTGCTGGGACTGGGCTGGGCGGCAACTCCTGCCGGATTAAAGGCTATGGAGGAGCTGGAAAAGCTGGAGGAACAGAGAAGAAAAAGCGTGGGAATTCCAAAAGGGACGGCAAATGATGAGATGTGTACGTTTCTGATCGTCAATATATCCTCTCTCCAGCTGATCCCCATTAACATGATCGCATACAGAAGCCAGTACGGCAGTACCGCCCCTGCAGCGATCGTAGGTCCGGCCCTTGCCGCAACTGCGGTAAGTACATTGGCCGGTATCTTGTTCTGCAAAATCATGACAAGACAGAGAAAGTTTCCGAAATAGGAAAAGCTGTAATAATTGGATAACGTTGACAAAGCATGGCAATTACAATAAGATGTTACAGGAATCAAAGGATCAGAGGAGGACTTATTGTATGAAGCGAAGGAGAAAAGGTTTTACTTTGGTAGAGCTTATGGTCGTGATCGCCATTATGGCTATATTGGCGGCTGCATCTGTACCTGTGTTTTCCGGTTATTTAAAGAAAGCGAAGGCAACAACGCATCTTGCCGAGTGCAGAACGATCTATATATCTGCGGCAACCTACATAGAAGAAATGCAGGCGGGAAATACTGCCGGAGAAACATCGGCAAAGGATATAGACATGGATGAGCTCCTGAAAGAGGTGAAGGAGCTGACCGGGATCAAAAATATCGAAGAAGGAAGCAAAGAAACAGCAAGAAAGGCTCTTGGAGAGGGCTACTATATATATGTAGAGGACAGAGAGTCCGGCCCGGCATGTACTTCCGTAGTCTACAGTGGAAAAGATACCGGCACATGGGTATTTGATACGGAAAATGGTTCATTTAAAGAAATGAAATAACCAAGTCGAGGGTTTGTGAGACTTGGTGCGTGATTCTGAGACTGCGGCGCAGCATTTTTGCTGCGCTGTTGGCATGTAAGGAGAAAGAGAATGGGAATGAGAAGCAGGATACCGGATCTGATCACGGCAGCCGTACTGGTGCGGATCGCATGGATCGATCATAAAACCATGGAGATCCCGGACAGGCTGACCATACTTCCGGTGATACTGGCCTTTGTGACGATGTTCCTTCCGGGCGGACCATCGTTTTTGGAGAGAGGGATAGGAGCTCTCTGTATTGCGGCTCCGATGTATCTCATCTGTTTACGGATCCCGGAGGCATTTGGAGATGGAGATATTTTTCTTATTGCTGCTATGGGATTTTATATGGGCTGGAAACTTCTTTTATTCGGCGTATTTTCCGGCTTTGTACTGGGAGGCGTTGAGGCCTGCTGTCTTCTTATAACGAAAAAGATAAGATGGGGAGAAGGCAGCCATATTGCATTTTGTCCGGCATTATGTTCCGGGCTGTTTTTTGCATTGTTCTTCGGGGACAAGGTGATTTCATGGTATATGGGATTGCTTAGATAAGGGGGAAATGATTTTGTCTGGTATGAGAGGGAGAAGAAAAAGGAAGCTGAACGAGCTGGAGATATCTGAATTTTTCGGTCAGATAGCGGTAATGACCCAAGCCGGGATCTCTCTCCCGGATGCCCTTGATGCTTTACAGGATGGCGATGAAAACGGAAGGATCAAACAGGCATACAAAGAGCTTTACCGACAGATCCATCAGGGGATATCCGTCAGTGATGCTATGGAGAAAATGGGAATATTTCCGGATACTGCAGTACAGATGTGTCGTGCCGGTGAACTCGGGGGAAGGCTTTCGGAGGCAATGAAAAAGCTTTCTTTTCACAGCCGGAAGGAATACAGGATCAATTGCCGGATCCGGGAAGCGATGGTATATCCGAGGCTGCTTGTATTTTCTGCGATAATGCTCATTCTTATTGTATTTTTGATCGTAATGCCGACGGTAGAGCCGTTGTTTGAAGGAAATGAGCTGCCCGCACTTACAAAAGGGCTTTTACGGATCAGTAATTTCCTGCGGTTTCACGGCGGCATGGCTGTCGCTGTGTTGATCCTTTTTATCGGAATTTGCAAGCTTCTTGGAAGCCGTCCTGCCATCCGCTGTTTTCGCGACAGAATAATATTGCATCTTCCGATCATCGGAAAACAGCTTCGCATTATATATACCTATCGTTTTTCACAGAGCCAGAGCATGCTCTATGCCAGCGGGATCACGTTGACAGAGAGTCTTGAAATTGCAGGTCGTATTATCGGAAATTATTATCTTGCGGGACAATTTAAGAGGGTGCTGCAGCGTATACAGAACGGAGAAATGTTAAGCGGCGCTGTTAGAGATGTCGATGGTCTGGACAGAAAGCTGGCAGCAGTGATCTTCGTGGGAGAAGAAACAGGAAAGCTGGATGTGATGCTTTCTGATATTGCAGAGGCCTATGAATTTGAATCGGATGCTGCAATATCACGTTTGGTTCGTCTGCTGGAGCCGGCGATGATTCTTATCATGGGTGTAATAACGGGGATCGTTCTCTTGGGGATCATGCTTCCGGTCTGGAGCATGTATAATTATATCCAATAAATGGCCGGAGAGTGCATAACGGAGGAGATCATGGGAAAAGCCTTTAAAAAGAAAAATGGTTTTATCATGCTGGAAACGCTGCTTATAAGTTCCATGCTGCTGCTCTTTTCCGGCGCTGTTTTGAGTGCATCGGCGGTTTATGGACGAGGTCTGAGAAAAAGAGCGGCAAAGAATGTGGCATTTGATACGGCTCTCGGCGCTGTCCGCCTTATGGCAGGAGAGGTCATGAAAAAGGAGCAGACTCCGGAGGGAGAATATATAAGCAACGGAATGGAACCTGTAGATACAGAGCTAATTGCAGAGGCAGTACGGATAAAGGAAGATGTTTCGTTTCCGGTAAAGATCTGGTCGGTGCGCAAGGAGGATGTGCTGATCTTATATGCACAAGCAGAGGTCGATCGGTACAGGGAATGTGTGTATATGGAGCTTCGAGAGCATGAGCAGGAGGAAATAACACCTTCCGATCCGTCCGGATGGGTATTATATCGGTATGGGCGACAATTATCGGAGGAAGCAAAATGAGAAGAAAAGGATATGTCCTTCTGGAGGTTTTAATATCAGCAATGCTTCTGTTCCTCGGGATCAGCATTTTAAGCATCAGTATCCTTACGGCAGGGCGGCTAAAACGTCGGGAGCAGAAAATCGAAACAGAGCAGAAATTCAAAGCGAAAATCAGCATGACGATATCGGAGGAAATGGAACCGATCATCGGTTCGGGATATTTGATCGATCAGGGAAACGTCCGGTCGATACGGGTAGAGGAATATGAAGATCAGAAAAGGTACAACGTTGATTGAATTAATGACTGCTATGGCACTTGCGGCAGTTGTGGCAGCGGCATTGATTCCCATTGTTATGAGTGGAAAAAGGATCGAGAAAAGAAGCATGGAGCAGACTGCCGCCCTAATGGCGGGAGACGGTGTATTTGAATATTTGAAAGAGGAGCTGAGATATGCAGATAAGATCCGGATCGAACCGACAAAGGGAGAGTCCACAAAATGTTCAGATTCGGATACCTCAGAGAAAATTATGTTTTGTTCAGAAGCAGAGAAAGAATTTTGTGTCATAAAAGCTGCGTCAGGAAAAGGCAGTGAATTTGTACTCAGAGAGGCGGGAAAAGATCGAATTATATTTTCCGAGGTATATCTTAATGGCTTAGAGCCGGATATAGAGCTCCGGATTTTAAAGAGCGGAATGGCAGAGTTATCGGTGATCTTAAGAAGGGGAGACCGGACAGTGTATAAAAGAAAAGAAGACATTGAGCTTTTGAACGCAGATGAGCAAGTAGCGAAGCGGATTGCGAATGTCCGCTTTACTGCTTGGATCGGGAAAGGAGGAGAAGGAGCAGAATGAAAAAGGCAGAAATAACAGTAGCAGCCATGGAAAAGGATGGAACGCTGATAACTCGTCTTCTGGAAATGCTTTTGACGGAGGGCTATCGGGAGAAGGTCAGTGACATTCATCTGGAGCCGGGAGAAAATGATCTGAAAATAAGGATGCGGACAGATGGAAGCTTACGGGAATATATGACACTGGAAAAGGAATATCATCTTCCCCTGATCGCAAGGACAAAGGTATTATCCGGACTGGATATTGCTGAGAAAAGACTTCCGCAGGATGGACACATAAGGCTTCGGATACAGGATGTCGACATGGATTTAAGAGTAAGCACTGTTCCGACAGTGTGCGGAGAAAAGGCAGTTCTCCGTTTCCTGAATCGGGAGATCGTGGTCGATCGTGCAGATACCTTTGGAATGAGGGAAGAAAATTACCGGAAAGCTCTTGATATTTTAAGTAAACCGAATGGGATCTTTTACATAACGGGCCCGACCGGATCGGGAAAAACAACTACGCTTTATATGATGCTGGAATATCTGAAAAAGAACCCGGTCAATATCATAACGATAGAGGATCCTGTGGAAAGAAGAATAGAAGGGATCAGTCAGATACAGGTAAATAAGCAGGCAGGGCTTACCTTTGAGACAGGGTTAAGAGCAGCTTTAAGGCAGGATCCGGATGTGATCATGATCGGAGAAACAAGAGATAATATAACAGCACAGACGAGTGTTCGTGCGGCGATCACTGGACATCTGGTGCTCTCTACGCTTCATACGAGGGATGCGGTAAGAACCACAGAAAGAATGCTGGACATGGGAGTAGAGCCTTATCTGGCGGCAGACAGCCTGAACGGAGTGCTCTCCCAGAGGCTGATAAGAAAAATATGTCCGGACTGTATTGCAGAGCGGGAACCGGATGAGGGGGAACAGAATATTTTAGGTCTTAAGGTGCAAAATAAAGTGCATAAGCTTCGGTATGGAAAGGGCTGCAGATCGTGCGGAGGTACCGGATACAAGGGACGTATTGCCGTACATGAACTATTAATGATCGACGAAGAAATCAGAAAGAAAATGGCGCAAAGGCGTCCGGCAGAAGAAATATTTGAATATGCAGTCCACGCGAAGCTGCTCACACCTTTGCGGGAGGATATCCTGAAATTGATAGAAGAAGGTATCACAACAATAGAGGAGCTGGAGCGCATTTCGTAGGCGGTTGTAAAAGCAGGATCGCAGCAAAAATACGGATAGTCCGGTCGAATCCTATGGAGTATGTAAAAATTTATGAGCTCCATAGGATTTTTTTTCATTAGTTTTCATGATTTTCAGCCTCTGTTTTTGACAGATCCGATATGGCTTTGAAAGTCAGACTATGTTATATTCTATACAATCCACAGGCATCAAAATCGGAGGCTTTTGCCCCCGATATCTTTAAATCATATCTTAATCAAAGTTCCGAAAGGATTCATTCGGGAGGTTCCATGAAAAAAAACAGAATTTGGAAAATGCTGGCGGCAGCCGGCTCTTTTGTGATACTCACAGAAGCGCAGCCGACATTATGTGTCCTTGGTGCCGGCCCAGCCACAAAAATTGAGGATACACAGTATATCGTTTCGGGCAAAGAGGAATGTCAAAGGCTCCTGCTGGAGCTGGTATCCTCCGTTTCTGATTCAGAGCGGCACGAATTTTATGTTACGGGCGAGGATTATGAACCGGAAACGCTGGTGATCGCAAGGCTGTTTCCGGAGACGATCAACATATCGAACACAAAAATGTCGGAGAGGAGGGAAAACGGAAAGAGATATATAAAAAACAGGATCGGCTTTGAAAGAAGCAATAGACAAAGCATACAAGAGGATGAAAACGGAGTTACCGCCGGTTCTTGGAAAGAAGGAGATATCCAGATAAGAAGGATCGGGAAAAAGGAGTATCGTTTTCGGTGCGTGGATGATGATTACAGGAATCCACGTTCTGAGAATCAGCTCTGTGCCCTGTTTTTATGCGAGGATATAATTCGTTCGGATGTGGACAGCAATGAGCTTGAAACAATGATAGTTACGTTCGGGGAAACAAATAATTACAGGACATCCGACGTAAGAGCATGGCTTTTGGAGCAGTATGCCGGGAGTGCTGCAGATGAAGCGGAGGATCCAATTAAAATTGCTGTCGTAGATACCGGAGTAAATGCGGCATTTCTCGGGAAAACAGCAGAAGGCAGATACGGAGAAAATGTGGAAACGGAGCTTTTGAAAAAAGAGCTGCCGATCCAGACGATATCCGATCGCTTGTTTCTTCCGTCACTGGAGGAAATTTTAAACTATGGGGACAACGGAAATCTAAAAAGCACGATATGGAATGTCAGGGATCATAAAGAATCTCCATATAACAGGGGATTCTGGCTGCGGACTCCGGTGTTTGAGCCGGATGAAAACGGAAATTTCCGATACGGAGAGCAGGTGTATGCGGTGGATCTGGAAAAGAAATGCATCACACCGGTAAAGACAGATGATCCAACAATTGGGATCCGGCCGGCGTACTGTCTTGTGCAGGAATGACGACTTCAAAACCGGGGGCTTTTGCCCCCAATATCATAAAAAGAAAAAGGAGAAAAGAAAATGTTAAAAGCAGGACGATCAGGAAAAAGAAAAAAAGCAGCAGTATGTATGACCGCGCTGGGACTGTCCGGTGCGCTTTTATGGGGGATGCCGCAGAAAAGCTATGCGGAAAATGCAGCCTTTGATATTTGCCCGGCAACGCTGTCAGATGCGAAGCGGCTACCGGCTGTATCCGCATTAACGGATGATATTTGGAGCGGCTGGATCGGGGATATCAGCTTCCTGAGCGGGAGATATGGGGACGGTTCCAAAGAAAAGCCATACCAGATAGCAACGAAGGCACAGCTTATGGGTCTTTCCGAGCTAGCGTCCATGGGCATGAAGATCGGTGAAAATGAGGGGACGTATCCGGGGGACTATAGGGGAGCGTATTTTAAGCTGACGAAAGATATCGATCTTGGAGGAAGATCGTGGATCCCCATCGGGTTTTATCGAAATACTTCGGAGATCGGAAATCAGAAGCTCTCCGGATTTGAGGGACATTTTGACGGAAACGGGAAAACAATATCAAATTTCCGTCTGTATCACCCGGATTGGAACTATGTGGGGCTGTTTGGCGCGATCAAAAATTCTGAAATTAAAGATCTTACGGTCAAACCGGGTTATGTGATCACAGCAGGAGAAAATGCTGGGATCCTTGCAGGAAGTGCCGAGCATAGTGTGATTCGGGGTGTTCGGACGATGGGAGCACTGAAAACGATGGGAAATACAGGTGGGCTTCTTGGTGAGATCTCGGAAAATACCGTGGTGGAAAATTGCCTTGCAGATCATATCGCAATGGATGCAGGGGAAGCGAAGGAGATCTTTATCGGAGGGATCACAGGAAAGGCATCGGAATCTCTGATCGCAGACTGCACGGTAAATACAGGAGACAGCCGGAACGCACGGATCTGCGGAGGCGGATATGTGGGCGGGATCACAGGCTTTCAAAATGGTACGGATATATTTAATGTCAGAATTTCCGGAACCATAGGAGGTGCAGGCTCACAGGCGATAGGCGGTGTGACCGGAAAATACGCATCCGGAAAAATGAAGGTTGCAAGGTTTGAGGGGAGGATTGCAAACTCCGGTCTGGGATATGACGCCAGAGAAGGTACGTTTATCGGCACCCACGATACAGGCTTTCATTTTCGATATGGAGCAGAGGAGCAGGCAGATCTGGCATATCTGTTTGCCGATAAGGAGGAGAAGATACGCGCAGGAATCTGCGGCTCCGGTATCCGTGAGGATAATCTGTTCCCTTACGGAGCCCATATCGGCTTCTGGCATACGGGAGATAATCATTTTACATTGATTCAGGGAGACGGGGAACAAAAGGAGGAACAAAAATATTTTTATGAGGAGCTGGAGGATGGGATCTTACATCTGACGGATACGGAGGCTTCCGTAAGGTCGGATCAGTTCTTTCCGGATCATTTCGCCCCCGGGCCCAGCGGCCGTCCGGTGGCCGGACATCTGGTTTCGGTACTGCAGATCGATACAGCAGCAAATGTGGAGCAGTATTATGATGTGGCAATACTGACGGCCAGAGGGGAGTCTGTCTACAGTAAGGAGATGGACAAGTCCCATAGAGGCGCGGTGGCAGCCGGGGATCTGGTGACCGTAGTGACGGCACCGAAAAACACAGAGGAGGCGAAATACCAGATGGAGGGAACACCGACTTATACAGATAAAAGCGGAAGGAAACGGAGCATGGCATATCAGACAGGAGGCTCCTACAGCTTTGTGATGCCGGATTGTGACACAGAGATAGCCGCTGTCTATAAAAAGGTTGCAGCAAATGCCTGCGTTACTCCGGAGGAGATCTGTTTTCGGGTAGTACAGGAGCGATCCGGAGACAGAAAAAATCCTTCCGTGGTGACAGAAGTAAAAAATGCATCGGGAAAGCTGATCGCCAGATATATCAACGGAAAATTGGAAACAGATACACAGGTACAGGAGGTGAAGGTAAAGGCAGTTGTGGATAAAAACAATGATGTAGCCGACAGCAGGGTGCGCTGGAGCGTGGATGACAAAGGACTGCTCCTACTTAAGCATAATGACGATGAAGATGCGGAGGGCTACACAGATAAGAGTGCATCGGTGGAGCTGAATCTGCAATCTGACTTTTTTCAGGATATTATCAGAAAGGCAGAGAAGGAGCAGATAGAAAAGAATTACAGATATCCGATCGCGGATACAGTCTATGGAAACGGAGTAGGCGGAGGCGTTGCGGTATTGACCGCAGAGACCAGACCTGCGGCGAGCTTTGAGGGAAAGAGTTTGACTGCAAATTGCAGGATCGCAGTCACCTTTCAGATAAAAGACAGGACAAGAGTTTCGGCAGATGAAGTCTGTCTGGATAAAAATGATATCCGGTTTACCGTTACAAGGACGCTGTCCGGTGACAGAAAAGCTCCGAAGGAATCGATATCTGTTTCAGGTCCCATTACTCTGAGCGCTTCCTTTGGGCCGGAATATTTTGATAAAAAAGATATTTCATGGTCTGTGAGTGATAATAGTGTTCTGAAGCTTGAGGGGGAAGACTTTGGTAAAGAGGATAGCAGCAAAGACTACCGAAATGTCAGCGTCTATGCGAAAAAAGACAGCAGATGGATCCGGGATATCATGGAGGCGGATGATGCACGCTGCCAGACCGATCCCTATGCACGCAGAAAAGGCTACGGACAGAAAACGGCAGAGATCCTTCTGCAGGCAGAGGATATACTCGGAAATAAAAAAACAGCGGTATGTAAGGCAGAGATTCAGTTTATAACGAAGGATCAGACGGAGGTAAGAGCAGAGAGTATTGAAACAGATAAAGATCATCTGGAATTTGATATGATCCTTACAAAGACGGGGCGAAGCTCTAAGCCGGATATGAAATGGAGCGGGGCAGAGGCGCAGATACTGAATGCCCGTGTGCTTCCCGAAAAAACAAAAGATCGGGAGGCGGAGGATATCTGGCCACAGATCTCATGGAGTGCGGATCCTGCGGTTCTGATCGTGGACGACAATGGAAGGGTGCAGCCGCAGACCGATTCGGCATGGATCCGGGATGCCATGAAGTCTTACCCGTATACAGCCGAAAAAAAGACGATCCTGACGGCGGCTGCCGGTGATAAAAGGAAGGAAATACCCGTGACCCTTAAGTTTAAACTGGTCAATCATATCCGTACTTCTTCCGGCAGTGGGAGTTCTCACGGCTCCGGAGGAAGCTCCGGGGGCAGCTCCGGGAAAAAGTATTCTTCGGGGATAACAACGGAAGGTACAGTGAAAACCTCAGTGTCCGCGCCGGAGAACAGTTTAACCGGCATCTGGGTAAAGGATGGAGCAGAGAGATGGCTTTTCATTAACAATGGCAGAACCTTTGCGAAGGAATGGGGCTATATCCATAATCCTTATGCGGGAGCCGGACAGGAAGCAGCGTCATGGTTCTATTTTATGGAGGATGGGACTATGGCAACCGGATGGTATCAGGATCCGTCAAATAAAAACTGGTATTACCTTCATGACAAAAAGGATGGAAGCCGTGGATATATGTATACGGGATGGCATCAGATCAACGGAAGCTGGTATTATTTTGAGAAAAACGGAAGAATGCTTGCCGGGACAACAACTCCGGACGGCTTCTATGTGGATGTTTCCGGTGCATGGATCGAAAACAAAAAGGCAGAGCCTGAGGTATAGGCAGGAATAATAGCAGGGAGGCATGACAAATGGAAAAAATAAAGGCGCTTTTAATGAGAGAAAGAAGAAAAATCGCGGGATTTTTAGCTTTAGTTATATTTCTTTCCGCATTAGGTATGCCGATCCCGGCGGAGGCATCAGAGATCTGGCCGCAGAAGGCAACTGCTCCGTTTTACTGTCTGGATGGAGGCAAGAGCTGGAGACAGTCTGATCGATACGATATTTATAAATATGATACGCTTCCGTCCCCTTTGACTGAGGAGCAGGCAAAGCGTCTTTTCTGGGCGTACCCCACCAATTGGAATGCTTTAAAGCGGGCGGCTTCAAAGTATGATCCGGAATTGTATGCCGGGATCGCGTCGCAGGCATCAGGGCCAAATGAAGTAAAAAAGATCAAGGATAATGCAAAGACTAAATTTGCATGGATCGCAGATGATCCGGATCGGGAGTCCAGAGCGATCAGGGCGTTGGAGAAGGAGGCAGCTTCCGGAGAAAGTCAGGGAAACGAAGCTCCGGAAGCGATACGGGAAGCGACCTCCGAGGAGAGGGCAGTTTCTATTGTTATTGCGCCCTTCTCGGACGGCCCGGGTGCACTCGATACGGAGCTTGTACTCGGAAGCAGGTTTATCCGTGATATTGCCGGGATCGAACCGCAAAGCGTTTGGGATAATGGATCCGGAGGAGGAAAAGAAGGATGGCTGGATGCCTCTCAGGATAAGAATATAGCAAAATCAGTAATGGGAGAGAGCTTGTATGAGCTGACATGGAGCAACGACTCGATCCGGATCCACAACAACGGCTCTGCCACGGCAAATGACAGTGCTGTCGGGAGCAATCTGTCGGAGGAAGAACGATATAATAAAACAATGGTGCGCTATAAGATAACCATGAAAAAAAATTCCGGGTGGTACACGGAGGGAAGCTGGAATGAGGATTATCTGCATCAGTGGATGGACTTTAAGGCCTGTGTTAATGCCCCGGAGCACCAGAGGCTTTATCAGGCGGATATCCGCATTGTACCGTCAGATATGGTGTTCTATCTTGTGATCAGTCAGGGAGAAAGGGAAATTCCGGATATTCCGGGATATGGAACAGAAGATCCGGAAATGGATTTTCGGATATTTCGCCATAAAGAAACCTTTTCAGCTACTTATAATGTAAAGCTCAAGAAGCTGGATGATGAGACCGGAATGCCTTTGCGCGGAAGCCAGTTTTATCTGTATGAGCGGTTTGAAGATGCGGACAGCCTTGTAAAAAAGGAAACGGAAGGCAGGCTGCTGGAGGAAAATCTGAGCTTTGTCCCATGGGAGGGCTTTCAGATATTTGCCGAAGGGACAACCGATGAGCGAGGGGAGATCAGCCATAGGGATGAAAGAAAATACACCTACGACAAAACATATTGTGATGGTCATGGGATGCCAAAATGGGCAGAATTTTCCGACACCTCTGATCCGGATGCGGAGGCAGATGAGCAGATCGAGGATAAAAACCGGGCGGCGGCAAAGAAATGGCTGGAGCTGGTGGATGCGTGTGCAGACTGTGCGGATACGAAAGCACATTTTCACTGGCTGGCAGATGAAAATGCGTATGAGGAGGTCTGTCAGGTACTGGAAACAGGAAAACCGGAGACGACCGGCGGAGGAAATACAGATCCTGCGGCTGCTTTTGTGGCGTCCGGCTGCCGTACAGACTGTGAAGCGACCCGGGATGCGTTTATTCATTTAAAATTTACTTACACATGGAAAGAGATCAAAGCGCGGACAGGATATATTCTCCACGATATCCATCCTGTGGATGTTCCGATCGAGCTGGTAACGACGACATCCTCCGAAGCCGGAGCAGATGCGGTTTTGGCGGAGGGCTCTGTCCGGGATGTCAATACGGCTTACTCGAGTACGAAAAAACCGATGGCTTCTGCGTCTCCGGATACAAGAAAACCGATGCTCTCCGCGACCCGGTCAAACGCGAAAAAGCCGGAGGCTGGTGCGTCCTTGGAGACGAGAAAGCCATTGCTCTCCGCGACCCGGTCGAACGCGAAAAAGCCGGAGGCTGCTGTGTCCTTGGATACGAGAAAGCCATTGCTCTCCGCGACCCGGTCGAATGCGAAAAAGTCGGAGGCTGGTGCGTCCTTGGATACGAGAAAGCCATTGCTCTCCGCGACCCGGTCAAATGCGAAAAAGCCGGAGGCTGCTGCGTCCTTGGATACGAGAAAGCCATTGCTCTCCGCGACCCGGTCAAATGCGAAAAAGCCGGAGGCTGCTGCTGCGTCCTTGGAGACGAGGAGGCCGATGCTTTCTGCGACCCGATCAAATGCGAAAAAGCCGGAATCGTCATCCTCGGCAGAAGACTCCACGTTTTTGTCTAAAATATGGCGGATATTAAAGGGCGCTTTGACAAAAGGAGGCATTTGGAGGCCGGAGAGCGGGGAAGAAGCCATGGATGTGGCTGAAAGCAGGCTTTTGAACGAAGAAGCTGATGGAGAGTGGGATTCTGATACGGAATGGGATTCTGATACCGGGGCCGACTTTGAGACTTATCTGGGATCTGCCACAGAGGATGGGATCCGTCATCTTCCATCCGGAAACCGGGAGCTTTATTCGCATTATGATGCGGCAGACGGAGGAAAGGATTTCTGGGAGATACGGGATCACAGAACAGAGGGAGAGCTTTATATTAATAAACGGGATCTGGATCTGTACCGAAAGGAATCCGATCAGTATTCCTCTGCCGGAGATACGGAAGGAGACGGAACTTTAAAGGGGGCGGTATACGGACTGTTTGCTGCGGAAGATATCATCCATCCTGACACGGATATCCGCAGTAACGGGACAATGACAAACACAGGGATTGTTTATCGAAGGCATGATCTGACATCGGTGGCAGTAACGGATGAGGATGGAAATGCAGCGTTTCTAAGCTATACGGAAATGCCGGGGATGACCTTTGATATGGAAACCGGGAAAATAATGAAAAGAAAAGACATAAGCTGGAAAGGGCCGAAAAACTGTTATTCGGAAAATGATCTGAAATATGGAAATTATTGGATCAGCAGACCACTGCTCCTTGGAAAATATTATGTAAAAGAGCTGTCAAGGAGTGAAGGATATGAGCTATCTGTAAATGGTCTATCCTCCCGCTTAAGTAACAGCAGAGCAGGAACAGAGCTTCCGGATATTTTTTCGGCAGGATCCGGGACTGCGATCGTATCACTAAAGGAGATGGCGGCCTCCATGGAGGGAGAGGACGGTGGCGGAACCGGATATGACCAGATACCGTTTACTGTATCCTCAAACGGAACCGGAGGCTACACGCTTGTTCTTTCCGGATTTCCGGAAAACACGGAATTTTATCGCGTAGATTCAGGAGAAAAGGAGGTAACAGCCCTTCGGGTGACAGGAACTATCGAAACACCGGTAAAGGATGCAGAGGGAAGGCAGGTATGGGTCACTGCCGAGACAGACACCGATTATATAAAATACAAGCCGGAATATGCTGCCGACGGCTCTGTTTCCGGTCAGACACCTCAAACACGGTTGGAGCCGCAGATGGTAAAGGCGTACCAGATCCCGCAGCAGGCAGTTATGAAGCTGACGGATATTAATATTGATGAAGACGATCCGATCCTGCATGAGAAAATGAGCGAACATGATATTAAAGATAAGGAGGACAGGATCTTCTTCTACCTGAAGGCGGAAACAGAAAGGATACTGAGAGAAAATGGGTACGGAACCCCAATCACGGCTGATGGCTGCTTTTCCACGGAGAAAGAACCGGTATACAGCAGAGGAGTAAAGAAAGGTCAGCCTGACCGATATGGGATGACGACAAAAGCAGGGGAAACGGCAGTAAAAACATATTACGGAGCTGCTGTTCAGGAGATCTGCATCCGGGAGACAAAAGAAGGGATCACGACAGAGGATATACTGGCAGAGCTGATCGGATGGTACGGCAAAAATCCGCAATGGAGCTTTGGCGGACTGGATTCTGTTAAAAAAGAGCAGGATGGATATCGATTCGTCGTATATTCAGGCATATCCGCCGGAAACAGTAAATGGTTTTTTACATTAAAAGAGGAGGACGGAAAAGCAGAGGTCGATAAGATATACGGAGTTCTTGAAGATCCGACAGCACTTCGCCTAGTCTACCGGGAATATGGAGCTGATGGTACACATCGGTATCAGATCGAAAGACAGTATTGCTTCGGCAGTGGAAACGAAAAACGGTATTATATAGATGCTGTTTTAACGCCGGCAGTATTGATCGATAAGGCGGGAAAGCTTCAGGACATTTTACATTCAGTGATGGTATATCATCGTAAAGGAGAGGTAGTGCGTGATTATCTGGACGGAGATCCGGATAATGGGTATAAGGTTCCTCTTAGGAAGACCTCGGACAAGCTGGAGGTCACTACGGAAACGGAGCTGGTGGAAACAGATGTAAAGCTGGAAGCAGTTTCTTATGATAAAAAAAGTGGGGTATATCGGTTACGCGTAGAAACAGAAGGAACCGACAGCAACGGAGCTCATTTTTCCGATCGGGACAACAGACTTATGCTTTCTTTTATGGCAAAGCTTCCCCAAAAAGAGAAGCTTCTTACCGATAAAGACGTGGAAGCTCTGGAAAAGGGAAACGTATACGGATATTCTGCGGGAGACAGGATCGGTTATGGGGAATATCTTACCCATATCCGGGGAGTATCGATGAGCGTGTCTTTAAAACCGGATAAGGAAAAAACGGACAGCTATATTGCAGTAAAGGAGCTGGTCTATCGCAGACAAAACCGGGTCAAGGAGGATGCTGATACCGGTAAGGTTCGCGTGCAGGTGCTGGAACGTCCCATCAAGCAGAAGGTCAAGGTAGTAAAATATATTAAAGAGGAAGAAGCAATCGGAAACTTTCGGTTCAAGATATATCTGAAATCGAATCTGGAACGCCTGTTTTGCAGCAAAAATGGCGAGATCAGATGGACGGATAAAAAAGGAAATGAGATCAATATTCGGGAATATAGAGAACAGTATCCGGAATTAGTGCAGAAAATCTATACCCGGAAGACAGACCGCATGCTCTTAGAAAAAACAGAAGAAACGAAAGAGCCGGGAGCTGGTGAAACGTATAACTATGAAAAGTTTTTTGATGCGATACAGACGGCCGATGCAGATAAGTGGAAAAATAAAGGTGTTGTTTTGAATACCTCTTTCAAACCGTTTGCTTTTGCCCGGTATACGGGAACAGAAAATCAGATAAACAGTTCGGAGGCAGCCAGACAAAACGCACTTAGATCAGATGCGGTACGTCAATTTGCAGTAAATTGGTATCTGAAGGATCAGGTTAAGGCGGAGAATAAGGAAAATATACGGTATTCTGATGAAACGTATGATAAGGCGTTATATCAGGCAATTTTAAAGGCAGAGGAATACCTGTTTCCGTTTTTTCAGTATGATATTGGATCCATATATGAAATTGAATGGGATGATGAACTATCCGGCGGGATCGACAGGGACAAGGCCACGCTTTCTGCGTGTCAGCTAAATAAAAAAGGCGGAAAGGCGGAGTACGCATTCGGAATTTCATCTTATTTACCCTATGGACAATATGTGATCGTTGAGCAGCAGCCGTGGCGGGCAGAATGGATGGATCTTGAAAACAGACACTACAGATGCGATAAGCCAAAAGAAATTTCCCTGCCGGCAGTGTATGAAGAAAGCAGGAAGGAGATCCCGGAAAAGATATCAGAAAAGCTTCCTGCGATAAAGGTTCCCTGGAGTGTGACTGAAAAGGAGGAGGACAGTATATTAAACGGCTTTGCCTATCCGGTATTTACAAACAGAAAATACCGGGTCAGGCTCCGGATCGAAAAGCTGGATCGGGAAACCGGAGAGCCGATCCTTCATGACAGCGGTGTATTTGCACTCTATAGGGCCGAAAGAGAGGAAAATAAAGGCGGAAGCGGAGACGTGGTGCGGTATAAGACAGATCAGATCATAGAAGGAAGCCGGAAGTTTCTGGAGGCGATGGGGGCTTATCATATTGCTCCCTTTGCCCGTGAAAATGGGCTCGGTGCCGGAGATTCTTATTACGGAACGGTTCCGGCCGGAACACCTGTCTGTAAAGAGAGTGACAAAGTAATATTTCATGATGAAAGCGGAAGTCAGACCGGTGAATTTTCTGCTCAGTCAACTGTTTTTGACGGAGCCGATAAAGATGTACTGGAGGTTGCGGGATATTTAGAGACACCGGAGCCTGTCAGTGCCGGTGTATATGTTTTGGCAGAATTAAAGGCGCCGGACGGATATGTGAGGAGCAAACCGATCCCCATCGAAGTATACAGCGATCAGGTTACCTATTATACAGATGGAGAAACAGAGAAAAAGGCTTCTGTTTTGCACAAGTATGAGGGTAAAGAAACCGCGAGGATCTTTGTCAATGATGATGCGGTCAGTCTGGAGATCTCAAAGAAGAAAACGGAAGATACGATCCGGGGAATGAAGATTGAGGGATCGCTTCGTTATCTGGAAAACCGAAGGCAGGCGGGAGAGCACATCGAGCTGGTATATGAAAATGGGATCTATCAGGGATATGGATATCTTATCCGCAAGCTGGATTCGGCAGAGGATAAAAACAGGTATGTTTCCGGCGCTAAGATGATCCTTTATCAGGCAATCGAGCTTTGTCCCTCCGGTGATAAACAGGATCTTGCCGTTGAGGGACTGAAGGTCATAAGAGACAGAAACGGAAATGTTGTGGATATACTGGTGGAGGAAGATTATGCCGGAAAACAGTCGGTATTTTCAGAAAAAGACGGTGTGTGGGATATTAGGGAGCTGTCATACGGAGATGTTCCGGTGCTGTTTTATGATATGGGCGGTCTTAAGGTGTTGGAGAAAAATGCAGATGGGCATCTGTACGGATACGGAAAGGATGGCGGCAGGATACGGATCACATCAGATACAGAATCCATATATGCTTTAAAAGGAGGGATTCCCGTTTTTGAGATCTGTGGGGGAGATTTTTCCGAGCTTGTTTATGATGAGAGGACAAGAGCATTTACAAAAATGGATGAAGAAACCGTGATCTATCATCTGGATTCCGGACGGGTGCGGGATGCACTGGTGGATGGATATACAGGCCTCGCATACGTAGAGCGGTTCGTACCCGGAATACGCGGGCGTGAAGAAAGGAGGATATCGGTATGGCCGGTTACCGTTTTAAGAGATACAAACGGAGCCGTCATACGGAGAGATAAGATCCTGACAGGTCGGCCGGGGGAAAGAAATGCCGGTTCTTCAGAGGCATATATTACCGGAACATGGGAATCAGAAACAGGAAGTCTGGAAAAAAGAATGAGCCCTGTTTTAGATGAAAATGGCCTTGTACGTTATTATCCGGTCGGCCGGGAGCTTTATAAAACAGGAGAGGCCGTTTACGACAGAGACGGAGAGTATCTGACATATCGGTATGAGGAGCTTCTGGAGAAATTTAACAGAGCGGCTTATTATCAGTATGACAAAAACCATCTGTATCAGGGAACCGGAAATGGGCAGGCAGCGGTAAAATTACAACATCGAAAAGGCGAGGCATGGATCGTCCCGAATATATGGATAAGCGGAATAAAGAGTCCGCAGGATCCTACAGAGACGGAAAAAACATGGGGAAAACCGGATCTTTTGCGCCGGGTGACACCCGGGAAATACATATTAGAGGAGATGGAAGCCCCGAAGGGCTATGTCAGAGCTTTCCCTATGGCAGTTTGCGTAGAAGAAAATGCAAAGGTTCAGAGAGTCTCATTGTCAGACGAGCGTATTAAAGTCGAGATCCATAAAACAGATTCGGAGGATCAGATCCTTACGGGGGCTAGGCTGGCACTTTTTAAAGCGCATCGTGTATACACGTCAGATTTTAATCAATATCCAAAAGGATATTATTTTGTAAAAAGCAGTCAGGAGCCTGCATGTTGGCAAATAGAGGATCCTGTGGATAACCATCCGAAAGATGTCCAAGCCGTGTGGATAACAGGAAAGACTCCTAAGTATTTAGAAGGGATTCCTGCGGGAGATTATATTTTAGAGGAGCTGGACACTCCGGCGGGCTATCTGCCGTCCTCCATGGAGATCGTCGTGAAGGAAACGGAGGAGCTTCAGAGCTTTGTACTTAAGGACGATCATATAAAATTAGAAATATTCAAATATGAGGCAGATAAGAATGGGATAAAAACAGCGCTGCCATGGAACTTTAATGCAGAATTGACATTATATCCGGCGGTACTGGATCCGAACGGAGAAGTAAAGATACAGGATGGAAGACCTTTGTATGAGGCGGAACATCCGGTAGATAGCTGGATGGCAGGAAGGCTTGGAAATCATGGGATGGATATGACCCGGGCGTATGAGGAGATGTTTACGGAATACAGGGATCGCTTCCTGCGTTTTTCGTGGAAAGACCCGTATGGAGGAGGCAGTGCAAAGCGGGTGGAAATGTTTTCTTATGGAAACGGGGAGATCGTATATCAGGTATGGGAGATGGAGGATGGTCGTGAATTTTCTGTTACGGTATCGGAGAAAAAGGGATCGTCATTGAAAAACCGGGCCACCTTGAAGGAGTCGGTGAAGGACAGATACGTATTTAAATATCAGATACATAAAAACCGGCCTGCTCTTGGCAGCGGGACAGCAGAAAGCTATGATACGGCAGACGGGATCCACAGAATTGATAAGATACCGGCCGGTAAATACGTTCTTGTAGAAACAAAAACTCCGGATGGATATAAAGCGGCTGCACCGCAGATCATAAATGTGCTTCCGATCCGTGAGCTTCAGAGGTATTCCATGGAAAATATAAAAAAGCAAAGATATATCGATAAGAGGGATAAGGCCGGAAATCAGCTCGCAGGAGCGGAGCTGTCTTTATATCGGGCCGGAGAAGACGGAGAGCTGGATCTTAAAGAGGAGCTTCTGGAGGATCGCTGGATATCGGGAAAAGAAGGCCGTTATGATGCAGATGACCTGGCAGACGGAAAAATACCGCAGGGATACGGTATCGGAGATATGCGTCTTCATAAAATCCCACCGTTAAAGTACGGGAGCTATTATCTCGTGGAAACGAGAGCACCGGAATATTTTATAACGATGCAGCCATTAAAGATCATACTGAACGAGGAGACCGCGGATGTTATCACTGCCGTCAATCAAATGACGGAAGGAAAAATAGAGATCAAAAAGACGGATTCGGAGTGGTATGAAAAGCCAGTTCCGGGTGCATGGTTTGAGATCAGAAACAAGAGGACAGAGGATACGTTTCTGATACGGACAGATGAAACGGGAGCTGCAAGC
>ENA-UESP01000515-UESP01000515.1-human-gut-metagenome-genome-assembly--contig:-NODE-515-length-32951-cov-24.857152_pt1 | contig 32951 bp, 20 predicted proteins | sample MGYA00243003_ERZ508004 | MGnify/ENA primary metagenome ERZ508004 (study PRJEB26167, sample SAMN06115443) | human gut metagenome | host: Homo sapiens | place: China:Henan | collected 2015-07-29...
CTGCCTTGTCCTCGATGATGATTGTGTCACGTTTCATGGCTTTTCTTTTTAGATGGTGCAACCTGCAAATTCCTCGATGCCGTTCAACCTTGCGGCAAGGTTCTCCATGTCTTGGTTGAGCTTTTCTTTGGTGATTTTCGCGTATATCTGCGTCGTTTTTATGCTCTTGTGTCCCAGCATGGAACTGACCGTTTCGATGGGTACGCCGTTGGAGAGGAACACCGTCGTGGCTGCCGTGTGTCGGCTCTGATGCCACGTGATGTGCTTGGTGATGCCGCAACGCTTGGCGACGGAACGGATTCCGGCAAGGCACGTGTTGTAGTGGGGAACGGGGAAAATCCTGCCGTTCCCGCACAGACCCCGGTATTTGTCGATGATGCGCTTTGCGATGTCGAGCAGGCGGATATTGGACACCACGCCCGTCTTCTGGCGGTTGATGTTTATCCACTCGTGTTCGTCGAAGTAGGTATGGATGTTCTCTTCCGTCAGGTTGCGCATGTCGGCGAACGACAGGCCCGTGAAGGCGCAGAACAGGTAGAGGTCGCGGTAAAGCTCCTGCTTGGCGTTTTTCAGCCTGCCCTCCATCAGCAGCCGGATTTCCTCTTTCGTCAGGAAACTGCGTGTCGTTTCCTCCTTCTTGATTTCATACTCCCGGAATGGGTCGCGTGTGAGCCACTCGTTGTTGATGGCGATGAACACCATCGTCCGCAAGGGGCAGACATACAGCCACACGGTGTTGGTGCAGCAGTGCTTGTCCGTGCGCAGGAACATCTCGAAGTCGGAGATGAAGGCGGGCGTAAGCTCTTTCAGCGCGATGTCCTTCACGCGGTAGCGGATGGTGAGGAACTCTTGCAGGTGCTTGTAAACGGTCCTGTACTTCAGGAGCGTGCCTTTGGCTTTCATGCCAGCATCCACCTGTTTCTCGTAGTCTTCGTTGTGCTGCCGGAACACCTGCATCAGCGTGTGATAGCGATGTTCCAGTCCGAGAAAGGCGTTCTTGACCTTCTCCGCCGTGACGAAGTTGTCACGCTCCATGATTTCCTGATAGTGTTTGTTGATGCGCACACGCATCTTGTCGAGCATGCGGTTCGTTTCGAGTGCCGCCGAGCTTCTGCCCGTGACACGTCCCCCTTTGGTGTCCCACAGCTTGGGATCGACGGTCAGTTTGCAGCTGAACTGCGTTTGGCTGCCGTCCACCGTAATGCGTCCCATGACGGGTACTGTCCCGTCCTTTTTCACTACCTGACGTTTGAGGTAGTAGATTACTGAAAATGTACTCTTCATCGTCCTTATTTTTTTAGGTTCAAAATTAGTTGGTGAAGAGTCCGTCGCCGGTACGCAAAACGGGGAGGAACGGCGCAATCTTTTTCCGTAACCGGATTTGTTGCGTGAGTTGTCAGTAACTCACTAATCCTTAACGCCTTGTTTCGTTATCCGTGTCCGTTTGTCGCCATTCCGTGCATGGTTACGGACAAGTAACGTAGCGGCGTCCTGATTTGGCTTCAGCGGTGATTGCGATGGCTTCACGAATAATCGGAAGCACGACTGAAACCCTTGTAACTCAATTCTATCACTATATCTTTCCGCATTTCTCTTTTTTGTAGTAACTTTGTAGAACAAATTTTAATTGTATTTATATAGAGCCGAAAAGTAGGAATGGAGAGTATTTTAATTACGGGTGCAAGCGGTTTTATCGGGAGTTTCATTGTAGAGGAAGCGTTGAAACGAAGGTTTAGTGTGTGGGCGGGAGTTCGTCCTACTAGTAGCAGACAATATTTGAAGAATCGGAAAATTCACTTTCTGGAACTGGACTTTGCACATCCTAATGAACTTCGTGCCCAACTCTCCGGTCATAAAGGGACATATAATAAGTTTGATTATATCGTTCATTGTGCCGGTGTTACGAAATGTTTCGACAAAAAAGCTTTCGACTACGTGAACTATCTTCAGACAAAGTATTTTATTGATACGTTGAGGGAGTTGAATATGGTCCCGAAGCAATTCATATATATAAGTACGCTTAGTGTGTTCGGTCCTGTGCACGAGACAGATTACACTCCGATAAAAGAGGACGATTCTCCCATGCCCAACACAGCTTATGGTTTCAGTAAGTTGAAGGCTGAATTATATATTCAAAGTATCCCCGGTTTTCCTTATGTCATTTATCGCCCTACGGGAGTGTATGGACCTCGTGAATCAGATTATTTCCTAATGGCTAAGTCCATTCAGAAGCATTTTGATTTTTCGGTTGGTTTCAAGCGGCAAGATCTGACTTTTGTCTATGTGAAAGACATTGTGCAGGCTATTTTCTTGGGTATAGAGAAAAGAGTCATCCGAAAGGCGTATTTTCTGACAGATGGGAAAGTCTATAAAAGCCGCGCGTTTTCGGACTTGATACAAAAAGAATTAGGGAATCCGTTTGTTCTTCATCTGAAATGTCCGTTAATTGTGCTAAAAGTTATATCTTTGCTCGCTGAATTTGTTGCTACGCGTTCCAAGAAGTGCAGTACATTGAATTCTGATAAATATAAGATAATGAAACAACGCAACTGGCAGTGTGATATAACCCCGACAATTAACGAATTGGGATATACACCCGAATACGATTTGGAGAGGGGGGTACGTGAAACCATTGCCTGGTATAAAAACGAAGGATGGCTTTAGACTTATTTAAGCGTGTAGAGACCCGGAAAGGGTTGTTTGCTGTGGAGAAGATTACATTGATTTATAATCTGCTGACTTCCATATTGATTCTATTCCTGTTTCAGAGGATGGACCATCCATGGCATATGTTATTGGATAGAGCCATGATTGCTGCAATGACTTTCCTGTTGATGTATCTTTATCGGCTTGCCCCTTGTAAGTTCTCGGCGTTTGTGCGTATCGTCATTCAGATGAGCCTGCTTTCATATTGGTATCCGGATACTTTTGAATTCAATCGCTTTTTTCCGAACCTGGACCATGTCTTTGCTACCATCGAACAGTTTATCTTCAGTGGACAACCTGCTATCTGGTTCTGCCATACGTTTCCTCATATTCTGGTCAGCGAAGCGTTTAATATGGGATATTTCTTCTATTATCCGATGATGCTGATTGTGGCGTTGTTTTATTTCATTTATAGGTTCAAATGGTTCGAAAAGATGTCCTTTGTACTGGTTACTTCTTTCTTTATATATTATTTGCTTTATATCTTTATCCCAGTGGCAGGCCCTCAGTTCTATTTTCCGGCTATCGGATTTGATAACGTGGCTAAGGGAGTTTTTCCTGCCATCGGTGACTATTTCAATTATCATCAGGAGTTGTTGCCCGGACCGGGATACCAGCACGGATTCTTTTATAGCCTGGTAGAAAGTTCCCAGCAAGTGGGTGAACGTCCCACAGCTGCTTTCCCAAGTTCACATGTCGGTATTTCTACTATCTTGATGATTATGGCTTGGCGCGGCAGTAAGAAGCTGTTCGCCTGTTTACTGCCTTTCTATTTGTTGCTCTGTGGGGCTACCGTATATATTCAAGCACATTACGTCATCGACGCTGTGGTAGGATTTTTCTCCGCATTCTTATTGTATGTAGTGGCAACCTGGATGTTTAAGAAGTGGTTTGCACAGCCGATGTTTAAATAGTAGCAAGTATCTCATCAAATATCCGGAAGAGCTCCTCCTTAGTTTCTGCCCGTAGCATGGCAATGCGTGTGTTGCGGAAATTGGGAATTCCTTTGAATAGGGGGCTGGCGGCCAAATGACGGCGTACGTGCAGGATACCTCTGCGTTCGTCCAGCAGATTGACGCTGTCGACCACCTCTTGGCGTAGTACATCCATGCACCAGTCGAAACTGAGTGGCGGCAGTTCTTCGCCGGTTTCCAGATAGTGTTTCACTTCCTTGAATATCCACGGACGTCCGAAGCTGGCACGCCCGATCATTACTGCATCTACTCCATAGCGGTCAAAGCACTCTTTGCAGCGTTGAGGCGTAGTCACGTCACCATTGCCGATAATAGGAATATGCATCCGTGGATTCTTCTTCACTTCACCTATCAGTGTCCAGTCGGCTTCTCCGGTATACATTTGTGCACGGGTACGGCCATGAATAGTCAATGCGGCAATTCCGCAATCTTGTAACTGTTCCGCTAAATCTACGATAATCTTATTATTGGCGTCCCATCCCAAACGGGTTTTCACAGTTACGGGAATCTTTACTGCATCTACTACGGCACGGGTAATCTCCAGCATTTTCGGAATATTCTGCAACATTCCTGCTCCTGCCCCTTTTCCGGCCACTCTTTTCACCGGACATCCGAAATTGATATCCAGAATGTCGGGCTGCGCTTCTTCCACAATTTTGGCTGCTTCTACCATTGTCTTTGTATCTTTTCCGTAGATCTGAATGGCGACAGGGCGTTCTTCATCACTGATACTGAGCTTTTGTGCGGTCTTGCTGACTGCACGTATCAGTGCGTCGCTTGATACAAACTCGGTGTATACCATGTCTGCTCCGAACTTCTTGCACATCAGGCGGAAAGCCGGATCAGTCACATCTTCCATAGGAGCGAGCAGAATAGGATGTTTACCCAAATCTATGTGAGCTATCTTCATATATAAGTATTACTGCTTATTATTCGTTTTCTTATTGGTTGCTTTATATTTCTGTTTCGGATGATTGGGTACTCCGGGATATAAATATTCGATAGTCCCATTCTTTAGCATCCGTGGAATTATTTTATTGGCAATATAGTCAAAGGTTCTGTTTGTTCTTTTAGCGATTTCATCTAATGTGATGTAGTCTTCTGCAATGGATATTATTATGGATTGAAGTTCTTCGAATTTGAGTCTTTTCGAGCTTCCAACCTTTTCCTCTGAGCTTCCAACCTTTTCCTCTGAGCTTCCAACCTTTTCTTCCGAGCTTCCAACCTTTTCCTCCGAGCTTCCAACCTTCCTCTCCGGATCGTTGACATGATATTTTGTTCCCCTTCTGTTTCCTTCTGAAATAAGGAATCCTTGATTACAAAGCTTTTTCAGCATTTTTGTAATATCAGAACGGTGTTGCGGAATAACATATTGCAGTTGGGTATTATTAATCCCCCCCTCACTGTAACAAGTTACTAAGGCTGTCAACTCATCTTGCGTCAAGTTCTCAACCTTTCCATCAAACAACTCCTTTAGTTTAATTACAGCATCATCCGGCAATAAACTAATCATAGGCAGGGTTAGTTCCACCTTATCCGGTCGGCTGAATTCTTCAACATACGGTTTCTGCCAGTTTGCTTCCCTCCAACCTTTAATGATCTTATTTACTCCGCTTCCCGCTTTTTCGGAAAAACCGATTAGCATAAACATCTTCTGCAAGGCTTTATTGCGGCAGACGCTATCTCCTCCTAGATAATATTGAGCTTTGCTGACCAGCATTGTTCCGGGATTTTTAAATCGGTACTTATCTACCCATTGTTCGACAACAATATTGCCCTCCTCCGAGAAATCACAGTGGATAAGCGTATTGATAAAAGCTTCGCGCACAGCAATGTGCGTAGGTGTCTCATCAATACGTATTCCGTTTCTGATAAGGAAGGGCTTAGGCAGGGGAGCAGTTAGTTTGGGATGAACCTTGCGATAAAACTGAAAGAGATTGGCTTCCCAAGTTCCGTCCGGACAGATTCTATCCGTCCATCGAATATCGGAGTTTTCGTTAAGATGCTCTCTATAGTCGGGGAAATAATTGGGCGCACATTCGGGATCGGTAATACTTTCTGTCTTTCCAAACATCAGTATGCCTGCCAATGTGAAACCTTCTACTTTCGTACTTCTGTCCTTGCGATATGCTTCAAGTTTAGTCAGAAATTCAATATCATTTAAATTAAGCCATGGATGAGATGGTTTCAAATTGGCAAAAAGCTGTCTGTATTGAATCAATGTTTCCTTATCAATGTCTTCCATCGAGTAATTGGGCAGAATCCTAGAGTCACGGGGATGACTTTCGTCCGAATCGGCAATCATGCGTCTGACTTCTGCATCCGTACACTTATAATCTCCTTCATGGTTGCGTTTAAATGTATGCCCACCGAAAGGGTTTCTTGTCCTGTAGATAGGGCGCTGCCCACGGTTTGCACGGGGAACATAGATGAGAAGCAGATTTCTTTCTTTATAGCGACCTTCGTATAAGTCATTGTCGGAAAGCAGATTCTCATTTACGCAATTCGGATTATTAATTTGATTCCAGAAGTCTTTTTTGTATTGGCTGATTTGTTCTTTAGTCAGTCCTTCTATAATGAATTGCTGTTTATGCTCTTTCACACCAAGCACAATGACTCCCCCATCCGTATTGGCAAAAGAAGAATAAGTATCCCATAAGCTATTAGGAAGACCATCTTTGGCAACCTTGAATTCCAAATCTACAGCCTCCTCTTTTTGTATCAACGAGTCTATATAGTCGGTAAAATCCCACTCTTCCAGATTGTTGAGTACGATAGGTTTCTTATTTTCCATTTCTTCTTTCTGCTTTATTCTCTGCAAAAATACGGATAAATTCGTACCTTTGCATACTTCTATCATATTTAATGATTATCAGACAGTAAAATGAATATAAAAGATTTTGAAATAATGGCTCCTGTGGGGTCGCGCGAATCTCTTGCTGCGGCCATTCAGGCAGGTGCCGATTCTATCTATTTCGGTATAGAAAACCTGAATATGCGCGCCCGTTCGGCTAATACATTCACGATTGATGATTTGCGGGAAATAGCCCGTACGTGTGACGAGCACGGGATGAAGAGCTACCTGACGGTCAACACGATTATCTACGATAAAGATATCCCTCTGATGCATACTATTGTCGATGCAGCCAAGGAAGCGGGAATCTCTGCGGTGATTGCAGCTGATGTGGCAGTGATGAATTATGCCCGTCAGATAGGGCAGGAGGTGCATCTTTCCACCCAGTTGAATATCTCCAATGCGGAGGCTTTGAAATTCTACGCGCAATTTGCAGATGTGGTAGTATTGGCCCGTGAGTTGAATCTGGAACAGGTGGCCGAGATTTATCGTCAGATACAGGAAGAACATATCTGTGGTCCGAGCGGCGAACAACTTCGTATCGAGATGTTCTGCCATGGTGCGCTTTGTATGGCAGTATCGGGTAAATGCTATCTCTCTTTACATGAGATGAATCATTCTGCCAATCGCGGTGCTTGTATGCAGGTATGTCGCCGTTCTTACACGGTTCGTGATAAGGAAACGGATGTGGAGCTGGATATTGATAACGAATATATCATGTCTCCGAAAGACTTGAAGACCATCCATTTTATGAATAAAATGTTGGATGCCGGTGTACGTGTATTCAAGATTGAAGGCCGTGCCCGTGGACCTGAATATGTACGTACGGTGGTTGAATGTTACAAAGAAGCTATCAAGGCTTATTTGGATGGAACATTCACCGATGAAAAGATTGCGGCTTGGGATGAACGCCTGAAAACCGTATTCAACCGTGGCTTCTGGGATGGATATTACTTGGGACAGCGTTTGGGCGAATGGACCAGGAATTATGGTTCGGCAGCTACGGAACGTAAGATTTATGTAGGTAAAGGTATCAAATACTTCTCCAATATCGGAGTTTCCGAATTCCTGGTAGAAGCTGCTGAAGTAAGTGTAGGCGATAAGCTTCTCATTACAGGGCCGACTACCGGTGCCCTATTTATGACTTTGGAAGAAGCCCGTGTTGACTTGGAACCTGTGCAAACAGTGAAGAAGGGACAGCATTTCTCCATGAAATCGGATAAGATACGTCCCAGTGACAAGCTGTATAAACTGGTATCGACCGAAGAATTGAAGAAGTTCAAAGGACTCGATATTGAGCAAAAAAGAGGCTAACTGTTATTTCTCAACTTTTAATTCTCAATTTAAATGAACTATATCTATGAATTGGAAATGAAGGTGCGTGATTACGAATGTGACCTTCAAGGTATTGTCAATAATGCCAATTATCAGCACTATCTGGAACATACCCGTCACGAGTTTCTGACTTCGGTGGGTGTCAGTTTTGCTGCACTTCATGAGCAAGGAGTCGATCCGGTAGTGGCACGTATTAGTATGGCATTCAAGACTCCATTGAAAAGCGGAGATGAGTTTGTCTCGAAACTATATATGAAAAAGGAAGGTATCAAATATGTGTTTTATCAGGATATCTTCCGTAAGAATGATAATAAAGTAGTAGTGAAATCCACTGTTGAGACGGTATGTGTGGTAAACGGACGTTTAAGTGACAGCGAATTGTTCGATAATGTCTTTGCGCCCTACCTGAAATGAACAGCTCCGAAGAAGAACAAATTTATAGTATTGCTCTGACAATGGTGCCCGGTATCGGGCACATAGGAGCAAAACATTTGATAGATGGAATGGGTAATGCCGTTGATGTCTTCCGTCTGCGCAAAGAAATACCGGAACGTATTCCAGAAGTAAGTCAACGGGTGATAGAGGCATTGGATTGTCCGCAAGCTGTGCTCCGCGCCGAACAAGAATATGAATTTATCCGGAAGAATCGGATCTCCTGTCTGTCCTTTCATGATGAGGCTTATCCTTCCCGTTTGCGGGAATGTGAAGATGCTCCTGTCGTTCTTTTCTTTAAAGGAAATGCTGATCTAAATTCCCTTCATATCCTGAATATGGTAGGAACCCGTAATGCTACTGATTATGGGACACAAATCTGCGCCTCTTTTCTGCGGGATCTGAAGGCGCTTTGTCCTGATGTGCTTGTAGTTAGCGGCCTTGCTTATGGAATCGATATTCATGCGCATCGTGAAGCTTTGGCTAATGAATTACCTACAGTAGGTGTTTTAGCTCATGGGCTGGATCGTATTTATCCTCATCTCCATCGGAAAACAGCTGTTGACATGCTTGAAAAAGGGGGATTACTGACTGAATTTCTGTCCGGAACGAATCCCGATCGCCATAATTTTATCAGTCGAAACCGTATTGTTGCTGGTATGTGTGATGCTACCATCGTCATTGAGTCGGCAGAAAAGGGAGGTTCATTGATTACGGCCGAACTTGCTGAAGGTTATCATCGCGATTGTTTCGCTTTCCCCGGTCGCATGAGTGATGAATATTCAAAAGGATGCAATCGGTTGATTAGGGATAATAAAGCATCCCTGTTATTATCTGCCGAGGATTTTGTGCAGGCTATGGGCTGGAATATGCAGACGACTCTTTCAGAAAAGGTAAGTGTGCAGCGTAGTCTTTTTATTGAACTGTCTGAAGAGGAACAAAAAATTGTCGCTATTTTGGAGAAACTGGGAAATCTGCAAATCAATTCTCTTGTAGTAGAAGCAGATATTCCTGTAAATAAGATGACCGCTATTCTTTTTGAACTGGAAATGAAAGGGGTGATTCGTGTATTGGCAGGAGGAATGTACCAGTTATTGAATTAACTCGCATGAACTAATCTCACATATGGACATAAAAAAAGGAGCAACGCCTTGCTCCAACCTTTGTTAACCTTAAATCTAATACTATGAAAAAAATCACATGACAAATGTAAATGTTCAACTGATTCTTTCCAAATAATTCTGTTGTATTTGTTTCTCTTTTAAATTCTTTCACTGATTTTCACTGTTATCGGACACGACGCACTTCTAATGGATAAAGCCTAGCACATTTATGGTAAATAATGGAGAGAAATGCAAGCTTTCTTGAATATGTTTTCATGGTCATTCGAAGGGTTCGTGAAATAAGGCTTAAAATAAGTGCTTTGTTGGTTTAAAAGGAACGCCCCGTTGGTTTAAAACCAAGGCATCGTTCCTTTAAAACCAACGAGGTGTTCCTTTTAAAGGAAAATGTGTACTTGTATGTTGCTGTGTATTTGCACTTTATATTTTCAACTTTTTACGGGTATTATTCATTTCCCGAACCGGCCAGATTTCGGTGTATACATCTCCGGCCACGGAATATTCTCCAATCCGTCTCCGATATAGAACCCCAGATGCGGTGGTTGGTTATATCCGGTATTTTGCCAGGCAATTCCCAAACGATACACAGGGTCGTGCATCAATGTATACAGTCGGTGTTCTGTAGGAATAGTTGTGGTATATATACGTAGTTTACTTGGGTCATTAGCATCATAGAAGACAACTTCTTCCCGCCAGTCACCGAATAGGTCGGCACTGACATTTGGAGTCCGTTTTGTACCGTTACAATGCATTGCGCCGGGAAACGTATGGATAGTTACAGCTTTATTCCCGTTCCATTTGGAAAGGTTCGTACCGTTCAGTATTTCATCCTGTAAGTCACCATCCCAATATACACGGAAACTGATGCCAGGTTTATTATCTGAAATTTTTTCTCCTTTGCAATTATATATCCCCGGTGCGCCGGAACTCCACATTTCAAATCCACGGTGATTGGGATCAATGTCTGCTGCCAATCCGCGTCCGTTATCTCCTTTGGTTGGACCGCCCCAAAGGATTTCTCCGGTTCGTGCATCGTGCATCTCATAACCATAAGTTTGGCAGGCCTCTTTTTCCTCATGTACTTCCCACACCTGATATCCCGGACGGTCAGGGTCAAGATTGGCTACATGCATGGCATCACCATGTCCCAGTCCGGTGCGGTAAAGTAATGTTCCGTCGTTATTGATAGCACAGGAACCATAAATAATTTCGTCATAACCGTCGCCGTCTACATCGGCTACCGACAGATTATGATTTCCTTGTCCGTATGCTCCTTCACCTTTCACGTCAGAGATATGCTTCCAGCGTTTGACTAGTTTGCCATTGATGAAATCATATGCCACTAATGTCGTTTTTGCGTAATAACCACGACACATGACAACACTTGGGTGCACTCCGTCCAGATAAGCCACACAGGCGAGAAAACGGTCTACACGATTACCATAGCTGTCCCCCCACGAACTGACTTCTCCGCGTTCTACTTCATAAGGTATAGTGTGAAGTTCTTCCCCTGTCTCACCGCTGAAAATGGTAAGATATTCCGGTCCTTCAAGAATATAGCCGCAGGTCTTATGGTTCATTTCCAGATTTCTCCAGTCTTTTTCCGGGTCATCCGTACCGAGGAATATTTTTTTTCCTTTTCCGTCCATTGTTCCCGGTGCTGTTTTACAAACCAATTCTGCTTTACCATCACCATCAAAGTCATATACCATAAATTGGGTGTAGTGGGAACCGGCACGGATATTTTTTCCTAAATCAATTCTCCATAATTGTTTTCCGTTTAGTTTATAAGCATCCAGATATACAGGCCCTGTCACACCGGAGAAAGAGTTGTCGGCTTGGTTTGAAGGGTTCCATTTTACAATGATTTCATATTCCCCGTCTCCGTCCAAATCACCTACGCTGCAATCACCCGGAACATACGTATATGCTTGCCCTTCCGGATACTCCTGTATCACAGGCGGGTGTTTGGCCCTGACATAAGTGACACCCGGAGGAGTTGTTCCGCCTTGCGGACGATTCATCTGGATGGTCAGGAATTCTTCTGCCCAGGGTGTCACTTCTTTGGAAGAAGAAGTCTCTTTACCATTCACAATGGTTCTCACCACATATTTATCACTCGGTTTGCCAGAATTGTCAGTTAGGTTGGTCGCTTCTCCGGCGGATAAGGATTTGAACAGTTTCCCGTTTTTGTAGACATTGAAAGCTGCATCTCTTTCATTGCCTGACAAGCGCCAGCTGATAAAGACACCGCTGTCCGTTTTTACTGCTACTAGTCCTCTGTCCAATGCTTCCATCTGGCGTTGCTTTCCCTGTGCGGAAATCATTCCTGAAGTGAGGAATCCTATGATAAGGATGGAATAAAATACTGCGTTTCTCATTTTTCTTTTTATTAATGTTTATGTATGTCCCGATTATAAAAGGACATACAAAGGACGGCATTTATAATTAGCATTAACTAGACAAATATACAAAAACATGGAAAATATTACTTCTTGGGCTGTCTATATTATTGTTTCCGGCATATTTGAATTGTAGTCAATGGATTAGTACTGCTCTCTATTTAGACATGGAAGCTTACCCCTACTTTTGTATCAAAGAATAAATTTATCAATAATTAAACTTATATCCATGAGAAAACAAATACTGGTTGTTTTGTTACTTTTGTCCGGATGGAATTCACTTCCGGCCCAATCTCTTCCCGACCGGAAAGAGACGTTGAAAACCATTATCAAGGTAAATGATTATTTCATGAAGAAGTATGCGGATTATACCCGTCCCAGTTATGTCAGTAAATTCAGACCCAGCAATATATGGACACGCGGTGTCTATTATGAGGGTTTGATGGCTCTGCATGCTATCTATCCTCGTTCGGATTATTACGACTATGCCTACGACTGGGCCGATTTTCATAAATGGGGGATGCGTGGCGGTAATATCACCCGTAATGCGGATGACCACTGTTGCGGGCAGGCATATATCGAATTATACAAGATTTCTCCCGATCCTGCGAAAATAAAAAATATAAAGGCAGCGATGGATATGTTAGTCAATACTCCGCAAGTGAATGACTGGACTTGGATCGATGCCATTCAGATGGGAATGCCTATTTTTGCACAGTTGGGGAAACTGACCGGTGAACAGAAATATTATGATAAGATGTGGCAGATGTATTCCTGTTCGCGGAATAATATCGGTGGTAATGGTTTATTTAATCAGAAAGAGGGGTTATGGTGGAGAGATGCTAATTTTGTTCCCCCGTATAAAGAACCCAATGGAAAGAACTGCTTTTGGAGTAGAGGAAACGGATGGGTCTATGCAGCCCTGACAAGAGTATTGAATGAGATTCCTGCTGATGAGTCTCATCGACAGAATTATTTAACCGATTTTCTGGCAATGAGCAAAGCTTTAAAAGCTTGTCAGCGTGAAGATGGTTTCTGGAATGTGAGCTTGCATGATGAATCCAATTATGGTGGAAAAGAGACTTCGGGAACTTCCTTATTTATATATGGTATGGCGTGGGGAATACGGAATGGCATTTTGAATAAACAGGAATATTTGCCTGTAGTCTTCAAAGCTTGGAATGCGATTGTCAAAGAGTGCATACATCCTGATGGCTTTTTGGGATATGTGCAGGGAAGCGGCAAGGAACCTAAAGACAGTCAGCCTGTGACTTATAAGAGCGTGCCCGATTTTGAAGATTATGGGGTAGGATGCTTTTTGTTGGCGGGTACTGAAGTGTATAAATTAGATTGATAAGAAGCTGAAATCGCTCTAAAAGTTTGGTTAGAAACTTTTAGGGCGATTTTATAATAGTATGTTTTTCACTTCTTCTATTTTCTATGTCCAATTTAATGGTATGCAAAAATGGGGCATTTGCCATTACTTTATCTTCCGATAGCTACCACAATGGATATACGTATCCAACAACTCGAAAGTTAATGTGCTATGTCCCAATCATTAATAACTGCCGTGACAACTATTAACATCTGTTGTGATAATTATTAATACCTGACAATTAATGGTGTTCATAATGAAAACCGTACTAACTTATTTTTTAAGTATTACTTATTATCAACAGTGATCTTGTGATTTCTATATTAAAATATTTTCGACTGTAAAGTAAGGGACTTATATAGGTTTAAACTTGTTGCTCGGTACAAATACATGTTGTATTGTGTATTTTTCGTTCTTGACGGTATATAATTCTATTCATTTGTATACTATTACATACTTAACCCCTCCAAATATCCTACTTTTACCACATAGAATTCAAAAAATAAAATAACCATGAGAAAGATTGTATTTATATTATTCTTATGCATCGGTTCCTTTGCCTCACTTTTTGCACAAACAGAACCGGCATGGGACAATACCTCGAAACGTCAATGGGACCCGGCATTTGAAAAGGTGGAGATTCCTTCTACGAAAGATGGAGAAGTGCAGAAGGCATTTATGTACAAGTCGACTAGCAAAACATCACAGCCTTTGATTGTAAGTCTGCATACCTGGAGCGGTTATTATAACCAGACAGATCCTTTGACTAAAGAGATACTGGCTCGCGACTGGAACTATATTCATCCTGATTTCAGGGGAGCTAACAGGACACCTTCGTCAATGGGGAGCCCATTGGCTTTGGCAGATATTGAAGATGCCATTCAGTATGCATTGAAGCATACTAATGCTAATCCTGAGGAGGTGCATATAATAGGGGTATCAGGAGGTGGCTTTGCTACGTTGGCCGCTTTCATGAATATAGAATATCCTGTGAAATCATTCTCTGCGTGGGTTCCAATTTCAGATATTGAAGCCTGGTATTGGGAATGTGTAGGAAGAGGGTCGAGATATGCGGAAGATATTCTAAGTGTTGTATCTCTTGATAAAAAGACTTTTAATAAAGAAACCGCTATCCTTCGCTCGCCTTTGAGACAAGATTTTCCGATAGAGAAGCGTAAGAACTCGAAGCTGTATATATACACAGGTATCCATGACGGTTATAAAGGTTCTGTTCCTATCACTCATTCTTTAAATATGTATAATAGGCTGGTTGGAGAGTTGAAATATGGCAGTTCGGACATGAAAGAAATTATGAAAAAATCTTTGTCGGACTCCGATCTGATATCCCCTGAAGAAATGCTTGGACTTTTAGGAAAGCGCATGAATCCTGAATATGAGAAGAATCCGATGTTATACGACCGCAAAGTTCATTTACTTCGTAAATATGAAAATATACAATTGACGGTTTTTGAAGGAAGGCATGAGCAGATTCCTCAAGCATTAAGTTTGCTGCCTTATAATCATATTGTGGCAGATTTGAAATATAATATATTGGCTATTGGAGACTCGAATGGTTACAATAAAGGTGGATGGGTAGATCAATTGAAACAGATGATGCCCGAATCCTGTATTGTTAATCTCTCGGAGAGTGGTAGGACGATCGGGTTTGATAATAATGGAAGAGAGCGTCTTAATGCACTCAAAAATATAGACTCATACTTGGATAAGGCGCAGGTTGAGAAGAAGCGTTATGATTATATTATCGTATGCCTAGGTACAAATGATTCTAAAAAAATGTTTGATTCAAGACAAGGAGAGGTTTTAGAAAATCTAAAAGTTCTTTTGGCTAAAATTAAGAAGCATAAGTTATGTAGGAGTGGCAAGACCAAATTTATTTATGTGACTCCGCCACCTTTGAGAGATGAAAATGTTAGCCCCAAATATCAGGATTCAGGCAAGAGATTGGCACGTTTGGTACCGGAACTTGAGACTGTGGCTTTAAAGCAAGGCTTTGATGTTGTTGATATCTATCAGCCCCTGTTGGGAGTACTTGATTATTATGCTAAGGATGGTGTGCACATGGCGGAACCCGGACAGGAGATTGTAGCATCAAAAATACTTTCTAAGATCTTATATCAAGAATAGATATTAAAATTAATAGGTTTGGATTATCTGGCGAGACTTTAATAAAATCATAAAAGATAAGGCTGTCTTTTTGAGACAGCCTTATCTTAAACTAACTAATCAAAACTTTTATATTGCTATTATACCTATTGAATCTATTTCTTGGATTTTGGCAAGACTTGGCTAAGTTTTTCCACTTTAATCGGTTTCTCCATAGAACATTCTGTCCGGGATTCTCCGTTTTGAATAATAATATTTTGTGATTTGTCTCCTTTGATGTTTGTGAGTATTTCCCCGTGTGGAACAGCAAAGGTTACGTCATCGAATAAAATATTCCGGCCGTCCAATATATTGATTTTATTATCTTCCGCGTAAATATTCAGATTTCTGAAAGTAAATCCGTCTACATCGTTTAAAGCACCAATTAGTTTTTTACTATTAATTTTTCCGTTTTCTATAAGTACGTTGCTACATGGAATTTCAGGAATCCCGTTTACGCTTAGAATTTTCTCGGCTGATTCAACAATGAAGTTCTTGATGTGAATATCCTTAATTGTCGGAGTCAGTTTATTGATAGCTCTTGGCGGATAGCGTTCGGCAAGTTCTCCTACATAACGTTTGCTGCCCAGTAAATCCCATTTGAATGCTTCTCCTACATTAATCATGCGGATTTTCTCATATAAAGCATCATTAACTCCACCTGCGCGGTTACGGCGTGTTTTAAAGCGTATACCGATTTGAGTACCTTCAAAAACACAATCGTGGACATATACATTTTTAACACCACCGGCTGTCTCGCTTCCGCAAGTAACACCACCATGGCCTTGTTGAGCCAAAGAGTAGCGGATTACGACATTTTCTGTAGGTTTCCCGACCCGTAATCCGTCCTCTGCACGTCCTGCTTTCAATGTGAAGCAATCGTCTCCGCAGTTCAACGTGCAATACTCTATAAGAACATTCTTGCAGGATTCAATGTCTATGCCGTCACCACTGGGGATTCCTATTGAATTTACAGTAATTCCCCGTATAATTACATTCTCACAATAAATCGGGCAAACATTCCAGAAAGTACTGCGTTCCATCGTGATTCCTTCGATCAAAACATTGGTGCAGTTAATCGGAGATATAGTTTTAGGCTTATAGAAGCCTCTTCCGTCCATACCATCGAATACTCTTTTTTCTACCGGAGCATTATCCAGAATATCTTTTTCTACCACTGTATTACCATTAGGGCGCTGTCTGATTTCGGCGTCCAGTGAGGGACCGTAAATAACTCCTTTTCCTGTAATGGCTATATTATCTTCACCGTTGGCATAGATGAATGAACCGGGGCCCATGATCTCGATTCCTTCGTGCCGGGTGAACACGGCAGGCAAATAATCTTCCGCATTCCCCGGAAATTCAATTTCCGAACCTTCTGCAAGATGCAGGTTGACATTACTTTTTAGAACGATGCGTCCGGATTTCCATTTTCCTTTAGGTATGATAACGGTTCCGCCACCTTTTTGGGAAACTTCTTCAATTGTTTGATTTACAATAGAAGTAATAGGAACATCTGTTTTTGCTCCTTTCTCTCCTATATTAATAGTAAAATCCGGAAAACTAGGTCTTTTCAGTTGTGGAATCTCAAAAGGTGCTCCTTCAATGGGTACGATCTTATCCGGTGTGGCTGCTGCTCCGACCTGTTCAACTGTGATTATAGTTTCTAATTCTGCATGTGATTTGCAAGATAGAAACATAAAGCTGAATATCAGAGTAGGAAGTAAATACGGTTTATACGAAATTCTCATGATATTAAAATTAAAAATATTTCTGGTTACAAAGAAAGAGGTTTATATAGACTCAAATTTGTAGCTCTGTACAAATACCTATTTTCTTGTACGCTTTTGCCGTATATAGAATTTAATTCCATTTATTTGTATTGTATTACAAGGTTTGAATGTCCGGGTTCGCTACTTTTGTCGATGTAAAAACGAGAAGATAAAGCTATAAGTTAACCAGGAAAATATTAATAGAAATGACCATGAATAGAACAGTTCTTTTTTTATGTTTACTATTGTTTCCGATTTTTGCTTTCTCCAAATCGGATGGAGATCGTGAATATTGGGTGAAAACAATGATTAAAATGGTGGAACCCATTTACACGAATTTAAGCCGGAATACATTAAGGAAAAATATGCCGGTAGAAACGCGCGATGGATTGAATACAGGTAATGACAGAAAAGAAGTAACCCACTTGGAAGCATTAGGACGTTCGTTTGCCGGAATTGCGCCGTGGCTGAATTTGCCGGTTGATGAAACGGAAGAAGGAAAGTTACGTGCTGAATATATAGATCTGGTGGTAAAGTCACTAACTAATGCCGTCGATCCGGAATCTCCCGATTATATGCCTTTCGACAGGCCTTACAATCAGAAACTTGTTGATGCTGCTTATGTGGCTGAAGGATTACTCCGGTCAAAAGATCAGATATGGCCCCGTCTGGATACTATAACCCAGCAAAGATTGGTTAAGGAATTCAAAGCTTCCCGACGATTTAAGGCTCCCGACAAAAATTGGCTGATGTTTTCTGCTACGATTGAGGCTGCTTTGCTGGAATTTACAGGAGAATGTAATATGAAGCCCATCAATTATGCTTTGCAGAAACATAAAGAATGGTATAAGGGAGACGGCTGGTATGGTGACGGACGCCGTCTGCATATGGACTATTATAATAGTTTTGTTATTCAGCCAATGATAATGGATGTATTGGATGTCATGAGACGACGTGGAGTGGAAGGAGCTGATTTTTATGATACCCAATTGAAACGTTTTGTCCGTTTTGCGGAACAATTGGAAAGGATGATCGGGCCGGATGGTACATACCCCCCTGTCGGACGTTCCATCGCCTATCGCTTGGGTGCTTTTCAGGCACTGGCTCAAGTTTCTTTAATGAAGAAGTTACCAAAGAATATTAAACCGGCTCAAGTGCGTTGTGCTTTGACGCAGGTGATGAAACGCCAGTTAGTGAAGGGAACATTTGATAAGGACGGTTGGCTCACATTAGGTTTCTGTGGTCATCAGCCGCGACTGGCAGAGAAATATGTATCGACGGGAAGTTTGTATATGTGTACTTTGGCTTTTTTACCTTTGGGACTTGAACCGATGGATGAGTTTTGGAGCGGAAAGCCCGAAAAATGGACATCACTCAAAATTTGGGGAGGTGATACAACCGTTGATGTAGACCATGCATTGCGTGATTAAGCACTTTTTTTTAGTATATGAAAAATAATAAATCGAGTTATGAAAATAAATTTTTTAATCGTTGCTTCTCTCTTTCTTACATTTGGCAGTTTTGCATCAGGCAAAAATGATGTGAAAGAAATGCGTGCTGTTATAGATAAAGGGCTTGATGCGGCTACCGTGCAGTCAAAGAAGATGGCAGAGAGTTTAATAGACCAGAATGACAAACTTCCACGTACGATTGGTAAGAGGAATGTATTTACTACGTCAAACGCAGGTGCCTGGACAAGTGGCTTTTTTCCGGGAGTATTATGGTATTTGTATGAAGCGAGTGGGGATGACTCTTTGAAACAGTATGCCGAGAATTACACGAAACGCGTAGAGAAAGAACAGTTTACGACTAATAATCATGATGTTGGTTTTATTCTTTATTGTAGCTTTGGCAATGGTTGGCGTTTGACGGGGAATGATGATTATAAGAAAGTGCTTTTGCAAGGCGCGCAGTCTCTGAGCACCCGTTTCAATCCGACAGTGGGTTGTATTAAGTCCTGGAATAGAAAACCTTGGCAATATCCGGTGATTATTGACAATATGATGAATCTGGAGTTATTGTTGTGGGCATCTCAAAATTCGGAACAAACCAAATTCGGAGAGATGGCACGTTCTCATGCAGACGTGACAATGAAGCATCATTTCCGTCCCGATTATAGTTGCTACCATGTTGTTTCGTATGATACCATTACAGGACAGCCGGAAGCAAAATGTACGTATCAGGGATATGCGGATGATTCGGACTGGTCGCGCGGACAGGCTTGGGCATTGTATGGCTATACAATGATGTATCGTGAGACAAAGCAAAAGAAATACCTGGATCAGGCTATCCATGTTGCACGTTTTATTATGGCACATCCGCAGTTGCCGGAAGATAAGATTCCTTATTGGGATTTTGATGATCCGGATATACCTGCTACGCCGCGCGATGCTTCTGCCGGTGCTGTGATAGCTTCTGCTTTGATTGAATTGAGCCGGTATACAAAAGGACGTTTCTCAAAGGAATGTCTGTCGGTGGCAGAAACCCAGCTCAAGACATTGACTTCGCCTGAATATTTGGCTGAACCTGGAACGAATTGTAATTTTATCCTAAAACATTCAGTTGGCAATAAACCGAAAAATAGAGAAGTTGATGTGCCTTTGACTTATGCGGATTATTATTATGTAGAAGCTTTGCTTCGATATAAAAAGGATATATTGAAAGAAAAAGTAGGTGTTGAAATAAGAAAATAATAATATGAAGAAGAGATTACTGATTTTGTGCCTGGCCTGTCTGGGGATGATTAATAACGGGTTATTTGCACAAGAAACCTCTCCTCGTAAGGTGTTTACGCTAGATGAAGGATGGGAGTGCAGACCGATTACGACTGTGAACCGGAAGGCTCCGTTTACCCCAGTGACTATTCCTCATACATGGAATACGAGTTATATCGAGGGAACTACTTTATACGAACGCAAGACGGTGGTATACCAACGCCCGCTGGAGGTGACGGAGGAGATGGATGGCAAACGTCTTTTTCTTTATTTTGAAGGAGTGAATTCTGCTGCTCAAGTGTTTTTGAACCGCCGGACGATTGGTGAACATTTAGGCGGATATACCGCTTTCTGTTTAGAAATAACCGATCAAGTGAAAAAAGGTGAGAATTTGCTGGAAGTTTGGGCAAGTAATGCTTACCGTACGGATGTTTTGCCTATTAGCGGTGACTTCAATGTAAATGGTGGTATTCATCGTCCCTGTCATTTGATTATAACCGGGCAGGATTGTATAACTCCCTTGTTTTATGCTTCTCCCGGTGTGTTTATTCATCAAGAGAATATTTCCAGAGAAACAGCCGGCATAAATGTGGAAACTCATCTTTCGCTGAAGAATAAAAAGCAGGGCTTGAAACTTAAAACAACCATTGCAGATGCAAGTAATAAAATCGTTGCCAGCAATGAAACCGGTATTTCCGGTGATATTGTAAGACAGCCTATACAGGTGGAACGTCCTGTACTTTGGGAGGGCAAAAAGAATCCTTATCTATATACCGTGACTGTAGAACTATATGATGGTAATCAATTGGTGGATAGAATGGTACAACGTACGGGATTCCGCTATTTTTCTGTTGATCATGAGAAAGGTTTCTTTTTGAACGGTAATTATCTGAATCTTTATGGTTTTTGCCGCCATGAGGATGCGGTTGGGAGAGCTAGTGCCTTGTTGCCGGAAGATTATAAAATGGATATGGAACTAATCAAGGAATCCGGAGCGACAGCTATGCGCCTTGCTCATTATCCACATGCTGAGCCAATGTATGATTTGTCGGATGAAAATGGAATTATTCTTTGGACGGAGATACCTATGTGTGGTCCTGGTGGACAGGCATTTACCGGTTTGGTGGATACGGAAGGATTTAAAGATAATGCCCGTCTGGCGGTAAAAGAGTTGGTTTATCAGAAGTTCAACCACCCTTCTATTTGTTTTTGGGGGATATGTAATGAGATATTGGTGAGTGATGGAAAAAGGTTTGTTGAATATGATAATCCGATTCCTTTTATCAAGGAGTTGAACGGGCTATATAAGTCCATTGACACTTCCCGCCTTACCGCTTTGGCTACTTGTGTGGATCAGTCTTATTATTTAGGATGTTCGGATTTAATTGCATGGAACAAATATTTTGGATGGTATAAAGATGCAGCCCCTTCCGCTTCCAAGTTTTTTGATGATTGTAAAAATAGTTCTCAAGGAATACCGGTAGGCGTTTCTGAATATGGTGGTGGAGCAAGTATTAATCATCATCAATGGCCGCTTTCTATGGAAGATCGTGCAGACAGTCATTTTCATCCCGAAGAAGCACAGACATTCTGCCATGAAGGTAACTGGGAGTCATTTATGAAACGTCCTTATCTATGGGCGAAGTTTATTTGGGTTTTTGCCGATTTTCCGTCTTACATGCGTCAGGAAGGTGAAGAAGATGGATATAATGACAAGGGACTGATAACACAAGACCGGAAAGTTAAAAAGGATGCTTTCTATTTTTATAAAGCCAACTGGAATCCGGAACCTATGGTTTATATTACAAGTCGTCGTTTTGTCAAGCGTAATAATCCGCAGACAGATATTAAGGTATTTACTAATTTAAAGGAGGTCACTCTTTATATTAATGGTAAAAAAATAGGGACGATGAAACCGGATGAGATGCATCGTGTGATATGGAAAGATATAAAGTTGGATGAGGGACGCAATACGGTTCGTGTAGAAGGAAAGAACGGAAAGGAAAACCTTTCGGATTCTTGTGAATGGTATTACATTAAATAGATTCATTGACTGGCAATAAAAAAACTACGGGAACTTTTCCGTAGTTTTTTATGCCGGTCAATGATGGTTATGATATGTATTAATGTATTTGCATTTTGTCTTATAGTACGGAAAAAGGGCTTGTATATAGTTGGCTGTGCATTTTGAATTAGAATACATGTAAATGTACAGTAATTAAGGTTCTTTATATGCAAATCTCCTACATTTGTTCCAGAGAAATTAATAATAGGTCTATTGTGCTAATTAAAATTCTGTTATTTTAGTTCTGCCGATAGGTTAATTTAATATATTTAATATTATGAGAAATGTGATGAATAGTATGCAGCATTTGCTGTTGTTATTGTTCCTTTCGTCTTTTCTGTTTTCATGTGAGAACAAGATGGATGAGCATTATGAAAAGCCGGCATGGTTGAAAGGAAGCGCATGGGAAGTTCTTGCCAATGAGTATGAAGGAAGATACTCTATTTTTCTTGAAGCAGCCGAATTGGCGGGATTTCGGCCTGTTTTGGAAGGTAAGGGGCTTGCTACGGTTATGGCACCGGATAATGATGCCTTTACCGTTTATTTGGAAAAGGAGGGTTATGCCTCTGTGAGAGATATACCGGTAGATGACCTTGAAAAGCTGATAGGTTTCCATTTGGTTTATTACTCTTATAACAAAAGTGATTTGGAAAATTATCGTCCGACAAGTGATATTGTGGACGAAGAGGAAGATACCGGTTTGCAACCAGGTATGTATTATAAATTTAGAACTCGCAGTTCCAGTCCTGCTTCATTAGGAGTTGATCCTGCTACTAATGAATTAGTGACGGTATATCATTTGGAACGTTTTGTTCCGGTCTTCTCTCATTACATGTTTGCATCCAAAGGGATTGATGCCAAAAAGAATTATGAGTATTTCTATCCGGCTTCCGTTTGGACAGGTGATGCAGGATTCAATGTTTCCAATGCAAGTGTAAACGATTACCAGATTATCGCTAATAATGGATATATTTATGCGATCAATCAGGTATTGGAGCCTTTGGAAACCATTTATACTATAATGAAGGACAAGAAGGAGTATTCGAAATTCCTGGATTTCTATAATTCCTTCAGTACTTTTACATATGATGAGCAACTGACGGCTGATTTTGCCAAAGGAATGGGAGTGGATAAACTGTATCTTTTCAAGCACGAAGCCAGCGGGCTGCCTAATATTGCTTTGGAGTGGCCTGTTTCTAATTATCGATTAATTCCTACACTGGCTTCTGAGTCTTACAGTGTATTTGCGCCGACTAATAAGGCGTTAGAGGAATTCTTTACCCGTTTCTGGAAGCAAAATGGCTACAATTATTTAGAAGATGTAGATCCTTTGATTATAAAAATTCTGATTCTTCAGTATATATATAGCGGAGCTATTGTTTTTCCGGATGAAGTTCAAAAGATTACGAACGATTACGGTACTTCTTATAATTTTGACCCGTATAATGTGAAGGATAAAAGTATTTGCGTGAATGGAAGTTTTTATGGCTTGGACGAAATTGATACGCCACCGATATTTAACTCTGTAATCGGACCTGCTTTTTCTCACAAGGATTATCGTTGTTTCCTGTATGCTTTGGATGGTGCTGAAGGACTATTGAAGACCTATAGTTCTTTAGCCACTAAATATACAATGTTAATTCCTGATGACGCGACTTTCAAAGCGAGTGATATGGAAGTGTTGAAAACAACTTCCGGAACATATGCATTGATGGAACCGGCAGAAACAGAATCGGGTATGGGACCGGTCGGAACTGCTAAATTGCAACGTTTAATCAATGTTCATACAGTTAGTGGTGAAGTTGCACTTCCTGCTCATGGAACTAAAGTCTATACCAGCCAAAACGCATCTACTTATTGGTTTATCAAAGATGGAGAGATAACAACAAATGCTATTTTCAACGGAGTATTGGGAATGTCCGGCAATGATTTCTCTTCCCTTTTCTCGCCATTGGAGGAAATAACTAATAATGGCGAACCTTGGAGTAATGGCAAATCATATGTATATAAATCAAATAGAGGATTATTTGATATTGATGGTGCGGATGCCGGAGAAAATTATAGAGGAATGAAAGCAGCGCTGGCTACTTGTGTTGAATCTAAATATCCATATTTCGTATTTGCTCAATTGTTAAAACAGGCAGGAATGGTTAATGGTACGGACCTACCGGATTTTCAAGGTAGAGCTATTGCTTTCATTCCGACTAATGAGGTATTGGTGCAGGCAATGGCTGAAGGTAAAATTCCGGGTGTGAAAAACGCTTCTGTTGATCTTTCTCAAGCAGAACCTGTATTGGAAGGGACGTTTGAACCGCAAGTGTTAAAAAAATATCTGAAAAATTACTTCTTGATTACGAGATATGCTCCGGAAGTGACCAGTTGTCCGTATATCGGTTCTACTACGTGGAAAACAGGTACTTATCGTAATGCCAATGATAATAATATAATTTATACAGATAATGGAGAAACCTTGTCCGTTCAATTGGATGGAACAAGTCGTGCATGTTCCGTGGTTTCGACTTATGACTATTTCCCGTTTGCGTATAATGATGGAGGTTTCCACTTAATAGACTCTGTTTTTTAATAAACTGAATATCTAAAATTATGAAACAATTTAAATTAATATGTGTATCAATGACCTTGCTTCTATGTTGTGTAGGGGAGGTCGTAGCTCAGGCACAGAAAGTAATGTCGGGTACGGTCACAGAGTTGATAGGAAAGACGGCTGATCCGTTAGTTGGAGTTAATGTGAATATTGTCAATGCACAAAACCGTTCCCTGGGTGGATCTATTACTAATCTGAACGGTCAATATAACGTGAAGATTCCGGAAGGGGAAAATAACTTGACCATTGTTTTCTCTTATATCGGGATGAAAACCCAAAGGGTTAAATACACAGGTCAGACCAACCTGAATATCCGCATGGAATCAGAGTCAAAAACTGTGGATGAGGTAGTTGTTTCAGCAAAACGTATAGAAAGAAATGATTTGGGTATTACCAATAAAGAGATGATTTCGGCTACTCAGAAGGTAAATATGGATGATCTGGTAGCGGCAGCTCCGATTGTCTCTGTTGAAGAAGCGTTGCAGGGGCAACTGGGAGGGGTAGATATTGTATTAGGAGGTGATCCGGGTACCCGTAGCTCTATTCGAATCCGTGGTACAGGAACCTTGAATGCGTCTGCCGATCCTCTGATTGTAATTGATGGTGTGCCTTATCCGACAGATATCAGTGATGATTTTGATTTTTCTACTGCTAACGAAGAAGATTTAGGTGCTCTTTTGAATATCTCTCCCAATGATATAGCGACAGTTGAAGTACTGAAAGATGCTTCTGCTACGGCTATTTGGGGAACACAGGGAGCAAATGGAGTTTTAGTGATTACCACCAAGAAGGGTACAGTAGGAAAAACTCGTTTTTCTTTCTCTTCCAAATGGACAACTAAGATAGAACCTAAGAATATTCCTATGTTGAATGGAGATGAGTATACAGCTTTAATGCAGGAAGGCATCTGGAATTCAGCTAAATATACCGGACTGGATAATGCATCGAATCCTTATTTGAATTTGCTTTTTAATACACCGGTAATAGGATATACTCCGGGATTTCAGTATTTTAATGAATATAATCAAGATGTTGACTGGCTGGATTATGTACGTCAGACAGCCTTGACTTCTGATAATAACTTCTCTATGAGTGGTGGTGGCGAAAAGGCGACTTATCGTTTCTCATTAGGATATATGAGTGACGATGGAACTACTATTGGTACATCGTTGAAGCGTTTGAATACCTCATTGAATGTTGCTTATCAGTTTTCTAACAAATTAAAGTTTGGTGCAAATTTTTCTTATTCACAATCCGATCAAGATGCAAACTGGGCTAAGAATGTCCGGGCAGAGGCGTTGAGTAAGATGCCGAATAAATCTCCTTTTACAATAGATAGAAGGACCGGATTGATGACAGGAGATTACTTCACTTATCATGACCCTGACTTTGAAGGCTCTTTCAAAGGAACTGCCAATAAGGATTCGGAAAACTTTAATCCGGTGGCTATGGTAAATGAAGCTGTTAATAACACTATGCAGCGGGAAGCTAAAATTACATTTAACGCAGATTACACGATTTTACCGGGATTTACGTATAAAGGTTGGGCTTCTATCAATATGCGTACGACTAAAACACGTCGTTTTTTGCCTCAGGTAGTAACCGGAGTGGCTCAGAATAGCGAATATGCTAATCAAAGTGTAGATTCTTATTCGGATAAATTGGTACTTCAAACCGAAAACAAACTGATGTATATCAAAAATTGGAATGAGAAACATAATTTGATAGCCAATGCTTTGGTACGTACTTCCCAACAGGTGAGCACTAGTTATCTGAGTTCTACCTATGGTAATGCCTCTTCCGGCTTGTCGGATCCTACTACAGGTACGGCTGTTTTAGAGGGAAGTGCTGGTATGAACTCCAGTGAAGCGGAAACTCGTAGTGTATCGTTTATCGGATTATTGAATTATACGTTGTTGGATCGTTATGTAATGCATGCTTCTCTTAATGCCGAAGGGAACTCGGCTATGGGACGCAATAAAAGAATGGGTTATTTCCCGGCAGCAGGTATTGCCTGGAATCTTCAAAATGAACCTTTCTTGGAAGCAGCTAGAGATCGTTGGTTAGATGAAGCTAAGATACGTATCAGTATCGGGCAGAGTGGGCGTGCACCGAGTGGTACTTCTGTTTATTTGGGAGCTTATATCAAAGGTGATAACTATATGAATATGGCAGGAACGAAGCCTGAACGCATGCAATTGGATGACTTACATTGGGAAACTTCTACTGAATATAACTATGGTGCAGATGTTATGTTATTTGGCGGACGTCTGAAGTTTACATTTGATTATTATCAGAGATATGTCAAAGACCTGTTACAGTCTAATTATGGGTTGCCTTCTTCTACCGGTTTTGGTTCAATGAGATATTATAATTCCGGAAAAATGCAGAATAAAGGGTGGGAGTTTCGTGCAGATGCTATTTTCTGGAAAAATAAAGACTGGCAGGTTAGTGGTTATGTAAACTTCAGCCGCAATGAGAATCGGATAACCGAATTGCCTGGTAATATGGCACAGGAGACTTATGAAGCTAATAATGGTAAATATGCCGCACGTGTAGAGGTAGGTCAGCCAGTTGGCGCTTTTTATGGTTATCGTTATTTAGGTGTATACAAAGATAAAAATGCGACTTATGCGCGTGATGCATCGGGCAATATTATGAATGATGTACATGGTAAACCGATTGTCATGAAAAACCTGACCAAGGTTTGTCAGCCGGGAGATGCCATATATGAAGATATCAATCATGATGGTGTGATCAATCAGTATGATATTGTATATCTGGGAAATTATAACCCAGTGTTGACTGGTGGTGCCGGATTGACTATCAAATATAAACAAGTATCTTTGAGTGCATTTTTCCACGGACGTTTCGGGCAATCAATTGTTAATAAAGCCCGTATGAATAATGAATCTATGTATAGTGATGACAATCAGAGTACGGCAGTTCTGCGACGTTGGAGAAATGAGGGGGATGTGACAGATATTCCACGTGCTTTGTATAAAGAAGGATACAACTATTTAGGGTCAGACCGTTTTGTGGAAGATGCTTCGTTTGTCCGTCTGAAGACCCTGACACTGAATTATGCATTTCCTAAAAAAATATGCAATAGATTGGGAATAAATACATTAAGTTGCTTCGCCACAGGTTATAATTTGTTTACATGGACAAACTATACGGGACAAGATCCGGAAGTGAATATCCCAACCAAACCTACGGCTTTGGCGGAAGATACAGCTACGACTCCTGTTTCTATAAGATTTTCTTTTGGTATTAATCTGAATTTCTAATACAAGGTAATATGAAAAAGATATTGATATGTTTGGCTATTGCCGGAGTCGGTTTGTTAAATACCGGCTGTAATGACTGGTTGGATGTACTGCCGAAGAATGAGCAGGTGGCACCCGACTATTGGAAAACGAAAGAGCAAGTTGAGGAAGTGCTTGCGCAAGGATACTCGTATATGCGTAATACTGTTCCTTCTTTGATTTATTGGGGAGAACTTCGTGGAGGTTCCGTTTACGCATACAGTGGTTCAGACCAACAGAAATTGCAGAATTTCCAGTTGGTTGCTTCATCGAAGTTGTGCAAATGGGCTACTTTCTATCAAGTATTGAATATTGCGAATTCCATACTGAAATATGCGCCCGAAGTACATGCTCAAGATGAAACTTATACGGAAGCAGCAATGAATTCGCACATGACAGAGGCATATTTTATGCGTGCATGGGTCAATTTTACATTGGTACGTAATTACAAGGAGGCCCCGCTGATATTGGAACCTTATGTTACGGACTCTTATCCGTTCAATGTGGCCAAATCTTCGGAAGAAGCAATTGTTGCTCAAATCAAGGAAGATATAAAAAAGGCATTGGATTCAGGAGCAGCCAAAGAATTCTATGATGATGATACATGGGCGGGAGCAACCAAAGGACGTGTCACCAAATGGGCGTTGTATGCGTTAATGGCAGATGTATGTCTTTGGAGTGAGGATTATGCGGGATGTGTTGAATATGCCGATTTGTTGATCAATTCTACTTCAGCTCACCGTCCGGCATTTATGGCAGATTCTGAACAATGGTTCACTATCTTTAATCCGGGAAATAGTAACGAATCGATTTTTGAATTGAATTTTGATGTGCGTACTTACAATCAGCCTGTGGATAATAGTCCGTCTGCATATTTTATTTATTCTACATCGGCTCCGCTTCAATATTCGATAAATATGTGGGAGCGTTTACAGACTGAAACCCTTATGAGCAATAATGCTTCTGTTCGCGCATCTATGGGTGCCTATCGGGATTTCTGTATATGGAAATATCAGGGAGCCGGCTATCAGATGACAGGTACCAGAGACCAACAAGATGCTAACTGGATTCTTTACCGGATGGCAGATGTATTGTTGATGAAAGCCGAGGCATTGGCATGGCAGGGAGGTGCTGCTAACTTTCAGACTGCCATAGATTTGATTAATAAGGTTCGTAGTCGTGCCAATATAGCAGAATTGAATGTGAACCCCAATGACCTGACGGAGATTTCTGTATTGCATTATGTATTACAGGAACGCGATATAGAACTGGCCGCCGAAGGTAAACGCTGGTATGATTTGCTTCGTTTGGGTAAATCGAAAGATTATAAATATCAGAGTGAGTTTATAGAGCTGATTGTTGCCAACAATGCCTCTACAAGTTCAAAATGGCTGCGTTCGGTGTTAAAGAATACATGGTCATGGTATTTACCGGTTCCGCAAGATGATATTGAACGAAACTCATTATTGGTGCAAAACCCTTATTATGATATAACATCAAATTGATACTACTATGAAGAATATTATAAAATATTGTCTGTTGTTACTGGTGATTTGCTATTCTTGTGATGATCCTTATAAAGATAAGACATTTCAGATCTATAATGTACAACCTGCGGCATCTTATCTGGAGAATCGTTCTGCGGATTTCTCCGAGTGGGTCAAGGTATTGAAGTATGCCGATTTGTTTAATGCGGTAAATCAGGCTGAAGATGCATTTACTGTATTGGCGCCGACTAATGATGCCATGTTCCGGTTTTATACTCAAAGAGGGGTTTCTTCTATTGAAGAATTGGGACAGACTTATGCACGCGGTTTGGCAGAGTATCATATAATGAATGATACTATTCAAAGAGATGATTTCCTGGCAGGAGGAGAATTACCGGTCAAGACCCTTTCGGGAGATGTATTGGAAGTTACTTTTGATGAAAGTGGAGAAGGTGGATTTAATTCGGTTTATATCAATAAGGAAGCACGTATAAAGGAGTTTGCTATTTCTACGGCTAACGGGCTTGTTTATGTATTGGATGATGTTTTGAGTCCTGCCATTGAGACGATTTACGAGCGCTTGTCCGGTCATGAAGAATTCCGTATATTCCGTGAGGCTGTTGAACGTACGGGTTGGAAAGAGGAATTGAGCATTGTATCTGAAACGAACACTTCCGTTTCAGGAGGGCAGTTGGAAGTACGACGGTATTTCACGTTATTGGCAGTGTCCGATGCTGTTTATAAAGAAGATGGGATTTCTTCTGTAGAAGAACTGGCTTCTCATTTGGGTGCGGGAAGTGACTATACCGACAAGAATAATGCATTAAACAGATATATAGCATACCATATTCTGAACGGCAGTTATAAAGTTGCGGCTTTTAAAGCTTTCGATAATGAAGAAATGCCTAAGAAATTATGGAATACAAGAGCCTTGAGTGCACTATTGATGACTTCCAGTGAGAATGGAGACTATTATCTGAATTTTGATGGTGGTGATGATAAGGCCTGGTTTATAGAAGATAAATCCGATGAACAGGCAAAGAATGGCTATATACATCAGGTTGACGGTTACCTGCCTGTCTGCGAGACATTAAAGCCGATACCTTATTATTTCGATTTTTGTGATTTCCCCGAAGTGGCTTCCTATATCGCTTCTCATGGAGCAGATGGACAATTATATCAGCAAAAGTGTGGAGATAATGAACTTGCTACAGCATTGGCCAGTTCTTCGGAGTCGTATGTTTCTTGTTATAAAATGGAAATGGGACCTTCCGGAACTATTAGCTCCGGTTGGAAAAACTTAGAATATCGTACGGCAAATGACAAGGCAGAGTATAATTGGTGGAATTTGCTGAACTATGACCTGTTAGGCATAAATTTGGGATATAACGGGACACTGACAATGGAAACTCCTGCTATTTTGCAAGGCAAGTATAAAGTGACTTTGGGATTTGCCTATGCGAGCTCTATGAATTTTATGCGATTGGCTGGTGATGTTTCGTCTGAGGGAAGTAACGGTGGAAGTACATCGTTTACCTTCGATGATGATCCGGGTAAATCCGTAAGTAAGGCAATATATGCCTCTGTTCCCGAGGATGTTTTGAATTGCTATACAGTGGAATTGTTTGGCGAACTTGAATTTGCAGATACCCGGTCGCATAAATTACAATTGGTCGTTTTGGATCCGGCAGCAAGTACACATAAAAACTTCCGTTTGCAATTGGATTATCTATTATTCGAACCTATTAATTAAGTAAAACGATGAAAGCATTAAATTATATATTAATCTCCGCATGTCTGTTGGCAGGAACATCTTCTTGTACAGACGAATGGGACTCTCATTATACTCAGAAAGAGCCTGTAATCAACAACGTGGATGTTGAAATCGTGGATGAGCCAACATCAGTTTATCTGCAGAATGAGGCTTCTTATACAACTATGTACGGGTTATTTGAGAAAGCCGGTATTTTTCAGACTTTGGATGAGAAAAAGACTTTGTATACCATGATGGTGGTGAAAAACGAGAATGCTACCCGCTCTCTTACCAAAGAGGGGGAGGAAGAAGATGCTGAAGATATTTTTTTGGCTAAGGCTCATATTACAGATGCTGCTATCTCACCCAGCAACTTGAAAGAAGGACAGCTTTTATTGATGTGGAACGGGAAATATGTGGAGGTCACGACACAGGATGCATTGACCGGGCAGGAAAGAATAGCTTTCAATGGTGCTGTTGTTAAAAAGGTGATTAAAACTTCTGATGCTTATATTTATGAGTTGGAGGATTATATCAATACTCCCAAATCTTTAATGGAAGTGTTGGAAGGGTTAGGTGATGATTATTCGATCTTTAAGGAAATGGTGATGGCAAGAGTTGACAGGGTTTTTGATAAGAGTGCCAGTACACCGATAGGAATAGACCCTACAGGAAATACAGTCTATGATTCGGTATTTACTTTCAAGAGCTCCTATTTCGAAGCCAAGAAGATGAACCTATATGCCGAGAACATGAAAGCAACCATGTTTATTCCTTCCAATACATTAGTAGAGAATGCATTGGCTGATGCTAAAAAGAGGTTGAGGGACTGGAATCTAGAACGTGCGGACTCTATTTTGAATAATTGGATATTTCAAAGTGCGTTTTATAAGGAAGAATATAAAAAAGAGGATTTTGGTGGTTACTGGTGGTTGCCGTTACCAATTCTTCAAAACACGACTTTAATCGCTGTAAATCAGTCACTTGTAGATTCTTGTCTCGTGACACAAAATCAGCGAGGGACAAAAACGGGACAAAACCACGGAAAAATAAAGTCAAGAACACTTCGCTCGAAATATCCCTTGTGGAATACCTCTGTTTCGTTTGCAAAGGTACAAATTTGTCCCTTGAAAAACGAGGGGAAATCCCTATTTCTCTCATTCACAACTCATTTTCCTACCATTGTACCACAAATGTGGTTATTGCAAATGGTTTTGACCTCAAACGGCATGACTTGCGAAAATCGGGTGTTAAATTTTGTTTTGCACTCTGTTGGACATTTTCAAAAACAAGAACTGGCAATAGAACCAAAGATTTGCCACCCTTATTGTCCAATCCTTGGTTTTGTGAATGTTTGAACGATAGACATTTGAAGATGCTGAATTTCAAGTGAGTGTCCGACCAATCTACCACATTGCAGCATGGTAAAATAGAACCAAAGAATTGAAAATCAGCACTTTTAATAAACCATAACGGCTGCTTGAATATCATTGGCAACAATATACCTTTGCAGCAGAAATCGATAACGAAATAAACAAAATATCAGATTTATGACAGAAAAGAACGCATTAAAGATGAACCTCGACCATGAGCGCAAGATAGTGGAGCTTCAGTCGAGAGTGAACAAGTTGGAGAACCTTTGCTATATGACAAAGGAAGTGTTGAACCTTGAAGAGGCTTCCGCCTTTCTCGGCATTGCCAAGAGCACGCTCTACAAGATGACGCATCTTAACCAGTTGCCGTACTTTAAGCCTGCTGGCAAGCTCATCTTCTTTGAGAAGAAAGCCTTGCTTGACTGGGTACGAGGAGCAAGAGCCATGTCGGAGGAGGAGATAAGACTGGAGGCTGCAAACCGTCTGAATGAAATGAACAATAGACCATAGCA
>ENA-UESP01000533-UESP01000533.1-human-gut-metagenome-genome-assembly--contig:-NODE-533-length-32254-cov-136.473288_pt1 | contig 32254 bp, 24 predicted proteins | sample MGYA00243003_ERZ508004 | MGnify/ENA primary metagenome ERZ508004 (study PRJEB26167, sample SAMN06115443) | human gut metagenome | host: Homo sapiens | place: China:Henan | collected 2015-07-29...
ATGGTACGCTTCTCGGGATCAAACACCGAGTGGGCATACACCTCGTAATCCTCCTTCTCACCGCCCAGCAGGTTCTTGTAATACTGGATGGGCAGGAAGGTAGCGGAAAAAAGGATCGTACTGCGTCCTCTGAGCATGCATTCCTTCAGGTTTTCTCTGGGATTCACGCAGAACAGCTTCAGTTCAAAGCTGCCATCCTCACACAATCTGGTATATTTCACATAGTTTTCGTCCTGTCTTTCATAAATATCCAGGAAATGACTGAGCTTGAAATAGAAGTCCAGCAGATTCTCCTGTACTTCCAGGCTGACCTTCTCCTGCTCCTCCAGATAATCACTGATCACAGCGTGCAGTCTGGTCAAGGGCTGCACCAGCATGTCAATATCATCCACCAGCCGGTACCCGTCACAGTCCCGCTTCATGGACAGCAGCTGTGCGTTGCATTTCTCCAACAGCTGGCTGATCCGTTCCGCATAGCCTTCCCGCACAAAGGTACTCTTTCCGTCAGACTTTTTCCCTTTGTGTCCCCTTACATAGAGGGAATCGGTACCGTCTGTTTCCTCCAGGGTAATCTCCTGTGGCAGTTGTTTTGACATACCTGTCATTTCTAATGTCATCTGCCCGGAAATCCCGTCTTTATCACGCTTTTTCTGGGCTGCTTCTTCCATTTCCGACGTGATTGTCTGTTTGATCTCCCGCTTGAGTTCCAACAGATCTTCCTTCCGTAGCGGTGCACTGTACATCTCCCGGCCCCGCTCTAAGAGGTTATGTGCCTCATCGATCAGAAATACATAATTACCCTGACTGCCATCTCCAAAGAAACGTTTCAGATACACATGGGGATCAAAGAGGTAATTGTAGTCTCCGATGATGCCGTCAGCGAACAGGCTCAAATCCAGTCCGAATTCAAAAGGGCATACCCGATATTTCAGGGCATATTCTTCTATTTTGCTTCTTGTAAAGCTCTCTTCGTGGGTCAGAAGATCATAGATAGCCTCATTGACACGGTCAAAATGCCCCTTTGCATAAGGGCACTGCTCCGGATTGCACTCCGTATGACCCTGAAAACAGATCTTCTCCTTGGCTGTCAGGATAATGCTCTTAAAGCGCAGTCCCTTCTGCCTGAGCAAAGAAAAGGTGTCCTCCGCCACCGTCCGGGTGATGGTCTTGGCGGTGAGATAGAACAGCTTGTCTCCCATATCCTTTCCCATGGCCTTTACCGTGGGAAAAATCGTGGATATGGTCTTACCGACTCCCGTAGGAGCTTCAATAAATAATTTTCTCTTATGATAAATGGTCTGGTACACATAGCTGACCAGCTCTTTCTGTCCATCCCGATAGTCGAAGGGAAACTGCAGCTCAGCAATGGACTGCTGCCGCAATTCTCTCCACTGCCAGGTATAGTCCGCCCATTTGCGGTAATCACTGATCAGCTGCTGGAACCAGGCTTCCAGTCTGACGAATTCATAATCTTCATAAAAATAGCGGATATCTTCCGTCTCTATATTGCAATAGGTCAGCCGCACCCGGATATAGGGCAGCTCCTTTTGCAGGCTGTACATATAGGCGTAGCATTTCGCCTGGGCAATATGTAAAGGCAAGGGTGCCTTCAGCTTCGACAGATCTCTATAGGTTCCCTTGATCTCATCGATGGTGGTCTCTCCATTCTGCTCGATGATGCCGTCGGCCCGCCCTTCCACGATGATGACATAGTCCTCCGTGGGATGGGTGTATTTTAATGCCACTTCTGCCTGATACTCCGCACCCATACGGCGCTGGATCATACGGTGGATCCGGCTGCCCTCCTGCATGGCATTCTCCGGGGATCCCTGCCTCCTGTCGTCGATGTCGCCACTGCGCAGGATGAACTCTACAAGATTACGTACCGATATTCTGACTTCTCCTGCCATGTGACTTCACCTCCCTCAAACAAGTCCCTACGATACCCAGATGCCTACGGCTTGTTCCGTGCTGCGCACTCTCACAAGCCTCCCCACTATTCGCATATCGTGGGGGCGGGGCTAAAGGTCTTTCATCCACTTATGAGCAAGCTCAAGTGGATTTAGACCTTTGTCCCCTGGCATCATATAATAAAACTACCCAGGTAAATAGTACTCTATCTTACCTGGGTAGTCAAATGACATTCTGTTGTTGAGAAATACTGACCTGTCAGTGCATTAACATGCAATCGCACACTGCTTCAGCATCTCTTCGAATTTATCATTGTAGCCGTCATAGGACACGGTCAACGGCTTCGTGAAATCCAATCCGTACACTCCAAGGAATGATTTGGCATCGATTACGTATCTGTTATAGCATATATCAATATCAAAATCACACTTTGAAGCTACATCAACAAAATGTTTCACGTCTTCAGGTGTCAAACGGATCGTCTTTAACATTTCTTGTTCCTTCCTTTCAATAGTAAGTTCGATCGTAAATAAAATAATACACCGGGTACTTTCCCCTCACATCTGAAATCATTACTATTATAGCCAACCATCCCCAAATGTAAAGCGGTTTTTTTCTTCCAGAAAACGCACATTTTTACCACTCTGTTATCATTTTCACAATATATGTTCGCCGTATGGAAAACCTTTTCGGCGTTTTGTATATTTGTTGCGTTACCGCGGTAAAATATAAATCCCAATTTGGCGAAATCTACCGAAATTCCACCATATATTCTTGGAACCTCAGCGGAAGCATATTTCGTTGCAGATCCCTGTTTTCACGTTCTTTTATGGCTATTGTATGACAGAAGGAACGGAAAAGTTCCCGGTAATGCAGCTCCGCCGTGGACAGCTTCTCCGTCTCAGACTGTACTCTCTCCCATGCATCCTTCCCTTGCAGCGTATACCAGGGCTTTCCCGCCGGATGTATTCCGAACAGATACCGGCCTGCATCGAACACCAGAAAGTCTTCCATGGGAAAGCGGTCTGCAAAATGCACCATCAGAAAGGTCAGAATATTATTCTTCGGCGCGATCTTCGAATAGAGGATTGTATTCTCCAATTCTTCAAACCGCGTAAATCCTTTCAGATGGTGATACTCATTTCCGGCGCCTCTGGCCAGGCTGAAGGTCTGGTTTACATACGTGTCTGCCATGGCATCCAGCAGATGTCCCGGCGGACACTTCTCGGAAAGCCCCTTTGCAATGGTACGGTATACCGCCTGGGCCTTTTCCGGCTTCGGGGATGAAAGAGCCAGACACAGGCTCTCATAATCTTCCTCCCCAAATCTGCGTTTCAATGTCCGGATCACCTTCACCGTCTTCTCCGGATCCGGCACCACCTCCACAGACTCAGAGAACAACAGATTCTCCTCGATGGTCGTGACCATGGTGTCCCGAGCGGGAGAATGATCTTCATAAGTATTATAAATGGCAGTGAATATCCCTTCTAACGAATCCTCGCAATGATATATTTTCATATAATAAGTTTCACCTCCCGCTGTTTCTGTTCTCTTCCCCTTCTGCCGCTGTCAACCTATCATTTTGCATTGCCTTGCTTCCGCAAACGGCCGTCATCTACCGGTACAGGACCTTACGTTTACCTGCCAATGCAGGCAGTCAGGAAATGCTTCCCTGTGCGCTGTGCGCTACAGTTCTCCCACTGCTGCAGGCAGCACTTCCTCCTGCCGTACCCCGTTCGGGAACATCCCATCATCAAACAAGGTCATCTGCCGGTAACTCATGCCATCGCTGCCGAACCGGATCCGTTCCTTCGGATCCGTCAGATTCCGCACGATATAGTCCTCCTCCAGCTTCGTGGGATACATCATCCTGCCACCACAGGTAATAAAATAAACAGCCCGTTTCATCACCACGCCCAGCTTCTTCAGATCCTGAAACGTAAGCTTTGTGCTCCTCCTGGCACTAAGGATCCGTCTGGCGCTTTTCACGCCGATCCCCGGCACCCGAAGCAGATCTGCATAAGGTGCCCGGTTGATCTCCACCGGGAAACATTCCAGATGCCGCACCGCCCAGTCCTCCTTGGGATCCAGCATCACATTAAAAAACGGTCTTTTCTCGTCCAACAGTTCCTCCGCCTTAAACCCATAAAACCGCAACAGCCAGTCTGCCTGATACAGACGATGCTCCCGCAGAAGCGGCGGCCCCCCGGGAAGCGCCGGCAGGCTCTTGTCCTCATTGACCTTTACAAAAGCGGAATAGAACACACGCTTTAACTCAAACTTCTGATACAGATTCTCTGCTACATTTAAAATCTGATAATCCGTCTCCGGGGTTGCCCCTATGATCATCTGGGTAGACTGCCCGCCACTCACGAAAACAGGGCTCTTGCGGTACAGGATCAGTTCCTCCTTATTCGCATGAATTCCATTCTGGATCTGCCGCATGGGCGTCAGAATATTTTTCCGGTGCTTGTTCGGTGCCAGTGTCCGCAGCCCCTCCGCCGTGGGCAGCTCCAGGTTCACGCTCATACGGTCTGCCAGATACCCCATCCGCTCCACCAGCTCGGGATCCGCTCCCGGAATCGCTTTTACATGGACATAGCCGCTAAAATGGTATTGATTCCGTAGCAGCCATATGGTCCGATACAACAATTCCATGGTAAAGGTAGGATCCTGTATGATACCGGAGCTTAAAAACAGTCCCTCGATATAATTACGCCGGTAAAACTCCATAGTCAGTGTACAGATCTCCTCAGGGGTAAAGGTGGCTCTGGGAACATCATTGGACTTTCGATTCAGACAATATTTACAGTCGAAGATACATTCATTGGTCATCAGAATCTTCAACAAAGAAATGCATCTGCCATCCGAAGAAAAGCTGTGACAGATCCCGGCCTTCGTGCAGTTCCCCATGTGCTTCCCGTCACCCTTACGTTCCACTCCACTGGAAGTACAGGCCACATCATATTTGGCTGCATCGGTCAGGATCTCCAGCTTCTGCATGATGGACAATTTCCCGTTTTGTATAAGATATTCCACATTATCACCGCCTTTTACCGAAAATTTCCAGAATCAGAACGTTTGTTCTTGTGTATATTCAAGTTAGCACATATGTTCGATTTTTGCAAGTGGTTATTTTTTCCGAAAAAAGGCTTGCAAAATCGTGCATTTCGCAGTTAAATAATATAGGAATATTTTGTAACACAAGCCGCCCGGCGGCAGAATGAGAGGTCAGTATGTCAGATATTGTCATACCTAAAAATTATAAGTCTCAGCTGAACCTGTACGAGACACAGGTTGCCATTAAGACAGTGAAGGACTTTTTCCAGGGATTGTTAGCAGAGCGTCTGCACCTGCTGCGTGTATCTGCTCCCTTATTTGTGGATCCTACATCCGGACTGAACGATAATCTGAACGGTGTGGAGCGTCCCGTGAATTTCCATATTGCAGCACAGGGAGACCGTGAAGCAGAGATCGTACAGTCTCTGGCCAAATGGAAGCGTTATGCCTTGCAGAAATACGGTTTTCAGCCCGGCGAAGGTCTCTACACCGATATGAGTGCCATCCGTCAGGATGAGGAGACCGACAACATCCATTCCATCTATGTGGATCAGTGGGACTGGGAAAAGATCATCACGAAGGAAGAGCGGAATCTGGAGACTCTGAAAGAGACCGTCCGCACCGTATACAAGGTTCTTCGCAAGACCGAGAAGTATATGTCCATCCATTACGACTACATCGAAGAAATCCTTCCTCATGACATCTTCTTTGTAACTACCAGTGAGCTGGCAGAGATGTTCCCCGACTACTCCCCGAAGGAGCGGGAATACTACATTGCCAAGGCAAAAGGCGCTGTCTGCATCATGCAGATCGGTGAGACCTTAGAGAATGGCAAGCCTCACGATGGCCGTGCACCGGACTACGATGACTGGTCGCTGAATGCCGATATCGTGGTATATTATCCGGTTCTGGACATTGCTCTGGAGCTGTCCAGCATGGGTATCCGTGTAGACAAGAAGGCTCTGTTAGACCAGCTACAGAAGGCTGGCTGCCCCGAGCGTGCCGAACTTCCTTACCACAAGGCAGTCATTAACGGTGAGCTTCCTCTTACCATCGGCGGTGGTATCGGTCAGTCCCGTATCTGTATGTTCTTCTTAAGAAAAGCTCATATCGGCGAAGTACAGTGTTCCCTGTGGTCCGATGAAGTGATGGAGACTGCAAAAGAGAACGGCTTACAGTTGTTATAAGACATTTCCATTCAGACTTCAAAATCCCCGGAAGATGAAAATCTCCTGGGGATCTGTTTTCTGTTTTTATTCAAAAATCACAAATTTCTCATTTTCAAAGGTTTTCTCGTATCCATATGCATCCATGAACTCACCGATCAACAAAAGCTTGGCATTATCCACGATGAGACTCCGTTCTCTTTCCGTGGGCTGTAATGCTTCCAGGGCATCCTCTCCCGCTTCCAGATACACAGCATATTTCTTCTCTAACAGTATCACCGGACGGTAAGTCGCATCCGCGTCCATCCGCTCCTGCATCTTATGCATATCCTCTTCCAGCTGTGCGATCTGATAGGAATCCAGATCCGGCCAGGGATTGAACGCTGCAGGCATCTGTAAATAATAAGACAGCGCCGGGATCTGTCCGTAGATCAGTACATCTCTTCCGGCAAGTCCCCGTTCATTCACATACTCTGAAATCCCCTGCATCCATCCGGCCCGTTCCTCGCTCATCCACACACCTTTTAATGTCTCATTATTCGTCACCTGCGCATCGATGTCCTGTATGCCGGTACCTTCGGCAAATGCAAAGTTTCTGCCGAACAGTCCTACCTGGACAAAGAACAACAGAAAGAAACCGCCCAAGAGACATTTTACCGGCATAGCAGATATGGTGATCCGCTTCCACCGAAAGCTGCCAACATATTTGCAGAACCTGTAGAACTGCCAGTACATATAGGGCAATGCCAGAAACAGATTGTTCATGCTGGGGTATAGCTTGTTGTTACTGCCCAGGGAAGTGATCCATACGATCAGGAAGATCAGTCCGCTGATCAGCTTTTCTTCCTTCGGCGCGGAGGGCGTAAAGATCCGCCATAGGGTCACCAGCAGAGTCAATGTCAAAAACGTCACTCCGGGCCAGATAATGGCACCGTAATTCGTATATTCTCTGGCACAGAAGCCCTGGCGGTACAGCCAGAACACCATCACAGCCGCCAGTGCGATACTTCCCGCCCATTCCAGGATCCGCAGAACCTTTGTTACTGTATCTTTTCTCACGTAGGAGCCGATGAGTTCCAATACTCCCACAGCGACAATCCCCACTACAAGGAACACGCACATCCGGATCTCCCAGTACAGATTCTGAAAATACCAGTCGAACATGCCCATGATCATGGATGCAGCCGTATAGTCCGTTGCCACCTCCGTCATGGAAAACAGTCGCAGAATGCCCTTCACATATTCATCCATGCCGTAGCGGATCTGGATATAACCGAATAATACCAGCAGCGCCGTCAGATACCCCGCCAGACACATGCCGGTATCCTGTAATAATTTCTTACGGAGTTTCACCCCCGCTGCCTTTTTCCGCGCTTTTATTTTTTCCGCAGTTTCTGTCGTCTCCCCAGCCTGACCGGGACTCTTTCCAATCTCTTTGCGCGCTTCCAGCCAGCAGATGATTCCGTAAGCCCACACGCCCACGATCATGGCCGCCTCCGGCAGATTGGAGAATCGGGACAGCACATTACAGCCCAGCGCTACTCCGGCGGCAAACAGCCACCCCTTTTTCCCCCGGGCAAGGCCAAGATACAGACAGACCACCGATACCAGATAGAACACGTAGGTCACATAATTGTAAAAAGAGCCCGTGGGGCACCAGCAGAAGCTCACCGCCGTAAATTCTCCCAGGAATACCAGAAGTGCCGGGATCTTCAGTACTTTCGTGCAGAAATAATACCCAAGCACCGCCAGCAGACTGATACTCAGTCCGGTATAAAAGTTCATGCCGATCAAAGTCCCGGCCCCGGGCAGCAAACTGAAAAAATGTCCGATGGCTGTGGTCAGATAGGTGGAAAACAGCCACATGGGATCCATATGCTGCGTCCCCATATATTCAAAGTTCGCATAGCCGTAACCGGTATCCCACAGATCCAGTCCCCAGGCAATATGCCGCAGAGGATACAGCACCAGGATTGCCACGAATACAAATTCCCAGAGACGTCTCTGACTGTCAATACCCGCTTTTTTATTTTTTATTATCTCTGTCACTCCATTACCTCTCTTTTGAACATAGTATCTACGTCCCGTATTTTCTCTGTCAGACTGCGATAGGGACGGATATGCAGGAATATCTTATGCAGTCCGTCGCAGATAGCTTTCCGCACAAAATCCACCAGAATTCCCAGTACAAATACTACCACAACAACAAGTACCGTCCACAACAGCAACGGCAGTACACCGTCGATTTGCTCCACACCAAGCCACTTCTGCCAGGCATAGCGCACACCCAGATTTTCATGCAGCAGATACACTCCCAGCGTATAGGGTGCGATCCTCACCGCCACACTGCCGATCTTTCCCTGTATGCTGCTGTCCAAAAACAGGCAGAACAGCCCCAGTGAAGCCAGAAACGGGAAAATATGGTTATACTCATACGGAATCTTCAGGATCAGCTCCAGACTGCCTGTTTTCAAATAAAACAGGTGCAAAAGCATGGCTTCTCCAAAGGTTCCGAAGATACCGATCAGATACAACAATAATGCCCGGGATTTTTTCTGTAAAAACGGGATTCCAAATCGGCGCAGGTAAGCCGCCGCGCAGAATACACACAGATACCAGAGACAATCATAGCCTTTACCGTCTTCTTCCAGCCGGAAGGGCAGCACAGATTTTAACAGGCAGAAGGTGACAAACAGCAATACTAATGCCACCTGAAACTGCTGCTTCGTCATCCGCCGCAGTCCCATTCCCACAAAGGGGAGCAATATATATAAGAAAAGATACGCTGTCAGGAACCAGTAATGTCCCATAGTCACCGGGAACAACAGGGTCAGATAATAGTGAGTGCTGACTTCCGCCGCGGGAACGATCCCAGTCACCACCGCCAGCACACCGATGCCCACAGAATACAGCCACAGCTGCAGCCACAGTGTAAGCAGCCTGCTCAGTTTAAAAGAGCTTTCGCATAAAAAGTATCCGCTGATCATCATATACACATTCACAGCTACAATGCAGAATGCTTCCAACAGCCAGGCTACCATATCCTGCACCGATAAAGGCGCCGTCAGATCCGGCAACAGTCCTCCCTTGCCCAGATAGTGCAGCACCACGACCATCATCATTGCCACACAGCGCAGTACTTCCAGATTTGCCATACGTTCTTTTTTCTGCATATCGATTCCCGTTTCCTTCCTGCCATTGCTTCGTGCTACGCACTACCACAATTCTACCCAAGGTCTTTCACCCACTTATGAGCAAGCTCATGTGGGCTTAGACCTTTTGACCCTGGTATCATTATATTACTTTGTAACATATTATGTAAAGCAAAAGCGATTCCGCCCAGATTCTGCCTGATAAAGATGTTAATTTAGGAAATCGTTTTCATATTGATGTAGATATTTGTGTAAAACTTTGGTAAAATGCATCTATCAATACTAATCTGCATCGGAGGTGTCTGTTTTGACAAAAAATACCAAGAAAAACCCTATTCCTCTCTGGAAGCGGATACGCTTTAAGCTGATCTTCGCTTTTCTGATCCCTGTGGTCTTCATCATTGTCTTAGGCTTCGTATCCTATCAGAAGGCTACCACTCAGATCATTGCAACCTACCGTGACTCCGTAGACCAGACCGTCAGCATGATGAATCAGTACCTGACGCTTTCTTTTGACACGGTCCAGTCCAACTACAAGGGATATATGAATGAGGATACCCTGAAGCAGTATCTGAACGGTCTGTATGATAACGATGCCACTACCTTGTACAATACTCCAAACACCTATGAAGACACCTTTATCAAAGCCGTGACCACGGATGCCCTGCTCTCCAATATTTACGTGCTCTCCGACAAAGAGCGGACGATCTCTACCACGAAAACGAAGGAGACCGGTCTCTTAAGTGCGTACCTGGAAAGCTCCCAGGGGCAGATTTTATCCGCGGACAGGGCAAAATATTACCTTTTCGGCAACCAGTCCGAGGTCGATGCAAAGCTTGGCACGGATTCCTCCAAATACAGTGTCCGCCTCGCCAGATATTTCTCCAACGCTCCGGCGATCCTGATCATTGATTTCAAACCGAGTGTCTTGGATACCTCCTTATCCTCCCTGGATGGCGGTGAGGGCAGTCTCGTAGGCTTTGTCACCTGCGATGGCACCGAATACCTCTCCTCCCGGTCCGATACAGCGGCAGAAAATACGTTTGTCGGCAAATCCTATGTAGATGAAGCATTTGCCTCTGAGGAAGACAACGGCTCCTCCTATGTGGAAGAGGCAGGCGAAGAATATCTTTTTCTCTATTCCAAGATCGGTGCCCGTAATGCCATGATCTGTGCCCTGATCCCTCAGGCAAATATCATCGGTCAGACAGCGGAGATTAAAAATGTATCTCTGATCCTTGTCGTTGCAGCAAGTGCCGTGGCGATCCTACTAGGGTCTCTGCTGGCCGGACAGTATGGCGGCTCCATCTACTATTTTATCCGCCGGCTGAAAAAAGTCTCTGACGGAGATCTGACGATCGAAGTCCACTCCAAGCGCAATGACGAATTCCAGCTATTAGCTGATGGCATCTGTGATATGATCGCACACATGAAGAAGCTGGTATCCGGGCTGAAGGATGTCAATGAAGAATTATCCCGGGCTGCCACCGATATGTCTGCGGCTTCCTCACATTTCCTGGCGACCTCCCAGGATATCCAGAATCAGGTAGGTGAAATGCGCCAGGGTATCGAAAAACTGGATGAAAGCTCTGAGGACTGCCTGCAGCAGATGGACTCTCTGTCCGACACCATCGGCAGCGTATCCTCACATTCTGACCAGATCAGTGCGCTTGCCACCGGCACCACCGCTGCGATCCATACCGGTATCGAATCCGTGGAACATCTGAAGGAGAACACCTCTTCCACCATGCTGATCACCTCCAACATCGTAGATACCATCGGCAGGCTGAACGAGAAATCCAAAGCCATCGGCTCCATCACTGAAGCCATTAATGAGATTGCAGAGCAGACCAACCTCCTGTCCCTTAACGCTTCCATTGAAGCTGCCAGAGCCGGCGAATCCGGAAGAGGCTTCGCAGTGGTCGCTCAGGAGATCCAGAAGCTGGCGGATCAGTCCCTGCACTCCTCCGGTGAGATCTCCAGGATCATCGAAGAGATTGAGATTACCACTGACGAAGCTACGCAGGTTGCCAGACAGGCCGAGGGCATTGTAGCGGATCAGAACCAGTCCGTTGGCAGTACCACAGACTCCTTCCGTGAGATAGATTCCAAGGTAACAGAGCTTCTGAAATTCCTGCAGCAGATCAATGCAGGCGTGTCGGAAATGGAACACCAGCGCACCACTACCCTGTCCGCCATCTCCGGTATCTCCGCAGTATCCGCAGAAACTGCTGCCGGGTCCTCCAATGTACAGACTGCTGCCGAAAAACAGCTGCAGGCTATTCAGGATCTGGACAAAGCCACCTCCGCACTGGCAGCCCGCTCAGAAGAACTGACTACGATTCTGGAAGGTTTCATTGTATAGAAATGGCTATACACCCTGGAGAAAATATGTTATACTGATAACATCTTTTGACGAAGAAATTCTTAGGAAAATACATATAGAGAGGTAATCTTATGAGCAAAAAAAGAGTTGTCGTATCTCTGGGACACGATGCCCTGGGTTATACCACCACAGAACAATGGGATGCAGTAAAAGTAACCGCGAAAGCACTTGCCGATCTCGTGGAGGCTGATTATCAGCTGACGATCACCCACAGTAACGGTCCGCAGGTCAGCATGATCCATAAGGCCATGACCGAGTTACGCCGTGTGTACATCGACTATACCCCCGCACCTATGTGTGTCTGCTCTGCTATGAGCCAGGGTTATGTAGGCTATGATATCCAGAACTCTCTTCGTGCAGAGCTTTTGGATCGCGGCATTTCCAAGCCGGTCAGCACTATCCTCACCCAGGTGACCGTAGATCCTTATGATGAGGCTTTCTATGAGCCCACCAAGGTCATCGGTCGTTACATGTCCAAGGAAGACGCTGAGATTGAAATAAAGAAGGGCAACTATGTCAAAGAAGATCCCGGAAAGGGCTTCCGCCGTGTCGTTGCTGCCCCCAAGCCTATCGATATCGTAGAGATCGAAGCCATCCGTGCGCTGGCAGCCGCAGATCAGGTAGTCATCGCCTGTGGCGGCGGCGGAATCCCCGTGATCGAGCAGAAGCATGCTCTGAAGGGTGCCTCCGCTGTGATTGAGAAGGATGCCATTGCAGGTAAGCTTGCTTCCGATTTAAGCTGTGATGAGCTGATCATCCTGACCAGTGTTCCCTGCGTTTATAAAAATTACAGCAAAGAGGATCAGACTGCATTGGAGACTCTCACCGTTGCGGAAGCCAAGACACTGATGGCAGAAGGTCAGTTCGAGGAAGGCACCATGCTTCCCAAGATCGAGGCAGCCATTGCTTATCTGGAGAAGGTTCCAGCAGGAAAGGTCCTGATCACTTCCATGGATCACGTCAAGGATGCCATCAGGGGCAAGGCCGGCACCGTGATCACCGCTTAATTTTATATCGTAAGCAGTTAAGGCAACATAAAAGGAGATATCCGCCACGGATACCTCCTTTTTACATGTCATGATTCTAATATCTCTGGGTTCTATATCTCTGATCTCTATGCCTCTTTTCCGGTCAGATGGTTCGACAGGATATTATACAATGTCTTCGGGTTGATGGGCTTGGACAGGTGATAGTTCATTCCGGCCTCCAGCGTCTTTTTCTTCTCCTCTTCAAAAGCATCCGCTGTCATGGCAATGATAGGTACCGTTTGCAATCTCCACCTCGGCTTCTGCCAGCGGCACATACAGGTCTACGATAAATTCTGTACCCTTCCCCAGTTCACTCTTCACAGAGATCGTACCACCCATAATGTCAACAAGACTCTTCACGATGGGTAGTCCCAGACCGGTTCCCTTGACCTTGTCTCCCATCTCGGAACGCTCCTGTATAGTTCTTTCATCTGTAGGATAATATTATTCATCATGCAGCAAAGTCTTATTAACTTCATCCTGTAATTTAATAACAGGTTTCAAGTCTCTTTTTGGTTTCTTTATCTCAATCCTTCTTATTGATAAATCAAAATATTGACTCATATGAAACCTCCATTTACTCCGGCTTTTTTACTCGTATTTTTCCAGATAGAAGGAATACAGGATCCTCTCTTTCACGGGCAGCTGCATCAGCTTCGTCAGTGCCTCCTCATAGTATTGGATCTGAACGCTGTAGCGGTTCCAGAGGGCTTGCAGGGAATCGATCACATCGGTCTTGTAGTCCAGCAGGACGATCTCTCCGTTTTCTATAAAGAAGACATCGATGATACCCTGAATGAGAACCTTTTCCCCTTCAGGAAGGTCCTGATCCAGGCGCTTCGCATCAATGCCCAGCACGAAGGGCTGCTCTCTGTACAAAAGGCCCTGTTCGAAAGCTCTCCACATGCGGTAGGCCAGCTCCTGTTCCAGAAAATGCCGGATTTTGGGAAGGCTTACGGCCTGCGCATACTCCTCTGTCAGTCGTAGGGAAGCTGTCTCCCGCTGCAGGAATTCCTTCAGACGTACCTGTAACCGGTCCGTATCCAGGCCCTGACGGTATTCCTCATAAGTCCCAGGGCATCCGGCAAATAGTCCGGATTCCATAAACAGATAAGAAAAGTCCAACAGTTCCATGGTCCGGTGGAACGCGTTACCGCGGACGGCTCCGCTGACCTTTTCCTGTTCTCTGCGGAAAGCCGGGATATAAGGCACCACTTCTTTTTCTTCGAAGGTATGAAATGCCGCTTCATCCTTCTCCGCCATGGCCGCAATCTTCAGTTCCGATACCGTGGTCTTGGTATAGAGCTTCTGCAGGCCGGGATACGGATAGGCATAGGCAAATCGCTCCCGCAGTTTCGCAAGCTTTCGTTCGTTCTCCTCCGGGTCCCCAGGCAAAGGAGTCTCGCCGTCCGTCACACGCTGCAACAGTTCCCTGCGGTCTCCCATGCGCAGTTGTTCCCTGATCTCCTCTGCCACCAGGTCTTCTGTTCCCAGCGTTGTTACTGCAATTCCTGTCTTAGGCAGGATCGGCAGCAGAAAATCCATATAGCTCCCCGCCTCACAGAAATCCAGATAGGTCAGCTTCTCCTGTCCTGTCATCCGGGACAGCTCCCATTTTTCCTCCGCCTTATCCAACACCGCTGTCAGGATCAGTTTTTCTCTGGCACGGGTCAGTGCCACGTAAAGCACACGCAGTTCCTCCGCCAGATTGTCCTCCTTCATTTTCGCTGACAGAACGGCCCGGCGGAGGGTCTTATTTTTAATGCGGCGGCCGGAATCCACATAGTCCACCGCTACTCCCAGATCCATATCCACGATCAGGGACTGGTTCGCATCCTGCATGTTGAAACGCTTCGACAGCCCGGAGACAAATACCACGGGGAATTCCAGACCTTTACTCTTGTGGATGCTCATGATCCGCACCACATCGGCATTTTCGTCCAGGGTATCCGCCTCACCGTAATCCACATCGTATTTTTCCAACTGTTCCATATAACGGATGAAATGGAACAGTCCAAAATAACTGGTCTTCTCAAAAGCAGAAGCCTTCGTCAGCAGCATCTCCACGTTGGCCCGGCGCTTGCTGCCAGCAGGAAGTGCCGTCACATAGTTCAGATAATCGTAATCGTCCAGGATCCGCTGCAACAGGTCGCGGATGGAGGTGAAGGGAGTCAGATCACGGTAATGATCAATACGTTGTAAGAAAGTATCTGCCTTTTGGGAAAGTTCTGTCTCCGGTTCCATGTCCTCCGGTACTGTTGCAGCTTCCAATGCGCGCTGCCAGTACTGTCCGGCCCCGGCGGTTTCTTCCCCGGCGCTTTCGCCCGCTGATGCCTCTTCTCCCGCTTCCGCCATCCGTCCACTCTGCGCCACTTCTTTCAATGCCTCATACAGTGTCATTCTCTTCCGGGAATGCCCTTTGCTTCCGCTGCGGATCCGGGCGATCTCTTCCTGGGTAAAGCCTCCGAAGATCGACTGCATCACGCTGAACAGCGGAATATCCTGTCTCGGGTTGTCCAGCACTCGTAAAAACTGCAGCAGTTCCTGTACTTCCAGGGCCCCGAAATATCCGGTCTTGGATGTAATGTAGACAGGGATTCCCTGCTGTTCCAGTACTTTCTTGAATTCCTCATCCCAGCCACTGGTGGTACGAAGCAAAATCACCATATCCGAGTACCGCACCGGGCGCAATTCTCCCGTAGCCTTCTCCATGACTTTCAGACTGCCCTTCAGCTGCTTGATACGTGCCGCAATAGCCAGTGCTTCCAGCTGTCTTACGTTGTCATAGTCCACGGGACCTCTTGCCCCGTCGGGACGCTGTTCTCCGCTGCCGCCTTCCGCACCATCCCCCTTCTCCGGCTTACGGATCAGTAATAGTTCACTGCCGTATGCAGGATCCTCTGTGGCGGGATATGTGGCCCCGGGATACAATGCTGCCTTATCATCATAGGCAATGCCACCGATCTCCCGGCTCATGATGCGGGAAAACACATCGTTTACCGCATCCACCACCTGCACACGGCTTCGGAAGTTCTTCGCCAGGTCGATCCGGCACAGATCCCCACTCTCCTGATAGGTGTCGTATTTTTCCAGGAAAAGTTCCGGTCTGGCCAGACGGAATTTATAAATACTCTGCTTCACATCACCTACCATGAAGCGGTTATAATGTCCCTCCGCTTCCCCGGAGATGGCACTTAACAGATATTCCTGTACCAGATTACTGTCCTGGTATTCGTCAATGAGGATCTCCTGAAAATACTGGCGATACTCCAATGCCACGTCACTTGGCACAATGTCATATTTCACACCGGTGCTGTCCATTCCTGTATCACCGGCGCTGTCCGTCCCTGCATCGCCGGTCTCTTCCACTTTTTCCCGTTTTAGCAGAATCTGTAATGCATAGTGCTCCATGTCGGAAAAGTCGATCAGATGTCGCTCCTGTTTGGCCGCAAGAAGCCTTCTGTCGAATTCCAGCACCAGGTTAAGCAGCATCCGGAGCGGCTCCCTGCAGGCTTTTCCCTGTTCCACCACCAACTCTAACGGTGTCTTGAAATATTGTTCCGTCAGATCCGCCAGCGTGTCTTTTACGCTATTACGGATGGATTTCGCCAGCTCCCGTTTGGCGGGATCCACGCTCTCATCCTTCTTGGAAGAAAGACGGCCGAAAGTCACTGCTGGAACCTTTGCTGCCTGTTCCTTCAAATCCTTGCAGGCAGCCAGGCGTTCCAGCTGTTCGCTCTCCGCTTCTGTCAGTTCTCCATACATATATGGACCGTCCGGCAGCTCACACAGCTTTTTCACTTCCTCCAGTTTTTCCAGACACCCTTGCAGGACACGGCTCACACGCTCTGCCAGATATTGTCCGTAATCACTGTGCAGCAGGGCATCCAGATCTCCCGCCGCATAATCGTTTTTACGCTCTTCCAGCCATTCTGCGGGCCAGGGAAAACTTCCGGCATAGCGGGACAGGTTCAGGATATGCTGTTCCAGCACGCTCTCTCTGCCGCCGGGGCAGAAATATTCCACACAGGCGTGGAAACGTTCCCGTGCCTCCCGGGATGGGTCCTCCCTGTCACGTTTTCCCGGAACCTCTTCCGCAAAATCATTCCCTGACACTTCCTCCGGTATCATCGCTCCGCTGTCACGGTTTTCCCGGGACGTCGGAACATCATCCGGAACAAATTTCCCCGCATAGGCATCCTCCAGCAGCTGTCCCAGCACCTCCTGCTGCAACAGCTTGATCTCACCCTCGTCTGCCACACGGAAATCCGGATCCAGACCGATCTCATTAAAATGATTCCGGATCAGGAACAGGCTGAAGCTGTCGATCGTGGTGATCTGGGCATTGTGTAACAGGGCGGACTGCTTCTGGATATGGTCGTTCCCCGGATCCTCTTCCAGTCTGGCGGCGATCCCGGCTGCGATACGCTCCCGCATCTCCGCAGCCGCCGCATTGGTGAAAGTCACGATCAACAGGCGGTCAATGTCCGCCGGATGCTCCCCCTCACAGATCATACGGATGATACGCTCTACCAGTACCGCCGTCTTACCGCTTCCCGCGGCCGCCGATACCAGAATGTTGCTGTTATGCAGTTCGATTACCTTTTGCTGTTCCGGGGTAAAATTCATTCCCATACGCTACCTCTGTTCCTGTTTCTTTTCTCCTGTTGCCGTCCTGTTCCTCCGGGCAGCGGGCGCTTTCTCTTCGAGCTTCCTGTCAGGCACACACTCCCGCCGGGCACCCTTTGCCCTAAGCTTCCACGGTCTCCTGCATCCGCTGCATCAGCGCCTGCTTATCCAGATCTTCCAGCTGTCTCTTCTCATAGCCCGGAATACTGCCATCGAAACCGCAGACCTTTTTATAGGCGCAATAAGTACAAGCCTCTTCATTGCCTTTCTCATAGGGATTGGCTGCTATTTTTCCGTCCAGGATCTCCCGCCCGATGCTGCGGATCTTGGCATCTACATAAGAAGATATCAGCTGCATCTCCTCCCGGCTTAAGACACCGGATCTGGCACTGAAGCTTCCATCCTTTTTCTTCTCCACCGGAATTACCACAGACTTATCCTGCATATAGCGGTCCAGCCGCTCCACGACCTCAGGATCACTGTTTACTACACCGTTCATGCGAAGCTTTGCAAGGATCTGTTCATTGATCTGCTCATCCGTGAGCTCCACCGGTGTCTCTATGGTGGGATCATCGATGTGATAATACAGAAGTGCCGCCGGAACGATCTCCTTGTCCGGATGCTTTCGGCTCTCCATCTCCATGGCTGCATTCATATATACCACCAGCTGCAGCTGCAGACCGTAATACAATGCCGCCAGATCAAATTTCCGGTTGCCGGACTTATAATCAATGACCTTGACGTAGACATGCTCTACATCTTCCGACACATCGATACGATCGATCCGTCCCTGCAAATGCATCTTCTCGTCCTCAGACAGATCCACATGAATGCTGTCCAGATCCTCCGCAAACCGGAAAGAAAGTTCATAATCATCTGGCTGGAAACTGCCCTGTTTCAAATGTTTCTGCAAGGTCAGCACTGTACGGGTCAGGATCCTGCTCATGCGGGTAATGGCATATTCATTCCGCGCAGAGCTGTATAATACCGTCTCCCCGTAGGTTGCCGCATAGGCTTCCACGGATTCTTTGACGGCTTTGGCTGCAAAATCCTCCGTAAAATCCCACCATGTCAGGTTGGATTCTGCAAGTTTTCCTGCAAAGTTTTCCAGTACTGCATGATATACCGTACCCATATCCGAAGCCTCGAAGCCGAATTCTTCCCGTTCCTGCAGGGAAAGACCATATTGCAAAAAGTGTCTGCAGGCACAGGCAGCATAAGTTTCCAGACGGCTGACACTGTTTTCCAGCTGCTGTCCGTACAATGCTCTGGCCACGATCCGGGACAGACCGCTCTCCCTGTATCTGCGAAATGCCGCCCGGGTCAGCAGGTCTCTGCCCGCCGCATCCGCCTCGTAGGCACGGTACATGAGATAGAAGTCCTGCCTCTCTTCTTCCGGCAGGGTTCCTTCCACATATTCCCGCAGTTCCTCCGCCAGATATCTGGCACCTTCCTGTCTGCCCTCGATCTGTTCCAGGCGGCTGCGGTTCTGGGGATACTCCACGCTCATTGCCGGGAACAGCTTCCGCACCGTATCGATCAGGTAGGACGGTCTTATGCCCTTTCCTTCACTGTTTACCTTGGCATAGGACAGATACAGCTGTTCTGAGGGCTTGGTCATATTCAGATACAGATATAATCTCTGGATATACATCTGCTGTCTCGGGCTGGGTGCCATCTCTGTCCCGGATTCAATCAGGAATTCCCGATCCATATCCGAAATGATCCCGCCCTTGGAAGCATTTTTCGGAATATTTCCGTCATTGACTCCCAGGAAAAACAATACCTTCACCTGTTTCAGACGGGTTCGCTCCATATCGCCCACCACGATACGATCCACGTTCTGAGGGATCGTACCGACAGTGATCTCGCCGAAACCGGCCTCTAAAATATCCGCAAATTCCTGTCTGGAGATTTCTTCCTCTCCCAACAGTTCATAGACCTGATCCAGCAGATCCATGACCAGCCGGTAAATCTGTGCATACTCTCTGGCTCTGGATAAGTCTCCCTCTTTTTCAAACTGCTGCTGATAGTTCAAAAGCTTTTGCTGCACCTGATTCTGTTCCAGGAAATCGTACAGATGGCTGACATAGTCTCCAGCCTTTTCCTGGCTTCCCATGTGCAGAATCTCCACCGCATCCATGAACTGTTGCCGGATACGGTTCAGACGCTCCATGGTCTTCTCTTCCGCCTGTTCGCTCCCCTCCGCATTTCCCTGCAGTTCTTCCGTTCTGCGGGTAAACAGACGGCTATAGGTCCGATAGCCTCTCGCCCCGGTGCGGATCACATAGTTTTCCAGCTCATCAATCTCTTCTCTGGAAATATCCGCCATGCCGCTGCGCAGAAAATGAAACACCGTATCATAGGAAAAATCCTTAATATACAGCTGCAATGCGCTCTTGATATATTCGATCATGGGATTCAGCACGATCCCTCTGGTACGGTCCAGGAAACATGGGATCTCCAGCTGTCCGAATTCTGTTTCCACATAGGAAGCGTATCCTTCCAGATCTCCGATGACCACGGCAATGTCCCGGTAGGTCATCCCCTGCTCTCTGATCAGGTGCCGGATGTACAGCGCTGTCTGGTGGACTTCCTCTCTGGGGGAAAGGGCTTCAAACATATGGATCTCCTGCTGTTCTCCCGCATACGGTTCATACTGATACCGGAACAGATTCTGTTCCAGATAGTGTAATGCCGGTGCCTTGGCAAAGCGATTGGGCCCCCCCTTGACAAAGAGATCCTCTCCCCGCTCTACCTCTGCCTCCGCTGCCAGCTTTTCCAGATCCGCCACCGTCTTCTTGCTCAGATGGAACAGCTTCTGTTCACCATCCATTTTATACGGATCCTCTCCCACTCCAATGGTCACGGTAACGAGGGTCTCTGCGCACACGCGCATCAGTTCCTGGATCAGCCGGTTCTGTATGGGAGTAAATCCCGTAAAGCCGTCAAACACCACTACACTGCCCTTTAAGATCTTTGATTTGGACAGGGATCTGCGCAGTACATCCAGTGTCTCCTCGGTGGTGATAAAATGATCCCTGATATAATCCTGAAAGCCCCGGTACAGAGTCTTTAAGTCTTTCAGTTTCATGGCCAGCGCACCACGCTTCTGTGCACTGGTAATCAGCTTGTCCATATCCTGTGTGCTGATACCGTATTGCATGAACTCGGAGATCGCACTTTTCACCTCATGGATATAGCCCTGCTTGTGCAGGAGACTTCCCATGGCCGGAAGCTGTTCCTTCAGATCCGCCGCCACTTTTTGCAGCACCAGGCTTTTGCCGGTGTCATCCAGTACCGGCATCTCTTTGGTCCCCACTTCCTCCAGAATGCGGTGGCTGAGTCGGCCGAAGCTCAGGACATCGATATTCAGGATGCCATCCCGGTCACTGCGCATGACCAGATCCTTCTGGGTCTGCATGGTGAACTGATCCGGCACAATGATCAGGAAATTCCTGCCCGGTTCCTCTGCCGCCCGCTGCATGATCTCTTCATAGATTCTGTGGCTTTTGCCCGCCCCGGAAGGGCCAAAACAGAAACGTAAGCTCATAAGTCTCCTCCGTTATGCTGTCCGTTCATTTCAGATCCAGTTCAATGGGACAATGATCCGATCCCAAAATTTCCGTATGGATCTTCGCATCCGCCAGCTGGTCTTTCAGACACTCCGATACCACGAAATAATCAATTCTCCATCCGGCATTTTTTGCTCTCGCCTGGAACATATAAGACCACCAGGAATACACCCCGGTCAGGTCCGGATAAAAATAGCGGAACGTATCGATAAATCCGTTCTCCAGTACCTTCGAAAAGCAGGCTCTCTCTTCATCAGTGAAGCCCGCATTGCCACGGTTGGTCTTCGCATTTTTCAGGTCGATTTCCTGATGCGCCACGTTCAGGTCTCCCGCATAGATCACCGGTTTTTTCTCTTCCAGCTTCTTAAGATACGCCAGGAAATCCGCTTCCCACTGCATGCGGTATTCCAGTCTCGTCAGTTCTCTCTGGGCATTCGGTACATAGACTGTCACAAAATAGAACTCCGAATACTCTGCAGTGATCACCCGGCCCTCATGGTCGTGTTCCTCCACTCCGATGCCGTAAGTCACCTGTATGGGCTCTTCCTTTGTAAAAATTGCAGTGCCGGAATAGCCCTTTTTCTCTGCGTAATTCCAATACTGATGATATCCGGGCAGATCCAGTGCGATCTGTCCCTCCTGCAATTTTGTCTCCTGCAAGCAGAAAATATCTGCATCCGTTTCCTGAAAGAAATCCAGGAATCCCTTCTGCATGCAGGCTCTCAGCCCGTTCACATTCCATGAGATCAGTTTCATATTTTCCCTACCTCTTTCCTGATTTGTCTTATGCCATCTTATCCCGGTCATAATTTTTATCCGCTTTTCTGTCATCTATTCGTTCTATCCGCCGTGCTTTTCCATCCATTCACATTCCTTCCGGGCAGCCTTCAGAGACGCTTCGTACCCTTTCAAGATATCCATAAGTCTCTGTACATCGATGATGCCGCTGGCTTTATTTTCCGGGTGATCCATCCATGGATGCTGTTTTTCCGGCGGATAAATATTTTCTATGGTATTTTCCCCGATCCGATACCATTTCTTCTGATAGCAGATCGTGTTGTCCGCCGGGTTTAAAAAGGTTTCCAGTTCCGTCAGTGGATAGATCTCTGCCGGTGTCCGGGGATTACCTTCCAGACCTCTCACGGCAGTGACCTTCACAGTTCCACCCTCCGGTACTACACACAGCCACATGGGCTCTGCCGGTTTTTTCCATAATTTATCCAGTATAAAGTTCAACGGTCCCAGTAACAGGATCGTCATGAAAACCGCCAGCGCTCCCGTCAGTTCCGGAATCCAGTCACCCCACAACAGCATCTGGAACAGCAGATGGTCACTCTCCCGCACACCCCAGACCTTCATCACTACCAGCACGGTTGCTACCATATAGATCAGTATAGTGATCAGGGCAAACGGCATCAGTACTTTTTCTTTTTTCATGCCCCATGCGGCATAAGCCTTGCATTCATCGTCCGTAAAAAGCACGGGCAGTTCATAGCTCTCTGTCATGCTCCGCTTCTCCCTCTTTTGCTATTCTCCGAGAATAATATGCAGGAACCGCTTGTCCAGCATCAACGTCCGGTTCCAGGGATTCAGGATCACACCCTCGATACCATCGGCAGTCAACGTCATGCGGAACAGCTGCTCCATATCCGTGAGAAAAGTGGACATTACGCTGCCGCTTCCCTTTAATTCTTCCTCAAATCCGGTGAAGGCCGACCACCATTTTTTCCCATCGGAGGTCTGCACCGCCTGCAGGCGCATGGCAGTTCCTGCGGCCTGTGTCACCGCTTCCTGCACATCTGCTGAGGGCGGTTCCACCGCCACGATAAGCTGTCCCTGCTCCCGCATACGTCTGCGCACCACCGTCAGAGCATGCGCCAGAAGTTCTTCTGTCGGCTCCTGCTGTAATGCCAGAATTGCCTCCTCTATTTTCTCATTTCCCTGTAAACCTTTATCTTTCTTTTCGTCCATAACCGTAATGTTGTCCTTTTTAATTGTAGTCGTTAAATCACTTCATCCTATTTCCCATGTCCCTTGCGCAATCTTGTATGCAATCTGTCGAATTCCATAAGAGCCACAGGCAGCACAGCTCATGCCTATGCCCATCATACCATAAATGCCTCCGCAATTCCACTCACGTTTCCCTCCAGAAGCCGTCTTTTCCTTGACAGTGGGGATATTCGTTGCTAACATGAACCTGAGCGTTTGATGCTTAGAAATGAGGATAATTATGGATACTTTTGACCCGAAGCACATTTACAGCGATGCCGCAAAGCTGGCTCGTCTGAAAGATAAAAAGCTTTTCCTGTTCGATATCGACGGCACCATTGCCGTAGGCGATACCTTGTATGAGGGAAGTGCGGATCTTCTCCGCTACATTCAGGCCATCGGCGGCAGGGCTTATTACATTACCAACAATTCCACAAAAAGCGGACTGGACTATGTGAAAAAATTCCACGATGCATTTCACCTGGACAGCACGGAGGATCAGTTCATCACCTCCGGCTATATGACGCTGCGTTTTTTGAAGGAGAATTATACAGACAAGAAAATCTTCGTGCTGGGAACCGCTTCTTTTGTGGCGGAACTGCGAAAGAATGGCCTCTGGGTAACCGAGGTCTGCGAGAACGGCATTGACTGCGTGGTCGTTGCCTATGACAGTGAATTAAATTATGCAAAGCTTACCGAAGTCTGCAAGGTTTTATTCACCCAGGATGTCCCTTTCTACGGCACCAACCCGGATTTGCGCTGCCCCATCGACTTCGGCTTTATCCCCGATTGCGGTGCCATCTGCGACATGATCACCGCCACCACAGACAAACAGCCCATCTATCTGGGCAAGCCCAGCAAAGAGGTCGTAAAGCTTTGCCTTGAAGTCTCCGGCTTCACTCCCGAGGAGACTCTGGTGGTTGGCGATCGTCTGTACACCGATATTGCCTGCGGCATCAACGGTGGTGTGGACACCTGTGTTCTCTTCACCGGCGAGGCACAAAAAAAGGATATTCTGACTCCCGAGGGGGAGCCGAATACCCAATATCTGCCAGACTATGCTTTTGAAAATGTGCAGGAATTATTAAATGCCTGCCAGGGTGAAATAAATTTTAAATAGCTCTCTTCACGACACCGATTCCCAACGGATAAGGCCCGGTGTGTACGCCAATGGTGGCACCGATCTGGAAGGTGGGAATGGTGTCGATGTCGTATCCCTTTTCTTTCAGTCTGCCTGCCAGTCTGTCGCGGAACTCTACGGCTTCTTCATAATCGTAGCCATATCCCACGCAGACGCTGTAATTGGCAATATCTGCCTTTTCCTCTGCAAGATATGCTAACAGCAGATCGATATTTTTATCTACCGTCTTGCGACGGCTTCTGCCGATACCGGAGGGGAAGATTTCTCCCTCTTTTAAGGTAATGATGGGCTTGATGCCAAGCAGGCTGCCGGCCACGCTGGCTACTTTGCCGATACGTCCGCCGTGCTTTAAATATTCCATATTTCCTACGGTGAAAAAGATTCTGCCGGAGCTCTTGATCTCATTCAGGCGATCGATACTCTCCTGGTAACTCTTCCCCGCATCTCTAAGGCGTACCGCTTCCAATACATAGATGCCCTGCAATACGGTATTCACAGTAGAGTCGCAGACATAAATCTGTGCATTGGGATATTCCTCTTCCAGGATCGCTTTTGCATTCAGAGCAGACTGCATGGAGCCGCTGAACTTGGTTGTGATACAGATGCAGATGATGGGAATTCCCGCCTTGACAAAAGGAAGAAATGCATCTACATAATCCTGCACGGAAGGCATGGAAGACTTCGGATATACATCCGGGTGATCCACCATTTCCTGATAGAACTCACGGACACCGATCTCTATCATTTCCTTCTGGTATTTCCCCTCTTCAAAAGATACATAAAAAGGAACTACCGTAATGTCTTTTTCTTTGGTCAGCTCCATGGGAAGATCACAGGAACCGTCTGATATAATATGAAATACTTCGCTCATTCTCGCATACACCTTTCTACTTGTTTGCAGAGTTTAGCTTACCACGTTGTGGAGTAAAAAGCAATGAGTTTTTGTTATTATATTTCATTTCGTGGTGTTTTATGCTGTTTTATGTAGTTTTTATTACTATATGTATGAAAAATCCAAATTACGCGATATTTGTCGATGAAAGTTTGTCAACCGACATACAACATTCGTTGACAATGGGCAGTTCTCTCGATATACTTGAGTTGTTAACCATTCATTCCCCCAGTTAACATTTTCTGCAGGAATGACCCCCTTTCATTCTCTGCAAACCCAAAAAACAGCCCGGCAGGATCTCCTGTCGGGCTGCGTTATTGTCTTCTATTATTCCTATCTTTATATGGAGTAATCCAGATTCTCCAGGCGCTTGTTCCGTCGTTCCACCAGATCCGCAATGGTGACTCCGTCCACTACCTTGTTCACTGCATCATACAATTCCTGCCATACCTCCAGAGTCTCACAGGTATCACATCGTTCGCAGATATCAGCGCCTTCCTCCAGACATGCCACCGGAGCCAGTGAGCCTTCCGTCAGTCGTAAGATCATTCCTACAGTAAAATCTGCCGGATCCTTGGCAATACGATAACCGCCCTGGGCACCACGGACGCTTTTTACATAACCTGCCTTGTTCAAAACAGCAATGATCTGCTCCAGATACTTTTCGGAAATCCCCTGTCTGGCAGCAATTTCTTTTACCTTGATACACTCTCCGTTGTTGTTCAATGCCAGATCCAGCATGACACGTACTGCATATCTTCCTTTGGTTGAAATTTTCATCCTATCCTCATTTCCGAGCATCTTCCTGCTCTGTTTCACTTTTAATGTCCGCCGGCTTATGCCAAAGCGATTCTGAACTGCTCCGAATTTTCCACGGTTTCCACAGATTCTATCTTCTTTTCTCTTTTCCCAGAGTTCATATAGGATTTGTGGAAACAACAGAAAAATCAGGAGAGCACCCATGAATGCTACTCGATGGAATGCTCTCCGGATTTTCGCATTACTTTACTGGCACTTCACCTTACTTGTAAGGGATAACGCCACCATTATAATTGTCATTGATGAACTGCTTGATCTCATCGGACTTCAGGGTATCTACCAGTGCCTTGATCTTAGGCAGATTCTCGTTGCCTTCCTTAACAGCGATTACATTTACATAAGTAGCGGCTGCTTCGGAATCATCGCTCTCATACAGCAGAGCATCGTCTGCAACAGTCAGGCCTGCTTCCATAGCATAGTTGCCGTTCAGGACACCGAAGGATACTTCCGGAAGGGTTCTGGGAACCTGTGCTGCCTCCAGCTCTACGAAGGTGATGTTGTGAGGGTTCTCAACGATATCCTTAGTAGTAGCGGTCAGACCCACACCATCCTTCAGGGTGATGTAACCGTTATCCTGTAACAGTAACAGAGCACGTGCCTCATTGGTGGTATCATTGGGTACTGCGATGGTTGCATTGTCAATGTTGTCCAGGCTGGTCTCGGTTCCGGGATACAGTCCGAAGGGCTCGTAATGGATACCGCCGGCATTTACCAGATGGGTACCTTTCTCCTCGTTGAAGCTCTCCAGATAAGGGATATGCTGGAAGTAGTTTGCATCGAAATCACCGGACTCTACTACTAAATTAGGCTGTACATAGTCATCAAAAATCTGAATCTCCAGAGTATAACCCTGCTCCGCTAACAGAGGCTTTGCTGCCTCCAGGATCTCTGCATGAGGTACTGCACTTGCAGCTACCTTGATAGTGGTATCGGTGTCAGCTACTTCCTTGCTTTCTGTTGCCTCGGTAGTCTGGGCAGTGGTTTCCTGGTTAGCTGTTGTTGCAGCTGCCTCGCTGGTCTGCGCAGCTGTTTCGTTGCTGCCGCAGCCGGTCAGTGCGCTCACGGACAATGCTGCAACTGCAATCAAAGCAATCACTTTCTTTTTCATAATTCTTCTCCTCCTAAATCTTTTGGTAAAAAATTTTAGTCTATTGAATCAGATGCCTTACATCTGCCTCAATCTTTTCGTTTTCCCTAACGGGTTCTCTTATCCAATTTCTTGGAAATCGTCATTCCGATATATTGCAGTAGCTGTACCAACAGTACCAACAATACTACTGTCACCAGCATAATATCGGTCTGGTAACGATAATAACCGTATCGGATCGCAATATCACCGAGTCCGCCTCCACCTACGGCACCTGCCATAGCGGAGTAGCCTAAGATTGTTCCCAGTGCAATGGTCGCATTCACAAGCAATGAGGTTCTGGATTCTGCCAGCATAACCTTCCAGATGATCGTCCACAGGTTAGCTCCCATGCTCTGTGCTGCTTCAATCACTCCGTGATCTACCTCCAACAGAGAAGATTCCACCATTCTGGCAATGAACGGTGCCGCTGCCAGAGTCAGAGGAACGATGGTAGCCGTCGGACCGTAGCTCTTTCCTACAATGATACGGGTCAAAGGGATGATCATGATCAACAAAATCAAAAACGGAATGCTTCGCACAATGTTGACTATCACATCCAGAATCTTATAAATGATCTTGTTCGGACGCAGTCCCTTCGGTGCAGTGATCACCAGGGCAATTCCCATAGGAAGTCCGAGTACATACCCCATAAATGTGGAAACAAGGGTCATATACAAAGTAACAAAGGTGCCTTCCACCAGCATCATAATCGTTGCATTATCCCACATAGTCTTTCAGCTCCTCCACTTCCAGTTTTCTCTCCTGTAAATAATGGATCATCTTGTTCGCTGCCATTTCATCCTCCGGCAGCTGCAGGATCATCTGTCCATGGGCGATACCGCCGATGTCCTTGGTATCCGCTAACAGGATATTAACGGGAGCCTTGCACTCCAGCACCATATTGGCGATCACAGGCTCGAAAGAAGAATTCTCGGTGAAAACAATGCGGATGCAGCGTTTGCCGGACATTTCCTTTGCCTTGGGATCCACCATAAATACCAGTTTTCTGGCGGCTGCGGACTGGGGTCTGGAGAATACCTCCTCCACAGTACCATGCTCTGCCAGTTCTCCGGCATCGATAATGGCTACATGGGAACAGATCTCCTGTACCACCGCCATCTCATGGGTAATGATCACGATGGTGATGCCGTACTGTTTGTTGATGTCCTGTAATAATTTCAGAATCTCCTTGGTCGTCGTGGGATCCAGCGCACTGGTCGCCTCGTCACACAGCAGGATCTTCGGCGTATTGGCAAGAGCTCTTGCGATTGCCACACGCTGCTTCTGTCCTCCGGAGAGCTGGGAAGGATAAGCGTCTGCTTTTTCCTTCAGTCCTACAATCTCGAGCAGTTCCATAGCGCGCTTTCTGGCCGCCTGCTTCTTCACACCCACGATCTCCATGGGGAAGCATACATTGTCGAGGACACTGCGCTGCATGAGCAGGTTAAAATGCTGAAAGATCATAGCGATGCCCGTCCGCACCTTGCGGAGTTCCGCCTCTGTCAAGGTCGAAAGATCCTGATCCTCTACCACAACAGTTCCGGTGGTGGGCTTCTCCAGATAGTTCAGGCAACGCACCAGGGTAGACTTTCCGGCACCACTCATACCGATGATGCCATAGATATCTCCCTTGTTGATATTCAGGCTGATGCCCTTCAGGGCCTCTACCTGATTATCCTTACCTATAAAAGTTTTTGTTACATTCTTGATCTGAATGATCGGTTCCATAAGTTCCTCCATTCCAGGTTCGTGCTTTTAAGGGGAGAAAAGCGCGAATTCCTTGAATTCCTAGTACCATGCCATACATTCTAACACAAGAATGCAAGTCTGTCCAGTTCTGCAAATTTCATCTTAAGCTTCTGCAAACATAGGGGTGGACAGGTATCTGTCACCGGAATCGGGAAGCAGTGCTACGACTGTTTTGCCTGCATTTTCAGGGCGTTTTGCGATCTGTGCTGCTGCGTACAGAGCTGCGCCGGAGGTGATTCCCACAAGGATACCTTCCTTATGAGCGATGAGGCGGCCGGTGGTAAATGCCTGATCGGTAGTAACGGTAAAGATCTCATCATAAATGCCGGTATTCAGAACGGAAGGAACAAATCCGGCACCGATACCCTGCAGCTTGTGGGGGCCGGGCTGTCCGCCGGAAAGTACGGGAGAATCTGCAGGCTCTACTGCTACGATCTTCACATTGGGATTCTTGGATTTTAAATAAGTACCAATGCCGGTCACGGTTCCGCCGGTACCTACACCTGCTACGAAGATATCAACCTTTCCATCAGTGTCTTCCCAGATCTCGGGACCGGTGGTAGCTGCATGTGCGGCGGGGTTCGCGGGGTTATCGAACTGTCCGAGGATCACGGCTCCCGGGATGGACTTCTCCAGCTCTTCTGCCTTGGCGATAGCTCCCTTCATGCCCTTGGAGCCTTCGGTCAGTACCAGCTCTGCACCGTATGCCTTCAGGAGGTTACGGCGCTCCACACTCATGGTCTCGGGAAGAGTAAGAATGGTTCTGTAGCCCTTGGCTGCAGCCACACTTGCCAGACCGATACCGGTGTTGCCGGAGGTGGGCTCGATGATGGTGGAGCCTTCCTTTAAGATGCCCTTCTTCTCAGCATCCTCGATCATTGCCAGTGCGATTCTGTCCTTAACGCTTCCTGCGGGATTGAAATACTCCAGCTTTGCCAGAAGTTCTACACCTTCGATGTTCTGGTCTTTCAAGTAATTGTTTACTTTTAAAAGGGGTGTATGTCCGATCAGCTGGGTTGCGGATGTGTAAATCTTACTCATAATGAAATCCTCCTTATACTTGAAAATTGTGTTCGCTTTCCATTTCCTACTTATCTGATAGGGATGTTATGAATTTATGCTATACTATTCCGCTAGGAATGTCAACAATTATTTTATATTTTTTTTGGAATTGTGCTAGAGGAGAGAAGATGGTATGATTTATACAATTAGTCCGTAGCCTCCATTGGGGCCAGGAGCCGCTTTTGCGTCTCCGTAGTCACGACAGCAGGTAAGAAACGCGGCACGCTCATACTTTAGTACGATGCGCTCATGTCGCAGAGCGTAGCGGTACATAAGCGTGAAAAGTACTTGCGCAATGTGTCCCTTAGGACGCTATGATACCGACGTCTGCTTACGGCCTGTTTATTCTTACCTGCTGTCGTGACTACTGGGTTATTGTCATATTTTATGATACCAGGGTCAAAAGGTCTAATCCCATATGAGCTTGCTCATAAATGGGTGAAAGACCTTGGGACCCGCCCCGATATGAGCATAAAAGTGGGATGATAATCCCACGGTATGCGAATATTGGGTAGGGTGCTATGTGCCAGTGGCACATGTCTAGCACGGACCGAAGCGGAGCGGAGACGTGGGAGTGCGTAGCACGGAACAATCCGTAGGCATCAAAGTCGGGGGCTTTTGGCCCCGACATCATTTCAGGGAAATATTGTAACTCCCTTTTTACAAAAGTGTGTCTGATGCATATTAACTCATAATTATACGAAACACCACTTTTTATTCATTTTCTATTCATTTCTGGCTAATGAGTATTCATTTTTACTCTAAGTTGTCGTGCAATTTATTAGATTGGAATTTTGAAAGAGCCAGCACCTTGAATGGACTGGCTCTTTCAATATCTCATGTAATTGACAAATTGGAATTGTTCTGCTTAGTTTGGCAACTCGCTTTCTTCAACGGGAACTGCCTCTAAATCAGTGTTGCTCCAATAAGAGCTAATATCTGCACTTGTAAAGTATTCAAAATTATCTGTGGAAGATTTCAGATTGCCTGTCTTTACTCCATAGCAACCATAAATCAGTTCATAACTTGTTCCATCAGAAAGATTAAATCTGAAACTGGTTATCTCTGCTCCAGCGGTTTCCTCTACTTCTTTGAGTTCCAAGGATAGCCCCTCAAACATATCATACAAGTTCTTTATGGTTTCTTCGGCAACAATGACCTTCTTTTCTGCTGACACAGGTGCTCCAACAAAGTGATACATTTCTATATTTTCAACATCACCTACCTCAAAAGGCAAATCAATATTGACTGTCTTGTTGTTGCACCCAACCAAGCCAAGCACACAAACCACTGCTAAAACTAATGCTATCAACTTTTTCATACAATCAACCTCCTTCGTCAAATTCCGATTGAGATTTCACCTGTTTTAAGAAATTTAATAACTGTTATATTTTGTTATCAAATTCTCCGCAATCCCTTGAAAACACTGGATTTGTCGCAGGTGAGCTTTCCCTTATTGTTTTCCTTGCTATGACAGTATTCACATGCCAAACACCCACCTATCTTCTTTTTGCATACATCCACCACATCAACGATATGTCCTGCACTCTCAGCTCCTTTCTTAAATGCATTAACCATATCTTTTGTACTTCCCTGTGGATGTGGACTTCCATTTAATACTAATATCTTCATTTCCATCACCTTATCTTTTTATTCTTCAATCTTAGTAAGAGTACTATTTTACAATCTGTTTCGCCCACTTTTGAATTTCGTTATCAGAAGTAATCTATTTTTCTTCATTAAAGCGTACATTGAGTCCCGCATGAACCGTTTTTTTAGACATAAACCAATAAAATATAACACAAAATGCTAAAGCAAACACAACACCAAAAACATTTTGAATCACTCTAAGACTAACCGCTCCTTGTAGTCCATAAGTCTCTGCAGCAATGGCTAAAGCACCAAATGTGTTAAATACTGCCTGCCAGCCATATTGTGCTGAAAATCCTACACCGATTCCACCAAGAATTCCTATATATGCATAGATTGACGAAGGAAGCAGAAAATATAATACTGTAAAACATATAACACCTGCAATATTTCCGACAATCCTTTTACGGACTCTGTAGTGCATATCTTCCATAAACGGCAAAATCGTGGACATGGCCGCAATACCAGCCCACATTGCACGTGGCATATTACAAAGTTCTGCAATGCAAAGGACAATCGGTACGCATAAAATCTGACATATCTGCCATTTTGTTCTGGAAGAAGTGATATCAAATTCTTGTATCAGATCTTTCAGATTTCTTTTATAGGTTCTGTTTTTATGATTTCGATAAAATACGAAGCAGGTAAGTGCTGCACCTAAAGCCATTCCGACTAATCGCATCTGATAGCTTTTTCCCGTAACATCATAACCATATAGCAGCAGATACCCAAGAACCAATGTAGATTGATTAAACATGAATGGATTATGGCATCCGAACAGAATCAACACAGCCAGTGCCGCAATATTTAACAGCATTCCCAATACCGGTGAAAACTGATTTGCTAAATGCGGACATACAGTCATAATTACAAAGAACAAAGCCAAAAGCATCGTAGATTGTCCGGTGTGGATCCC